>WPCI01171000.1_pt1 | contig 50794 bp, 73 predicted proteins | sample 5399871 | NCBI WGS metagenome assembly WPCI01 (sample SAMN12869469, study PRJNA574797) | sludge metagenome | isolation source: wastewater treatment of pH7 | place: China:Beijing | collected 2019-05-20 | reverse complement strand
ATAATATTTTGATATTTGTTTATAATATAGTTGTAACTTTTTGTTACAACATATATCTGTATCTAGTTGTACTTCTAAAATTGTACGACAGAGCAGTTAGCTACTTCAGCTAGCTGCTTTGTTGTGTCAAATAGCGTTTTTGTTCAATTATCACTCTCGCTTCTTTGTTTTCTTATAATTGATATAAAACATTTCATTTTTCGACATTTTTCTACACAAACAGTCAAATATGGTGTATTATATAGTGGAAGAGTAAGGTAAGAGTTACTCTTTGCCATTTTAGGAAAGGGCCTGCTATTTATAGTGGGTCCTTTTTGTCTAACTACAACTAAAATAGCCTCTTCATTCAGATTAATGGCCATAAAATTTGGACACATTTACCAGTATTTTTACCAAAAAATTCATGATATGGTTAATTAGTCGAGTACGTCATTGCTTGACATTTACCCTTAGAAGCCCCGCCGACAATCGGGGTTTCTTTTATCAATATATAGTTGTCAAAATAATCAGTTGAGTGTTAAAATACCATAGATTCTCCTTAAGGAGTTTTCATGTAATTAAACAAGAGTTTAAAAGTTCTCGAATCTAAGCCCCTTGAAGCGCCCTTCAAGGGGCTTAACCAATTAAAATAACGAATTAATAGTCTTTACACATTTCAAAGAGTACCTTTCTCCCATGGTGCTCTTTTTATCTCCTCTTGTTACAAAATAAAATTCAGGTTACTTCTACCCCGCATAACATTTCCAATCCCGTTTATACTATAGCTGTAACTTTAAGTTACATATCTGTACTTGTAGGGCCTAGTTTCTTTTGTACAACAAGTGGTTAGCTAGTTAAGCTGACCACTTTGTTGTGTCAAATAACTATTTTGTTTAGTTTTCTAATAAACTCACACGTTGCAAGTACCTAACTAAGAAGTAACCGCTAAATCCTTCTAAAAACACCACTTGTGAGCCGTTACTTGCTTTGAATTGATCTGTTCGACAAGTCCAAATTTTACCGTTATAGTGATCCGCTTCTCCGCATGTATGCATCACTACTTTGTCGCCTATTTTTAATTCATCAACTACACCGAAAGCCATTTGATACGCTTCTTTGTATTTACGTTTTATAAAATCAACTTGTTTCCACGTTCTAACGTTTCCAAAGCGCCCTTTCATGTAATTTATACAAACATGATCTATATCTTCTGGAGGGCTGGGAAAGTAAGTGGATGATTGCTTACCTCCACTCGTTGTATATGTCATCTCTACGCCACCATTTTCATTCTTTATCATTTCAAATGTAGGTTTCATTTCCATTCCCCTTTTCGATTAAAATAACGCTTTGGTTTAGTTTTCAATGATTAGATTAATAGCTCCAGCTTGATCTAAATTTATTAATAAACTCTCTGCTACTTTCTTTGTAATCGTATTAGTAGCAAATGCAATTTCCTTACCATCTACAGTAATTCTAGCTTTATTTTCGATGTATTCGATTTTCACATCTTTCATATTTCACATCTCCTTTTTATACAAAATTCAAATTTGATAGTATTTTGGTTTAGCACCGTGCACTATAGCAGCACGATATAAAAAATTTCTAACAATATACAAAGCTTCATGTTCATCCTTTGCATTTATATCTACATTTAGCGTCCCTTCCATTGGCGGTAGTTCATAAGTAACAACAAATGTATACATATCAATATCCGCTCGCTTGGCGTTCAAAGTTTTCCTTATTCTTCTCCTTGTAGGCCTGTACAACATCTTCAAATTTATAACCGTATAAATAGCAAAGACGGAAGAAAATACCGAACGCTTTATGTAAATGAGTTAATGCTACACTTAAATTTCTAAATTCACACCATGCACGTTTAGCTGATAATATATCCTGCATATACCATTCAAAAAGCCTGTTTACATTTAATATATTTTTCTTCATAATGTATTGTTTTGAAAAACCAGATACGAGTTTTCGTTTTAATGTATGACGATCTAATTCAATGACAATGTTCATTAAAAAGTGGAATCCATCAACCAGCTCTTCCAACAATCCATCCTTTGGCGTTCCAAATCCTGTGCTCCACATTTTAAAGGCCCTTGTTTCGTTCCAGGCTTCACTAATTTCAACTATTAACGCACGGAACAGCATATCTAACTTATCGTTACCCTTATATCCAATACGCTTATCTAGTTCTCTCTGCATCTCGAACAACTCTGTAATATCAAATGTTTGCTGCGTTTCTTCCGGAGTAATTTCATATAGGTTTGATGTGTGTCTCATAGCGCATATGCCCCTTTACGATAATCTTTAATGATTTCACCTTTATCATTGAAGTAAACAATTTCCCAATGAGGATTAAATCTAAACTTGTGAGGATTATCATCCAGGACAACGAACAAATCGTTTTTGCAATTCCCGACGATCGTCCCTTTTCTTCCCTGCGCTTCGACACGCATTCCACGTTTTGCAAATGGGATTCTTCTAAAATTACACATTTTTCGAAACGGCTCTTCTTTACCAAATAAGGTTGCTATATCAACTACACCTTTATATTCACAAGTGATAAATGGTTCAAACTGTTCGAATGGCATATTAATAAACCCTTGCTTTTTAATTTGTTTGTAAAAATGATATTTCGCCATCTTTTCATTTTCTTTTACAACTATGTGATTACACCCCCAATGAGGAAATACAGTAGAAATGTGATACTTATATGTAGATTTCATCATTCTCCCTCCTGACTTGCTAATGAGACATTTGACCAATCAAGAATGGGACTTTCTTCTACTCTTTCCTCTGGTTCTAATAAGAATCGTGCGGATTCATTGCAATTTGTACATGTAACCTGAATTTCTTTTTCTGTTGTTTGAACCATAACACCCTGGATCCCGTTGTCCTTTGTAGCAATAATAGGAAGTACTGCAGCATTCCCCATTTCTTGCTCCGCTCTATCTAACTCTGCTGCTACATTCATTCCACAATTACATAAGATTTCAAATTTCATGATTCCATTCTCCTTTAACCGTTTTATGATCGTTATAACGAGTAAGACCGCCAATTCTAGCTCGTCCAATTCCCACAATTGGCGGTCCTTTGTCCTATAACACTCTAAAGCTATTAACTTTCCAATCAATTTTTCTCTACGCAATTTCTTATTTCACCTTTTAAATTCCCAATATTCCAAAAACGTTTGATATACTTTTTACCAATTCACCCAGCAGCATCTTCTGCAAAGAATAGTATTTCTAAATCCTGCGGTTTCACTTCGTATGATTCATCTGAATTATTTACTAGCACCGTTACAACACCTGTATCTTTATGTTGATGTCCTACAGTTAAAACACGACTATCGTCACTAACGAAATCCCCCGAATGAAATTCATTGTTTCTTCTCTTTCGTTGAGCGAAGACTCTGCGGCGCTCTTCCAGATATTGTTCATCTTCTGTTGCTAAACGGCAGTGATCTGCATATTCCCATCCTTTATCACCAACATTAGCTACACTGTGATTTCCCCAAACACCTAAAATCTTGATACGGCCGTTTCTTCTATCAACTTCCATCGCTTTTACTTCTGCAAACATTGTGTAATCATTACACTCATACGCTACCCAATCACCTAGTTCAAATGGTGTTTTAATAAACTCTGGTACTGGTACAATAACTGCTACAATTTTCATCTTTAACCCTCCAAATATTTAGTAACAAATTGTGGTTTAAATCCGCTATCAAAATAGATTCGTAAAGGTTGTGGTTCCTGCGATTCCCTCGCTTCTTTGCAAATCTCTTCTGCTTCGTCCCAAAAGAAACTTTTATCCTGCGCTCGTTTATACCGCCATAACGCTGTTACATAGTCGATATACATGTCATAATGGTTATCTTGCCTAGTACCTGTAGAACGAGCAAGCTCTTCCGCACTCCATACATCACAAGGGATAATGGCAAGTACATCAGCGAATCCTACGCGTCCTGGCAAGTGCTTTGCTTTGGCTTTTTCTATATCAAATGGTTGTGGATCTTCCTTCAAGGTATCATCAAGCAAGAATGCCAGTTGCTCCGTCATGATGATCACCTTCTTCTAACTGCAGCGTGTATACAAGACCTCTATCTAATAACGCACCGACAACTGCATTCATCCATAAATGATTGCCAACCTTCCTCTGTAAATACTGTAAAATCCCAATGATCTCATTTGTAGAAAGAGATACGAATTCGCCTAACTTCTCCTGGTTAAACTTCCCTCCACGTTTTTCGATTTCTAAGGATATTCCATTTTCTTTTACGTATTGCTCTGCCTTAACCAAATTAAATTCACGTACTTTATCTCTTCCGTATCCTTTTGTAAGAAGCGTTAACATATCTTTAATTACTAATGTTTCAACTACTTTTAATTTCAGCTCCATTTCGCCACGACAAGACTTACAAAGCGTTTTCTCGCATCCCTCAATGTACATGTTTTTCACATCAGCAGTTGGGATTACCGCACTGCAGATATCACACCATTCACTATTATCGAACAACAAAACATTCATTACTTTCAGCTCCCTGCTTTATGATTTTTAATCAATCTATTTATCTCTATATTTTTATAAATACACTTATTTTTGGCCGCTAGTGCATTTACTGTGTTATAATTGCAAATGTAAATTTATTTTTAAATCCAAATCTATATCTACCTTTAATTTTTTTGAGTATCCATTTTCACGATGGATCTTTTTTTATGCATTTTTTCTTATTTGTTCTACTACTTTTGGGTTACCGCCTAGCGATTCCAGGCGATCTGCAACCTCGATAACCTTTTCTTTTTCATAATCTCTCTTTTGCTTTGCCTTATATAATCCAATAAGTTCTTTTTCTGCTGCTGCAGCTTCTTCTTTTTGTTTATTGCTTAATTCTTTTAATTCCAATGCAGTTGTAACCTCACGATTGTTCATCGCTCTATTACTCTGTTGCTCTAACATTTTTTGATTCTTCATGTATTCTCGTAACTGCTGTTCTAAAGTCCCAGCTCTTTGTATATGCTCTGGAAGTACCCTATCGGCTAATCCCATCTATTTCACCTCAATTCCAGCCACACCGTTTATAGGTGCAGCTGAAAGTTATATAAATTGCTATTACGCAATGATAAATACTTTTTTGTTTTCAATTTCTTCTGCTAGTTTCTCAACCAGGTACTTTTTGATGTTTTCAATTGCTTCTAATTTCCAAGCACCACCATCCGCTTCAAACAATGCACATTTCGGGCCGCTCTGCATTCTAAATACAAATGGGCTTTCTGGTTGTTCAACTTCAACAAAAGTACGATAAGGCTTTAACATCACTGGATTTGGTACTACTGCATTTGCTCTTGAAGCACCTGTTTGTACTACTGCTGTTTGCGAAACACCATCATCTTTATATGTATTAATTGTTTCGTCTCTCACATTACCTACGACTTTTAACATGGCTTCGCAATCATCGTTCCTAACAAATGCAGACTGCAAGCTGATATTAAAGTTTTCCGGATCATGAAATCTCTCAAAAGAAAATTGCGGTGTAAGAGCTTTAGCTTCCATAAAGATACTACGGTTAAAATCATTATTAACTTTCGTTAAGCATGAAACATTTTTAGGATTTTCAACATGAATCATTAAAGGATGGTCTCCATCAAACTCTGATTTGATGTAATCTACTAAACCAGAAAGACTGTTGACTGTAATCCCTACTGCTGTTGGTTCCTTTACTGCATATAACGGTTGAGTAGAATATGGACGATCATTAACCTTTTCAATTCTTACTCCCGCTGTTTCTAATAAGTACTCCATTGCTTGTTTAATCATTTTTACATTTCCCCTTTACGATTTATTAGTTAGATTTTGTTTTACGGAAATCTACGACTCCATTTTCTGTTGGAGCTTCCTCTGTTTTTACCTTTTCACCTACATCGTTAGCAACATCCCCCTCAAGGTCGATGAAGTATTGACCTTTTATACCAGAAGCGAGTTCTTGCCCAACAACTTGTCCATGATGATCACGGCCCATAAGAATTCTTGATCCCACTTCTATAGTTGGCGCTAACTTAGATTTTGCTTGCACCTGGCAATCCCAAACTTCACGTTTTTTATCGCCAGTAATTGAAAGAGTTAATGTAATTGTTCGTGGTTTCTTTGGATCTGTATTAGGATCTGCCATATTTTCTAAAACTCTTTCGAATTCCGCATCAAACCTTTCTGCAACTGCACCATCTGCGAAACTATTTAAATCTATTGCCATTTGTAAAACCTCCCTGTAGCATTAATTAGTTTTTTATACTAAACGTGGACGCCAAACTTTTATGTAATCTATTACTTCATCAAAATCCTTCTGGCGTACATTGTGATAACTATTTACAGCAAACCTTTCGTATATATCCTTCCAAAGCGCAGAGAATACTTTTCTTCGGGTATCATGAATATTTCTATTGATAATTCCATCATCCCAAACTTTATAAACTCTACGATTAACAGCGTTTCTAATAGCTGTTTGTTGGCTGTAATCAACTGTCATTCGTTCGTTAATATCACCTTTTATTTGTTCTACATCCGTTTTTAACTGTTTTAAGTCTTCTTCATGCTGTAACCCTAACTGCATGGTCGCTAAAAACTGTTCTCTTGATGATGGTCTTTTCTTTTGAAGATGTTCTTTCATACGCTTGAATTCTTCGATGAACTTCACTTTCATTTTCATTGCTTCAATAGTGTTATATGAAAACATCAATATAGTGAATGCGTCCTCCGTCATATCCATCTTCTGCAAAGTCCGTCCCGTGGAGTCTTTATAGAAGCTAAGTCCAAAATTGGACTCAGTAAATTCTTCTTCTTTTGCGTTCTCTAATTTTTCCATTTGAACTTTTATATCTCTTAAAACATGTTTGTGTTGTTTCCCTAGAACATCAGCTACTGTTAAACTGTCCGTTACAACTTCGTTACCTTTTGCGAAAACAAACTCACTAAATGGTTGTTGAACCACTTGTAATTGACTCATTTTTTATGAAACCTCCTTCATGTCTAAAATTTTTATGATTTTCACTCTGACACTCTTCGCTTCACGTTTATCTCGAAGAATATCCGATAAATAAGCACCTGATATTCCAAGCAGCTTTGCTAATTCTTTTTGTTGCATATTTTTAGCGAATAGCGTTGCTCGAACTTTCATGCCAAATTCATTCCTCATTCTATCCACCTCTTTTTTAGAAAATAAGCTAATTATTCAGCTTATTATTGACACTTTCTAACTTATAGGTTAATATTTAAACATAGCTAAATAAACATACATATATTGCCTTTGTACGTTGGGGAACGTGGTTGCTGGCTTTATATTGGTTTTGTTTAAAAGGCTAAATAAATAGCTTATGGACACATATTACTACCTTATAGGTTAGATGTCAATAGGAATGCCTTACTTTTAGGTAAGATGTGTTCTCGCGTTAAAGGGAATGATATATATGACTTTATTTGAAAGAGTTAAAGAATTGGCCGATAACCAAGGTCTTTCCATAGCTGAATTAGAAAGGAAATTAGGATTGAGTCCAAACATTCTATATAAGCTAAAAAAACAAAAACCTTCAATTGACAGAGTCGAAGCACTAGCACAATACTTTAATGTTTCAATTGATTATCTACTAGGAAGAACGGAACAAAAAAATAAGGTTCTTATTAAAGATGCAGAAGGTTTTACTGAAAAAGATAAAAAAGATATCGGAAAAAGAATGGAAGAGATAAGAAAAGATCTAACGGACTCTGACGGACTAATGTTTTCTGGCGAACCCCTTACCGAAGAAGCTCTAGATTCATTAATGGATGCAATGGAGTATATTGTGAAACATACTCAAAAGATAAATAAAAAATACATCCCGAAAAAATACAGAAAAGAATCAGAGTGAGTCAGGGGGGGAAATCAATTGGGTTACTATGAAAAAGACACAGCATTAGAACTAGCAGCGAGATTTAATACAACCAACCCTTTTGAAATAGCTGAACGTTTAAATGTTCACGTTTTTTATCAAAATTTAGATCCAAGCATCATGGGTTTTTATAAATATAATAAGAAAAACCAGTATATCTGCATTAACGAAAATTTAAGCATCAACGAACAAATTGTTACTTGCTCCCATGAATTGGGCCATTGTAAAATGCATAAACATGTCAATACTCCGTTTTTACGTGCTAATACATTTTTATCTGTAGATAAATTTGAAAGACAAGCTAATTTATTTGCAGTTGAGTTATTACTGCCTGATGAGGATTGGCATGCATATGCAGAAGAGTTTAAAACAATTGATGCCATATCCCATCATACGGGAATCCCAAAAGAATTGTTATTACTTAAACATCAAAAACTATTATGTAGTTGCAATTAGTCCTCCCTGGGCTTTTATTTTTAAGTATAAAAGAACATACATTCCCTAAAAGAAAGGATTACCAAAATGATTATCCACTTAGATGATTTCAGAAAAGCAAAGAAATTAAACAAAATAAACTCTATTCAAATGACTAAAATCCCTATTTTCGAACGTATTTTTGTTGAGGATAATGAATTAATCGGAGAATTAAAAGATAGCAAAGAAAAGGTTATCATTGAACATTTAGAGCAAAAAGATAGAAGTACTTTTTAACTTAATATAAAAAACATTATCCCTTTTTCATTTACCATATTTCACGATATATGAGGATATTAGGATTGAATATTTGTTATACTTAATTAGAGATCTACTATTTCCATAGAGAGGATATGAAATTATGGGATTTAAATTTCGTAAAAGTATTAAAGTTGCGCCTGGCGTAAAAGTGAATGTTACTCACAAAGGCGTCGGGGTAAGTGCAGGGGTTAAAGGTGCTCGTATAAGCACTGGTCCTTCTGGATCACGAATAACTACTTCTTTACCTGGAACCGGAATTTCATATGAACAACGCATAGGTAAAAAGAAAGGTTCAAAACAAGGAACGGACACTACTACTAAGCATGCGGTACCTTCGTCCTCAGCATCAAATAAACAATTACAAACTAGGGTTAAATCATCCCATCCTAAAAGAGAATTTAAAACTTTCAAAGTTACTCCTATCCTTTTAAAAGATAGTAAAACAAACTCTAGAGGTAGAAGACTAATGAAGCCACTTTCTATTATTACGGGAATATGTGCAGTGTTATTTTTACTAATGCTACTTATTGTTCCCGCTTCGATATTAGCTTTTATCTCTTGTTTATGCTACATAAATATTAAAACCCCAAACGTAGCAACATGTCCTAATTGCAACTGCACTAATGTATTAATATCTAGAGAAAAAAAGATCACTTGCCGTAATTGCAAAAGTACTCTTCTTATACAAAAATAAAAGGCGCTCATATGAACGTCTTTTTTTATTTTCGTTTCGACAATATATGACAATATATAGATAAATAATTTGTTATTATGTCTAAGGATTTATTTACATTAGGAGGAATGAACAATTATGTTTAAAAGATTTGCAGTATTACTTATGGGTGCCCTATTATTATTCGGTTTAACTGCTTGTGACAGCGTTAAATCAATGACAAGTAACGTTACAGTCGGTAAGGTAATTGATGAATTTAAAGCTGCAGGATTAGAAGCTGAAAATCCTAGTGACCTACCAGAAAAAGAATTTGGGAATACTAGAAAAGAAGCAAAACGCATTCTTGTACCAGCATTAGGTGAAGATAGTGGTGGTAGAGTATTTGAGTTTAAAAATAAAGAAGATCTTGAAAAAGCTAAGAAGTACTATGATGATTTAGGTAACGGTAATCAAATGCTATTCTCTCATACTTACGCAAAAGGTAACTTCCTAATTCAAATGAATGGTGATATGGAAGATGCCCAATTTAACAAATATAAAGAAGTTATGGACAAAGTAATTAAGTAAGTTAAAGAATCCGCTTTCATTTTTCAGAAAATGAGTTATAATTATTATTGGACGAAAGTTCGCATATATATTATTAAAATTGAAGTGGTTATCAAGTCGAAGAACGGCACTCATTTGAGTGTCTTTTCTTTTTTCTGATTATTTGTTATGATATGACTAGAGTATGACTTCTAACTGAATTGCATAAAATAAAAGAAGAGATGCGCTAACATCTCTTCCAGTAACTGCTACCGCAAGGTGGCTGGTTGCTAATAGTTATTTTCTTTTAGTACCGCCCTTACGCTTGCAGGCATTCGGGGCGGTATTTTTATTTTTCTTATTGCTAATCTTTTTTGCAAGCTCATTTGCATAAGCTGTTGCAAATACTGTAAGGAATACCTTAGCAGCGTCATACAATAAATTAAATAAAGAATCCATTCGGTCACCTCCCTTCTCTCTAAGATCAGAGAAAGGATAGCAACCTCCCGCCCTCACAATATACAGTTACATACAGTCTATCACACAATTCTATTACAAGAAATATCATTGGAATATTCTCGAAATACATCAATTTAAAAATAAATAGTATTCTCCCTGTGGATAACCATACTTATCCACAACAAAAGCCCGACATTTATTGTCGGGCTTCTCTTTTTCTCTTCTTTTTTCCACAAACTTCTGCTATGATTGATAGAGTAGATACATAAATTGCAAATGTAAATTTAAGATTTTTTATATAAATTTAAAAAAATAAAAAACCCCGACAGAATTTTCAAAGGTTGGAAGAGTTTGGCCGCCCAACTGACCGATGAAAATTGGAACACGAGGTTTGTATAAACATATTTAAATGTGTGTTGCTACGTCTATGATAGCATATACTTTTAAAAATGTGAACTACAATCCTCTATTTTCCTATACCCATTTTTGGGCGGGGTGGAAATTGGAGGATTTTTTTATTATGTCTAATTCATTAGAAACAACAGAAGAACAAGAAGTAAGAGAATTGCAACGTATAGTAATTAAAGAAGAATTGTTAGCATTAACAGGAAAGCATTTTGATGCAGCATTATTAAATAATTTAATCTTTTGGTCTGGCATTACAGAAAAAATGGACAAAAATCTTAAATTACGAATTAAGCAAATGGAAGCTCGTAACACAAAGCAATCGGCAATTGATAAAAAGAAAAAACAAATTCGTAACGGATGGTTTTATAAAACAGGCGATGAACTTTTAGCTGAATTAATGGATTGGGGAAGTGCTTCAACAATTAGTCGAACACTTAATAATTTTGTTAAAGAAGGATGGATCGAAAAAGGGAATAACCCTGATCCATCTAAAAAGTGGGATAGATCGACTTGGTTAAAAGTGAACCTTACAAAAATCGCATCCGATTTACATACACTCGGCTACGCTTTAGAAGGTTATTCTTTAGCTCAAGGAACGACTACAAAAAACAGTGAAAATAGTGTTGAAACTGAAGAAAAATCCAAAGAAACCGCATCACTACCCATTTTGCACAGTGAAAAATGCATTTTGCATGATGAAAAATCCATCTTGCACAGTGGCAGAACAATACCAGAAGGTTTACTTCAGAAGGATACTTCATTATCTACTTTTGAAGAAGAAGAAGAAAATACTACTGATAGTATCTCAGAATCTACAATTCTTGATTTAATGAATCAAAAAATCAAAGAACGAGAGATTACAAATCAAAAGACAATTAAGGCTATTCTTGATGTAGCATCTAAATGTAAGGTAATCGGAACGACGGATTTAACTGCAGCCGAAAACTATGTAATAAAAGTCGTGGAAGAAAAAATGTCTAAGCTTGGCCAAAAGCAAAAAGTAAGAACAGGTAAAGCAAAAGTATCAGGTTCTAAACCTATACGTACTGAAATGACTCCTGATTGGGTTGGGAAAGAAGATAACGAATCATCAACTGTGAAAGACAATAGACAAGCCTCTGAAGAAGAACATAAACGTTTAGAGGAAGTGTTAAAAAAATATAAACGTGATTAAAATTAAAGGAGTCTTATTTTATGATACCTGAAATCTCATCATTATTAACAAAGTATTATATTAAAGCTGGCTTCACTGCCGAAGAATATATTGTACTTAACGCTTATTTGAATCACTCAAAAATTTTTCAGGATACACACAATTTAAACGAAGTATCTGAAATGACAGAAAAGACGTTAAATGAAATTCAAGATATATTAGAAAATCTGCTTAAAAAAGAATTAATTAATATGAATCCTGAAAAAGAAACCATAGATTTACTTACGCTCCATAATAGGTTACATGAATTGGATTTTGAAGCAAAAACAATTAATAAACGAATTTTTGATAGTATAAATGATTCTAGACATTTTTCATCAGATCCATATTATCAACATTTTGGACAGGTTACTCTTGTACCATTTACAGATGGAGGAATTGGAGTCACTTCAGGAACTAATAGGTTATATGGTGACTTGATGTGGTCGCGAAATGATATGAAAAAGTTAGCAGATGAAATTCTAGACCTTGTAGAAAAAATAGATCAAACACGTATTGATGAATATAATAATGACCTAAAAGAAAAAAGAAGAATAGAAAGAGAGCAGCAACGTATTGCTTATGAAGAACGCAAAGCACAAAGAGAACAACCCGTTAAACCAAAACATGGATATGTAGTATTAATTCGTTTGTACCCTTCTGGACACTATAAGTTTACTTACACAGTATCTGCTGATTTGAACGGTAAAATTAATCGTTTAAAAGAAGAATACGGAAATAATGTAGAAATTGTTCATTCAGTAGAAACATATGACACACTGAAATTTTATCATCAGTTTGCTAAAAAACAATTTAGTAATAGATTGATAGAAAAAACACTTTATCAACTAACAGAAGAAGACGTACAGTTCTTCAAAGATGAAAAATATCCAGCTAATGCAATGGATTGGTTAGAAGGTTCGCGTGTGAAATAAAAGCATATGTTTCAAAATAGCTAATGGAGGGAAAACCATGAGAAAAGTAGATGTAGTAGTATCCTTAATCGAACTAGAAAAAAGAATCTTTAAAGCCCTAAATCCGCTTGAAGAAGCAGGATTAGATTCCATTTTCGAGTTATTTTCTATGCTAGATTTTGAAGATGCAACAAACGTTTTACTTGAAAATGCGTTTAAAGATTTTTATTTCGATAATATACAACACTTTCGATTCGGAACTGAAAGTAAAGAAGAATTTACAAACCGTCTTTTAAAAATTAAACCCGAACTTTCTTGGATTATATCACCAGATGAAACATTAAAAGTTATTTCTGTTTTATTGGATATAGAAAAAGAAAGACAAGAAACCTATATAACTTTTGCTAACTTAGGTGTGGAATTTGATATTCCAGAAGCGATGGATTCTTTGGAAAAATTTATTGATCAATTAATCGGAGAGAACGCTGGGGATATCGTTTATTTCTACACTGATGGTGACATGTCTAAAGAAGAAGTGTTAGATTTCATCTCTGATAAGTGGAAACAGGAAAGTAAATAAAGAAGATTTAAGGGCAGATTCGACATTAGAAAAATTCGAACTAGCTGAACATACAGAGAGGACTTAACATATGTCATTTAGCAATGAACTTATTAATCAAAGTATGAGTAAATTAGGAGGGCAGCTCGCATTGTATTTTGGCCTTCCAATAATTCTCATTGCAATACTAGCAATAATTGTATGTAGATATTTTGATGGATATTTCACTCGACAATTTTTTGGTATAGCTGCAGCGTGTATATTTGTAGGTTGGTGTGTATATGTTTTTAATTAAGTTTACTTAAAGTAAGAGTTTTAACAGCATGGGAGGAACACTAACATAACGCGGATTTTGTACACTTAGACCAACAAATAAATTTGATCCGCTAGTTTGGTGTTTTTTCTCATCCCTCAAAAAGTGTACTTTTTGAAATTATGTTTATATTTCTTATGAATTAAGCTTACTCCTCTTTTTGAAGGAATGGGCAAAGATACCCAAAATAAAAATTCAGAAATGAAGGGTGGACCTTAAGACAATGCGCAACGTATTTCCAAACAAATACTATAGTGATGAAGGATTTGTAGAAAGAAAATTAGAAATCAATGAGGAAGATTTACAAGAAATTATTGAGGATTACTTGCTAAGGAATGCTGATTTCGATTTTGATGAAGTCGAAATAGTCAATAACCGCCCAATGAACATATGGCTCTATGCTAAATGTAGAACATATGTTGATTCTGAAGATGCAGAGCAAGATGATGCGTTACTTGATGCGGAAGTCGAAATTTCTGGGCACTATGACGGAAATCTTTGATAGATTACCAATGTAAGTATAATAGGATGTGAGATTGAGGGGTAACTACAAAGGACTTACAAGCCCTATCTTACCTTTTCACTACCGGAGAGCAGAAAACTATGCACGATGATATAAAATCACTTCAGGAGGTTGGTACAATGTTTTTAGCTAAAGGGTTTAATAAAGCACCGTATTATAATAAAATTGATACACTAAAAAAAGAAGATTATGTTAGAAAAGTGATCTTGAAATTACGGGATATCGAAGATGAAGACGTGAGAAGAACGGCGATTAAAAAGGAAGCTAAAGAATTATTAAGCAAAGTATCAGTACACCTACTTAAATACCCTGAGCCATTAGAAAATCTATTAATCTTACTTAAAGATGAAAATGAGTATGATATTTATTTAGTTTTAAGACTTGAGATTGATATGTTATATATGCATGCAATTCAGTTTAACTATAAAACATTAGAAAAGGCTGCTAAGACTTACAAGAAATTTCGTGAGGATCCATTAGCCTTCCGTAGATAAATAAAAACAGGTAGCCGTCGAGCTACTTTTTTCATTTATAAAATTTCACATACCATATTAATTTATAAATAAAATACTCAGTTTATAAGGGATTTTGACGAAGACAAGGGTTTTCGTCCTCCTGTCACGAATGTTATATCGCGAAGGAGATGAGAAAATGGGCGGAAACAATCAACTTATCTATTCAAGCAAAGACGTCGCCGCTATATTAAAAATTCAGGAATCAACTTTACGTAAATACTGCATCATGTTAGAAGAAGTCGGGTACAAATTCCATAAAAATGAGCTGGGACACCGTGGTTTTCTCAATGATGATGTTGTAGCGCTAAAAACACTAGCTGATATAAAGTCACACCCCAATATGACGCTAAAACAGGCTTGTAACGCAGTGATGACATGGCTACATAATAAAGATATAGCGGACACTGATATAAAGGAACTACGACACGAAGAGCGTAACGATGAGCAACATGACGAGCGATATAACGAGTTAAAAGAAATGATTCAGCAGCAGAATGAAATGTTAAAGCAAATGGCTAAGAAAATGGATGAGCAACAAAGGTACATTGATGAGAGATTAGAAAGACGAGATCAGCAGCTTATGGGTGCTATACGTGAGATGCAGGAAGAGAAACGTGTACTGTTAGAAACAGCAGCAACTAATAAGAAACCGTGGTGGAGATTCTGGTAATGAGTCTCCACCACGGTAAAAAAATATATTATGATAGAATTGGATTAGGAAGAAAAATAAACATAGGGAGATTATAAATGGATTACTATGATACACTGCTCAAGATAGTAAACACAGTAATTATTGGTGGTTATCTTGTTACAAAAGCAAAAAACTTTGCTACAAAACAGGATGTTAAAGAAATAACGAAACTCCAAGAGTTAGGGAAAAATCTTGCAACTAAGCAAGATATCCAAGAAATCACAAGACTCCAAGAAGAAATTAAGTCTAAATTTCAACTTGATATGGAGAAACATAAATTTGAGCTAACTAGGATTTCTAAAGAATTCGAATTGTATGCGATAAAAAAACATGAGCATTATCCAGAGTTGTATAAAAATATTTCGTTATGCATTGGGAAAATTATAGGTTTAAGAGGTTTTCGAAGAGTTATAGATTTCAGAAAACTTAATGAAGCGGATATAGCAAAATATATGGAAGATAAATCTTTTAATGACAGCGATAAACAGTTAATCTTGGCGGATTTATACACTAATAAAGAGATAGCTATAAAAAATATTGAATTAATATTGAGAAGAATTGAATATACTGAGGCAGAAAATGCTTATAGTAACGCTAATAATTTCTATTTGCTACACAGGCTCTTTTTCTCTTCGGAGGTCAGTGTTATTACAGAGGATTTGTTAAATAATATATACCAATTATGGATCTATTATAATCCAGATTTTATATATTCTACTCACACAAAAGATATGATTAATGATATTCAAATATTAAAAGAAAATATAGAAACAATACAAGAGGAATTATTCAAACAAATGCAAAAAGAATTGATAAAGAGATAAAAAAGAAGACTATATAATGTAGTCTTCTTTTTTTATTAACGATTATATAACTATTATATAATCGTTAATAAAACATTGAAAAATATCTTCGATTGATATAAAATTAATTTAACATCATATAAGCATTACATAACAAATATATAAGTATTAATAATTTAAGGGAGTCGATAAAATGACTAAAGTATTTGCAATTGATCATGGGAATGGCGCTGTAAAAATGCGTACAGATGTGTTTAAAAAGACACTTCCAGCAATCTATTCGTTCTCTTCTAATGTAGGAGAAGCATTGTCTGGTGGGAAGATGAAGCTTAAAACATATAAAGTTGAAGGAACAGAATATGTTTGGGGCGATGACATAATTAAAGTGAACAATACTTTAAACACATACGCTCAACAAAATCGATATAAAACTAATCAGTATAAAACACTATCTAAAATTGTATTAGCTGAAATGGCTGCTAAAACAAATGTGAAAAGCTATGATGAAATCTTAGTTATAACAGGTGTTCCAAGTCAGGAAATCGGAACAAAAGCAGTTGATGAAATCAAAGAAGTTTATCAGGGAACTCATGAGATTGAGGTTAATGGTAAGAAATTAACAATTAATGTTGTGGATGTTATTGTTCTTGCTCAACCGGTCGGAACTGTAATGAGCCGTTATTTAGATGAAGATGGATTTGTTGCAGATGCTTCTTATGAAGATATGACTGTAGGCATTATTGATATTGGAACTGGTACGACAGATTTAGATGTAATTTCTATGCTGCGTCGTGAAAAAGAATCAACTTCTGTTCCTAAAGGAATGCATGATGTTTACGAACCAATTGTAGCTAAAATTAAAAAGGAAACAAGCGCTACGATTAATGATTATAAATTAGAAAAAGTATTTGAAGATGGTGCTTACCAGGCTTCTAAGCGTATGGATCCAATTGACTTTAATGACGAAAAAACAGCATCGATTAAAGAAGTTTATGATTTTATTGTAAATGGAGTAAATAATGCTTGGAAAACATTTGATCGTTTTGATGAAGTGTTAGTTTCTGGTGGTGGTGCGAATACTTTCCATGAGTTATTGGAAGAATGGATTGGTAAAGTAACGAAATTAGAAGAAAGCCAAACTGCAAACGTGGAGGGCTTCTACAGATATGGTAAATTCGAGGTAGGCGAAGAAGATGGCGAATAAGACATACCTTCTGTCTTATGATGATGTATTAGATAAAGACATTAAAGATTGGTTAGCATCTTTACCACGTAATAGAAAAGCTGAAATGGTTCGTACTGCTATTAGACATTATATGCATACAAGCGGATCTATCATTATTCCTCCGATGAAGGAAGAGAAAGTAGAACCAGAACCGAAAAAAGTCGAAAGAAAACGCCCTAAGTTTGGTAAGGGCGGTAATTTTGAAAGAGAGTAAATACAATTGAATATAAAAAGAGAACGCTCTTCACAGCTTGCCGGCACGAAAGAGCGTTCTCTACACTTTGAAAATCTGAAAGGATGATTTAACAATGTCAAATACCCTATTCAAATTAACTACTAGTGAGCCTATTCTACCACAAACACGTAGCAAAAAGGAACTGTTCGGGACAATCCGTTCTTTCTTTAAAAAGAAATACCAACAATTAAACGAGTGGTTCGGCATTGAAGAATGTAAATCTGACCGTATTTGGTACTACGGAACACTATCTATTATGTTTTTTCTTCCTGCTGCTACTTATATTATTTCTAAATTAATATTTTAAGATTTTAATTTTATTAAGAATTGGGGAATGAGAAATGGCTATTGAAGCACATAAATGTAACGTCAAAGGATGTAATGGTCTTGTAGTTTTTGAAAATGCTGATTTTGATTTGCAAAATCCTGACACAATTAAAGGAGTTTATGCACTTGATGATCCTACTTGTAACGTTTGCGGAAAAGAATTTTTAGTAGTACCTAGTTATTCTGTCATTGATCTTGATGTAGAAACACAAGAATTTGAAGAAATTGAACCAGCTTGTATTACTGAATGGCAGAATCAAAAATTTTAACCAAAGTGTAATTTGACTAGAAAGAAGGGATATAATGGCATTTGTAATACGTGGCGAAGGGTTCATTCTTACAGATTGTGAACCAGGAAATGAAGAACAAGAATTAGAATTCGAAACATATGAGGAAGCAGAAAAAACGTTAGAACTTATACAATTACCTATGCAGCAGCCAAACGCAAGAATCGTTGAAGTGTAAACTGCTTGTAATAAAAAGATGACTAAATCTAGTCATCTTTTTTTGTTATGGATATTCATTTTGTAGGATGGTAATTCGGGATTATTTACTCTCTTTTTGGGTGCTTCTATATATTTAATAATTGTTAGGTAATAAGCGTTAGTCCGTCCTAACAAAAATAAAGTACACTGTAATCCTTGATACATAAAGGTATTTTAAAGAATATAACGTATCAGTTTTGATCCCAACTTCAGCGTACAAGTTTTACTATCTATATTCTGTATTATTTATTGATTTATTTTGTTAGGTCGGAATAACACAAAAGGGTCTACTCGAGTATGAGCAGACCCTTTTTTCACTTCACATATACATATGTTTCATTTGCTGTAATGTAGAACGTTGTACCTTTGCTATTGTGTACTTTATATTGCGCGGATCCATTCACTGATACTTTAGCATCAATAGTGAATCCAAGTCCCTCATCTACAGTTCCGGATACATCTTTATCAGACCAGGAAGCAGCATCATAGAAGCGAAGGTTGTCCACTTTAGAAACAACGCGTTTTCCTACAACTGAGCTTGCAGCAGGAGTTTGTTCCCCTTCATATCGAATGTAATCTGGGTTGTTATAAATCCATTGATTACCTCCAAGGTTTAACCAATCACCTTGTTTTCCCCATACTTGATATGCTTCATTTTTACCTAATTGACGGATAACACCGTTATTTGTTGATGGACCACTTCTTAGGTTGACGTTTAACCCATCAATGTAAGCCACCCCTGTTGCTCCTGTAACGTTTTGAGCAGGTTCTTGTGGTTTTGGTTTAACTGTAACTGTTTCGCCTTCATATGCCTTTTGTACGTCCAATCTGAATTGTGATTCTGATACGCCATGACTGCGAAGATAATCAAGCGGATCTTCGTGGTCGGTTCCACCTAATTTATAAGTAATATCTTTATGTGTCCATAATCCTTTACTCGGATGAATATCTCTATCTTTTAAAATCTTAGCTAATAGTCTTACATAACGTTCATACGATGATTTAAATTTAGCTGGATTGCTAGTTTCAGATAGTTCTACATGTACAAATCGTTTGTTAGCAGCTGGTCCAGCACCATAAGCGATGTATTTTGTATCGGCGATTTGAATTGTTTCATCCCAATCTACTGCATAATGTACAAAGGCAGAGCGCCATGTACGAGACTCATACTTTTGAATATTAATTGCTGGTGCTTCTGGTGTTGCTGTACTATGTGCTACAACGCCCTCATATGCGCCCACACCGTTACGATACGCTTGTTTCGGTAAGTCTTGGATAATTAGTACTCTATCGGCAAAAGAAGCCGTGGCGAACGAAAATAAGAGCAATAGAGTCATAAATAATGAGCTAAATAGTTTAATTGGTTTTTTCATTGTGTATTTTCCCCTTTTTAGCCAAACAAAAAGAGCACCGTCTTTTGACAATGCTCTCTCCTTATGTAAGGCGTATATTTTTATTTGGTAGTATGTTTTTCTTTTCTTGCATCGGACCTTTGGATTTTCGCCTGGATTTCGGATGCTACACTCTCTAATAACCATGCCGGAATCCATCTTCCCCAACCAATTCGTGCGCAATTTGCAGCAAAACTATTAAAAATGTGATAACTTAATCCACCAACTACCATGAAGAAAAAGTAATCGGGTAGTTTAAGAGCGATATCAAATAAATGTGCAAGAGCCGGCAATGATAAAAGCACCACGGTTCTCGTGATGCCCTCAATTCCATATTGTGATGAGTATGTGCCATCTATTTTTGAAGCTTTACTACCAGTAATCCAGTCCAACATGATAATCCAGCAGTAGATTCCAATCCAAATTACATTCGCCTTACCATATAGCAAATTAATTGCTGTTCCTAGTCCTCCGCCTATAATGCCACCTACTTTAAATTGAGTACTTGTAATAACATCGGCTATATTTAATGACTTGATGAGTTCGTGAATTCGTTCCAAGTTCTCACCTCCTTTCAAATTTTGGCCAAAATAAAAAAGCCTGCTGCAGCACGCTCGGTTTTGATAAAGTTATATGTTCATTTTCTTCCATGCATATTCCAGTGGTTCAGTTCGTGGCGGTTTCATTACTTCTTTTTCAGAAGTTCCTCTCTTACCTTGAGATAAATTGTGCATAACACCTTGACGTGTGGAAATCTGTCTAATACCTGTTCGAATCCAATCATTGGGACTTAAAATAACCCCTTGATGTGTGAGAAGTTGCCTAACTCCTACATGTGAAAAATCAATTGGATTGACTATAGTACCTTGACGATGTGTATTTATTTCACGTAATCCAGCATGATATAGCGTTGTTGGAGATATGATGATACCTTGAAGTACTGCCATATACTTACCTCCTGCTTATTCGATCCGTAAAGCTACAGCATATTCACCAAATGAATTGTATTGTCCACTTATACTTGGATTAGCCGTATAAAATAACTTGTATTTCTGAACTTCATTATTCTCCATCACTTCTACAATATCACCATAAATAAAACCACTTCCTTTGTATATGTAAAAGCCATCGTATTTCCCTCTGAATCCATCATTCGAATCCCCAAAATACAGTGGTGTAAAAACTATCTTCCCTTCATTAGATGGTACTTTTAAAAAAACCTTGTCCCAATAGAAGGTGTAATTTCCAGCAGAAGTAGATGGAGAGCCATAAAATTTACTTCTATCAGTTACATGTACACAGGCATTTCTAACTGCTCCAGCACTTAATAAAACTCCAAAGGGATATGAATAAGGTGAAAATAATTCGGGTTGGTAGTATTCGTCTGGAAGACCTATAAAACCAATCGTTGTCTTTCCTTTGTGAGATGGGAATTCATCATCATTCGCATATACACAATAAATGACAGTATCTTTATCGACGTATAGATATAAATCAACCATATATTTTTCAAAATTTAAAATGGTCGTTCCATTAGTATAGTTTGCTTTCCCATGATGGAATACTAACGGGTACCAGCTCTCTTCCCCTGTTCCCAATCCACTCTCTTTATCGTAACCTCTAATCAGTCTATAACTCCCATCTGCACGAGTACCTTTTGGATCTCTTATATCATTATCGCTCGATAGCTGATGATTTTTAGAGGTTGAGTCATTAGGACGTAACTCAATATAATTATTTTTTGTTCCGTCATTACCTGTAGAATACATTACAAAAATATTGTCTCTGTCTGGTTTGTCAGCATTTAATTGCTGCCATCCAGCCTTTTTCATTTCATCGATAATCTTCATAAAGACTTCTCTGCGCTCTAGTCTGTGTAACTTACAAATTTTATTTGTCATTTTATATGTTCCTCCTTAGCTTAAACGTATTGCTTTCATAGAAATATTAAAAGTGGAGTTTGCTACGCCCCTATTTTCTATATAAAGATGGACCTTGTTTGTATGATCTTTATCCTCGCAAGGAATGGCTAAAATATCATATGTTCTTTTTTCTGATAAACTTTTATAAATTTGATTCCCATTCTCTTTTTGGTCGTACATAAATAGCATTGCTTCAACGTTTGAATCATTTGTAACTTGAATCGTACGAATATCGTATTTGTTACAACCTACATCCAATGGAGTATATAGAGTTTTTCCTGGTTCAATTGTAATTTGTACATTCCTCTCAATAAGGATTGATGGTGTAATCTCACTTTCGGATGTATATCTAAATAATTTCATTACAGTTCCCATATGGTATTCACCTCAATTATGTTTTAGATGAATATTAAAATAAATTGGTTCAAATGCTATGAAGTTTGTATCCTTCACAACCTTTACCCAAAAATCACGCGTACTTTGTGCGGCTACTGAATCAATCTGTATTTCATTCAAATAGTTAGTACCATCTAATGAAATAAGTGCCCAGGTGTAACCAACTTTCTCCATGTATTGCTGAATTGATAGTTTTATATTTGTAGCAGCACCGATGTTATCATTAACGATTGTCATTTTTACAATGCGATCATTACTCACCATGTAACCTAAATTCGTTGGATCCGTTGTGTTTAATTCTGCGCTATCCATTTTGATTTGTAGGGATGAACCCATACAATACATATCCCCACCATAGAAGGTAGCTTGTTTCTTTGCTAGTAGTTCGTTTTCTTCATCATATATTTCTATGATTCCCTCAAACTCTAAAGAAGGAAGTAGAATATCAATGCCTGTATGAGCTGCAGCTACAATGTTAGAAGACAGGATATTATCTGCAGTATCTTTTAATACAACCTTATAATTTTCATACAGTTGGCGCAGACGTAACATATTGCTTGTTGTCATAATAATTTTATTGATGTCTAGCGGTACAAATCCCTCTGCAGTTCCTCTTTTTAGAACAACACCAATTCGTTTTGCTGCTAATGAATCGTTATCCGTATAATCAAAAAATGTATCTGTCTTTGTGTAAAAGTCCCATTGATCTTCCTTGCATATTGCCATCCACTCTTTATTGCTTCGTGAACTATTAGCAGAATAGGATTCAAGGAACTCGACTTTATTCTTTTCATTTTGATAGATCAGTAAGCCGCCTTCATCTCCTTCTTTTGTAGGAGCATAATCCGCAATAACCTGGATTGCAAAGTTACTTTGTGGTTTATCGATTAGCAGCATAACATCTTTATCTGCAGAATGATTCATACGTAGGAACCCTTTTTTAACAGCATTGTTAAATGCATTTGATGGCGACATAAGCCATTTGGGATTTACGGAATCAAAATCATCTACAAATATTTTTCCACTTTCTTTTTCGTATAATGATACTTTTGTTTTTTTGTTGGAATCATAAGGTAGCAATTCTCCTGTATCGTTAATATCGATTGCATCAAACGTTAATGGATAAAGTGACGTAGTTCCAGATTTAATAACGACTGTGTGAACTCCTTCCACTAAATCTGTTTTTTCATAAACCAGTGTTTGATATTGAATTTGAGGACCTTGTTCACTATAGATATCTTCTTTACCGTCTATTGTTACCTTAATATCGCTGCTTCGATGCTTAGGTTCATGAATACAACCAATAATTCTAAGTTTTGTTCCGAAAAAATTGAATTGTATTTCTCCTGACCCACCTTGAACAAAATTGAATGTATTGTTATACCATTCGGGAGTAATGCCCGACGACCACCAATCACCTAAATATTTAAAGGACTTATCAGTATCATCAAATCGCTTCCATCCAGGTTCTGGTTTTTTTAACACATCACCGACTTTAGCACCTAAATCTGCGTAATCAATAGCAGCTAAAAATGTATAAAAAACTCCTGGCTTCCCTGGTGGTAAAGCTAGGCCCTTTGCTGTAACAGTAACGATATGCTCGCCTTTCACTAAATCTAGTTTTTCAAAACAAACGTGGAAAGATTTAGAGGTAGCGGGGACTGAACCCACAAATTTATTCCCATCAATACTAACTTCAATGTTAAATTTGTGGTCAGCCCACCTTTTAAGCATTATGCGTAAAGCCGTTCCAGTAAACTTAAACGAAAATGAGCGCCCCGTATCTCTCCCTACAAACCAGGCACTTTCATTAATAAGATCTCTATCATCGCCCACTACATCCCATTTTCCATCCTGTTCAGTATTAGTGCCATATAGTGGCACGTCATAAAAAAACTTACCTGGACCTACATTTGCTAAACTACAATACTTTCGAGTCCAACCGGATTCAGGGTTTAGTAGACTATTACCTAATTGGGGTGTTGCCATTCCATCACCTTCCCTTTATCTCGTTTTCTTCCAATTTGAATTTGTCCACCAAGATTGGCGACTATGTCGCAGCCATAATTTCGGATCATCATTCTCTTTTTCAATAACTATTAATTCATCTGGTTTTTCTGTATCTAGTACTCTCTCAAGCTTGAATAGTTCATTATCCTCTAAAACTGATTCTCGTTCTGGTGTCCGTTCAAAGCGCCCATAGTCCTCTGTAATGATTTCTACTGTATGTTTCCTATCAAACGTATCTAATTCATTAGTAACGGCTTCTACGCTAGCCTGTCGCTCTAATAATTCATGTTCCCTAACGATTGCATATCGTTCAGATTCCCTTGCTGCATCTACAGTTTCAATTACATTTGTATCTGTTGTTATAACTTCTTTATCCGCTGGTGTTATATCAGAAATAATTCCACCATCAAATTTACGTATAAAGTCAAAGGACTCTTGCTCTGTAATAAGCGCTTGTTGGGTAGCCTGTTTATAAGAAATGTCTAGAGTTATATGTTCAGCATCTAAGGTAACTGGAACGATGTCAGCAGCCACTTCTTCAATTACTGCAGTTGTATGTTCTTTCATTGCTTTTTCAGATTCAATTGTTTGATCTAGTTTCATTTGCATCACATTTAATGATTTAGATGAATCATTAAGTAAGGCAATACGTGTTTCTAGTTCTTTTTGAACACGGCCGAACAAATCGAATTCTGGAAGATATACGGGAATACCAAGGCCCTCAAATAAATCAAACTCTTCTATGGTAGCTTGTAATTCTTTTTCTGTTTTATTGGAAACTTCATCAGTATCTACATGGGTAATAATTAAGCGTTCTTTTAATCCGAATGAAGAAATTTCATCTACATGTGTAAGTACTGCAGTATCTTCTTTATCAGCATGATCTATTTCAACCACGGTTGCTTGTAACTCGTTTTTCGCTTCTGCAAAAGTTACGTCTGGCGATACGCCTTGTAATTCTTTTACGATGCGGTGAGAATAATCTGCTTCAGCAATGCCAGCATTTACTTCATGTAATCTCTCTGCTTCTTCTGTAACAACTGTCTGGATAACGAATATGTTTTGTGACTTATTTGCATCGTCAGTTACGGAAATATCTTTAACGGATAACACCCGTGAAGCATTTTCACCTTCCTGTCCGGATTCTATGGCTGCAGTAAATACATTTTCTTTATTTGCTAACTCTGGTTGATCGGCATAAACAGAATCAAGTGTTTCTACAATCCGTTCAAAAGTGTGTGTTGTATCTATACTTGCATACTGTTCTTTTGTTCTTGTAAATGATGCAGATTCATTTCTTTCAGAACCAAATACATTTATTTTCTTATTTACTTCATCATTTGCAATAACATCTGCAGCAAGTTCTTTTGTTCGAATAGAGTGATCTATGTTAATTTGCTCTACATCTATGTCACGAATCAAATACGCCCTTTCAATATCTTCATAAGGAAGCAGGTCCACATTTTCTATTTCTTCTACGCGACTCAACTCATATTGTTTAGCAATAGATGTTTCAATATCTCTTTGCATACGAGCAAATAAATTATAATCCGGAAGATAAACCGGCATACCCATTCCATCGAATAAATCAAATTCTTCAATAATCCCTTTAACTTCTCGCTCTTTCGTACCGATTTCGAATTGTGTCGGAGCATGAAGAAGGATATCTTTTCGCTGCATATCACCAGTTTCATTTTCTGCAATGGATACAGGGAACATATTTGGAACTGCAGTAGATAAAGTAACTTCTTCGTCTGTAGCTTGTAATTCTCTGGTTACAATCTCGCTTGCTTCATTATGCATTGATACAGCTTCATAATCCTTTGTAACTCTGTCGGCCATAAGATCATTATAAAAACCTTCACCGTATACAATACGAGCAACATTTACCCATTCCGGTAATACTTCCACACCTGCAGCAAATTCACGTAATGTTTCCTTTAGTAAATCCTGCTTGATGATTGGTGCAGCTTCATACTCATTTGTTATATGATTCGTTGCATCAGAAGCGTGTACCATTGTTTCCATCTCATTTGGTCTTTCGCTCTCTACCCCTTCGATATGGTTTATATCGAAAATTCGTCCATGTTGTGATGATTCTGCAGCTGAAATAAGTTGAACAGAAACACTGTCAATCCGTTGTGAATGCTGCATTTCAATGTTGGCCACATTTATATTTCGATTTAATTCAAAATCAGTTGTATTTGAAATATAAGCTTCTACCTCTATTTGTCGCAAAGCATTCTCTACAACATCTGTTAAAATCCCTTTTGCTCTTACTTTTGTAGCGGTTACCCCTGCGTTATCTTCTTTAACAGCTTTATATCTCGCATAAGTTGCAATACAAACTGGATAATCAACATCATTTTTATTTTCTGTATTCGTTGGTGTAATAGAAAAAGAATAAAATTTTTCGTTTTGATCTGGTCCAGAACCAACGACAACAACATGACTTTTTTCTTTGGTACATATAGAAGGGGAAGCAATAGAATAAACTTTTTCACTCATTCTTCTGCTACCCCCTTATGCTTAAATATCTTCTTTGTAGATTGCTAAACCAATTGGATTAAATGGTGTTGCTTTCGCTTGTGTCATAGGACAAACCGGCGTTGTTGGTAATGTGTAACGATATAATTGGGACATTTCATAAGCACCTGTGATTTCAGAACCAATAACCGGTGCTTCGTTAAATGTAACGGTCTTATCTTCTGCATTGTATACATAATCCGCTTTTTCTACTTCTTTACATGAAATGAATAGTCTTAACGTTTCACCCTTCGGTTTATGTTCTAAATGAAATACTTTACGGTGGCCGTCGCCTTGCCCAAGTACTTCATCTACAACTGTTTTTTCAATTTCTAATTCATCTGCTTGCTGGATGTTTTTCGGATGAACTGCATATACATCATCAAGCTTCCCTACATATCCATCGTTCGGATGAACAATATAAATTTGAGATAAATGGTATTTACCACTATAAACAGATGGATTAAAACGCCCTTGGCCACTATCCACCGACATATCATGTGTAATGAAAGCTAAATAATGATGTTGGTACATTGCACCTGTACTTGATTGTGATAATTGAACCGTTTCGTTTCCATTCGATGTATCAGAGCCATAATCGAGTGGAGCATTACCAATCTTCTTATTAGGAGCATATGCAAATTGGTCGCCAGGTCTGCAACCACTTAAAATAACCATGTTTTTTCTTGGTGCAACATCGAATGTATATAGTTTTCCAATATATAACGGAACGAATAATGCACGAACTGGATTTGGTGTTGGATCTACACGCATAAACATAATTAAGCGGTCCTTGTTTGCGTTCCCATACAGATAAACAACAGAGTCACGATTCAATTCTTTAGAGAAACGCTGTTCTGGTGTAAAACTAATCGATGTATAAGGGGATGGATTTACAAAGTTAATTGTCGAATATACTTCCCCCATAATGCTCTCCATCTTTTGTACATCAAAGCTTGTTTTTGCGGTTAATGCATCCAGTGTCCCGTCTTCTTTTGGTAATAAGAAATAAATACCGCTAATCTTAATTGTTGTGTCTGCTGCAGGTGCAGTTTTAAATACAACTTCTTTTTCAGTGAACGAGTACTCACTAGGGTCAACAATAATATTATTCTTGTAAACTACGGTTCTGCTTTCATCGAAGTTAGGGAATGGGAATGCAAAGTTCTTTTTCGTTCCATCGCCTTTTCCTAATTCACCTAATTTATCACCGGAAAGGATCTCTTTTTCGATGAAATATCGATTGAAAGTGAATAGCAGCATATCATTATTCGGTTCATATGTGTTGGTAGCTAATCTGTATTCGCACGTTACTTTATCGCCTTTCGCAATAGCAGTAGTGAATGTTACTTTACCAGTAGTTGCATCTACCTTATATTTACTCTTTTCTTGCTCAAACCCATTTACATATACAATTACAGAAGGGCCAAGAACAGGGAAAACAGGAATGGAGAAGTCTTTCTTCACTCCATCACCCATCCCTAATTTACCAAGTGGAGAATCTGCAGAAATAAACCGGCTATCAGTGAAATCAGAATCAGCAGTATCATACGCATTTGCAATACCGAATCTTCTACGTTCTCCATCACTTCCTAACGATTCAAACAACCTTACATCGATAAATTTTGAAATACCGCTCTTGATTTGGAAAAATAGCGTTCGTTTCCAACCGTTATCAGCAAATAGTTTCTCTAATTCTTGCGGTAATGTTTGTAGATATACGACTTTATCAAACCACATATATGTACACTCCTTTATACTGTTTTCTCGAAAATACCTAATCCAGCAGGACGATACGCTGTAGCAGGTCTTTTTGTAATTGGTGAAATAGCATCTACATTAAAGAATTTGTAAATGTCGTGTGAATCCGGACAAGTATTCTTTCTAACTTTTAATCTATCGCCATTTAATAGACCTAGCGGAGACAATAGGATCATATAAGGTAAATATCCACGCACACCTTCATCTGGATGAACGATATAAGCGCGAGAAGTATGTACTTTATTGCTGTAAACAGACGGATTAAATTGATATTTGTATTCGTCATTATCCTGCGATTGCCATGATAGTGAGTATTGGCCACCGTCTTTCCCTACACGATCTGGTGGCATTGCATTAGGTGCTACATTCCAGGCAATATAATGAGCCTGGTACCTTGCTCCTAATCGTGAACGTTTAATAATTACGTTATCAATACCGTTACCAGGAGATCGTGGATAAGACTTCATGACAGGCATATAATTTTCTACATTTCTATATGGTTTCGTGTCGTTAAAATCGAATTTATGTGACGCAGCTTCATTTCCTGTATCGAATGCCGTTCCTGCCCATAATGCATCGCCTAATGTATCATCATTTGCATAACTTTCTAATTGGCCCATATACAGAGGTACAACTGGAACTACATTGTTTTCAAAAGCGGGTGTATTATCTGCTTGTATTAATAAAACAACGCGACTTTCATCAACTTGCCCATTAATCCGTACTAATGAATCCGGCCACCAATTTGTTTGAGCATCGATACCTTGTATATTTGTATTTCGTAATGTTGCTTTAATCCAAGGCGACATCATGACTTGTGTCTCTGCTTCATCGTAAGAGTAAACTTTATAAGTACCGATACCATTCGAATTTGTCTTTGTAGTAACTGTTACCTTAGTTAATTCAACGTCTAGTAATGTTTTCTCGAATTTACTAGATTCATACGGAAAAACAAGAACACCTTCATCAGCAACACTTGGCTCTTTTTCAATCATATACACATAAAAGCAAGAACGATCTCTGCCGCTTTCCATGCGCTTCTTACCGTCTTCTGCAAAAGCTTTCTTGCCTTCTTCATTTGTGAAGTTGTATTTAACCTCTGTCTTTTTAAGTGACCATTTTGAAATTTGAGCAATTCCATAAATAGAGCCGCTATTGTTCTTTACTAACATGTGCTTACTCATGCCGAATTCAAACTTTGTATCATCGTCAGATTTCTGATCCATATCTGGATAAACTGCTCTGAAAAACGATTTTACTTTCTTCCATCCGTTAGCGATTACCAATTTAACAATTTCGTCTTGGAATTCGCCTTCAGTATACATTTTCTCAACGTATGCCATTTATTTCACACTCCTAATCTCTTAATAGTTGGTAATTCATCCATATAGTTTTTTTCTCTGCGGATGCATTGTGGTATTCAAATTTCAGCTCTGCATTAGCTGGTATAGGCTTTACAACGGAAAAATTAAATCCCTCCGGCACATCTTTTATAAAAACCTCTTCAAATATTTGTTGACCATTTATATATAAATACCAATAGTCACTATCACTGTAATGTGAAGCAGCAACAGAAAAAGCGATCATTTCTGTTTCGAATGGTAATGAAAACTTATCTACATGAAGTTCATCATGAATGCCAACTCTGCGACCTTTTATAAATGGCTCCGTTTTTGTAGGGAAGTAAGGCGCGTCAAATCTTCCACCAGCCATGTAATTAACAGCGAAACTCATTATTACGCCCCCTTATCTTAAAAAGTGCAATGTACCCCATACCGTTTTATCGAGAATCCCTTGGTTATAGAATCGAAATACGATTGTATCTCCTGCCTTTACAGCTTTATAAACCATAAAGTGCATACCTTCTGGAAGACGTTTCATATACATATCCTGGCAAATGATCTGTCCATTTACGATTAAATCCCATTTATCATCTAATTCATAAATGGAGGAACTAACACTAATTGCGTAAATCTCCATATCTGCAGGCAATGTATATTTCATTTCATCCGTTTTAAATGACGTAGAATCCATAATATAACCAGACATGAATGGTTCTGTTTTAGTTGGATGAAAAGGTGGATCTAATCTCCCACCGGCTAAATAAGTTGTTTCAAACAAGAGCAATCACCCTTTTTCGTGTATTAAAAAATTCCCGTGCATCATTACGACACATCGGGAATTGGTAAATCAGATAGTATGCCGTTACCTTTATTAAGAAGTCGCGGCTGCACACGTTCCAATTGTTTTTGTGCATTATATATTAATTGTATCTCCATCTCTTTTCCGGTTACTTTATGGGAGACAAGAACCTTTTCTAGCATACCGTGCGCATTAAAAGCTAAATCATAATGCAGATATTTATCACCATCGACTGCAGATAGACGAGCACCGTCACGAATAAGCGTATATCCTTCGGTCATGCCTTCTTTAAATACGTCATTTGGGTCATTCCCAGGCATTGGTTTACCACCGGTATATATTTGCCTATCAATTAATCCTTTCATCAAATACATAATAGGATCATATAAGTTTTTTTGCATTATCATAGAATCACCCCTAGTTCACCCTCGTAACAGACCACGTTTTAGCTGGCCGTTGGATATAATAGTGATTTGCATCTTGATTTACCCGAGGAAATGATAAATCTGGTAAAGAACCATAATCAAATAAGATATTATTCTGCGTATCTAGTACTTGTAAACGTCCTGTAAGAATCCCTTTAGGGTTCCGAACTGCTTCAAATACGATAATATTCACGCCATATTCTAGTGGAATATCAACGTATGTTGGATTGTTCCGGATGAAATAATTTTCTTCAACTAACTTATCATTACAATAAATATTTAATAAGTCGCCATCCTCTAAATCCCAATCCCAAAGTTTTAATCGTAGCGTATCAATGTTTACTGTAATACCGGTTATATCTGTATATGGAGCAGGTTCATACCCGTAGTTAACTGTTAAATCTAAAGTTTGATAGAATCCGTCATCTGCAGATATCATTGTATTAATACCTTTAACGAAGTAATTCCACTGTTGGCCAGAATCTCTATTGAAAACAGAAACTACATCAAATAATTGAATCCGTGGATCCCCAACGACTGCAACTGTTAATGTTCTGAACTTCTGAATTGCTTTTAAATGATAAGCTGCAGCAACTGCTCTTCTTGCAAAGAATGTTGTGGCCCAGGGAACTTCTATCATTTCCTCTCGTAAATCACCCTGTGATACATTTTTTAATAGAAACGAATTAAGAAATCCATTTGCGTAATCTCCGCATTTAACAACAATGCTATTACTTATATCCTGGTCCGTTAGCTGCATATCTAATGAAATAAGGTTCTCGCCTTCTCTAAAGCTAAACTTTGCAGGTTCGTTAATTGCATAGTCTGGCATTTTCATAAACGTACAACTGCCATCTGGTTCGTGTTTAATGTAATGGAATGTTGTATCTATAATGTCGCGAACAATTTCATCCCACTTTTGAAACCTCTTCCCGGTTGCTCCTTCAACAATCCAACTTTGATTGGTACCAGGAATGTTTACTCTGCCGCCGTGCAATTGAACTCCTGCTTTTTCAAAGAAGAATTTCACTACATCATAAACATTACCGGTTGGTGCAACAATTTCATCTGATCCAGGTGTTGGAATCACCGACTTATGAAGAACCTTTTTATAAGACGTTGTACAGGTTACTGAAATAGTGCCACTTTCGGCATTTACCTTCACATCCGATACAAAACCATGTATATATGGTAAAGCTTCGTTACCGTAACCAATAGACACTTTAAATTCAGTCTGTGGATATAACTGGTTTGTATTTGTTACCTCACTGTTATAAAACCATTCTTGAATAGAAGAAAACTTACCATACCAGTTATCCGGAGCCATTTCCCCATATTCATTTGCAAAGCTAATAGTAAATGTACTAGCGAACTGATCTGCGTTCTCCTGCACTTCTAAGCCTATTACACGGTGTTGTATTTGTACGTAAGAAGAAGAGTCTCTTCTCTTCATATAAACAATTAAATTAGGGGAATTATTACCCACTTGGAAATAGCTCCCTAACATTCTAATTAAAGAAATAGACCCTTCTCTCACATTCCATCAACTCCTATTCCTGCTTGCGACATAGATATTAATTTACATTTTGCTATGACTAGCGTTCCTTTTCGTAGTGCATCTACTTCATTCGGTGGAATTATACCCCCATATGTACCGTAATCACCAGTAATAATATGAGGGCGATATATTTCCCTCATGAAATCACGCCAATAACTGATATCGTTGAATAGTAAAGTAAATTCTACTTCGCATCCTTTGTTACCAGCACTTTGGAAACGTGGGTATCCATGCATGACATTATAGGTTTTTAAGCCATCTAGTGATTTCGGTAATTTTGTTTGCTCAATCATTGCGATGTTTGGGACGAATCCAAAAGCGTAATAATGAACATCACGTATATAAGCTACATCTGCACCACCATAACCGCTTGTTGTGAATTCAATTGTTTGTGGTCCTGCACCTACAAATATCTCTCTAGATTCCCAAGCATAAGCACCTCTTGCTTTAAATTTTTCAATACCATTTACTCGAACAATAAAATATTTATTTGGTAACATACCATCAGAACCAATAGGGACTTGGGACATAAATGAAAAGTTATATGTCCCTGGCCATGAGAAATTAATCGTATATCGTATTGTGTTTTTTACCTCTGCTACATCCCCTAAGAGATGGTATGAACCACCTCTTCTATGCAATGTTTTTAATATACTCATACATTTCGCACCGCCATTCCCATTAGATCATCAGCAACTACGTTTTGTAGCAGCTTTCTCATTTTTACAAAGTCGTCTGCAGATTGTAGTTTTTCAACAGCGACTCTAAATGTAGCATTTTGAATTGTTACGCCTTTATCCGTTTTCTTTTCAACGTGGGTTTGTCCAGCATATGGATGTGCATTCTTACCGATTAAATCAGCAGAGCGCGCTCCCATTTGTCCAATTTGAGTAGATACATCGGTTACTAGTTTCATTGGTTTAGGTGGAACAACGGCTTTATTTAGTAGTTCAGAAGCTCTGTCTACTGCAGGAATCATTTTTTCCATCCCTACACCTAGACCTTCTGTGATAAAACCACCAAATTCCATCATTAGGCGTGAAGGACTTTGAATACCAAAGAACTTTTTAACTGCTTTTGGAATTCCGCTGACTACTCCTTTTGCTTTATCAGCTATCCAGCCACCCATTGCAGCCATACCTTCACCAATACCGGCAATGATATCTTTTCCCCAGCTAACTGCATCTTTTGCTACATTTTTTACAATAGATCCTACTTTGCTAAATACATCTTTTACGATATCTACAATACCTGTAAAAGCTCCCGTAATAGCTTTCTTAATTGCAGAAAAGCTACTTACTATGAAATCTTTAATAGCTCCAACAACACTAAAAATAGTGTTTTTAAGTCTATTAAAATTATCAACTACGAAATTAACAAAGGCTCGAACTGCTGCAATGATTGTATCTTTAATAAAATTCCAGGCTGATTGAATGAAATTTTTCAAAAAGTTCATTACATTAATAATTATATTTTTAATAAAATTGAATGCAGATTGAACAGTATTTTTAATGAAATTTAAAACCGTGACAAATACCGTTTTTATAAAATTCCAGGCTGCAGAAATTATAGTTTTTATAACATTCATCGCTGTTGAAATCACATTTTTCATAAATTCGAATGCAGCACGAATAAACGATTTCAAAAAGTTAAGGACAGTTGTAAATATCGTTTTAATGATATTCCATCCAACTCTAAAAATCGTTTGCCATATTTTTATATAAAAGGATATCACGTTTTTTATAAATTCTAAGGCAAATTTAACAACGCTTTTTAAAATATTTAAAGCGGCATTAAATATGAATTTTATAGCAATCCACCCAAGTTCGAATGCTTTTTTCCAGAAATTAATGTAAAGCTTTATAACTGCAGCTATACCGCGCCAGGCTGCTTCGAGCATTTTTCCTATAAATGATACAGAAGCATGGAAGACTTTTTTCGTTCCTTCCCAAAACCCAGAAAAGAATTTAGACAAACCATTCCAAGCGGATTTCGCACCTTTTACAGTTGCATCCCACCCCTTAGAACATGCGTCACCTATCCATTTAACGGCTTGTTTCGTATATTTAACAACAGAATCCCAATTTTTGTAAATTAAATAAACTAATCCAACAATAGCAAGTATGGCAATCGTCCAGGGATTCATGAGTAATGTCATTGCAGATCTTCCGAGTATAGCGAGTGCTCTACCTATTGCGCCAAACATTCCAATAAGCTTAGGCCCTACTTTAAGAATGCCTGTAAATAATAATGGCACCTTAGTAAGTATCGGTACCAGGAATCTAAATGAGCCGACAAATGCACCTACTCCACTTGTCATAAAGCCCATCATGGCGACTAATGGCCCTAATACTGCAACCATGCCTAAAATTGCTACGATACCAATTTGGATTGGTTTAGGAATAGCACTAAATGCCTTTGCAGCTAACTCTACAGCTTTGATAATAGGAGGAAGAGCAACTTCTGCAATATCAATAATTGCTTGGCCAAGCGGTTCTAATGATGCCATTGTAGTACGAGTGAGTTTTTGCCAGCGAACACCGAATGCTTCTTGCTGTGTCTTCTGCATGTTTTTCATTGATCCGTCAACATTGCCAAGAGCGCCATCTACATTGGTAAGTCCAAGGACTACTTCATTACCCATGTCTTCAAATTTTGTTCCGAAAATAGCTTTTCCAAGTTCAGTCTGTTTAGATTTATCCTGTACTTTCTGTAAATCCCCTATAATCGCTTTGAACATATCTGAAGACGTTGCTTTGCCTTGCTTAAAATTCTCGTACAACTTTTGAGTTTCAGGAGATAGTTCCTTAATGTTATCTAACATTTTTGGCTCTGTCATTCGTATACCGAACTCTTTTACAAGGTCGTTTATATAATCTAGATTATATGAACCATCTTGCGTCCCATTTGCCATAATGGTAAACATCTCTTCTGCAGAAAAACCTGCTTGTTTAAATAAAGGCGCATATTCGGAGATGTTATCGAACATTTCATTTGAGAAGTTTAAGCCTGCTTGTCCACCGGATGCTAAAAGGTCAAATGTCTCTTGTGCATCTAACCCGAACTGATTCATAAGTTGTCCGGCCCCTCGTGTAACCTCATTAACATCAGTGTCAAAAGTTTTCGCAAGAGTCATAGCACTTTGCGTAGCACCCTCCATTTCATCGAAAGAAAGGTTCTTCATGTTTTGACTTACTTGTATTACAGCTTCATCAACTTCTTCTATGCTTTCCCCAAATCCATTTTTCCAGGTCTCTTTTGCAACATTACCAAGCTCTTTTGTAGCTTCTTTTGATAATCCAAGCGTAGATTCTAGTTTTCTATTAGAAGCATCAAAGTCAGAAGCTACTTTAACAGCTGCAGCACCAATACCAGCTAAAGGTAATGAAACACCAGCAGTCATGTTAGTACCAACATCTTTCATTTTGTTACCTACATGACTAATCGACTCTCCTGCTTTTTGGAATTTATCATGCATTCCATTTGCAGTTTGTTGTACGCGATTTTCAAATTGCTGTAAATCCTTATAAGCACCTTCTGCTTTAATACCAATTGTTCCGAACAACTGGAACATTTCAGCGAGCATTTACGCACCCCCTTCGCTGGGGTTTATTACCCTTTTATTCCTCATCGTCGTCTTCTTGGAATTGAGCCATGATTTTCTCAACATGTGCTTCACATTCTTCTTGCGTCCATACTTCACCCATCTCATAAGAGGAATCTTTATCTTCTTGAGAACCCTCAAGGCCAAACGCATGAAGATAATCATTAAAAGTAGTTCCTTCTTCTAATTGACGAGTTTGAAATCCAATGAACGCCATCTTCTTCCACTCGTTTAATTCTTCTTGCTGCTCTTCTCGTGCAATTAAAGAAAATAGATCCATTAAACGCGAATACGGTATGGATAAGACATATTCATCTGTCCACCCATACCGCTTTTGGATCTTATCGAAAGCGCGTAACATGTTTTGTTCGGCTTCCTCTAAATATTCATCTGAATTTTCGTTTACGCTTGAATCTGAGCTGCTACTGGTTTGCTCCATTTCTCGCTCTGAACTTTCACTAGTCCCTTGACCTGGTTGAAAAAAGTCATTAGGTCCTCACTTTCTAATAACCCTTGTATAACAGCAACCATTGCTTCCGGAGGGAATTGACGGAACTCATCTGCTTTTACTTTCAATAAACTAGCAAAGAACTCTGTAAAATCATCCTCACAAGCAGGAATCATTGTTAGGACACGGAAGGCGAATTCTAACCCTTTTTGCTGCTGTTTCTCTTTAAGTGCAGCTAATTGTGCTTGTTTTTCTTCTTCCGGAAGAGATTCAGCTACTTTCGTTAGTTCATCCATTTCTTGCTTATCCTTACCGAAATCAGCAAAATTAGCCATTGCGCTGCGCCCAACTTTTGAAATAATTTTAGCGAATCGCCAAACATCCGTTACATTTAATCGTCGCATTGTTACTTTTACACCCGAAATTGTAATTTCTGTACCGGTATTCATCATTTTTTCTAAAATCGAAGCCATTTTACTCTCTCCTTTTAGCATCTAGCTAGTTTTATGTAATAGAAAACCGACTACCATTTATGCGGTAGCCGGCGCTTTAAGTGCTGCTGTTTTCTTCTTCTTTGGTAAGTAAATTTGATACGGTGGTTCTGTTGAAGTAGTTTCACTGTAATGACCGATAAATTTACATTTCAAACCAACCGTTCCTTTACCGTCTTTTAGATCTACTTCAATAGATGAAACTACCATTGCATTACGAATTACGAAAATTACTGGTAAATCACTACCCGAAATCATACCAATTAATGCAATGTCATGATAGTTTGAATCAGGAATTTCATTCGTGGGTTTCATAATGTCGTAATCTGTCTCGGTTGTACTATCTACTGTCATACCAGGTAAAGCTAACTGCAGGTTTTCTTTTGTGAATTCCACAAGTGTTACCTCAACATGTGGTTCATCTTTTAACAACCATTTACCTCGTACTAATTTACCTAGTACACCATCAATATCTGCATCATAGTATTCTCGATCAAAACCGACTTTTGTTCCACCAGTCGTTGCCCCAACCATTTCCCCTAAATCTTTAATACTTTTAAAGTTTTTGTAAATGACACCAGGCCCAATAACAAAATTATCAGTTGTGCCTTCCCGAACGCCATTAATTAATTTCCAGCCCATTTGTTCTACCTCCTAATACAAGTCCGTTCGTATGGTTCGGACAAGAAATTTTACATTTATATGAATGATAGATGGGTCTTCATCTGGTACCGGTAGTTTACCTGCACGATGGATAGAGAGTATCCCATCATCTTTTAAACCAACTTCTCTATCTAATAACTTCTCAATACGTGTAGCAATTAACTTTGCCTTATCATAATCCCCATTATCACAATACACATCGAAATTTAGAATCATACGATCTATAATTTCAACGTCATCTGGATTATCTGCTTCAATTCTCATAACTACATAAGGCATTTCCATATCATCTTGTGCAGTTTGAAATGTAAGAGCAGGACCTTTGTCTTCACCCTCACCGTATTCCGATAGATTGGCTTTTATTATTTCATCGTTCTCTACAAGCATTCTAATAGCTGCAATAGCAGTAGACATATAATCACCCTCCCATCTGTCTTTTCAGTTCCCTGCGTTCTCTCTCAAATGTTTTTAATAGGAATGGACGGGCTTCCATATGACTTGTACCATTTTCAAGCCATATTGCTTTTTGTAAGTCACTTCCTACTGCGCCCAATACTTCTGATTGTGACCGTTTAATGTTGTACTTAATAGAATTCAATAAATCACCGGTACGAACAGCAGGCGCTTCACCTGGTTTAGAAGCAGTATACTTGCGACTAGTATGAGGTATCTTGTATTGTTTACCGCTACGGCTACCTGTGAGATTCTTTTTAACTTGATTTTGCAAATGAATTGTAGCGCCGGTTACTCTTTCTACACATAAGTTATTAATCTGTGTCTTTACCTGCTCCATATTGCTTGAAAACTCAATTTCTACTGAGTTTGCCATATAACATCACACCTTTTCGCAAAAAATCTCAATGTGATGATTCATAAATGCAGGATTACGTGGTTCTCCTTTTACTTCAAACGTATAATCAACACCTAATTCTTCATTTTTGAAATGAATACGATCATTAGGTTTGATTTTGTAGGAAGCAGGTGCATATATCTTAAAGGTTGTATCGAAATTCTGTTTATCACGCTTAAATCTCTCGTTATCAGCAGCAGAATTAGTAGTTACACGACAAATCATATTCTCATAAATGTCTTCTTCTGTTTCTGCATAATTACCAGAGGATTGTTTCTTTCTCTCTTTTCGTTTTACAACTACTTCATGAATATATAAATCATCCATACTTCCATCATCAAAGTACATACTCATGTAGCCATCACCGGCTTGACTCTTACCCTAAACGCTTTTAAACCATTAAGTATCTTATTGTTTGTAGCAGGTTCATCTAACGTTTCTGGGCTAATCTGGTACGAATAATCACCAATACTTTCCGATGTCTTCATTCCTTTTCGCTGTAAGTTAGCACGAACTACTGCAGCGATAACTAAATCAATAATACATTTCCTCATAAGTACCTGTAGATCACCATAATCTTGTATCTTATATTCAAATTCATATAATTGATTTTCGGATAAACCATAAACAATACGCCCATTTACAGTAATAGAATCGGTCATATCTTGTTTAGAACTAACATGAGTTACTTTTGTTATAGATTCAGCAGGAAAAGAAAGCCAAGCCAGTTTGCTCGTCCGGATGGTTTCACTCATCGGATTAGCTGGCTTAACTCTTAAATACTTCCTTGTAATAACAGCATAGTAATCTATTAATTCTTGAATAACCGTATCGGGCATTTTCTGCACATTTACGCGGTCTTTAATGTCCTGCACGGTAATATTCATTATTTATCCTTCTCTTTCTTATCGATTTCTCTTACAAGTTCAAAATGACCAGTACTTACAAGGTAATCAGCTTTATCATTTGCTACTGTTTCCTCTTGTCCATTCTTAAATGTTTGCCCATAGGCAGTATAAGTACCACCTAAAAGAAGGTTAATTACTTTCATAAGTTACACCCCAATCCATAAAAATACGGCCGGCAATTAAGCACCGAACGTATCAGGAATATTTGTAAGGATAGCAACTGCATCCAATTCTTGAATTACAGCATCATCATCAAAATGAATTACATAGAATCGTTTATCTTCCATTACTGCAGATTTACCTTCTGTTGTTTTACGAATACGTGTTTCATATGTGTTAACAGCAATAAAGTTACGTGGATCTGCAAGAATAATTACATCATCCGTTAAAGATGGAACTGTAACAATTCCGTATCCCATCGGTTTATTAACTTGATCTCCTGCTCCAAGTAATGCAGCATCACCAGCACCAGTAGGACGGTTTGTTAAATACTCAATCCATTTTTCTCTACGATTTGGCGACATGATCCAACGTAGATTACTATTTTTATATTTGTTTGGCATAACACCAGATAACGCAAAGATTGAACCTTTACCAAATCCATTTGCTTTCGCTTCTTCTCCTGTACCAGTTACTAATTTAGCGTGGTCAATAATATGCGATTCTTTCGATTTTAAGATTTTCTTTAACCAACCATCATTAATTGCTAAAAATGGATCGGATGAGTCAACATCACCATTCCAATGTAAATCCTCTAAATCAACCCCCATTTGAGATGACATAAGAGTCATTACTGTATCTTCAAAACCTTCACCTTCAATATTTTCACGAAGAGTTTCTTCTGTAATTTCCCAAGGTAGGCGAAGTGCTTTTGTATTGTATGGAATAGTTGATGTTGTAACACCTGCGCGGTACTCATCATCTTTATTCTCTGTTTTCTTACGTAAAATACGGCCGCCAATACCAACTTTATCAAGCACACCTTGTTTTGCTTTACGCATTTCTTTACGGTGTAACTGCGAGAATGGAGTTGAATCAAAGGCCATTCTAAAGAATTCTTTACTTTGCTCTGGGTTTAATAATCCAGAAGAAACTGAACCTGTAGTAATTGTCTTTTCAATTTTAGATAAACGATTTAATAAATCTTGATTGTTGTACGTTGTTCCCATATTAATAGTTCCCCCTTATATTACAGGTTAATCCCTGTCCATACAGATTTTTTTATTGGTTGTTGTCCTGGTGTGAATTCTTCATCTGGATCTAAACCTTTACGAATAGTAGCAGCATTTTCGATATTTTCAACTCGTTTTGCAAGTGGATCAATTGCTTTTTGGATAATATCCGCAATTTTTTCTTCGGCAGTTTGTTCTTCTGGTGTCGGTTCTACTTCTTCGCCATTCACTTGCTTTTCAATCTTATCTATCTTAGTAGTTAGTGGTTCTACTGCTTGTTTAACAATCTCTGCAATATCTTCTGCTTTCATTTCATCTTCCTCCTGTGGTGCAGCAGCTTCTTTTATTTCACTAATTAAAGCTAATGCTTCATCTAATTTTGCGTGATTCTTTTGGGATAAAACTTTCCCGGCTTTTTTAATACTTTCTAATACAATGCTTTCTGCTTGTACACTATCTTCTGATTTCGCAATGGTATAACCGCCTTTAATAGAAGAAAGGATTTCCTTCATATCATCAAGAGCAGTCACCATTCGGTCGATATCGGGATTATTCTCCCAAATCTCCCAATAGAACACATCTTCGAACAAATTAAAAACGGCACGTAAATCACGGTTCTGCCTTTCGTCTACAAAACGATCTTTTACTTCACCTTTTTTAATTTCGTGTTTCTCACCTTTGAAGAAGCCAACCATCTTACGAATAATCCCCTTCTCTTCATGAGTAAGATCATCTGCTTTCGTGATTTCTACACGTTCACCAAATCCACCCATTGAAAAACCGGTAACTTCGCCCTTTTTAATTTCTTCCCAGGTGTCTGCATCATCAACACGAACAGTCATAAGCCATGTTCCAGCTTTTACTTCTTGTTCGCCTACTGTCATATCACTTTTAGCAATCCAGTTTTCAACAACTGTTCCTTTACCAGCAATTTCATCATGTTGCTTATCGATGTGTTGGTAATTTTCCATAAAAGTATATGCAGCCTTTTCGATTTCCTCTGCGGTCATTGTATCCCCGTGCGAATCTTCAACATCCGGTTCATATACCACACCTGTAACGAGCTGCTTCTCTTCCTCTGTTTTAAGGATTGGAACTTGTTTTGATATATTCGGTTGTTTAGTAGTTGCGCTCTTCATAATGGCAAATTGACGACCGTTAGCGCCCTTTGTAACCAATGAAATATAACTGATATTGGCGTTTTTTAGTTCGTAACCCATCGTTTTACCTCCTTCCCTATAAATATTGGGGTTCCACTGTCAAAACGCATAGCAGCCTATTTAAAGCCGTATACGTTTTGACGATGAAACCCCAATCAAATAGGTGTATTTTATTACTCTTCTGAAATCATAGTGCAGCGGCAATGAGGATGAGCTGGCGGACACATCTTTCCGTTACTAAATAGATCATCAACATCTACCGTTTCCCCATGTAAACCACCACATTCTTTACAAACACGCTCATCATTTCCGGTAAGCCATGTTTTCTTACTTCTATTTGCACCTTTATAAGCAATTAAATTGCCGTAATTCATGGCATATGTTGTTTCTGTACGTGCAATCATCATCGCTCTGTAGTTACTTGCTTCTGACATTACATCTGCAATAGAAACACTTAATGCATCGACTCCCATTCCCTCACTAAGATTTTTTAACATTGTCTCTCTTAATCTATCTTTAGTGGTTTCATGGATTCCTTTTGCTAATTCAAAAGCATAAGCAGCTACCCATTTTGCAGCAACATCACCAATTGGATCTAACACCATCCAAGTTAAACCGTTTGATACAATAGCACTTTGTACAAACTCTGTGACATCATCCTGTAGTGTGTCGGTGACTTCATCAACAAACATTTGCCGTTCTTCATCCCAATCCACACTATCCAGAAATTCATCAACTTCCGCTTCTGCAATTACAAGATCAATCTCTTCCTCTGCTTTATTAATACGAATTACGGGAAGCAGGTTTAAAAGCCGTTTTCCCTGTTCGGAAAAAAATCAGCTACCTTCTTTTGCATTACCTTTTCTACTTCTTCATGCTTTTCCCTAAATGTATTAATAGCAATTACGTTCTCTTGCTCATTGTCTGCAGCCTTTGCAATAGGTTCGAATTGAGAAGCAGCCGTTCCACCTTCAAAGAATGTATCACCATCTGCTACTGGTTCATAACCTACTACTTTACGGGATTCATTACGTGTTAATATACGTTTTTCATAACCATCAGCTGCATATTGCATATCAGCTTCACGATCATCCGTATCAATTTCGTTTAATTTGAAATACCAATCTAAACCACCTAGTATTTCAGCGAACACACGGAACAATTGATTATTCAATCGATGCTCTAAGATTTCTTGACCAGGCTCAATAATAGAACGCTTGTACATCTCGTTCATTTCTTTAGCAGTTGTTTGCCCTAATGAACCTGTCATAGCCCAACCAATACGATAAGGCGGTACACGGTGCGCTACGCATATTTCCATTGCGCTATCCTGCTTATATAAACGGAAACTACCTTCTTTTACATCCGGACTAACTTTTTCTAATCTAGCTTTAGCTCCTGGCGGTACAGGAACAACAGCTAACTTATGATGCTCTCCTTTTGTTTCTGCAGAGAAAAATGCTTTTAATTCATCTTCCGTCCCTTGATCTATTTCATCGACTCCCTCAAGGAATAGCAGAGCATCTGGAATTGTCTTTCCTGTAAAAAAGTTAATATTATAATCTCTCACCGCTTGAGAGCCTACTATTGAACCGATAGAACTAACGTAATTAGGTATTCCGTAATAAGAGGAACGAGAACCGAATTTACGTATAACAATTACTTCTCCGGCTTTTTCTGTTCCGTTTTCTGCAATATCCTTCTCACCTAAAGGACGACCATCCACAAGGCTATAATCATCTGGATAACCGAACTTTTTAAACCATCGTTCTTTGTTATTTACAATTTGTGCAAAGCGTACTTTATCTTTATGAGCACGAACCGTTTGAGCTGGAATGTGATATAGTTCCGACGGTTCATCCTTGTTATTACGAACAACTTCAATAATGCCCCAGCCAACTGTTTCATAATCGTCCCATACAGCCCTTATAATTTCAGAACTCGTCATTTCTGGATTACAATTCCGCATGAACTCCTTTAACTTTTTATATTGCTCCTGGCTTGCTGCTTCTTTCACTTCTTCAAAAGGAGCAAAGTCGAAACCGACACCTGCAATATCATCGACTTTTGCACTAATACAAGCAGAATGAATCGGGTTACTTTCCTTTATTTCCAGTAATGCCGCCATATCATAAGGTGGTTTAACTAATCCCTTATCACCATATATTTGCGCGAATGGATCAACAGTCATTTGTTTGCTGTGGTCTTCCTTATTTTTCGGATCGTCTGCAGCTTTGTTAATTCCGAATACTTTTACATTCTTTATGGTTTTCTTGTCGCTCATAACGTTTGTATGTCCTCCTTTCTTCTATTAATAAAGAGCAAAAGAAATAGCCGAACAATTAATGTCCGACTACACTCTTTTAACCCTCCCACCCATAACTACTTTACGTTTACTCATATCGTCCTCACATGCGTAACGGGTCATATCGATACTATGATTATCTTTATCTTGTAATCTGTTTTTCGGATTACCGTCTTTATCAACTTCATAATCAATATTTTCAAACTCCCCTGCAGTTTTTGGACAACGTTCGGGATCAATTATGATTTCTTCCAAATCGTCTAACCATTTTTCGCCGTATTCAACAGAACCAGGGCCTTTAACCGCTCCCTTGATTCTCTTAATACCATGATCATTTTTCATTTCATCAATTGATTTTGGTTCCGATGAATCCGCAATTATCTCGACATCATCCCACCCGAGTTGTTTAATCTTTTCAGCTAATGAGCGATTACTGATTTTCACGCCATGTATTTCACCGAATATATAAAGCTTTCTGCGTGTTTTATCGTAATGCATACGACCAAAAGACAGCGCGTCATTCCCATAACCCCAGTCAATCCCTTGACGTATATTATCAAATGTTTTAATTTCTTCATCTGTAATACGTCTGAATGTTAGGTTACTAAACGGAACAACACCGCTGCCTGTCGGTTTCCCTTCATATTCATGTTCATATTGCTGTGGTTTCAGCCTTTTTGTTTCTTCTGCTTCTTCCACGAATTGTTTAGAAATATGAGGATTATCATGATATGTACTATGATGTACAAATGTATTTTTCGGTTTGAATTGTGTTTCAAACTTTTTATTAACCCATGACTGCTTTCTCTTCGGTGGGTTATAAGAATAATACATTTTATATCGTAATCCATTCGGTAATTCTTTACGCAAAATAGATTTCTCTATAGTAGAAACATCTTCTTCTAATTTAAACTCAGCCAATTCTTCAAACCACGCAATAGCAACTGGATACTTCGCTATTTTAATAGATTTGATTTTTGCAGGATCATCAGCACCACGGAATATAATTTTATTTCCGCGCGGTTTATAAATGATTTCCATCGGGCTTTCTTTAAAACGAAATAAATGCTCTACACCTAAGATCTCTATGGCTTCTTTGATTTGCTCATAGCAGGATTCTCTTATTGTATCCTTTACTTTTCGTATACAAAGAACCGTAATAGGGAACTGTATAAGGTCCATAACGATACAAATGGATATATCAGTAGATTTACCCGAACCACGACCGCCCTTACAAACAATTTTTAATATTGATTCGCATTTACGGGCTAACCAAACTTGATGAAATGCCGGTGGAAGTATTTCATCGATTTGTTTTTTAGACATTTAAATCACCACTGATATTATCAACAATGACAACCGGCTCAATATTATTATCATCATTATTAGTAGTAGATTTAATCTTATCGATTTGAACCTGTATAAATTCAAGTTTTGTGCGTCGCTCATCATCTATAGTAGCCAACCTATCAAAATCTTTAATAAGAGCAGACAAGGTAGAAAGTGCCTTAGATTGAGCATTTAAGAAACTTGCTTGTTTATCCCAAGCAAATTGAATTTCCCACTCTTCTTCAAATCCACTTTCGCTGAGTTTATTCTTACGTAGCTCCTTTGTCATGTCCGTATTATCTTTAACAAACATAATACGTTGAGCATGAATAATTTGAGCGTGCTGCAGCATTATACTTTCCCATAAAATCGATAAAGGATCATTGTTAATAGCTTCCTCTAACTCTTCCTTTAAATCATATAATTCTTTTGGTAAATACTTTCTATATAAACCATGAGTAGCTGCATTACTATTACGTAGTGGAGCAGCGCCACCGGAATTACCGACAGCGTTTTTATTGCCTTTTTTAGCTCCCCCACGATTGTTTACAGCATTCTTATTACCTTTTGGTGCTCCTGGTTTCTTTTTGGAGTACTCCGTATCTTTCTTTGGAGTACTCCGTTCATTTTTATGGAGTACTCCATTTAATTGCTGTATCCATTTATCTTTTGTTTTCCACCCTCCTACTGTTTTTTCATTAACAGTTCGTTCGGATGTAGACAATAACTCGGCAATTTTACGATTCGTAATATCGCCGTTATGTTCTTTAAATATTTCATATGCTTTGTTACGGTCTGGACTTCGTTGTCTGGCCATAATTACATAACACCTGCCCCCTTATCCAATTGCTTGCACTTCCTTCTCTAAACACTCAATGCAAATATGAGCATTACCCGTGTTTGCTTCACGGATATATGTTTTATCAAAATGAGTAATAGTTAATGGCATTTTTAATGTCCACATGCAGGGTTCATTACAAACAGAGCATGTAGGAACGTTTATAGTTTCTTCTTCCATTTACACCACCTCACGATAATTTCTTTGTATTTTATTGTTAATCTATTAATTTAAATGTAGTATTATAAGTAACTCATAATAAAAGGAGCTGATACATATGTGGAAAAAAATCAATAATTACAAATATCATTTAAAAGATTTGAAATTTATGATTTGGCTATTCCCTATCATCGGGCTAATATATGCTTGTGAATTCTTCTATGGGCTAATGTTCCATCAAGAATTTCATTGGACTAAATTAATATTTATAGCAATTATGCTTATAGGATTTTTAGATATAAAAAAGAAAATTAGAAACAATGATTATAGAACAGACTAAATTAACAAGCGATCTTGAATTCATTTTCGAATCTTACTTATATAAATCATTGTCAGGAGAATCTGCAGGTTTGCAGGTTCTTTTTTTTAAAAATAAAAAAGCAGCGGATTCGCTACTTTAGTTGTTTCTTATTTATAAACTGAAATCTTCTAATGATTTATCTATCTCATCTTGTTGGATTCCTATATAACGTAATGTAATTGATGGAGCAGAATGATTAAAGATTGTTTGTAGCATTACTACATCTTTTGTCTTCTGATAATAATGATAGCCAAAAGTTTTCCTAAGAGTATGCGTTCCGATTTCATCAAGCCCTACTTTTTCAGCAGCGGTATTCATGATTCGATAAGCTTGAATTCTAGTAATTGGTTTTCCTGTCTTTTTAGAAGCAAATAAGCAATCTGTTTCGTTCATTCCACTTACATACTCATTTATTTTTTCTCTTAACGCTGTATTGATAATGAAACGTTTCTCTTTTCCAGTCTTCTGTTCTTTAATAACGATGTGAGTTCTTTCTTTTACATCATTTACATGTAACTTTAATAAGTCACTAATTCTTAGACCTGTATTGATTCCCATTTCAAATAAAAATAAATCACGATAAGATTGGCGACGTAAAACCTCTTTCACTTCTTCTAATTTTTTCTTATCTCGAATCGGTTGCACAAATTTCATTCCTTACCCCTCCATACGTTATGTTACATTAGATGTATCTTTATTATACAATATGTTACATAAAATATGGTAGTTATTTTTACAAATAGACAAAAACGTTGATATAACAGCATTTATCATCCAGAATATAATGTAACAAAATATATGATGTGTTACATTAGATGGTTTTCACTTCTTTTTTACATTATTTGGTTTGTGTTGAGTTTGTTTTGCGAATTTCGGATTTTCAAGCTCTTTCTTTTCCTTCAACAATAAATAAAGCGTCACGCTAATAAACGCAACGCCTAACATTTTACAAACAACTTTCATCACTCTAACCAACTAGATCCTTTTGAATATCTGCAAATGAATTTCCGTAAGAGCAACCAACAATTCTAATACCATTTGAATATTTATGATTTAAGTTCTCATCATATACATTTCGATAGTAATTCAATTTGTCTTCTGCATTATCTATTTTATTAATAATTACTTCTGCTTCCTTAAAACCTTCCATTTCTATTAATACACCAACAAATTTAACTTGGTTATTAATAGCAGCATTAAAACATTCTTTTAAATTCTCAACAGTTAAATTACTCACCCTATTACTCTCCTTTACATTCTTACAAAATACTCTTTATTGTGTAATAACTACATAGCAAAGAAAATAGTTCTTTTACTCTTCTCACAGCCACCGCACTCTTACATTTTTCAATTTGACTACGCGCCTTACGTCAGTGGCTATGAGAGAAGCAAAAGCTCTCCCAGGAATTTTTTAATTTTATATCGGGACATCTTTCCGTACCCCTTTAAATTGACACCCTAAAGGTAGGCAGGTATCAACTTAAAGGAGAACAGAAGCTCTCCTCCGTTTAGACCGTTTAAATTAATGAAGTTTTGAAGACTATTCTAATTACGATTGAAATCAGAACAACATACAGTAAGGCTCGTAACCTCTTACTTGTATGCAAATTAAACTATCTTGCGAATAAGGAAGAGCAACGCTATAGGTTCACTCAATCACTTATCTGCAGTAACTGGTTTCGGCTGTTCATATATAGGTGGCTTTTTGACGACAAATTTCGACATTTTTAAACCAAAAGAATACTAACATATACAAAATAAACTTCCGCTCAATCGCTCACCAATTTTTTTATCTGCTCTTTTTAAATATTCTTGAACAGTAGTTCTTTTCACATTTAAATAATTGGAAATTTTATCCTGTGTAAATCCATACCCTCTGGACATTACATATATTTCCTTTTCCCTTTCCGTCAATGTTGATAATGCATCTTCTAGCTGTATACGATCCCATTCAGAAATAACACTCTCTTTTGCTTCTGTATCCCATTCATATAACGGCATTTCAGTACTACGTGTATATCTTTGCATTAATAACGGGTCACATGGTCTTTCTCGCTGATATGCAGCCCTACGTTCAATCCCTCTTTTTTTACCTGGCTGTTTAGCAGTACGCATCCATTCCAGGGCATAATTAATATCGCTAATCATTCCATTAATAATACTTATATCCTTTTCTGTTGCGCCCACCTTAGATGCTTCTAATTGCTTTCTTGTTTCGGTATACTGCTTCATTAAATCTTTCATAAGCCAGGTTCCTCCTTTTAAATAAAAAGAGGACGCTGAATTATATATAGGAAGAAATGCTTTCCTATGCATAATCAACGCCCTCTAAATGCGGACTATTACTATCATTATTTTTTATTTATCCTTTTAATACGGTATGTGAAATTTTTATCTTAGGTTTCGCTTTTTCAATTGCTCACTGATATAACTCGGATCTCGTATACCAAGCTTCTTTGCTATCTGCACCTTTGTCATTCCCATTTCTAGCATTATTAATGTTTTCTCACATAATACATCCCATTCTGCTTTCGTTCTCCTTTTCGGCTTATCACCTACATAGGTTCCTCCTAATGCAGTACCTAATTTATTTATCTGTTTACCTATATCACAATTATGTAAACAATGACTTGGTTTGTATTGATACTCACATCTATTACAATGATGGTCCTGTAAATCTATTATCTTTATGCGTACGGTTTTATTATTAATACTATTCGTTTGTTCCATCAGCTGCAGATTGGCCATTCTAATTTATCGACATGTACCAGGTAATCTACAAGAGCACGATCAGTTCTTTCTACTACATACGCATGTTTCTCAAATTCTTCCCTCGGAATTGATTTACGGGCACCATCGTATAACATAGCTTCATAGTATTCTGCTACTAATGAAACCGGAACAAAATAGATAATCTGATCTTCTCTGAATTCTATTAAAAAGAAACAAATAGCTCCTTGCTCTTGCGTATCTTTTAAATAGTCGATTTGATGTCTACCTATATTATCTAATGGAAATCTCGTTGTTTCTTTTGTGGATTTTGCTTCAAAGTAAACTGCTCTTCCCTTATATACACCATCGTAATCTACTGTAGATTTACTTTCCCATGCGCTTTTTGTTATTTCACCTTTTTTATTCGTTTTTATAACTTTTACTGGTGTTGGACGCTTATTAAATATCCCTACATTCGCTGATTTATACATACGGCATGTAATATTTAATAAAAGCTCAAATGCCATTCCTCTATTTGCGTACCCCATGCTGCTCCCTCTCTTTCTATTTAATAACTCCACGTTTTACAAATATATTTCGCCACGCTGCATCTACCCTTTGTTTCTCAAATTGTTTAGCGCGACGATTAATATATTTTTTGATTTTTTGTTTCTTACGATTTGCCATTCTCTTAATCTCACTTTCTATTCAAAGAATTATTTCGTTTTTTTCAATGTTATCTCGTATCCATCAATTTCTTTTAATCTCGTAACCGTTAAATTACCGACCCATCCTCCTCTTCGTTTTGCTTCCTTTACAGCCTCATCCAAATCCGCTGCTGCAATTAAATACGAATCCCAATTTGTCTTTACCGAGAATAGATACATTCTGTTTCTCCTTCCTATTAAAAGGATTATTTTGTTAAAAACCCCGAAGATATTTTCTTGTCAGTAAACTTTTTCTGATAATTTCATTTGCTAGGAAAATAAGGATTATTAGTTTCATACGTCAAAATACTTATACATATTCATTACATACAAAATGTTAATTTTGTATGTTCCCTTATAAAATTAAACTTAAGAAAGGGTGATAATATAATGCTTAAGTTTTTTCTAACCTTAACTGCTAAAAACGATCAAACAATAACATGGAAGAAATACTATTATGAAATTGTTAA
>WPCI01356726.1_pt1 | contig 50850 bp, 45 predicted proteins | sample 5399871 | NCBI WGS metagenome assembly WPCI01 (sample SAMN12869469, study PRJNA574797) | sludge metagenome | isolation source: wastewater treatment of pH7 | place: China:Beijing | collected 2019-05-20 | reverse complement strand
GCAGCATCGTTCAGCTGCAGTTTTTCGAGTGCGTCCCGCAGGTCAGGATAGTCTCCACCATCGACAGGATACATACCGCAATAAACCATCTGCTGAACAGGCTTATAACCCGGCAAAGGTTCTGAAGCCGGGTTCTCTACTGTTGTGATCGTCTCCCCTACCGCTGTATCGCGCACATTCTTGATGCTGGCAATAACATAACCGACATCTCCTGCGCTTAAGCTGTTGACTGAACTGTAACTTCCAGGGAGGAAGGTTCCCAGTTCAGTGACAGTGAACTTCTTTCCGCTGTGCATCATCTTGATTTCATCACCGGCAAAAATCTTGCCGTCCTGAACATTGACATGCACTATTACACCCTGATAAGTATCGTATTCCGAGTCGAAGACCAGAGCGCGCAGAGCCTTGCTGTCATCAGCCACAGGAGGAGGTAATTGAACTGCGATAGCCTCAAGAACTTCCTCGATATTTATATCATTTTTCGCCGAAATAAGAGGTGCATCTGCGGCATCAATGCCCAGAACATCTTCAATTTCCTGTCGAACTTCCTCCGGGCGGGCGGTCTTAAGATCTATCTTGTTAATTACCGGAAGTATTTCCAGATCTGCATCTATGGCCAGATAGGCATTAGCCAGTGTCTGAGCCTCTACTCCCTGTGAGGCATCAACAACTAGAATAGCACCGTCACAGGCTGCCAGCGAACGTGAAACCTCATAGTTGAAGTCAACGTGACCCGGTGTGTCGATCAGGTTGTATATGTACATTTCTCCTGACCTGGATTTATAAAGCATACGTACTGCACGTGCTTTAATAGTGATACCGCGTTCGCGCTCAAGCTCCATATTATCCAGAACCTGCTCCTGCATCTCACGCGAAGTCAATGCACCTGTATGCTCGATTAAGCGATCTGCCAACGTAGATTTACCGTGATCAATATGGGCAATAATGCTGAAGTTCCTAATATGTGAAGGTGGAATCTTTTCCATCTTGTCCTCTCTTATGTAAAATATCTAAACGGATTTAGCATAGTTAATATATTACGGTTTGCCAAATCGGTCAAAGGGATAAAACCTGAACCAAACTCTGCCGATTAAATCAGCTTCTTTTACCGGACCGAAATGCCGGCTGTCATAGCTGTCAGCACGATTGTCTCCCAGGAGAAAATACTCATCTTCTCCTAAAGTCAGTTCAAGAAAAGAATTAAAGGAAACATATGTTGATACACTATCGTCAAGATATGGCTCAACCAATTCTTCGCCGTTAAGAAAAACTGCACCTTCCGAGATTTTTATGCTGTCGCCCGGCAGGCCGATTACCCTTTTTATAACAACCATAGCTTTGCCATCGATTGTTTTTTTATCAGTTCTGGCTGTTACCAGGTCAGAACGTTCATAATTTCTCCAGAGATGAGATATCTTGTCAACAAAGAGCTCATCTCTTTCTATCAAAGTAGGCTCCATTGATATACCTGTCACAGTATTTCGCTGTAGAACAAAACGCGTAAAGAGAAGTGCTAGAACTAGACAGATCGCCAGAGTCAGGACAAAGCTTAATACACTCCTTAAGCGCGATACAGGCTTCTTATCTTCCTTAGCTTTCAGATCAACGCTGTCATCCAAGCCCAGGCTTTTTTTCAGAGCACTATCCAGCTTGCGCTCCTGTTCACCGAAAGCCTCGAACAGAGTCTCATCAGCCTCCTCACCCCGTAGAACCGGCGAGGAGCTCATATTATGAGTTTGAGCATTCAATTTCGGCGAACGAATTCTATGTTTGCCCTTGTTCTCATTGAGGTCAACCTCTTTGTTGTCCAGCTCACTCTTCTCCATTGATTGCATCAAAATCAGCTTTCTACAATTTTAATACCCAACTCTGCTAATTGATCGTCCGAGACTTCAGCCGGAGCCTTTGTCATCAGACAGCTGGAGTTTTGCACTTTGGGGAAAGCAATCACTTCTCGAATATTGTCTTCACCAACCAAAAGCATCACCAGGCGATCCAGGCCATAGGCAAGTCCGCCATGCGGAGGTACACCATATTGAAAAGCATCCAGCAGAAAACCAAAACGGTGCTGATACTCTTCTTCACTGAAACCTAGCAAGCTAAAGATCTTTTTTTGCAAATCCTGTTCATGAATACGAATGCTGCCCCCACCCAGTTCAGTGCCGTTCAAGACAATGTCATAGCTGCGGGAACGAACTTCAGCAGGGTCTGTGTCCAACAATTCAAAGTCGGCTTCGAGCGGTGCTGTGAAAGGATGATGCTTGGAAACATAGCGTTTCTCCTCTTCATCCCATTCAAAAAGTGGGAATTCAGTAATCCAACAGAAGCGATAGGCTTTCTGATCAATCATATTACGGCGTCTGGCAACCTCGTTGCGCAAAGTTCCCAGAATCTCAAGGCAAGTATTGCGGTCAGGGTCCGAAACAAAGAGCAGCTGAGCTGTATCGTCTTCATCTGCACGGCGCAGACAGCTTCTCATGAAATCTTCATCAATGAACTTTCTGAAAGAACCTTTAATTTCACAATCAACGAGTGAAGCCCAAGCCAAGCCCTTGGCTGCCGAGTTGCTTTGCAGAAAGGCGTTCAGGTCATCCAATTCCCGCCGGCTCATATCATTGCCGCCCGGAACGGCTATATAGCCGACCATACCACCTTCTTCAAGAGCTGATGTAAAAACCTTAAATTCAGTCCCTGCGGCTAAATCACCTGCGTCCTGTATCTCCATACCGAAGCGCAGGTCCGGCTTGTCGGAGCCGAAACGCGACATGGCTTCATGCCAGGTCATTCGTTCCAGCGGCAACTCCAGATTGTAGCCATTATATTCTTTCATCAGGTAAGCCAGAAAGCGCTCATTCACATCCATAACATCGTCTTCACCGATAAAGCTCATCTCAATATCGATCTGGGTAAATTCAGGCTGCCTGTCGGCACGCAAGTCTTCATCACGATAACAACGTGCGATCTGCATGTATTTGTCATAACCGCCAAGCATCAGCAGCTGTTTGAAAATCTGTGGAGATTGCGGCAAGGCAAAGAACTTACCCGGATAAACACGTGACGGCACTAAGTAGTCACGTGCGCCTTCCGGCGTACTCTTAATCAGGGTTGGAGTTTCGATGTCGAGGAAGTCTTCACTGTCAAAAAAGTCACGTACTATCTTAGTTATACGATGACGGGCCAGGAGCTTACGTTGCATATCCGGCCGGCGCAAATCGAGATAACGATTTTCCAAACGCAAGGACTCTTTTACATCAATATCCTCTTCAATGTAAAAAGGTGGGGTCTTGGCTTTTGAGAAGATTCTCAGTTCAGATGCATGCAGTTCGAAAGCCCCTGTCTTCATGTCCGGGTTTTCATCCTGGCGACGCCGCAAAACACCACGGCAGGCAAGAACGAATTCCCCTCTGACTCTGGCTGCTTTTTCTCTGGCCTCAATTGGAGAATCATCGTCAATAACTATCTGTACTTCACCTGAAATATCCCGCAAAGTAATAAATATCAAGCCACCTAAGTCTCTCTGCTTGTGGCACCAGCCCATCAGAGTCAGCTCTTTTCCCAGCTGTTTTTCATTTACTTCGCCACAGCGGGAGTCCCGCCGCCAGTTTCCCATCGATTCGCTCACAGTAATTCTCCTAATATAAATACAGTTTTATTAATTTTACTATTTAACGACACCAAAGTGCATTAATTCATTATTATTTTCTAGCCTTAAGTAAATAATCCGTCAGATCATCTGCAGAAACAGTTTCTTCTGCCCCATCGGACAAACGTTTAATCACAAACTGTTTAGCTGCCAGCTCTTCGGCTCCGTAAACCACTAAATATTCAGCCTTGCTGCGGTCAGCCTGCTTCATCTGAGCCTTCATGGAGCGTTCCATTACATCTGTCTGTACACTCAGACCTGAACGTATCAGTTTTTGAGCCAGCGCCATAGCGGAAACAGCTGTATCCGGAAAAGAAATGATGAAGAGATCTACCGGAGCAGCTGCAGGCAACTCAATTCCCTGAGCTTCCACCTCCAAAAGCAGACGTTCGATTCCCATTGCAAAACCAACCGCAGGTGTAGCCTTGCCTCCTAAGATTTCCACCAGACCATCGTAACGGCCTCCGCCGCATATAGATCCTTGTGTTCCGACATGTGTTGAGACATACTCAAATACGGTACGGGTGTAATAGTCGAGTCCACGCACCATACTTCTATTAATATTATAAGAGATGTCCAGTGCTTCCAACGCCCGTTTGGCTTTATCAAAATGCTCTTCACAGTCAGCACAGAGATAGTCCAGTTGCGATGGGGCATTTGCTATGAAAGGCTGACAACTTTCAACCTTGCAATCCAGGATACGCAAGGGGTTTATTTTAAAACGCTCGTTGCAGTCAGGGCACATTTTATCCAGATTGGGTTCGAAATGCGCACGTAATGCATGTAGGAAATCCGGTCGGCATTCGGGACAACCGATACTGCCCAATTCGAGCTGGCGTTCTGCCAAGCCCAACTCAGTAAAAAAGGTATCAAGGATAGCAATTACTTCCGCATCAGCATAAGCACTTGGGCTGCCGATAATCTCACAACCAAGCTGCCAGAATTCACGGTAGCGGCCTTTTTGCATTTTTTCATAACGGAAAAAAGACATATCATAATAAAGCTTGACCGGTGAAGGCAAAGAAGCCATGCCATTTTCAATGTAGGCCCGGGCAATTCCCGCAGTGCCCTCAGGCCTTAGAGTCATGCTGCGTCCCGCTTTATCTTCAAATGTATACATTTCTTTGCGCACAATATCAGTAGAACCGCCAACACCGCGGGCAAACAATTCGGTCTGCTCAAAGGTAGGTGTTCTCATCTCTTTATAGCCGTAGCGTTCACAGACTGAAGCGAATAAATTCTCCACTGCATGCCAGCGAGACATCTCATCCGGCAAAATGTCTTTCGTTCCCTTTGGTGCTGCAATATTCATCTGTCTGATCCTTCCCTGAAAATTGTGTCTTTTCACCGCAATATTCTACCACAAGCAGGCCTGTCAATTATCTCAGTCTGCTGCAGGCCCGGGATCATCATGTATAATGTTAAGAAATATGTCGCCAAATTGTTCTTAATGTTAGACTTTACATAAAGGTCAGCAGTCAAAAGTATAAAGGCAGGTTATCTATGAGTCTTCCCGAGTCTTTGGAAAATTATCTGGAGAACATTTTCATCCTAAGTCGTCACCAGCCAATCGTTAAAGCGGTTGATCTGGCCAGGGCAATGAATTTTTCGAAACCCAGTGTCAGCCGTGCGGTACACATTCTGGAAGATGAAGGTTATATCACGATCGGTGAACATGGCAATCTTATATTGACGGATATCGGGAGTGAAATCGCCAGCAAGGTCTATGAGCGTCATCTCTTTTTAACGGAGCTGTTCAAGGCCATGGGAGTCGATCCGCAAACTGCCGAGAAGGATGCTTGTGAGGTGGAACATGCAATCTCCGCCTCGACCTTCAATTTGTTGAAAGAGCATATCAGTTATTTTGTGGAGAATCTTTCTGAAGAAGATAATCCACTCAATCTCACGCTCGAAGATTTAGGGAATATAGAAGATAAAATCAATGCACCTCCGGCAACTGATGATTCCGTGTAATATCCCGGACTGCCATCAACTGCTCACGGAACTGACTTTTTCGAAGAAATAAAAAAGACGACAGCGGCTTCTGCTACTGTCGTCTCTTCTTTTGGTGGGTGATATGGGACTTGAACCTATGGCCTCCTGCATGTCACGCAGGCACTCTAACCAGCTGAGCTAATCACCCCTGTCAGCTTTGATATCATAACCAAGACTGGAAATTATGTCAACTTGTTTTCTTCTTCGTTTTCAATCATCTTTTTCTTCTGAGTACGGACAGTCCCTATTTCAGCTTCTGAACTGACTGCTGATCTCCCCGCTGCCTTGACAACCAGCTTCTTAATCTGCCAGCGGTAGTAATAGTAAAACAGGCGGTCACGACGCTTAAGCATAGTGACATCTACGGGGAAAAAATACCGGGCGCCATCCAGATCGATCAGAACCGGATAGAGGCTGCCATATTTCATTGTTCCCAGAAAGTTTACGACACCGGCACCGGCAGAACTGATCTCATCAAAGTTTTCCATATCAGTAATAAAGATAAGAAAATTCTGCTCTGAAGCAGCCGGTTCCCAATAATGGTCAATCCAACGCTCTGCCTGCTTTAATTTCTGGTCTACTATCAGAACGTTCAACATCGGATGATAACAGACAAAACATCGTTTGTAATAATGTCTGCCCCGCCAGGGACTCGCAAGTAAACGTTCCCGTTCGAAAATAAAGTCAAAATGCTCACTGTTGACTAAGCTGTAATTTTTATCAGTAAAGAAACCCCTGATCTCATCAAGAGCTTGCGGCCATCTTTCCTGCAGATGCTTATACTTGCGCGGAAGCTGAAATCGGCGAATTTTAGACAAACGACGCAGACTCTCAGGACTGCCGGGGTCATAACGTTCGAGTGCATGATCGCTGAAAATCTGGCGTAAAAAGAGCAGAAACATGATTGCAAATATACCCAGGGCAACATAAAAAATATTGCGAAGCCAGTTGACATCGCTTAGCTCCGGCCGACCCGTCAACTCACTGTTAATAAGGTAAAGAAATACAGCAAAAATGATCAAAATGATCAGCTGTGAGATAAGCTCTTTAATTGAGCCCTTTCGCCTCATTAGGTCTCCCCCCAAATGATGTCAGTCAGTCTGCCGATCGTCCGACCGTCAGGATTTATTTGAACTCTACTTCCAGCTCCATCTCGCTGACCTGGCTGATCGTTTCAAAAACAGAACAGTATTTAGTTGCCAGGTCTGCAGCCCTCCTGAAGCGTTCACTTTGTTCTTCTGCAGCGCCGTAAATAATCATTTCTACCTTCACGTGCTCCAGGGTTCCTGGTGTCCCTTCACGCTTAACACCATCAGCTGTCATATCACAGCTATCAAATTCGAGTTTCATTTTTTTTACGATATCTAAAAATGTAGCATATAGACAGGCCAGAAGTGCTCCCAAAAGCAAGTTGTACGGCTTTAACTGGCCTTCCTTTCTACCTATGGATGCCGTTCCCTTTTCGGCCTTCAGTATGCCGTCAAACTCGTTGCTGAATTCCAGTTTAACGTGTTCTTTTTCTTTCATAATCTCCTCTTTCTAGCGTTTCTGCAAAATCAGTGTCGCCTCCATCTCCTCACCATCTCGTTCAAATTTCAGGGTCATGGAATCACCTACATTAAGCATATTTTTGATGTCATTTAACTCACCTGTACTTGCAACAGGCTGTCCTTCGGCTTCAAAAATAACGTCACCGGACTGTAAACCCGCCAAAGATGCAGCACTTCCGTTTTCAACAGAAACGATCAGCACTCCGGGATAACGCAAATCATTATCCTGGGCGTCGAATGCTTCCAGTGCTATTACATTAATGCCCAGCATCGGCCACTCATGCGTTCCTGTCCGGATTAAGTTTTCAATAATCGGTATAGCCGCATTTGAAGGAATGGCGAAACTTATACCCTGAATAGTCGGCTGCCCTGATCCGTCATCTAAAATTTTCAGCTGATTGATCCCGATTACTTCACCATAAGCATTAAAAAGCGGACCCCCGGAATTTCCCGGATTCAAGGCAGCATCCGTTTGAATCAGCCGCAAGGGAGTGCTTCCGGTTAATTCACGCTTCACGGCTGAAATAATACCCTGAGTAACTGTTCCGCGCAGTTGGCCTGTCGGGTTACCTATGGCGACAGCCAGTTCACCCACTTGAATCAGGTCTGAATCTCCGAAAGTAAGTGTAGGAAAGCTTTCACCATCTCCCTCTATTTTTAAAACAGCGATATCTGCGTACTCATCACTGCCGACAACAACAGCTTCATATCGCGAGTTATCTTCCAGATAAACATAAACAGCAGTGTGATCTTCTATGACATGGGCGTTGGTTATAACATAGCCGTCTTCAGTAATGATAAAACCTGAACCTGAGACGGTGCTCTGCTGCACGACGCCAAAACCACCCTGAGTCACAATGTTTGTATAAATAGCAACGGTTGCAGGACTATTTTTCTCTGTTAGTTCAGGAATCGTCAGTAGCTCCTTACCCTCTTGTGGCAAAGGAGGTGCAAATTCAGCCAGTGAGAAATTGGGGTTCATAGCATTATTTTCAGTTTGAACAGGCTTTTCGGTTTCCAGCGGAGGAGGATCTTCGCTGGCAGTCCCACCGCTAGGCTCTGATTCCTGGATTGCAGGCGGTCTCTGACTTGGATTACTGTCCCCATTTGAATTCCCGTCACGATAGGTGTTATTTACAAACCTGTAAAGGAGTAAGTTCAAACCTGTGAAAAGAATTGCAACCGCTAAAACAGTAGCGACTATCGCAAGAATTGCAAGGCCACGTTTTTTGGGCGGCTCCTGATTGTGGAAATTACTGCTGTAAGGATCATAGGAGGATTTATTCGAAGATCCGGAATCGTAATTTGGCGTTTGATTATTCATTTAGCTCATACCTCCAAAACAAAACTAATGCTAATTAATTCCCAAAAATAATACATTACCAATGTGACAAGAGTTTGGATTATTTTCGGCATAAATTCCGATTGAGAGATTACCGGGGTAAATCGTCATGGACCCTGATGTCCTCCGGAGGCAGCTGTTCGGGAATGCGGATACGAGTACTGCTATCCTGTCCTTCTATCGGACTTTGACGGATGCCCGGAGCTCTCCTTTTGCGTTTTTTACCATCTATAATCGGTTGAAAAACAAATTTCCTATACGTGAAATCGAGCAGATATTGTATCCCCTTCATCAGACCAAGGGATATTAGTGGTACTGCGAGGAGAAAGATCACGATAAGAAGCATCTCAAGTACTACCCACAGACCACCGGCAACAATACCAAGTATCATACCAAACAGGCTGCCTGCAAACTCAAAGAAACTTATTGCTGCAGAAACATGATTATCCATTCTCTCTAAAATAAGAACCGATGCATCTTCTATCTGATCCGGAACCAATGGCAGAAAATAATGAAGCAAGATATAGAGGAGGAGAATGTATTTAAAGATGTAGAGTATTAATAACAAAGGTCTGATAGCTAAGGGCAGACGGTAATAGAAACTGGACAAGAGAGGAGTCAAAAGAATAAGAATAATCAAAAATATCAGGGAAACAGGATATGAAACAAAGATAAAGGGAGCAGTCCACTGTGGCTGTGCAAATGCTAAGACAAAAAACAACAACATTAAGACAGACAGAATTATGTGAGAGCCTAAATGTCTCCGCCTTTTATATTCTGTATCACTCCAAACCGGACCTATAAGAGAACCTTCTAAATAATCCATCTCATCACCAGAACAAGGTCAGATCACTTGTCTCTTCTATCAGTGCCATGAATTTTCTCAAAAACTCATCACCGGGGTCATTACCTTCATAGATATTGACCCGATCTTTTCCTCGTATAGTTATTTTCCAATAAAATGGGCAGGCTTCTGATACCTGATTCTCAACCTCATCTTGTCTCAGCATCGGCTGATAAGGCATCCTTTTCAGAATCTCCCTTGCCTTTGCCGTTTTTTCCTCATTGAGAGATCTCACATAATTTTTATTCCATTGATTGCTGTCCTGCCAATAGAAAATTCGCTTCTCCAGATTAATAAAAGCATGAACAAATCCATGTCGAAAAATAGAGTATTTGCACTCTATAATCTCGGGATCCTGAATAATATGTGATGGATTTGTCTTACTTTCCTCGCTCATACATTTCAGTCCTCTGTCCATACTTCAAACAACCGGCTCTGCATCTTTGACAGAAGCTTAGCTGTCTTGGAAAATCAGAATTATTATAGCACGTCAGGATATTCGGTGTTATTCTTGTGACTCAATGATCTTGTCAGCTAAAGCATGTAAACGTCTCATGCGGTGACTTACTCCCGACTTACTTATTGGCGGTATCATTAATTCGCCTAAGTCTGCCAGACTTAGTTCAGGATTCTCCAGTCGGAGACGTGCTGTTTCCGACAGTTGCCGGGGTATAGACTCCAGACCAAGGCTCTGTTCAATAATACCTATGCTCTCCATCTGCCGACCGACCGCATCGGTCATCCGCTCGATATTGGCTTCATCAAAATTAACTTGTCTCTGAACTGTACCCAGCAGTTCCAGTTCTGAACGGACTTCCTCAAAACGAAGCAATGACAAATGTGCCCCTGACAGACGAAGGAAATCGGAAATATCATCACCACTGGAAAGATAAACACCCTTGCGTTTTTTGCTGCTTGTCTGCCGGAATGGAAGTGCCATCGCAAGTAGAAGGTCGTAGAGCTCTTCGTTCCGTGCAGCTGCCAGAGGACTTACTTCCAGATGGTAAATCCGTTTTGATGGATCTGCCATAAAACCTGCCGCCAGAAAAAGCGGGGCTAAGATAATCCACCAGTCTGATTGAGGTAGGGTTTTTATAAAAGCATAAAAATCGAAGTTAATCACTTCCCACTCGCGCCCTTTGAGATCCAATTCTATTTGCTGATCCCGCTTACCCCTGCTGATAACTTTGGCTTGCCCGGATATATGTTTTGCCAAATCTGAAATTAAACGGGCCGTTTCAATACGCGATACGCGCAGGATAAAAGGCTGGCCCGCCTGCAGCTTAAGCGAGACAATTGAGAAGGAGGACAATGCTGCCAGGGCAGTGGTTTCATCCCACTCATTGGTGGACAACCTTGACAAAAGCTCATCTCTTACCCTGCTTGAAAAACTCATAACTTCATCCTGAGGAAAATACGTCATTACAACATTTGCGAGGAGCCGGTATCTTTAAGATCTCGTTCAATATCACGGTGATCTATGACAACCCGACACAAGCCATCCGACCAGATATTTGCCATGCGTTCTGCCAGACGCACGCTCCTGTGGCGGCCGCCCGTACACCCTATTCCTATGTGTATACGCGCTTTCCCTTCCCTTATATATAGTGGCAGGGCGAAATCGTAAAAGCTCTTCTGTAGATTAAGGAATTCGTCCGTCTCAGGCATATGATCAATGTAGTCAATCACAGGCTGATCTAGTCCCGACAAGTTTCTAAGATCATCAATATAAAAAGGATTCGGCAGGAAGCGAACGTCTACTACATTGTCGCAGTCAGCGGGAATACCGTATTTGAATCCGAATGACTGCAAAAAAATCGTTATGCGTGCAGCTGTATCTGTTTTATCCATGAAAACTCGAAAGAGCGAATCCCTGAGTTCAGCCAGGCTGAGTACAGACGTATCAATTATCTCCGTTGCCAGGTCTCGGACCGGTTGCATTAATTCATGCTCCAGACGTATGGCTTCGATCAGGCTTCTGCCTGTTGACAGAGGATGATCGCGGCGACTTTGCTTGTACCTGCTGATCAGACTTTTCTCCGATGCCTCAAGGAAGAGTACGCTTACATCCAAATCCTTTTCTTTCATGTCTTCCAGTGCAGGGACGAGTCTTTCTATCAAATATGGATTACGCATGTCCATCACCAGGACAAGCTTAGCACTGGCGGCACCATCATCCATCTGTTCACGGTCAGCCAATACATTAAATATATCTGTACTTAATTGGGGGGGCAGATTGTCAATGACAAAATAGCCCATGTCTTCGAAATAATTAGCGGCCGAGCTTTTTCCGCTACCGGATAAACCTGTAATAATTACTATTTCCATTGATTATCCTTATCTAATCTAATGACGTGAGCTTAGTCCGAGTCTCTTTGCGGCAGTTCTTCCTGCCAGTCTCCAATGAACTTAACCTCAGGATAGAGCATTACGTCAAACATTTCATAAACTTTATTCTGAACAATACGGAAAACTTCCACTACTTCAGATGCACTAGACTTGCCGTCCTGTATGATAAAACCTGCATGTTTTCCGGAAACTCCGGCATGGCCATGCCAAAATCCCTTTAAACCCGCATCTGAAATCAGCTTACCTGCAAAGTGACCGGGAGGCCGCTTAAAGGCACTGCCGCCCGAGGGATAATTAAGTGGTTGTGATTTATAACGGCGCAGGGCTATGTCTGCCATTTCATCATATATATCTTTTGCCGGAGTAGGCTGAAGCGAAAAAGTGGTATTGATCACAAAATGATCCTTATTATCATTAAAAAAGCTGCCCCGATAGTAGAAATCATGTTCAGCTGCTTCCAGTATCCGGACCTCCCCTTCCGCATCCAGGTATTGACTGCGCAAAACAACATCTGCCATTTTCCCGGTATATGCACCTGCATTCATTACAACACCGCCGCCCACTGAGCCCGGAATCCCACTGGAAAAAGCAAGTCCTCCCAAACCTGCTACCGCCCCTTTGGCAGCAATATCAGAAAGTCTGGCTCCGGCTGAGGCAGTCAGTTCATTATCCAGAATCTCTATTCGGGCCATATCGGGTGATAATTGGCAGACAATACCACGAATTCCGTGATCAGAAATTAAAACATTGGTCGCACGTCCCAAAACTGTTAACGGCCAGTTTTCTTTGCGGATTAACCGGATCGCAGCCACAAAAGCCTCTTCCGTCTGTGGTCTTATATATAGATCCGCCGGTCCCCCCAGTTTAAAATTGCTGAAGGAAGCCATGGGCATATCTTCAGCAAGATTCAGATCTTTTATCCTGTTTAGCTTATTCAAAGCTCCTTGTTTATCAAACATTGTTAACTGCTCATTTCTTTATCTGGGATCCCGTACTCTTTTCTTTTCCTGTTCACGTGAATTGAAAACCCGATCTGTTAAGGCATCTGTTGCATTATATCCCATCATCTTCTGACGGTGATTAATTGCGGCCACCTCAACTATAATAGCCAGATTTCGTCCGGGGCGTATCGGAATAGTAAGAGAAGGCATGTCAATCCCCAGAAGTGAAGTAGTCTCATCTTCATTGCCCAGACGGCTATAAAACTTACCTTCCTGCCATAACTCAAGATTAATAATTACATTGATGTTTTCCTGCTGTTTGACAGAAGATACACCATAGAGTTCTTTAACATCTACGATGCCAAGGCCCCTTATTTCCAGCAGATGCCTGATTATTTCCGGTGCGCGGCCAACTAGAGTTGTATCCGAAACCCGGCGCACTTCCACCAAATCGTCAGCTATCAGGCGATGCCCTCTTTTTACTAATTCCAATGCCGTTTCCGATTTACCGACTCCGCTGTCCCCGGTGATCAGAACACCCTCGCCGAATACTTCTACAAGGACGCCATGAATCGATGTGCGGGGCGCAAGCTCAACGTTGAGATACTTGACCAGCGATGCGTAAAAAGTAGATGTTGTATCGTTTGTCTGGATTAGAGGTACATCATATTTCTCAGAAGTGTATAGCATCGCAGTGGACGCTTCATGATGGCGGCTCAAAATAAGACAGGGAATTCCGGTTGCCATAAGATGGCTAAGCCGGTTAATTTGATCTTTTTCCGGCAAGGAGCTTAAATACGATATTTCCATATTCCCAATTATTTGTATGCGGTCCGGTCCAAAATGTTTGAAATATCCTGCCAGTTGTAATCCGGGCCGGGTAACATCAGCGACCGAGATCATAATCTCGTCCATGTTTTTATTGGAAGAAATTACTTCCAGATCGAAGTCATCAATGATGTCTTGTAGTGATACCATACTCGTATTTTGCAAGTCGCTATGCTCCTTTATATCCGGGCTGTATCTTAGCCCTTATTTGTCGGTGCCGGAACATTATACAGAGAATCGACGAACAACTTAAATTCTCCCCCTGTATCCTCCAGCTCAAATGTGAATTCCAGACGAACGTAATGCCGGGAGTCGGGGGCTGTATTAAGAGTGGAAGTGTATGTAAGGAAGGTGTCCTCCTCATCCCGGTCAAGAGCTAATAAGAGAGCAGCTGTCAGCTGACCCTGCCATTTTTCAGAGGCAGCATCAATACTGAAGAGGTCACCACGGGTCTTGTAAGCAAACTCCCGCAGTGTTTTTTCACTGTGCCTGTCAGCCATATCTGCTGTCGTATTACTCTCCTTATCTCTGAGATAAATAATATATACAGGGATTCTCTCCTTAGTTGCGAGTTCCAGAGCATCGTCAAGAGATCTGTTATTCCCCTTATACCTGCCATCAGTAATCATGACAACGGTCCCCTGGCCCGCTCGGGCCGTATTCTCTACAGCCATATATATAGCATCGTGCAAAAGCAGCTGGCTTCCGCTTGTCGGATTGGCATAGGATATCGCTTCCCGCGCAGAGGAATAATAGGGAGTCATCTCAGATTGAAGCTCTAGCTGTGAACCATAAGAAAGAAGAGAGAACTGATCCCAGCAGTTGGGCGTATTTGCTTGAGACCCGGATTTCCCGGCCTCCGGATCATCGTCTTCTTCAGCTTTCTCCTTACCCGGTGAATCATGATTGAGTTTCATTGCATCTATAAAATCGAAAAGCGATGCTTTTATGGACCCTCCGCTCTCAAATGCTTGGTCGAAATTAGCTACTAAAGAGATATTTGAGTTTTCTTTATTATAAATACAGGTTTGTTCCAGCCATTCATCTTCGCTATTCAATCGCTCGAATATTCGTAATTTCAGCTGGCTAAATTCAAACAAAGCTTTGCCCTGGTCGTCCTCGTCAACATCTACACCGTAGTAGAGTCTTATTAAAGGATGATTAGAGGGATCAGGAAATATATGTACACGAACCGCTTCTTCCTGCTCTTTTATTGAACTGAGTTCAGACGACTGATAAGAAGTCCCTGCAGAGCTTTCGTCCGTCATTTCCGTGCTGCCACTGCCGTCAGTAAAAACAGTTTCTGTTTCCAGGTCTGTGTTGACAACAACACGTATTGAATATGAAGTAGTAGGACCTTCATTATTAGCGTTCGTGACGCCAGCTGCTGTATTCGCTGATTGTGTTGTAGACGATACCCCTGCTTTGTCTATTGCTTCACTCTCGGTACTGACCGAAGTACTCCTTGGGCGAATAGTGAAACCCTGGTTTGGGTCCGTTTCGAAGCTCGGCAGGAGGAGAGGTGCTTCATGCTTAGACTCCTCTTGAAACAAGCCGGAAGAGTCTTTTCTATCTGTTGTTAATTTGCGATAGATCATGAAAGTAAAAAACAGAAGTAACAATACTATTATTATGGAAATGATGATAGATGTTTTATTTCTTACCGTGCGTTCTCCCTCTGTGTAAGCAGCATAATCAGTGTTATCATCCACATCTATCTTATCTGCTTCAAGTGCAGATGAGTCCTCATAGGGGTTGCCGCAGAAACGACATGAGCTATCGCTTGTCTCTTTTTCCTGTCCGCAATTAGAGCATCTCATAGAATAAAACACGCACTTTCTGTTTAAACTTACTTGCTTTTAAATTGTAATTATAACATTATCACTGATCAACTGACTATCCGGTCAAATTCGTACATTGCAGCTTAACTCCTTATCATCCATATTGCATCCCGAAATCACAATACAATCTTTGCAGACAGTTCTGCTATACTCAAAAAAAGAGACTGCCAGCCGGACATGAAAGCAAACGTTTTGAGGCTGTTCCGAAAGACTATAGGGAGATAATATGCGGAAGACTAAGATCATCTGTACGATAGGACCGGCATCTTCAAGTCCGGAAACATTGAAGCAATTAGCTTTAGCCGGAATGGATGTAGCACGTCTCAATCGTTCACATGGCACGCAGGAAGAACATGCAAGTATAATAGATTCTCTTAAAGAGCTGCGAAAGGAAACAGGCCTGCCGATCGCAATCCTGCTGGATCTGAAAGGGCCTGAAATCCGTACCGGCACCTTTGTCAATTCTAAAGTTTTTTTGCAACCGGGTCAGGATTTTTATATTCATTCCGAGAAACTTGTGGGTGATGAAAAGAAGATGAGCGTCAGCTACAAGGATTTTTTCCGGGCAGTTAAACCGGGAACACCAATTCTCATTGATGACGGTTTGATTGAGCTGCTTGTTGTCGGCATTGAAGGCAGCGTGGTACACACCACCGTGGTAGTTGGCGGCGAGCTTTCTGACTTTAAAGGAGTCAATCTGCCTAATACTCCTACACCTCTTCCCGCCCTTGATGAAAAAGATTATAGTGATATTCGTTTTGCTGTTCAAAATGAAGTCGACTATATCGCAGTATCCTTTGCCCGCGATGCTGATGATATTTTTCAGGCGCGAGAAGCTTTGGATAAAGAAGGCGGACAATTCATCAAAATCATCGCCAAAATTGAAAACCAGCAGGGTATTGATAATAGTGATGAGATTATCGAGGCTTCAGACGGTCTAATGGTAGCCCGTGGTGACCTGGGTGTTGAAATACCGCCTGAATCCGTACCTATGGTACAAAAGAGATTGATCAAGCAATGTTATCAGAGCGGAAAGCCTTCAATCATTGCAACTCAGATGCTGGATTCCATGATTAAAAATCCGAGACCTACACGTGCTGAAGTGTCAGATGTTGCAAATGCAGTATTCGACGGAACCAGCTGTCTGATGCTTTCCGGGGAAACCGCTGTCGGCAAGTATCCTGTCAGATCTGTGGAGACAATGGCCCGTTTCGCTCAGGGTGTAGAAAACGAAATTGACTATTGGGAAGATTCAGATTTCGAAATGATTTACCAGTGTAATAACGTCCCTGATGCAATCAGCCACGCTGCGGCTTCAACAGCTGATGATTTAAATGCCGCTGCCATAGTCGTAATGACTTACAGTGGAAATACAGCACGCTTAATTTCCCGATTCCGCCCAGGCTGCCCCATTCTTGCTATGACTGTAAGTGAAACCTCACAACAACAATTGAACATGAATTGGGGGGTAAAACCTTACCTGGTTCCTGTTGCCTCCTCAACTGATGATGTCTTCCGCCAAGCTGTTGAAGTAGCCAAATTATCAGATTTAGTCAATCCCGGTGACACTATTGTTCTTGCAGGTGGCTCAACCAGTGGTCGCAGCGGAACCACAAACACCATCAGAGTGGAAATTGTGGAGTAAATAAGGCAAATGGCTTGTCAGTTTAAGACATGACGTTATAATGTCACAACGTTTTATCACCTCTTCCGTCTTGCTGAGAGATTTGAATTTTGCTCCGAGAGTCCATCGCTGTATTGACGAAATTCGCAATTGACGTATTATTATGAATGAATGCTTACATTTCGTGATCTGAAATCTTTTGTAACAGTTATTGATAGTGGCAGCTTTTCTCAGGCTGCCAAAGAACTTGCTTTGTCACAACCTACGGTGAGTGCGCATATCAATTCTCTCGAGGATGAATTATCTTTGCAGTTAGTCCTGCGTTCCACTAAATCCTCTACAGCCACTGAAGCAGGAAAACTCCTATACACATATGCCAAGCAAGTTCTTGCTCTCATGGATAAGGCCGAGATCGACCTGCGGACTTTTTCACTGAAAAATGACAATACACTACGGATAGCTGTATCTACTATACCCGCTCTTTACTTCCTTCCCGACTCATTGCCCCAATTGCAGGAGACTTTCCCTGATTTGTCCTACGACATAATTGAAACGGACAGTACCGGTGCTGCGGCGGCTGTTTTTGAACATCGGGCAGATCTGGCTATAGTGGGAACAAAGCTGGAATATGAAGGCTTGCTTTTTACAAAGATAGCGGAAGAATCTTTGCTCCTGATAGCTCCGCCACAGGAACCATATCTCAGCGCTGTAGGCATTGTCAATCCCAATAACTTGGCAAACTGGCCTTTTATCAGACGTGAAGAAGGCTCCGGCACCTGGTTGGAATCATACAACTTTTTCAACTCCTACAATATCGATCCCGAGAAGCTTAACACTGTTGCAAAAGTAAACGGAACCAGCATGGCCCTGCATAGCGTAAAGGGTGGGCTTGGCTATACTTTGCTGTCAGAGCAAGCGGCAAAACCATACATCGAAAGAGGCGAGGTTATTGATCTCAAATCTGACTCAGCTGATCTAAAACGCCATTTCTGGCTTGTGACACCCAGTGACAGACCCGGCACACCGGCGTTAAGGTTCTTCACTGCTCTGGTTAAGAAAAGGAAAACAAGTTACCAATAGATCCTTGAATAGTAACATTTGTTTTTGATTAAGTGAAAGCAGAATATGACTAAGGTACTGATGATTGTAAATCCCTTTGCGGGAAGACACAGCACTTCCAAGCCATGGCTGGAGTTGGAACAGGAACTGGTGCAACTTGGTGTCGATGTAACTCTTAGAGAAACCGGCCAGAGTTACGATGCCACTTTGATCGCAGCAGCTGAGGGTTCTGCTTATGACTTTGTCTGCGCCTGTGGCGGTGATGGCACTCTTTCTGAAGTTGTTTCCGGTCTGATGCATTTGGAAGAGCGACCTTTTCTAGCCTTTTTGCCTACGGGTACCACCTGTGATATGGCTAAGAGTTTTGATCTACCGTCTGAACCTCACTTAGTGGCTGAAACAATGTTGTACGGACCATCCTTCGCCATAGATATAGGTGCTATCAGCGGCAGCCAGGTCTATCTCCGTCAGGACTTGCCCGATGGAGTCGCACCTGCTGAAGCTGATCGCCTGCCACATCATTTCACCTATGTGAGCAGCTTTGGAGCATTCAGCGAAACATCATATGCAACCCCACACAACCTGAAAAAATCCTTAGGTTATTTCGCTTATGTCCTCAGTGGGATCAAATCGCTTTCCACCATAGAGTCTCTAAGAGTTCGTATTACAAGGGATTCCCGTATTACTGAAGAATCTTTGATTTTCGGTGCAGTTGCCAACTCCAGCTCTATCGGTGGAGTACTAGAAATCGACGGCGCCCGTTTCGATGACGGCAAATTTGAACTTCTTTTAGTCCGGACGCCTGAAAACATCATTCAACTAGGACCTATGCTTAACAGTTTGATCAATAACAACAGTGATCCGCTCATAATCAGAGAACTGATTTCTGATTGTGAATTTGAGTTCCTTGATGATATAAATTCTATGACAGTAGACGGCGAATACGGTGGCACCCGCAAGAGCTGGCGTTTCCTGAATAAGCCACGATCGATCAATCTGAAAGTTCCCGAATTGCCTCATCCTCCCTCACATCTCGATACTGTCAAGGACCCGAGGCCAAAACATAGCGAATAAGCTCGCCTGGCCTATTATTTAATAAAAATAGAAAGAACTACACATGGACGAAATTAAACTGACTTCAATGACGACTGCCGGTGGCTGAGGATCAAAACTGGGACCGGAGGTCCTTTCTCAACTGCTGAAAGATTTGCCCAAGGTACACGATGAAAGACTTATCGTCGGTTACGACTCTTCGGATGACGCCTCGGTCTATTTGGCTCGTGAAGATTTAGCTATCGTTCAAACGATAGATTTTTTTCCACCCATTGTCGATGACCCTTATGAGTTCGGTTTAATTGCTGCGGCTAATTCGATCAGCGATATTTATGCGATGGGTGCCAGGCCTATTACCGCCCTGAACCTGATCATGGTTCCCAGCTGCCTGCCCCTTGATATAGTTCGTGAGATCCTGCGTGGCGGTGCTGACAAGGCTTTTGAAGCAGGCTTGATTATTGCAGGCGGACATTCAATTGAGGATGAGGAACCCAAGTATGGCATGTCCGTCATGGGATTATCCCACCCAGATGATTTATGGCATAACGACACACCACGTATAGGGGACATTTTGCTGCTCACAAAACCATTGGGGACCGGATGTTTAACCACCGCCATGAAGGTTGAACTCGTTACTAAAGAGACAGAACGATTAGTAATTGATACCATGGCCCGTCTCAATAAAAACGGCTCTGAAGCTGCCCGCTTAATCGATGTCTCTGCTGCCACTGACGTTACAGGATTTGGTCTGCTGGGCCATGCTGCTGAAATGGCAGGCAAAGAAAAATGCTGCACTATATCACTTGACAGCAAAAAGCTGCCTTTTCTTCCTGAAGCCCTGGATCAGGCTGCAGGAGGTATCTTACCTGCCGGTGTCTACAAGAACAGGTCCTTTGTTGGTGAGAAAGTGAAACTTGAAGAATCAGTTGCATTGGAAATTACTGACCTTATGTTCGATCCGCAAACCTCGGGCGGGCTTCTTCTCGCTATACCTGAAGCTGATGTTGCTGAATACCTTGCCGAGATGGAAAAGCGCGGCGAGCAAGCCTTTGTCATCGGTGAAGTGACTGAGTTTAAAACTCACCCGTTGGAAGTCAGATAAAAGAAACTAAGATGTTTGCACGATAGATTTCAGAATATCGGCAACTTTATCTATATCCGGCAAACTGTGACTGTAAGCAAAAGAAAAGCGCACTGTACCCTCGGGATAGGAAGCAATTGTCTGATGAGCACGGGGAGCACAATGCAAACCTACCCGTGTCAACACCCCTGCTTCAGATAAGTGCTGTGACAGTTCTGACGGATCCATTCCATCCACCTGCAAAGAAACCACTGCAACCCTTCCTTCTCTGTCTTCAGGATCGGAGATGCCGAAGACGCGGATTTCGGGCATCTTATTTACACGACGCAAAAACTGGGCTGTAAGATCAGCTTTATGTTTGTGAATATTGGTTAAGCCAGTCTCTTCAATCCAGTCCAGAGCACGGTTCAAACCGGCAATAGCAGGTAAGGGCAGGGTTCCGGCCTCCAGGCGATCCGGTAGTGGTTCCGGCATTGTTTCCAGCTGTGAGAAGCTCCCTGTTCCACCGCAGACCAAGGGTTTTATCAATCCTGCCGCTGCGTCGGATAGCAGCAGGGCACCAACACCTTGCGGACCCATGAGACCCTTGTGCCCGGTAATAGCTAAAGCATCTATATGATCATCACGCATGGAAATGGGGAATGTTCCCGCGGCCTGGGCGCTATCTACTGCGAAGAGAATTCCTCGTTCTCGGCAAATCTTCCCGATCTCTCTTATCGGCAGACAGGTCCCGACTACATTCGAAGCAGCCGTAATTAAAACTAACTTTGTCTGCGGTCTGATCAAATCCGAAATTCTCTCAGGGTCAAGCCGCCCCTCTTCGTCAGCCATGGCCGTTGAGAAATCAATCCGCCCTTCTTCACAAAGCTGAGCCAGTGGCCTGATCACAGCATTGTGCTCCATTGAACTGGTAATAACGTGGTCTCCTTTTTCCAATATCCCATACAATAACGCATTAATAGCCAGAGTCACGCCTGAGCTGAAAGTAACATTCTTAAGCCTGGGAGCATCAAATAATTCGCTTAGTTGCTCTCTTGTCCGGTAAAGCATAGCTTCAGTGTCAAAGGCACCAGTATAAATCCCACGAGACGCATTAAAGGCTCCGGCATCAATAAAGCGCATCATAGCATTGCCGACACCGGGTGCTTTTGGAGAAGCGGTACTGGCCTGGTCTGTATTGATGAAAAAATCCACTGAAATTCTCCTTTAATGTCTTTATCAGCTTATTCTATAAAGTCTTGTTTAAATTATCTGATTGTATAATAGGCTTGCTTAACGTACATGGCAAATTTGATTATTAAATACTATATACGCCGACACGTTAACAAATTTAATACAGGAGACAAATATGAAGAAGAAAAACTTGATTCTGGTTGTAGTGACAGGTTTGGCTCTCGGTGCTGCCGGAGTTGGCCTGATGCTACTGGGGAACCCGGGCAATATGGGTTTCTGCATTGCTTGTTTTATCCGCGACACAGCCGGAGCACTTAAATTGCACACAGCAGGTGTTGTTCAGTATGCCCGTCCGGAAATCATCGGACTGATACTTGGCGCATTTCTTATTTCTGTGGCAACGAAAGAATTCAAACCAAGAGGCGGATCAGCCCCTCTGACACGTTTTATGTTAGGCTTTTTCGTCATGATTTCAGCCCTGGTTTTCCTGGGCTGCCCCTTGCGCATGGTTCTGCGGATGGCTGCAGGCGACCTTAATGCCTGGGTCGGTTTAGTAGGATTCATTTTAGGCGTATTTATTGGTGTACAATTCCTCAAGAATGGTTACTCACTTGGTCGAACCTACAAGAAAAATGTTTTGGAAGGCCTGACCATGCCGGCAATCCAAGTCGTTTTGCTGGTTGCTTTGTTGGCCGGCGGCAGTTTGCTTGCAGTCTCTGCAGAGGGACCGGGATCCATGCAGGCTCCGATTTGGATCGCACTCCTGCTCGCTCTGGTAATCGGTGTCATTGCTCAACGTTCACGTATCTGCCAGATGGGTGGATTCCGCGACTTGATCATGTTGAAAGACGCTCACCTTTTCTGGGGTGGTCTGGCAATTTTTGTTGCAGCACTGGTCTTTAACCTTGCGGCAGACAAATTCAACCTTAGCTTTACGGATCAACCCATTGCTCATACGGAATGGCTCTGGAACTTATTGCCTATGGTAGGTGTCGGATTCGGTTCAGTCCTGCTGGGTGGCTGCCCCATGCGCCAACTCGTCCTTAGCGGAACCGGAAATGTCGATTCTACCATTACACTGTTCGGCTTCCTGGCCGGTGCAGCCTTCTCACACAACTTTGCATTGGCCTCAAGTGCTGCAGGCTCAACCTCTGGTGGAAGAGTTGCTACAATCGTTTCATTGGTCGTTATGCTGCTGATAGGTTTTGCCTATAGCAAAAAGAACGCAAACGCATAAGAGCGGAAAGGATTTATATATGAAAACAGTTGATGCACGTGGACTGTCTTGTCCAGAACCTGTGTTTTTAGCTAAGAAGGCTATGGATGCAGGCGAATATCCCTTTGCAGTACTCGTAGATGATTCTACTCCACTGGAAAACATTAAGCGTTTTGCAAATCAGAACAAACAAACTATTGAAGTTGATGAAGCCGGTGGTGAATACACCATCACCTTCGCTAAATAAGTAATACCCTACACACGGCTGGGCAGGTTGACAAGTTCTATCAACCTGCCCACAATGTATTTTATGAAATATATAGCGACTTTTTACACCCACTTCGGCGCTTTCAGTTTTCACAGGCGCTTAGAAAAACTTGGCGACGAATCCGTCAAGTTAATTGCTGCTCCAAGAAAAATCAGCGTTTCTTGCGGGACAGCAGTCAGCTTTTCCCAGGAGTTTAATCCGGAAACCATGGCCGATGAAGATACTGAGGCGATTTATCTTATCGAGGATAATAGTTTCACTTTGATTTATCACAACGAATAGCAGGTTAACATTTTTACAAATCCGACTTCTTCGGATTTTTCTTTTTATTCGCGGTTTCAGCGGAATATAAGCTAGTATTTGATACAATGATAATTAACTGATTTTTGGATATTCTTAACCGTAGAGGAGCTTATATGACGATAATTAATACTCCACGTGACTTGCCTCAGCTGGACGAGTTCCTAGAATTGGAAGACCTACAGGGAGTGCAGGCCCGTTATGGGCGCGCCCCTCTAGTCGAGGCTAGTCGTGTCTGCATTGAGGACCTGCGGCAAAGACTCTTGAATGGGTCAGCACCTGCAACTCTTGACTCCTTAATGTCATCAGTCACCGATTATGTGAAAAAAACACAAAGCCCAAAACTGAAGCGAGTTTTAAATGCCACCGGTACCATCCTGCATACTAATCTGGGGCGGGCTCCTCTGGCTACAGCTGCAGTCGATGCTGTCTGCGAAATTGCCTCTTCATACAGCAATCTGGAGTATGATCTGAATCTGGGCAAACGTGGCTATCGCACCAGTAATATCGAAGAAAAGATGCAGGAAATATTCGGTGTGGAAGCCGCTGTCGTAGTTAATAATAATGCGGCAGCCGTCTTGCTTACACTGGCGGCTTTAGCACGCGGTAAAGAAGTCATAGTCTCTCGCGGTGAGCTGGTGGAAATCGGTGGTTCCTTCCGTGTCCCGGAGGTAATGAGTGAAAGTGGAGCCAGACTCGTAGAAGTCGGCACAACCAATAAAACTCACCTTCATGACTATCGCAAGGCAATTAATGAGGAAAGTGGTGCTCTGCTTAAAGTGCACCGCAGCAATTTTCTGATTGAAGGCTTTACCTCTGAAGTATCTATCGGAGATTTGCATGCTTTAGCTGAAGAATCAGGCTTACCCCTTATTTATGATTTGGGCAGTGGCTCTTTTGCCGACAGCCTGACCGGCGTCTTGCCGGAGGAGCCAACGATCAAAAAAGCTCTAGATGACGGGGCAGACCTCATACTTTTTTCAGGTGACAAGCTCTTCGGCGGTCCTCAGGCCGGTTTTATTATAGGTCGTGCGGACCTGATAGCAAAAATTAAGCATCACCCCCTGCTGCGTCCACTTCGCATTGACAAGATGACACTTGCCGCTTTGGAGGCCACACTCCTACTCTACGCTGATCCCGATAAGGCCAGAAAAGATATCCCTCTCCTTCAGATGACACTTATAGATTTGAATGAGTTGAAAGAGCGCAGTTCGCGTCTGCTTAATAAGCTCCAGGCTCACGGAATCAACGCTGTGCTTGATGAGAGTGATGCTGTTTTGGGCGGCGGGTCTTCACCGGGTGTAAAACTTAACTCCTGCAATGTTGTTGTAACTCCGGCCTGTGGTCAGTCAGCACAAAGCCTGGATGCAAGGCTTCATCAAGCAGACCCTCCGGTTATTTCCAGAATCGTACGTGATCGTCTGCATTTTGATTTGCGTACAATAAAATCCGAAGAAGATAGTGAGTTGAGCGCCATCCTCATTTCAATACTGCAAAAGGATCAGATATGAGCAACAACGTAATCATTGGCACAGCAGGCCACGTTGACCACGGCAAAACCTCACTAATCAATGCTCTTACACATATGGAAACCGACAGGCTGCGTGAAGAAAAAGCCCGCGGTATTACAATCGAACTTGGTTTTGCCTATCTCGATCTGCCGGACGGCAGACGCGCCGGTATCATAGATGTGCCGGGTCATGAACGCTTTGTCAGTAACATGCTGGCGGGAGCGGGCGGCATCGATATTGCCCTCCTGGTTGTAGCTGCAGACGAAGGTGTCATGCCTCAAACTTTAGAGCATCTGGGAATCTTGCAATTATTAGGTATTAAACAGGGTGTGATAGCCCTGACAAAGATAGATCTGGTGGATGAAGAGTGGCTGGAGTTGGCCGAAGAAGATTTGCGTGAACACATAGCCGGGACCTTTCTCGAGGATGCACCGGTTTTCCACGTTTCCTCCAACACAGGTGCGGGGATAACTGAGCTGCGGCAAGCATTAATTGAAGCCGTTGATAACGCGGATAACAAGAAACTCTCCGTAGCTTTCCGCCTGCCGATAGATCGGGTATTCACACTGAGCGGCATCGGCACCGTAGTCACGGGGACTCTTATCGAAGGAAGGCTCTCTATCGGTGACGAGGTCGAACTTTATCCACAGGAAGAAACAGTGCGCGTGCGCTCAGTGCAGGTCCACGATGACGCTGTTGAATCCGCACAAGCCGGACAAAGAGTTGCGGTCAATCTTTCCGGCACGAAAAAAGATGAAGTGGAGCGCGGGGATATCCTAGCCGAAAGCGGCTCCCTCTACCCTACTTATATACTGGACGTTGACATGAGATCTTTAAAACATAGTCGCTTTCAGATAGAAAATGGCATGCGCGTGCACCTGTATCATGCATCCAGAGAATTGTTGGCCCGGGTGATCCTGCTTGACAGGGATTTGCTTGAGAAAGGCGACATCGCCCCTGCTCAACTGCGTTTGGAAGAGCAAACATACATCAAGCAGGGTGATCATTTCGTAGTTCGCTTTTATTCTCCGCTTGAGACGATAGGCGGGGGTCTCGTCCTTGATCCGCTTGCTAACAAGCGGAAGCGCTTTGAAGATCTGGATGACTTTGAAATCATGAGGACCGGCGATGCTGCGGCAAGACTGGATCTGGCGCTGAAAAACAGTGGTTTGCGCTTTAAAGCTCTTAACGAAATCTACTATCGTGCAGGTATTAACAAAGCAGCCGGCAGGGAGCAACTGCAGGAATTAATTTCAAGAGGGCGAGCCTTGCAGTTGAACGATCAGACAGCACTTCATATTTCCGCCATGGAAACTCTGGCGGCCAAGTGCAGTGAGATCCTGGAGAAATTCCATCAGGATCTGCCTTTGGAACAGGGTATGAAGCGCGAGTCACTGCGCACACGTCTCTTAGCAAGGACTCCAATCCAGCTTTCTGACCGGGTAATCGATGAACTGATAAAGCTGGGATATATCGAAGACAGATCCGGAGATATTGCCTTGAAAAGCCATTCTGCAGATTTATCTCCACAGGAACAACTACTGATTGAAGAGCTAAGCGCACGCTTTGAAACTGAAGCCTTCTCTCCCAGCGCGACAGATGAGCTGATTGCCGAGTACAGCAAAAAGGATAAGCTTGATCAAATTCTTTCACGGATGGTAAACGATGGCATTCTGATTCGCTTAACTGACCAGATATTGATGCACCATAAGATCGTGGAAAAAGCTCTTGCTCAGGTGAAAAAAGATATCGGCGAGCGCGGATCCGTCACACTCGCCGATTTTCGTGATGAAATTGGAACTACCAGAAAGTTTGCAATTGCAATTCTGGAATACTTTGACCGCATGAAACTTACTAAGCTTAGCGGTGATGCCAGGGTCTTACTTAGCAACTAAGTTTTTTACAGTATATTTTTTAACCAACCATACCGGATTATAAGAAAGTTTTGACTTTCGTAAACCGGGGTCTCCGGCGTCATCTTCTCTATTGACGTAAATTATATTTTCATTGGTGAATTCACGCACAAAGCTGGTCATCAGAACCTGATAAGCACCACGGTAATTAGTGTTTGCCTTTTCAACATGTACGTAAAGCGTATCCCCATCATATTCACCCAAGGAAAAGCCGACAATTACATCATCTTCTGCATACAAAGCAGCACCAAAGGCACGATAAAGGTCCATATTATCCAAAACTTCATGGATTTTGCTTGCCTCTTCCAGGGTAGCTGCATCCGCTTCGGTATCATTCTCAACATAACTATCCAAAAAAGCGTGTAGGTCAGGGATTATTTCTTCATCAATGATGCGAAAACTATTATAAGGATAAAACCTGTTAAAACGACTGATATTATTTCTGGTCGAGCGATGTATTTTTCCCTTGAGTTCCAAAAGTTCTTTAGCTTCGTAGAGATAATCGAAATAATCTCTCTCTTCGCATATATCCATCCCGGCATAATGACTTTCCAATACAGGCAAGTCAGCTTCACCTGCAATAGCATACTGCAATTCTCCATTGTGCTTGCAGGAAGCACAGAATTCGTCAATCAGACGCATGCCTTCTTCCCGGTCCCCGCCCAATGGAACAGTGAATGCGCATTCATCATCAAATATGCGCATGCGGAAAATTAGATTGCCGGCAGCGAAAGCATACTCATACTTAAAGGCATCCCTCCAAATGTAAGTACCGCCTATGGTCCAATCACAAAGTCTCTGGGGGTGCAAGGCCAGGTACGGAGCAACTTCCGGAATAGTTTCGAGTGTCAGTTTCTTAAATTCAAGCATAATAGACGCAAAGAAGGCGAAGTCTCTTATTGGGAAAAAGACCTCGCCTAAATAGTGAAATACACTAATCTTCGCTTACATACCCCGCCTTCTGCAGGATCTCCAGCGCTTTTTCAGAATTTGCTTCCGAAACCATTACTACGGGTCCGGTACAGCCCATTCCGCTCTGAGCGTAAATTTTTTCACGCCAGAGGACATTGACTGCATCATCCAGATCCAAAACTTCAATGCCGCTGATCTCGAAGGTCACAACTTCAGTGGGCGGAGCTGAAACTTCCTCGTCTGCCTCCTGCTTGCTTGACTTGGAACGGCGTTCTTCAAGAATCTCGGTTAGACCTGCTTTCTTAGCCAACTCCATTTCCTTCTTATAAACATTGACCAGATCACCTTTAGCCATAGCTGCAGCATAACGAATTGCTCCCGCTATCAAACTTGAGCCCGAAGCGCGCGAAATAATCAGCACGATTCCATTCATGCCTTCGCCTACACCCGGTCCATAGCCTTCTCCTACGGTCTCATAACTACCGCCTGAAGAATATGCAGACAGCATTTTCACCAGAACATTTCCGGTGAGTGAATCTGCTACCAGCACATCTTGTGAGCCCAGTAATACATCGTTCCCACGCATGACGACTCCGCCGTCAGCACGTTTAGAACGTGCAGCTGCTATCGGATAACCATTATCACTGAGTTTTTTCAGTATCATTTCTGCCTGACGGGCACCATCCAGATTGAGGATGCCCACTCCCGGATTCTCTATGCCATAGGCCTTGGCGGTAGCAATACCTGCAATTGCTCCCTTAACCATAGCTTCAACACGGTCGGTAGCAGCAGTTCCTGTAGTTGTTGCCAGGAAATAGCTCTGACCTGTGGCCGGTGCAACGACACGGCCAATTGTTGCTACTCCGATCGGGAATGGGTAGTGCATCGCGACCGCAGCATCCGCTTTGCCCTCATTAAGCAGCTTTTCCATTTCCTTGAGGCAGTCATCCGCACAATCTGCATAAACAGTTTCAACACCTTCTGCCTCGAGGGTTCCGATATAAATGACTTCGATACCATCACGAGCAGCTTCCAGACAGGCTGCCATAACGTTGTTTTCGCCATGTTCTGAGCCTACACCGGGAACTGCGATACTAACGCTCTTAGCGAAAGAACCCGTTTCAATACCCTGTGCTATTTCCTCGAAGACACTAGCAATTTCTCTTTTAATATCAGTCATAAGATTACCTGCTTTCCAGCAGACTGGAAGCGAAGTCACGCAGAGATTCGGCAATCAAGCCACGGATCTCATCACGTGATACTGTTGCTTCCTCTTCAGCACCTTCGTTAGCCTGAACGATGAAAGAAATACCGTCGAAGAGATTGGTCAAACGCCCCAGGAAGAGTGAGCCTTTACCAACAATCATGACTTTGCTCATATTTCCGCTAAGAATTTCCTGTCTGGCATGACCAAGATAAGGTACGCCTGAAGGAATATGACCCTGCGTCGGGGCAAATCCTGGAACACCGTGCTTAACTACAAAATCGTTAAGTTCTTTACGATCCAGATCACCACGCTTAACTGCCAGTGCACCGATCATTTTCATGTTTGACTGTGGAACGTCGCCGGCGCCAGCGGGTTTGGTGACATCAGGATTCTGCATCTCCGGTGAATACTTATCAATGTCGGTTACTTTCATTCCTGCTCTTTCGAGAGGATCAACAACCAGAGAACCGATTACATTCTGTGGTGAGCTGCCTGTACCGACCGTATGTGTACCCTGAACATCAAGATTTATTTCCGGATTTACTCCATCGTTAGCTGAGAGAATAGTAGCAAAACCGCCTAAAACATCTTCCAGAATCGGGAGACCTTTTTTGACGTGATCTTTGCCGTTCATTCCCAGTTTGGCAGTACTGCCTCCGGCTGTTACGGCCACACACTTGAATGTGCCTGCTTTAACCAGTGAAGCTGCGATAGTAAGTGCATGTGAAGGTGCAGCACAGAAACCCCGTGTGTCGGAACCGGTAGCATTAAGCAGTCCCGCAATTTCTGCGGATGCTTTGGCGAAGTTGCCGCCACCGCGCTGGTTCATGTCACCACAGGCTTCTTCTGAACAATCAATCACATATTCAACCTCACCCGGATCTATGCCGGCATCCTTAAGCGCATAGAGCAGGGAAAGGACACTGGAAGCCTTGGAAACAAGATTCTCCAGCATTACATGTGCTGAAAGGTTCTCATCGATAGCATGAGCATTTTTGACGCAGCCAACCAGTTTGCCGGCTGAATATAGAGGCTCAGCTTTTTCACTGACCAATTTTTCAATCTGTCCGATTTCAACGCCTTCGTCAATACGGTCAAGAATCAGCTCAGTAATAATCTCATCTTTAGCCAGTTCAGGTTTTGTTTTCTCAACGAAGCCCTTTTCCAGATAAACCAGTTCGAACTCGTCACAGGCCTGGATTAGAAGATAAAACTCTTCCTGTGGCATAATTTCTCCGAATTTACCATATCTGTCGCTGATCGGGCTGAGCTTGTCATACCAGGGAAATTCCACTTCATCCAGGATCTCGGGAGTATAGTTGCCGATGTAAACCTGGTTTGGATAATAGGCACAAGCCTGCTCATAGGTACGTATATGATCCCCCAGATTTTTCAAGTATTCAGATTCAGGGTTAACAATACGCTCTGTTGTCTGCGTTGTACCATTTTGCAGGATCATATCCGGTACGTGAACCATGGGATACCCCGTGCCTCGAATTACACTATTCATTCTAATAGTTCCACCTTTCGTTAAATAAAGTTTCATGCTTATTGAATCCGGCTGTCCGGTTAATTCTGTCATAGTCGAACTGCTCCAAACCGGGGATAATGCCGGATGATTGCAGTTATTTTTTTAAAAAAGAAAGCCTCGGGTTCACTACCTGTTGGGGAGCTTATCCGAGGCGTCTTTTTATCTCATGTTCGCACTTAGCAGTACTTGGTATGTTCCTCTCTGATCGCTTCCATTTCTTCAGCGATTTCATCAAGATCGAATACCATCTCCATCATACCGACTTGCTCGTCGTAGATGTCAGGATCAAACTCTTCCTTAACTGCTTCTTCGCATACATGGTATACACAGAGTCCCAACGAGACTCCAGTCAATGGACCTGCATAGGTCGGGTCACCTGCGGTGACCGTTTCAGCAGCGAGTCCTGCTGCCTCCCCTTCTCCGGCGCCGACGAGAACTACAATGTTCTCAGCTCCGTACTCATTGGTGAGGTCTAAAACTCTTTGCTGATTCTCAAGGTCCATTGCACCTGCGGCTGTTCAGACGAAACACTCCGTTGAGGAGTAGACAACCTCAGCACCTGCGGATTCCACGCAAAGTGAGATCGCAGGACCAGGAACACCGTCACGGTCGCCAATTATTATGGCTTTTTTACCTTCAAGTATACTCACTGTCCAGACTCCTTTCTTTGATATTTATCAGCAACACCCGCTCCCAGACGCGGATGTAGACTAATCGCTCTAATAGTATATCTTACTAATCTTAGATATGCTTTTTGATCATTTCTTCAACGGCATGAGGAGTTGCATCTTCTTTGACCAGTTCATCAACTCTCGCACCGTCTTTATAAATCGAGATATTCGGCAGGCCCATTACCTGCTGAGAGATAGCTACACGTCTTGCCTTAGATGTATTCAAAGCGGTAAAACGAATCTTATCACCATACATTTCTTCATACTTCTCAATATGTGGCATTAAAGCTTCGCATGGTTCACAGCCGTCTCCATAGTAGTCAACTAAGGTTAATCCTTCGCCCTCTAAAATTTCTGATTGAAAATTATTCTTGTCTAATTCAAACATATTCTTCCTTTCCTGAGTCTCACTTGCAGACTCCCACACTAAAACAATTCAACCTAAAATAGTATATACAATATTTATGTGTCCGGTCGTAATAATTGCCAGGCTTAATCTAGTTCCCCGGATGCCAGATCATGCTCAATCTGCATAGCGGCAATCGCCCCGTCTGAAGTAGCCGTAACGACCTGACGGAAAGGCTTTATCCGGATGTCTCCCGCGACATATACACCTTTCAGATTGGTGCGCATACGTTCGTCAGCTACAATGTAGTTATCTTCCATCTCAAGCTGACCCTGGTAGAGTTCCGAGTTAGGCAGGAATCCGATAAAAACGAAAACACCGAAGAGTCCGTCTTCCGGATCAGCTTCAATAACACGTTCTTCACCGGTCACTGTATCTTTAACAGTCATACGGGAAAGTAGTCCGTCACCATCGAGTTTGGTCACAACTGAATTCCACATAAAATGTAGCTTTTCATTCTTGGAAGCGCGTTCTCTGATGGATTCTGTTGCACGCAATTCATCACGACGGTGAATTACTGTAACCTTGCGGGCAAATTTAGTGATATACATAGCTTCTTCGACTGCTGTGTCGCCACCACCGACGACAAATACTTCAAAATCTTCAAAGAATGAGGCGTCACATGTGGCGCAGTAAGAAACACCGCGGCCGGTGAATTCCTTCTCACCCGGACAGCCGATGAGTCTCGGATATGCTCCACTGGCGACAATAACTGCCCTGGACTCATAAACAGCATCGTAAGTGTGAACTTTCTTGACTTTGCCTTCCAGTTCGACTTTAGTTACTTCGGCACTCACCCGCTCTGCTCCGAATTGAGCAACCTGACGGGACATGCGCTTAGTAAGTTCGCTGCCGCTTTCAGTGCTTTCTTCGTTTGACAGACCACCCGGATAGTTTTCAATTTCATCGGTGATTGCAATCTGTCCACCGTCTGCCGCTTTTTCAATAATCAGTGTGTTTAACCTGGAGCGACCGCTGTACAGTCCGGCTGTAAGGCCCGCTGGTCCTGCTCCGATAATAATGACGTCGTACATTCTTACTCCTTATTAATTCCGTTTTCTTAAGCGGAGCCGATAAAACTACCGGCTCCGCACAGTTTTTTATGATTCGAAGACTGTTTGATCTTCGACTTCTTTTGTCAAAGCATCGAGTGCTTGCGCTACAATGCCTTTTCTCAGCTTGTATTCATCTTCTGCTGATAAGTCAGGGTTTCCGAGAGGATGAGGGATAGCTATTGTAGGTACGATTCTATTTGCGCCTACAGTCAGTGATATCGGTGTTACTGTACACAGATGTATAACAGGAATACCGGCACGTTCTATTTCTTTAACCATTGTTGCTCCGCAACGTGTACAAGTTCCTCAGGTAGATGTGAGAAGGACAGCATCAACCTCGTCAGCTATCAATCTCTTAGCGATCTCCTCTGCAAACTTTTTGGATGAAGCAACGGCTGTGCCGTTACCGGTTGTGCTGTAAAATTTGTTGTGCAGTTTTCCGATAATGCCTTCACGCTCAAATTCGCGCATAACATCAACCGGTACTACACGGTCAGCATCCTGATTAGCATATGCGGGGTCGTAACCGCCGTGAGCTGTTTCGTAGGTTTCAGCAGTCAAATCATTAACACCGGTGATATCATATTCACCGAATTTGGTAGCTGATGAACTTTCTATGCGGTCCGGGTTTCCTTTGGGCACGATACCGCCTGAAGTTACCAGAGCGATTGTGGCCTTACTCAGATCCTTAATCGCAGGCTGAGGTTCTACACGGTCGAAGTCGGGCATGGGATACTCGGTGGTGTAGGGTTTGCCGCTGATTTTTGCCAAAAGCATGTCAATTGCTCTCTGGCTGCCGCGTTTCTTCTCAAAGAAGTTCTTGCGGATTCCGTTGGGAATGTAATGATCTTCAGCTGAAGCGCCGATTTCTTCGCCCTTAATCAGTTTCAAAGCTAACTTTGCCATCTTAGGAGCTGCTTTACGCATATCTGCTGCACTATTTTTGGTCTCGATAATGTAAACCTTCTCACGGTACATGTCTGCGCCGGGGTTCTCGATATACATACCGGTGACAACAGGAATTCCCAGTTCGTTTTTAACTGCTTCGGAAATGGCGCCGCAGGCAACACCGTAACGTCCGGCGTTGAAGGCGGGACCTGCTATAAAAACGTCCGGATCGTCTTCACGAACCATATCCAGAACGGTTTTCTTGGCTTCTTCCAGATTCTCATTGAACCAGGAGTCACCACAAATAATCGTGCTGACAACTTCAGCTTCGTCTCCGAAAGCTGTGTTAAAAGCCAAGCCGGGACCTATAGCGCCTGCATGCTTTTCGGCATGTATGTCCGCTTTTTCTTCACCACCAATTCCGCCGTAGAACTGATTGATATAATGTACTACCTTATATTTACTCATGTCTTCTCCTATCTGGCGCTGAGACGGTTATAGCCCATCTCATTGGTTGCTCCTGTGATGACTTGAAGTTCAGCTTCAATTGAGCCATCAGGTCTCAGAGAGCCGTCATGTCCGCCGGCAATTTTGTCAACATAATCCAAGGTGCCGATTACCCGATCCATGGGGGGCAGCAGAATAGGCTCATTAGCGTTACCACCTGTTACCACAGCGTCAGCCGCAGCATCGGCGTCAGCCAGAGACTGGCTCTTGCCATCCGGACCTGCATACTCGTCTGTAATGATGACAGTCTTAATACCCTTGGCTTCAAGTTTTTTACAGTTGAGGATCAAGTCTGTGTCGGGGTTACCAAAGCCTTCCTGGGAAACAATAGCTGCATCCAGAGAGAGGAAATCAGCTAATTTTGCTGTCCAGTCTGAAGAGCGAAGCTTATCAGCCAGATAAACGTTTTCGTTGGTAATAATGGTGCCGACGTAATTAAGAGTTTTGCCATGCTGTTTAAACAAATCTTCAATAACCGGATTATTCAAATGATGATACGTGGTGTTCTTGTCACAAGCAGAAACGCAGTTTCCGGAAACGATGGCGCCATCCATTACTTCTGTTGCACTGATCATCGTAGTGAGTGTGCGCTTGACGTCAACGCCATAGCAGTAAGTATCATGCAGGAGACCCTGGCTTTGCAACATCATCACATAAGCAACCCGGGGCAAACCTTTCAGTTCGTCACTGTAGCTCTGTGCTATTGTGGGTGTCTCAAAGACCTCAACTTCATCCGGCTCCAGCTCACGCGCCAATTCGCCGACACGCACTGCTGTGGCCAATCCTGCCATACGGGCTGCTTTTTCATACTCATGTGCAGAGGCTCCACTGTCCTCCATCTCCATTACCAGGACTAAGTTATGGAGCTGGGAAAAGGGGGTGTAGTCAGCACCGGGGCCTGTCATATCAATGATACCTTCCTGGAATCCAACGATAGGTCCGGCTGTAACTACTGCCATACCACGCATTACATGCGTTCTTCCTGATCCGACAGTGTCTACTTTTGCAATCATACCCGGGAAAATCTCTCCCGGACCTTCCACTTTAACACGCGGTTCAATAACATCTTTAACCGGTGTAATCCGGATGCTTTCACCCGGTGCAGCTATCTCGAAATGAGCGCTCTTAATCAGCTCATCTTCGAGGACAGGTTTGACAAGTTCATCGGGGTTAACCACGAGAACTCCGTCTTCGATCGCATTGTAGTCATCAAAGCGGATCCCTTTGATGTCAATGTAACCTAGTTCTAATTTCACCTAACTACCTCACGGCCTTTTCTAGGGCGGATCTAATGCCGTCCCTGTGCCTCCGCTGAAGGAAGTGCGCTTTCAATCAAGCTGAGGTCGATCAGCTGGAAATCAACTAACACTTTCTCATCCCATACAACGGGGCGGGCTTTCGATTTTTCCAGAGCAAAAATTGCTTGTTCTATCATCTCGAGAGAAAAAATATCTGTCCCATCTTCTCGTTCCGCGGTAATCATCAGGGAACGATAAGGCGTTTCCCACGGCTTAACACTGCCGGCCAGAGGGTGGGTAAGAATACGATAACCGTTGTGAACAAAATCTCGAACACGCTCCAAGATGTCACGATGTGAATCTTCTTCGAAGAAATTAACCTCGACTGATTCGCCGAGCCTCTCTTTGAGCAGAGGATTATTCGTGACCATTTTATAAGCTTTTGCACTCACTTATCGCAACACTCCCAAGATATATGGACATAACTAAAGATGCACAGCTGCGCACCAAACATATTATGACATAACCATAGATTTTTTCAAGGTTAAACTGCTGATTTAGGGTGAAAAATAAGCTTATTTTTCAGCCTTTGCCGGCAACAAGGCGAGATCAAGGACTTCGTCCATGTGATCAACTAAACTGAACTTTAACTTCTCCTTGACACTGTCCGGAATCTCGGACAAATCGCGCTCATTTTCCTTGGGTAAAAGTACATGCTCTATTTTAGCCCGTGCAGCTGCAACGGCCTTTTCCTTCAGGCCTCCTATGGGCAGAACCCGACCTCTCAGTGTGACCTCACCTGTCATAGCAATCTCATGTCTTACAGGACGTCCGGTCAGGGCTGATGCCAAAGCTGTCGCCAGAGTTATGCCTGCTGACGGCCCATCCTTGGGAATGGCTCCGGCAGGTACGTGGAGATGAATATCTTGCTCCCGGGTCTTTTCCGGATCTATATTGAGATCTGCAGACCGGCTCAGTATATATGTCAGGGCAGCCTGTGCCGACTCTTTCATCACATCGCCCAGTTTTCCGGTCAGTCGCAATTCACCCTTACCAGGCATTACATTAACTTCAATGGTCAGCGTGTCACCACCGGCCCAGGTCCAGGCCAGGCCCGTAGCTACACCGATCTGATCCGTTTTTTCCGCCATATCGTAGCTGTAACGTGGGTTGCCCAGAAGCTCCGCTACCCTATTATTTGTAACCGTCAGCGAGCTTTCACCTTTTTCCGCTATTGCCAGAGCGGTTCGTCTGCAAAGATGTGAAATTTCACGTTCAAGCTGGCGCACTCCTGCTTCAGCCGTATATCCCTGGATAATCAGTGCTATGGCAGGACGCCTGACTTGCAGTTCTTTACCTGTAAGTCCATGGCGTTTCCGTGCTCGTGGGATCAGATGGCGTACCGCTATTTCAATTTTCTCAGCTTCCGTATAGCCCGAAAGTTCAATCACTTCCATACGATCGAGCAAGGGACCGGGAATCGTTTCGGTAGTATTGGCAGTAGTGATGAAGAGCACATTGGAAAGATCGTAAGGGATCTCAACATAATGATCGCGGAAACTGTTGTTTTGCTCGGGATCAAGCACTTCCAGCAAGGCGGAAGACGGATCACCCCGGAAATCATCCCCAAGCTTATCAACCTCGTCCAACAGGAAGAGAGGATTGTCTGTTTCTACCTGACGTATCCCCTGAATAATGCGGCCGGGCATGGAGCCGATATACGTACGGCGATGACCACGGATTTCGGCTTCATCACGAATGCCGCCCAAAGAAACACGGATATACCGCCGTCCCACAGCCTCTGCTATAGCACGGGCAATAGAAGTTTTACCGGTTCCGGGAGGGCCGACCAGACAGAGAATAGGTCCCCTCAGTTCCATGTCGTTTCCTTTATCCACCTGCAGTTTGCGTACGGCAAGATGCTCCATGATACGTTCTTTTACTTTTTCCATTCCATAGTGGTCACGTTCAAGGATTTGCCGGGCAGAACTTAAATCATATTTCTCCTTGTCCATTTGACCGAAAGGCAGCTCCAGCAGTGTTTCCAGCCAGGAGCGCTGAGTGGCATACTCGGGAAAGTGTGAGGGCATGCGGCTAAGGCGATCAAGCTCTTTATAAAGTTTAGGTTTGTGTTCTTCAGGTATACCGGATTCGTCGAGTTTTTTGCGCAAGGCGTCCATCTCGCCGACACTGTCAGCTTCCTCGCCCAGTTCCTCCTGAATCGCCCGCACTTGCTCGCGCAGATAGTATTCTTTCTGATTCTTATCTAATTTAAACTGAACTTCAGCTGTAATTTTCTGCTCTAATTCCGCCAGCTGTATTTCACGCTGTAAAAGGTTAATAATAAGGCGCACACGCTCAACGACTGATGAAGTCTTGAGGAGCTTTTGTTGCTCAAGCATATTAATCCGCAGCTGTCCCGCCACCAAATCTGCAGCCTTGCCAATATCCGATTCGTTCAAAATAAGCGTAACTGCATCGGGAGCTACGTGGTCTGTCAGACTGGCATAAGTTTGAAAGTGGGATCCCATGACCCTGCCTGCTGCAGTCAGGTTTGGTGTATCTTCGGCATCCTCATCCGGAAGAGCTGTAAAATCAACTTCATAAAATGATTTCACCTGTGTATAATCTTCGATTTTGACACGCTCGAGACCATAAACAAGTACCTTAAAACTTTCGTCGGGAAGTTCAAGTATTTGGCGTACCAAAGCACGCGTTCCGACATCATATATGTCCTCAGGTTCCGGATGTAAATCTTCGACGTTTTTCTGCCCTGCCAAAATCAGCTCGTTGTTGTTTTCCATAGCTTTCTGCAGAGCCAAAATTGAACGTTCCCGTCCTACATCGAAGGAGAGCAAAACGTTAGGGTATATTACTACCCCCCGCAAAGGCAGAAGTGGCAAATTCTCCATCCCGGACCGGACCGGATGGCCTGATTTGTCTGAAGTAGCGGTCGAAGAAGATGTTTCTGTCACCAGCCCCTCGGCTTTGTCTTTTTCTTCTATTTTTTTATCCTCTGTAGTCATCTGCTTCCCTTTCTAATATTGCCTAGTCATTCTATCATCGAAACAGGAGTCATGCCGTCCAAAAATAAAACTGTCCCGTGAACAAAACGCTCACGGGACAGTAGCATCAACTATTCAGTTAGATTTGCCGGTAAACTACTCAGCAAGTGCGATAACTGTTCCTGATCCGACTGTACGGCCACCTTCACGGATAGCGAACTTCAGACCGGGTTCGATTGCTATCGGGGTGATCAGCTCAACGGAGATCTCAACGTGGTCACCAGGCATGGTCATTTCCTTGTCAGCAGGCAAGGTGATGACGCCGGTTACGTCTGTTGTACGGAAGTAGAACTGAGGGCGATATCCATCAAAGAAAGGCTTATGTCTGCCGCCTTCTTCCTTGGTCAGAACATAGACCTGACCCTTAAACTTGGTATGAGGATTGATGGAACCGGGTTTTGCAATAACCTGACCGCGCTGAACGTCATCACGCTCAACACCACGCAGGAGCAGACCTACGTTGTCACCGGCTTCTGCCAGATCCATGTATTTACGGAACATTTCAATGCCGGTTACTACAGTGTTATCAGCCTCGTCCTGCAAGCCGACAATTTGAACCTTATCGTTCAGATGCACTGTACCACGATCGATACGACCGGTTACTACTGTACCACGTCCGGTAATGGTGAATACGTCCTCAACCGGGAGCAGGAAAGGCTGGTCGGTAGGACGGGCAGGTGTAGGAATAAACTCATCAACTGCCTGCATCAGCTCAAGGATAGGCTGATATTCCGGAGCATTTTTATCTGTGCTTTCAGACTCGAGTGCCGCAAGAGCTGAGCCGCGAATAATAGGCGTATCATCTCCAGGGAAATCGTACTCATCCAGAAGTTCACGGATTTCCATTTCAACGAGTTCCAAGAGCTCTTCATCATCGACCTGGTCGGTCTTGTTCATGAAAACAACAATGGCGGGAACGCCAACCTGACGGGCGAGCAGGATATGCTCACGGGTCTGAGGCATAGGGCCGTCAGCGGCAGAAACTACGACGATTGCACCGTCCATCTGGGCTGCACCTGTAATCATGTTCTTGATATAGTCAGCGTGACCCGGGCAGTCTACGTGAGCGTAGTGGCGGTTTTCTGTCTCATACTCAACGTGAGATGCGCTGATTGTGATACCACGAGCGCGCTCTTCGGGAGCCTTATCGATATTGGCATAATCAGTAAAGTTCGCCATGCCTTCAGCAGCCAGTACTTTTGTGATAGCTGCGGTCAATGTTGTTTTACCGTGGTCAACGTGGCCAATTGTGCCTACGTTGACGTGGGGTTTAGTTCTTTCAAATCTTTCTTTTCCCATTCAGATTTCCTCCTGAGTAACTTATGCTTGGAACGTATCGCTGATTTAAAAAACGACACATATCCTCATTTTACACAAAACTTTCTTTTTATCAAATTATAGTGAGCAATTAAGCCCTTTAGCCACCTTTGACTATTTTATCATGAACGCTGGCGGGCACCTGTTCAAAGTGACTGATTTGCATTGTAAACACACCGCGGCCCTGCGTTCTGGAACGAAGCGCCGTAGCATAACCAAACATCTCAGATAACGGAACAAAAGCATGAATCTTTTGAATATTGCTTTCCTGATCCATTCCCTGTATCCGGCCGCGCCTGGAACTTACATCTCCCAGGACATCTCCCAGATAATCAATCGGAACAATTATGTCAACCTGCATTACGGGTTCCATTAATACCGGCTTAGCTTTATTTACAGCGTCGCGTAGAGCCATTGAGCCGGCAATACGGAAAGCTACTTCCGATGAGTCAACTTCGTGGTAAGAACCGTCTCGCAGACTTGCCTTGATATCAACCATCGGATAACCGGCTATCGTACCGCCTTGCATGGCTTCGCGGATTCCCTCTTCGATCGGTTTAATAAACTGTTTGGGAATCACACCACCTACAGTCTTGTCTTCGAAGACAAATCCTTCACCTGCTTCCAGCGGCTCGACGTCTATTACGGCATGGCCGTACTGACCGTGGCCGCCCGACTGGCGTACAAAGCGTCCTTCACCTGAAGCCGCCTGAGTAATTGTTTCTCTGTATGCCACCTGAGGCATTCCAACATTGGCTTCAACTTTAAACTCTCTGAATAAACGGTCAACGATGATGTCCAGATGCAATTCACCCATTCCGGAGATAATGATCTGTCCTGTTTCTTCGTCAGTCCGGGTCTTAAAAGTCGGATCCTCATCTGCCAGTTTAGCTAAGGCTACTGTCATTTTGTCCTGGCTCGCCTTTGATTTAGGCTCAACAGCTACTGAAATGACCGGCTCAGGGAAATCCATACTTTCCAAGATAATCGGAGCTTGCTCAAAGCAAAGTGTGTCACCGGTGGATGTATTCTTTAACCCAACCACTGCAGCAATATCACCTGCATAAACTTCATCAACGTCTTCACGGTGGTTGGCGTGCATCAAAAGAATGCGGCCAATACGTTCACGCTTATCCTTGCTTGCGTTCAGGACATAACTTCCTGCCTTAAGAGTACCGCTGTATACGCGGAAGAAACAAAGTTTGCCCACATACTCATCCGTCATCACTTTAAAAGCTAAAGCAGAGAAGGGAGCATCATCGTCAGCTTCACGTACTTCTTCCTGCTCGGTACGGGGATTGATTCCCCTGATCGGAGGTATATCCAGCGGTGAAGGCAGATAATCTACCATGGCATCCAGCATCAGCTGTACACCCTTATTCTTGTAGGATGAGCCACACACTACCGGGACAATGCCCAGATTAATTGTAGCTGCGCGCAATCCGCTCTTCAGTTCCTCAATGGAAATCTCCTCATCCATAAGAAATTTTTCCATCAAATCGTCGTCTTGCTCGCAAATAGCTTCCACCAACTGTCCACGGTATTCTTTGGCCTGCTCAAGCAGCTCCGCAGGAATATCCGCTTCTGTGATACTTTCACCAAGATCATCACCGAGGTAAAGTTCTGCTCTCATGGAAATCAGGTCGACAATGCCCTGAAAATTCTCTTCCTTGCCAATAGGCAACTGGATCGGCACGACATTTGCGCCCAATCTCTCGCGCATGGAATCCAAAGCGTTGAAAAAGCTGGCACCTGTCATGTCCATTTTATTAATATAGACAACGCGAGGCACTCCGTAATTATCGGCCTGCCGCCATACTGTTTCTGTCTGGGGTTCACATCCGCTTTTGGCGCACAATACTGTAACTGCGCCATCAAGTACACGCAAGCTGCGCTCCACTTCAACAGTAAAATCAACATGGCCCGGAGTATCAATAATATTGATACGGTGACCTCTCCACTGTGCCGTTGTCGCAGCAGACTGGATCGTTATTCCGCGCTCCTGTTCCTGCTCCATCCAGTCCATCGTGGTCGTCCCCTCATGGGTTTCGCCCAGACGATGGATGCGTCCGGTGTAGTATAGGATACGCTCCGTTGTTGTTGTCTTTCCAGCATCAATATGTGCCATGATGCCGATATTTCTTGTATTTTCAAGCGAAAATTCACGAGACATGACTCGTCAACTCCTTATATGTCCGCATTTGTTCTGTGCGCAAATAAATATTTACAACACAACTACCAGCGGTAGTGTGCAAACGCACGGTTCGCTTCTGCGATGCGGTGAATTTCTTCCTTGCGCTTGAAAGCGGCTCCGGTATCATTGGTAGCGTCGAGCAACTCATTGGCAAGACGTTCCTTCATGGTACGTTCGTTACGCTTTCTGGCTGCATCAACTATCCAGCGCAGTGCTAATGTCTGGCGACGATCAGGTCGCACTTCTATGGGTACTTGATAGTTTGAACCGCCGACACGGCGAGCTTTAACTTCAACTACAGGCATTATATTTTCTAATGCTTTTTCGAAGACTTCGAGTGGATTCTGTCCTGTACGATCCCCGATGATGTCAAAAGCATCATAGACAATGCGCTGAGCCAACTGCTTCTTGCCGTCAAGCATTATGTTGTTTACGAGCTTGGCGACGCGCTTGTCATGATATACGGGATCGGGCAAAACTTCTCTCTTAGGTACATGACCTTTCCTTGGCATCTTCCTTCCCTCCTTTCATGATTATACGGGTATCTTCCCGAAATCATAGGTACTCACGATATGGACACGTGTCATGCTTTTAGAACAGGCCTAAAAAGGCGTGTACTGATGGCATGTTTTTATCCAACCGCTGGTGTACTATCTGGTCTTTGCGACCTTTGGCTTCTTCGTACCATATTTCGAGCGGCTCTGTTTACGATCGGTTACACCGGCCGTGTCAAGAGTTCCACGAACGACATGGTAACGAACACCAGGCAAGTCCCTGACGCGACCACCGCGAATCAGGACCACACTATGCTCCTGCAAGTTATGACCTTCACCCGGAATATACGCGTAGACTTCATACTGGTTCGTTAGACGGACACGCGCAACTTTACGCAAAGCTGAGTTAGGCTTCTTAGGTGTAGTCGTTCTCACAACAGTACACACGCCACGTTTATGCGGCGACGGATACTTTGTAGTTCTCTTCTTAAGTGAGTTCAGACCGTACGACAATGCCGGCACGTCTGTTTTCGACTTCTTAGATTTCCGTCCTTTTCTGACCAACTGGTTGAATGTAGGCATCAACACACCTCCTTCCATAATTTTTTCCAAAAAACTGCCCACGAAAGGGCACCGACTAAATACTATATCAGGAATGTTTTTCCCTGTCTAGCAGTTAGCCTGATTTCACCTTCGTGAAAAGTTGTAGGTAACTATTGTATCAAATAACGGAGCTTTAATGTGTATAGTCGTATACAATTTTCTTTAGCAAACTGATTAGTGGAGGATTATCATGGAAAAAATGAATTTCGCTTCAAAAATAGAAGAACTGATTGCCAATACACCGCTTTATTATCCACAGCGATGGCTGCAGGATCAGGGCATATCCGAGGCAAAGTTCTTCGTTAAACTGGAAAATTTCAATCCCACAGGTTCGGTTAAAGACAGGGCCGCTCTTGGGATGATCCTTGATTTGGAAGAAAAGGGTATGTTGAAAGAAGGTGGTACCATCATTGAGCCGACCTCCGGAAATACCGGCATCGGACTGGCAGCTATAGCAGCTGCCCGCGGTTATCGTGCGATCTTAGCTTTGCCTGATTCAATGTCAACTGAAAGGCGCAGTCTGCTTAAGGCTTACGGAGCTGAGCTGGTATTGACTCCGGGGGCTGACGGCATGAAAGGAGCAATCAGGGAGGTCCAAAGGCTGCTGGAAGAAATTCCCGGAGCTGTTACGTTAGGTCAATTTGTCAATCAAGCCAATCCTCAATACCACGAAAAAACTACAGGCTTGGAAATTTTGCGTGATTGTCCTGAAATTGATGTCCTTATCAGTGGTGTCGGTACCGGCGGCACCCTCACCGGTGTAGCGCGCGCTGTCCGTAAGCAGAAAGCATCGTTGGAGGTAATTGCGGTCGAACCGGATACTTCCGCAGTTTTATCCGGTGAAGCAGCCGGAAAACACGGAATTCAAGGTATCGGGCCCGGTTTTGTTCCTGATACGCTTGATACAAAGCAGATAGATAAAGTTATGAAGGTCAGCACGGATGAAGCAGCGGCAGTAACACGCTCATTTGTACGCAGCGAAGGTCTCCTGCTCGGCATTTCCAGTGGAGCTGCACTTTCAGCCGGTCTCAACTTGTTGCGCGATCCGCTTTACTACGGTAAGACCATTGTCACGATCATGCCTGATTCGGGTGACCGTTATTTGTCTACCGGGATTTACGACTAGTTCGACTAGTATGAAAGGTATTACTTATATGTTAGATGACTCAAGTATAGATAGAATTAAAGAAGGTTTTAAAGAAAACCAGGAAAACAATCCATTACTATCTCATCCCGAACACAGAATTCCTGAACTCCAGGTAGTCATTGAAATACTTCGCTATATTCGCAGCGTGATTTTCCCGGGTTTTTACAGCAATGAGGCCAGCCACTACAGGCCTTTGAGCACTAATTTTTATGCCAGCCTGAATCAGATTAATTGTGCCCTGACTGAACAGATCGTACTGGCCTGTCGATCACAGAACGATCCAGATTACAGCGAAGATGCCACTGTAAATGCAGCCAATGAAATCAGTAGAAGCTTCATGGAAAAACTACCCGAACTGCAGAAAAAATTGCTTTTGGATATTGAAGCAATCTTTCTGGGTGATCCCGCCGCTAAGAGCAGGGCTGAAATCCTGATCTCTTATCCAAGCCTGCAGGCAATTTTCATCTACCGTATTGCCCATGAGCTGTGGCAGTCTGAAGTCCCCCTCATCCCCCGTATGATGACAGAATATGCACACAGGATCACAGGTATTGAGATCCATCCGGGCGCCAAGATAGGCGAGTCCTTCTTCATCGATCACGGTACGGGTGTTGTGATCGGTGAAACTTCCATTGTTGGCAAACATGTGAAGATATACCAGGGGGTCACTTTGGGCGCAAGGTCATTAAGCGACGGCAGAAAGCTGGTAAACATCAAAAGGCACCCCACCATAGGTGATTATGTAACCTTGTACGCCAACTGCAGCATCCTTGGAGGCGACACTGTAATCGGCGATCATTCCGTAATCGGAGGCGGCGCTTTTATTACAAAATCTATTCCACCCTGCACCAGTGTTATGGTTCGTGCTTCAGAACTCAGTATGAGAACTAATAGTGAGAAATGTCCGAAAGATGATTGCGATCACAGCGTTCAGTGGGATGCCTGCCATGAAGAATGTGAGAACGAGTGTGTGCTTAGCGCTGAAGACTGATACCGGCAGATGTTATGATAAGTTAAAGCAGAAGGGAGCAGTCTTATGATTTTAAAAGCTTACGTTTTACCCCATCCGCCAATCATCCTGCCTGAAATAGGCCGTGGTGAAGAGAAAAAAATAAAAGACACATCCACTGCCTTTCACAGAGCAGCCCGGGAAATAGCAGAATTAAAGCCTGAAAGCATTATCATTTGCAGTTCACACTCACCGCTTCTACGCTCAGCTTTTTATGCTGCAAATGCCCCTGACGCAGCAGGTGACCTTAGAGCTTTCGGCATCCGCACTATCCATGAAGAAGTCAGCTATGACCTGGAACTGCTGAAGTTTTTGCAGGAAATCACTTCTGAAAGAAATATAGCCCTGGAGGCTACTCATCTTGAAGCAAGCACATTGGATCACGGCACTTTGCTGCCACTGACTTTCATTCATCAATACTATAAGGATTTCAAACTCCTGCGACTGGGCATGTCCTTCCTCGGTCCTGAAGAGCACTTCGAGTTTGGCCGAGCTGTCGCTGAAGCTGTGCTTCGCTCAAATAAGCGCACAGTCTTCATTGCCTCCGGTGATCTCTCTCATGTCCTGAAGGCTGACGGACCTTACGGTTACCGCGAAGAAGGACCAAAATTAGATTCTGAACTCTCTGATATTTTCGCCTCGGGAGAGCTCGACCGTCTCCTGCATCTGGATGACAATCTGGTAGAAGGAGCGCAGGAATGCGGTTTGCGTACTTTTCAAATTATGGCGGGAGTTTTAGCTGACAAAGACTTTGATTCTGAGCTATATTCCTACGAAGGTACTTTCGGTGTCGGTTACGCAGTGGCTGCCTTTTCTCCGAAAGACAAAGACATTAATGCTGACGATCCTTATCTCAGATTAGCCCGGGCCAGTGTTGAGACCTTTATACGTGAAGGAAAGATTTTGCCGACTCCTGCCGACTTGCCGGACGAAATGCTGAAAAAACAAAGTGGCGTATTTGTCACTTTATATAAGGACAATAACTTGCGTGGCTGCATAGGTACTATTGAAGCCGCCAGGGATAATATCGCTGAGGAGATTATCCACAATGCTGTTTCCTCGGCCAAGTACGATCCCCGCTTTCCTTCCGTGCAGCTATCTGAGCTGGATCAACTGGTGTACAGCGTAGATATTCTGGGAGAGAAAGAAGAAGTTGCTTCGGTTGCTGACCTGGATCCTGATCGATACGGCGTCATTGTCAGTTCCGGTCAGCGGCGCGGTCTCTTACTGCCCCGACTGGATGGAGTCGTCACTGCAGAGGATCAGCTCGCCATTGCTTTGATAAAGGCAGGACTTGATCCGGACAGAGACTACAAAATTGAGCGCTTCGAGGTGCATAGGCATGAACGCGGATAAAAAGGGTACGCAGGCCATAATCACCTGCCGTGTCTGCCCACGCCATTGTCGGCTGAAAGAGGGAGATGTAGGCTTCTGCGGTGCCAGGCAGGCCAAAGCAGGTGAAGTAATCTCTATCAGTTATAACCGTGTCACAGCCATAGCTCTGGATCCTATTGAAAAGAAACCCCTCAGTTTTTTCCGTCCGGGTGAGAAAATCCTATCCGTGGGAAGTTTTGGCTGTAATATGAATTGTTATTTCTGTCAAAATTTTGATATAGCCCGGGCGGGGGAAGACTCCGTACCGACACGCTACATCTCTCCGGTTGAACTGGTGGGACTGGCACTTTCTTTTAAAGATCAGGGCAACTGTGGTCTTGCATTTACCTACAATGAACCTTTGATTGGCTATGAGTATGTACGTGATACTGCGGAAATAGCCCGCGAAAACGATCTGGAAACAGTAGTCGTAACTAACGGCCAGCTTGCAGCTGAATTTTTGGATGAGCTCTTACCCCTGATCACAGCCTGGAATATTGATCTCAAAGCCTTCTCGGAAGAAGGTTATCGTAAGCTGGGCGGAGATTTCGCCACTACGAAAGAGACTATCAAACGTGCTGCTGCACATGCTCATGTGGAAGTAACGACACTGATCGTACCCGGCTTATCTGATAATCCTGATGATATGGAAGCAGAAGCTAAATTCCTGGCAGCGATTGACCCGGGCCTGCCCCTGCATCTGTCAAGATATTTCCCCAGTTACCGCTCCAGAGAGGCTGCCACTGATATGAAACTATTGCGCATAATGCGTGATATAGCCGAACAACACCTTGACCACGTCATTTTGGGAAATATTTAGCAGCTGATTTTTTCATAAAAAAGGGTTCTCATTTAGCTTTGTGCCGGATGGGAACCCTTTGTTGTTTTGTTTGCTAGTTTAAGTACTTAACTGCAGTAATCTCTCAAATCTTGCAGTAATTTTTTTAAAGAAGCTGTCGCATCTCCCAGAAGAAGGGCGATCTTTTCATCTCTTCCATCTTCATAAAGCGGATTATCAACACCTGCATAGCCGGGCTGTTTGTCGTAGTTCATGATGATGACATATTTAGCATCTTCTACGTCAAGGATGGGCATCCCGTAAATCGGTGTACCTTCCGCTGTATTGGCCGCAGGGTTAACTACGTCATTGGCACCGATAATGATTGCCACATCAGTTTCCGCAAACTTAGGATTAATCTCTTCCATCTCGTGAAGTTTTTCGTAAGGCACGTCGACTTCAGCTAAAAGAACGTTCATGTGGCCTGGCATGCGACCCGCTACCGGGTGAATTGCAAACTCGACGTTCTTGCCGGCGTCTTCCAGTTCGTCCATGAGGCTTTTCACCATAGGCTGTGCCTGGGAAAGTGCCATACCGTAACCCGGAACGATGATTATCTTCTCTGCATCTTCGATCCAGCGGGTGTGAGCGGGAACCTTGTCTTCAATTACAGTTTCTGTCTCAGCCTGCGAGCCTACTGCACGGTAATCTTTAAGCAGATCCCTCAGAGAATCCTTAGCATCCCCCAGAAGCAGGGCTACCTGCTCTTCTCTTCCTTCTTCATAAAGAGGATTATCAACACCTGCATAGCCGGGTTGTTTGTCATAGTTCATGATAATGACGTATTTAGCATCTTCTACATCAAGGATGGGCATCCCGTAAATCGGTGTACCTTCCGCCGTATTGGCTGCCGGGTTGACCACGTCGTTAGCACCGATAATGATGGCTAGATCAGTTTCTGCAAACTTGGGATTGATCTCTTCCATCTCGTGAAGTTTCTCGTAAGGCACGTCAACTTCTGCCAGAAGTACATTCATATGGCCGGGCATGCGACCGGCTACCGGATGAATTGCAAACTCGACATTCTTACCGGCATCTTCCAGCTCATCCATCAGGTTTTTGACCAGTGGCTGGGCCTGAGAAAGAGCCATACCATAACCGGGTACTATGATTATCTTCTCAGCATCCTTAACCCAATTAGCATAGGCCGGACCATCGGCAGCGGTTTCCACCTTCTCCTCTACAGGGCAGGCGCCCAAACGATACTCTTTAACCAAAGTTTTGAGAGACTCTTTGGCATCTCCTAAAAGTAAGGCTATAGCATCTTCCCTGCCATCCTTATAGAGAGGGTTATCAACACCAGCATAGCCGGGTTGTTTATCATAGTTCATGATAATGACATGTTTAGCGTCTTCAACGTCAAGGATGGGCATGCCGTAAATCGGCGTGCCTTCTGCTGTGTTGGCTGCCGGGTTGACCACGTCGTTGGCGCCGATGATTATAACTACATCGGTTTCTGCAAACTTGGGATTGATCTCCTCCATCTCGTGAAGTTTCTCGTAGGGTACGTCGACTTCAGCTAAAAGAACGTTCATATGTCCGGGCATACGACCGGCTACTGGATGAATTGCAAACTCGACATTCTTGCCGGCGTCTTCCAGCTCATCCATAAGATTTTTAACCAGAGGTTGGGCCTGAGAAAGGGCCATGCCGTAACCGGGAACGATGATTATCTTTTCTGCATCTTTGAGCCAGGCTGCATAAGACGGGCCTGTCTGTACCGTTTCAGCTTTAGCTGTCTCTGTTACAGGAGGATCAGCTTTAACTTTGCCTGCTTCGTCTGTTCTTTCAACAACCCCCTGTTTTGCTTTCACCTGGGGAGTCGAAGTTTTGCCAAGCAGGATGTCCATCAGCTTGCGGTTCATTGAACGGCACATAATTTGCGTCAGGAGCAAACCCGAGGCTCCGACGATAGCGCCGACTGCAACAAGCAGAGGATCTGCTATCGCCAAACCTGCGATAGCTCCTGCTACACCTGAGAAAGAGTTAAGCAGTGAAATCGTAATCGGCATATCTGCGCCGCCGACACGAATAGCAAAGATGACACCGAAAAGGCCGGATATTATTGCGGAGAGAATAATAATTACAGTTTTCGCAACACTGGCGGCCAATATAGCAGGGATACTCAAGAGCACTACAGTCAGCAGAGAAATAATCAGAGTTAAAGCTGTCCAGAGAGCGTGACGCTTAAACTCAATCGGTTTCTGTGTTATAACACCATGCAGTTTCCCTGCAGCCACCATACTGCCGGTGAAAGTAAAGGCACCGACAAAAATTGCCAGGCCGGAAGTCACAAGTGAAAACATATCGGCGGAGGATCCGTCACCGGCTGCTATCAGGGTCAAAATTCCCGCAAGCATTGAAGCCGCGCCACCGAAGCCATTCAGTATACCGACCATTTGCGGCATTTGAATCATATTAACTTTGACAGACAGCCAGATACCGATAACTGCTCCGACCAACATAGCTATGTATAGCTCAACAAATGAGAAGATGTTCCAGTACCACAAGGTCAGGACAATCATGAGGAGCATCGAAATCGAGCCAAGCAAGTTGCCTTTGACTGCAGTTCTGACCTTGCTCATCATGGAGATTCCGATCAAAACGGTAATGGCTAATACTGCTGCCAGAACATAATAAATAATTGCACCCGTATCTGTGCGGGAGCTAACTGCAGATAAAACCGGGGAAAACAGCAAGTTCATTAACATTATTTGCCTCCCTTGGAATTACCTTCAGAGTGGAACATCCGCAGCATACGGTCCGTCACTGCGAATCCTCCGACAACATTGATCATAGCGAGGACAATGGCAATAAAGCCCAAGATTCTGCTGCCCGTGTTGCTCATTGAGCTGGCCACAGCAGTCGCAGTCAGACATCCCAGCACCGTAACGCCGGAATATGCGTTCATGCCTGACATTAGTGGTGTGTGCAACAAGCTGGGTACGCGGTCAATAACTTTGTAACCGACCAGCATTGACACCACGAATACAACTATCAAGATTAAATGTTCTAATCCCATTCCCTACTCTCCTTGTTTCAGCTAATAGTTTCTACTAATTTATCTTTTACATGAAGCGGCCACCGTCATAAAAAAAAGCGGTGGTCCATCATAAAACTCCAGTTCTTTGCCGGAATCTTGCTGAAATATCAGCAAAGCATAACTTCAGCAAGAGGACAAAGTGGCAAAATATATGCCGCACACGGATTGTGTGCGGCATATTAATTTAATGTCCCAGCGCCTCAAAGGCTTCCAGTGTTCCTTTGTGGACCACCTTGCCCTCATAAGTTGTCAGAGAGCTTTGAATTATTTCATCATTGAGGTCGATCACGATTTCCCCATCTTTGATCAGGTATGAAAGCAGATTGTAAACATTTTGCGCAAACATCCAAGTGGAGCTGGTTGGCAGCAGACCCGGAAGGTTCTTGATGCCTATGATTGTTACCTTGTGCTTAATTTCAGTTCTTCCCGGTGGAGTGATAGCGCAGTTTCCGCCCTGGTCGATAGAAATGTCTACTATGACTGAACCAGGCTTCATGCTCTTTACCATTTCGTCAGTGATGAGAGTCGGGGCAACTTTACCCGGCACTAAGGCTGACAGGAAAACAATGTCCATATCAGGGAGATGCTGAGCCAAGATTTTGCGTTCAGCTTCCAGCCTTTCCTCACTGAGTGCCAGGGCATATCCGCCTTCGCCGATAGCTTCTTCAGCCGGCACTTCGAGATCGATTACTTTGGCACCGAGTGACAGAGCCTGCTCTGCTGCTGCAGGGCGAATATCCGCAGCATAAACCTGAGAACCTAAGCGTTTAGCAGTAGCCAATGCCTGCAAACCACCTACACCGACGCCTATAACCAGAGT
>WPCI01080873.1_pt1 | contig 51072 bp, 44 predicted proteins | sample 5399871 | NCBI WGS metagenome assembly WPCI01 (sample SAMN12869469, study PRJNA574797) | sludge metagenome | isolation source: wastewater treatment of pH7 | place: China:Beijing | collected 2019-05-20 | reverse complement strand
TGAAGTTCCCTGTCGGCTATACATTCACTCGGGGCGAGTCGATGGCTTTCATCTCTCAGTTGTGCCAGCTGTTCCGCGCCTACGAGTGCCTTGAGGTCTGTGCTCCTGCTACGACGTACGGTGCCGAGACGGTTTTCGCGCTTGCCAAGAATCCTCGGTGCCAGTTTTCCCGGGCTCGGGTGAGTGTTCAACGCCGGGGTGATCTCGTCGTGTTGGGGAAGCAGGGAGGACTACGCGCGAAGGCATACGAGGGTTTCAATATTTCTCAGTATGTGTTCACCAGTCGAACCACGGTGGAGGATGCACAGTTCCTTGTACTTGGCGCGAGTTCCTTCGACCGCGCAAGCGGAGACGATCAGGGAGTCCCATGTGGCTGCCATACATGGAGTATCAGTCGTGATGAGGCCCGCTGCTTCCTCGAACAGGTAAGCGCCTCCCTCTCTCACACGAAAAGAGGCCCGAGTTACACGCTCGATCTCGATAGCCTCGACCTCCGTGTTTCTCGTCGGCGGGGAGTGCTGACCTCTACTGCGGCTTGTTCCTTCCGAGACGGGCAGATTGTGGTCCGACGTAAGAAGCAGGAAACGGTGCTGCCTCAGTGTTCGCCGATGCAGGCGGTGTTGTTCATTCAAGGGAGTCTCATCGACGTGAGTCGACCGTCCAGAGGGAATATGTAAGAGACATGGATAACTCTGGATTTCCTATCGCGGCGAGGAACGCGATAGAGGGAGGATTGCTGTGTGCTTCTGGCTGGTTCTTTCTCACGCGCTTCCTCCACGTCGTATCAACCGTGGTCAGATCGGAGGTGGGCCTTGATGTATCAAGGTCGGCTTGAGGAGCATTCAACTCGCGCCCCGTTGACCCTGGCTCCGATGCTTCCGACTTCTATCGTTGGTGGAGTCCTCGCGGTCTGCGGGGATGTCTTCCTTTCGCATGATGTTCTGAACGGCTGGTTCCTCGGGGATTTTGACGGCGCCAAGTATCGTTTTGTTTGGGGCTTTGGTGCGACTTTGGTGATAGCCGTGTTGATTTGGCAGCGGCCCGTTGTTGGCGTCGGTGACGACATCCTTATTAAGGATTATTGGCGCTATGCGGAAGCTGCTCGGAACATTGAGGAGTGGTGCCGGGCTGGCCGTGAGGGGGAACCAGTCCTCGGCTCGGTGCCGATTGAGAACGGCAGACCGGCAGGAAAACATTCCCAGATGAGGTACCTTCCGCCATCCGACCGTGTCCCGAAGTGGCGTATCCAGCCATTCGCCATGTTCTGGCTCCCTTTTTGTTTCGTTGGTATTCCGATAATTCTGGCCAACACTGGGCTGAGCTGAGGGTTTGTATGTTTGCGCTGCCTGTTATCTGGCTCGAAGCCCCTGAAATCCTCGGTATCCCAGGTAGGGATAAAGCCTGGGCGGTGACGTGCTCGGTGGTTTTCCTCGATGCGCCCGGCGATGCTTTTGTCGTGGACCGGCGTGATGAGGCCAAGCACGTTGAACCGGTGGGCGGTCCGTATCTTCGAGAGAAGGATGTGCGGTGGCTTCGCCAGATCCTTCCCGCCGAGAGCGCGTGGTTCTTGGGGTTGAGTGCCTTTCTGTGGATCCGTTCGCCCGAATTCCGGGAAAACGATCCGAGGTTCCTGGACAATGCTGGTGGGGCCATCGGAATCGTGCAACGAGAGTTGGATTTTCAGAAGGCGGCTCGAGAACTGCAGGATCTCATCAAGAAGCTTTCAGTGATCCCTCCCTCCGGTAGTCCCGCGATTGATTTCAGTTTCCTGAGTGACGATGACGAGAGCCTGCTGGCCTGGATGAAGGACTATTACCAGTTGGCCGTGGACGTGTTGCCGAAGATCGCGTGCGTAACCTACAGCGACATCGACGATTGGGAGGCGGACACGGCTGATTTCCGGCGAATGCCGCGCGATAGACGAGAGCGATCCACCTCGTGGCGTTGGAGCCGGATGTTCGGGAGACGCTCATGAGCGGACAATCATTGAGCATGACGTTTGAGCAGTTCATTCGCCGTATTCGATTTCTTTGCGAGGACCTCGTGACCGGGGTCCGAGAGTCTCGTGGCCGAGCGGAGTATCACGAGGGGACTGAGCTTGAGTACGTGGATCTTGCATCGGATGCGTTGACCATCCGTCTGTGGAGATACGGTTCTGTCGTGATCTCTGAGCCTCAGGTTGGGCGTCCTTTGTGGATTCGCGATCGTGCTCCGAGTGAACACGATGCGCGCGCCCTCGCTCGCGGTTTGGCCGGTGCTTTCAAGAAGGTCCTGGGCCTGTGGTTTGTTCTTGGTTCTGGCAGGGAACGCTTGGTCTATCGCTTTCTCACCCGGTTTTCGCTGTGGAAGTTGCGTGAGATCAACCGAGTGATCGTGTTCCCGGTTGTCGTGTTCGACGACGAGTTCGAGGTGTATGTAGCCACGGACCACCGCGAGCTCGAAGAAATACTGGAGGGCGGAACGATGGTGGAAGTTCAGGGGGTGTTCGACAGTGCGGATCGAACAATCGCATTTGCGTATCGGGAAAGGCCGCAGCCATCTTTCGCAACGAATGTGGTACCGGCACAACTCGACGATGTGCAACGCCGCCTTCGAGGGAACGCCGCACATGCAGTGCGCCCGGTGAAACTTGACCGTCCCAAGAGTCAAGATCTTTCGTCGATCATCGAAGAGATCGTAGAAAAGGCTGCGAGGTGAGCCGTGCTTGTTTTTCCTGTGCTGACAGAGATCGCCACTGAGCGTATTGGTGATCCTTCTCGTGATGCTCGTTGGGCCGTGACGTACGACGTGCAGGCTCAAGCACTGCTAGGTGAGAGGACCGAAGAGCTGTGGGCGTTGCCTCGAGCCCAGCTCAACCAGCTGTGGGATGCTCTAATGGCGAACCCGCAGCCGCAGCGGAACCTCCATCCGTGTATCAGTGCGATGTATGGCAAGCTACGTGTGCACTCGCCATTGTTTGAGGAAATCGATCAACGGTTTCTTAATGAACATGACGTACCTTTTGGAGTCACCCAGCGCGAACTGGATCCAGGAGCAGCAGCCGATGAGCTGTATTCCTACTTCCGGTCACGCAAGGAATTATTGACAGCAGATATCCATAGTTCCCTCGACTTTGACTTTCTCAGCGAAGGCGACTCCGAATCCTTGGAGTATTTCACAGAGAACTACAACCTCATCCAGAAGATCTTGCCTGCGATGGTGTATGTCGATCAATCAGATATTGAAGACTGGGAGTGGGAGATCAGTGTCTCCAAGGAAAGGAATGCCGGAAAGAAAGCGGTAAAGCGGCAGAGTGTGCTCAGAAAAGTCAACGAGCGATACAAGAGAGTATCTCTCAATACATTCGTTCATCGTATTGAGAATGACTTCGATGCATGGATATCTGATTATACGAACAGACCCGACAACATAGGTCTTCGTATTACTTGGGATTCAATGCCTTCGCAAGTCACGGGCACGGTCAGGATGGCGGAACTGACGTCGCATTGCGTGCGGCTGCGGTTGTACGACCTGGGCGCGAGAGTACGTGTCGTTCCGGTTGTTCCCGAGCCCGTCGAGGACTGGACCATGACGATGAGCGTCGCCAACGCTCAAAAGATAGGCGCAGCACTTATGGGTAATCCCCAGTGGAACCGAAACCTGCTCGGTAGGAAGACTCTCGTCCTCGGTGGGCACGAGTTCCGTGTTCGTCGTCGCTAGCCGCGTGGAACCCGTTGTGGATGGATCGAGGGAAATTGGTTGATTACACAGCTTTGTTGAGGGAGCTTCACGCCCTTGTGAAGACCCGTTCCGATTGCCGCGTCGAGTGGCGTGATGCGACAGAGAACTGGCGCACGCCCGCGCTGTTTCTTGAGAAAGCCGACCGATGGTTGTGGTTGTTCTGGGACAACGACGAAATGGTGTACGTTGCGTCGCCGGGACCACACGCATATCCGACTGACACCTTGGAACTTGCCGGGCTACTGGCCATTGTTGACCGAGTGCTGCCGTGAAACCGGTGGCGATAGCCGGGCAGAAAGTGATCGACCGGTACTTCAACGTGGATGGAAACTGATAACGTGATTGTTTTTCCCGTTCTACATGAGCTCAACGCTGAGCGGATCGGTGATCCTTCTCGTGATGCTCGTTGGGCCGTGACGTACGACGTGGAGGCCCGAATACTCTTAGGCGAGAGGACCGAAGAGCTGTGGGCGTTGCCTCGAGCCCAGCTCAACCAGCTGTGGGACGCCTTGGTGTCTGGCGTGGATTCTCGCACAGATATGTATCCGGATACCTGCAATGTGGATGGATTGTTGCGGGTGCGCTCGCCGTTGTTTGGGGAAACCGATCAACGATTTCTTGACGAGCATGACAATCCCATCGGAATGACCCAGAAAGAATTGGATCCGGAGGCTGCCGCCGACACCCTGTATCTCGCCTTGCGCTCACGCAAGGAATGGCTGGCAGCACCGGTCGATAGTCTCATTGACTTCGGCCTCCTCAGCAAGGCAAGTGGACGTCCTGAAGCGTATTTCAAAGAGAAATACAACCTCATCCGCCTTGTCCTGCCCTCCATAGTTTTTGTCGGCTTCTCTGAGATTGAATACTGGGAAGAAGAGATATCGGAGCTTCAGGAGGAGAAATTATCGCAACAGGTGAATGGGTCTATCCAAGATTGGAATAGAGAGGTGTCCTACGAGGCGTTTATCGATGCCATTGAGGAGTTCTTCGCGCAAGAGGAGGCAGCATTCACCGACAAACCGTCCTGGTTGTCTCTCCGTGTTGTCAAAGATTCGGCGCTGCTGCCAGGCGTAGGCACGGTCAGGGTGGCGGAACTGACGTCGTGTTTTCTGAGGCTCCGGTTGTATGACGAGGGCGCGAGAGTCCGTGTTGTTCCGGTTGTTCCCGAACCCGTTGGTCACCGGACTATCACGATGACTATTGCCAATGCGCAGCAAATGGGAGCAGCGCTAATGGGTTACTTCCAGTGGAACCGAAACCGGTTCGGTAGGAAAACACTCATACTCGGTGGGCACGAGTTCCATGTTTATAAAGGGTAAAGGAGGTCACCGCGGCATAGGGCCCTTAAGGCGCAACAGAAAGCGTCAAGTGAGCGAGTAAGGTGGTCGGGGACCAGGTATTGGGGGCGAACATTCGGAAATACGCCATGGAGGCCAAGCCACAAGGGAGGGAAGAGGCGGATGGGACTGTTCGATATTTTCCGCAAACGCGATCAGGGCGATCATGGAGATCTGGCGGGCCCTTCGGCTCAGCCGGATCTGTTCCCCAATCCCATATCGCCCCCGGCGCCAGTACCGGCATCAAACGCCCCTTACCAGCCCTCGCCCATGCTGAAACCTGAGGCCTCACCGAGGGCGCCCGGTGCCACGGTAACCGACTTCTCCCCGTTGATCGAAGCCGCAGCGATCATCAGCGGAAACGATCCGCGGGTGATCGAGGACATCACCCTCCTTGTGGAGAACGAAGAGGGCTTCGCGGCCACGTACCCCCGCTGGTACGAGGAAATGGACATCGGCTTCGGCGACCTCGATCCTCGCGAACGCTACCTGAACCTGTTCGCTTACTGGATGGTCGGATACGACACCGATTTCACGTACGGAGCCTACATCGACTGGAAGGAAGCGCCGGAGAATATCCTATGGCAACTATGCAGAGCCGTGAAGAAACTCAGGTACCCCCTCGATCTGGACGTCACCGCTTTTTCGGGTGACGAAACCACCGAGGAAAGCCTGGCGATGATCGATGCCTATCTGGACGAGCGCGGTTACGCTCTGGTCCACCTGGACACCGAATCGGACTGCTATCACCTCTTCATCGTGCCCCGTTCTGACGTCCCGAGGTTGTTTGGACTGGGCCGTGCTGTGAACGTCGATTTCATGATGCCCTGGTAGGTGGCCCCGGCCCGTCGTCGATGCACTGCCTCCCGCCTATCCCAAATTCTCGATTCCCGCACAAGTCCCGCATGGTGCTTCCTTGCGAGCCGTGCGTTTCAGCTCAGCCGAGTCTCACTGTGCTACGTTGAACGCGTGACATCCAGTTCTGAGCCGAGTTTTGTTGTCCGTTCCGTTGAGGACCTCGCGCGCCGCATCCATGGCTCGATGAGCCGGGTGGTCAGTGGGAAATCGGAGGCAATCGACGCGACGATCATGACACTGCTCGCGGGCGGACATCTCCTCATCGAGGATGTTCCAGGTGTTGGCAAGACGACCTTGGCGTCCGTCCTGGCTCATTCGATTGAGGCAAGCGTCCGGCGTGTCCAGTTCACCTCGGACATGCTTCCAACCGATGTCACCGGCCTGTCAATCTACGACCAGGCAACCCAGAAGTTCCGATTCCACCGCGGCCCCGTCTTCGCCAATGTTGTCATTGCGGACGAGATCAATCGCGCCACCCCCAAGACTCAGTCCGCGCTGCTTGAAGCGATGGGCGAGAACTCGGTGACGGTTGATGGGCGCACCTTCACTCTGCCCGAACCCTTCATGGTGGCCGCCACCCAGAATCCGCAGGACATGGAGGGTACGTTCCCTCTTCCCGAGGCCCAGCGAGATCGGTTCATGGCGCGGATATCGCTCGGCTATCCCGATCCGAAATCCGAGCTGGTGATGCTACGAGCCCGCGGAAGCGTTGATCCCGCGAGCCAGGTGAGTCCGGTCGCGAGTACGACCGAGATACGTGAAGCGCAGCAGCTGATTGCGGACATCCACATTGCCGACGACGTCTTGCAATATCTCATCTCCATCGTTTCGGCCACTCGCACCCATCCCGGAATCATGCTGGGTGCGAGCCCCCGTGCCACGCTCCACCTGGCCCGAATGTCGCGTGCCCGGGCCGGGACGAGAGGGCATGCATACGTCTCTCCCGACGACGTCGCCGCGCTGGCCGGAATCGTACTTCCTCACCGTCTTCTGGCTCGCGGCCGTTTTTCTTCCGTGTCCGAAACTTTCGCCGCGTCAAGTGACATCGTGTCCGAGATTGTGGCTCGCACCCCACTGGGATAGCCATGGTGATGCTGACCCGCCGTGGATGGGGTTTCGCCGGTCTCGCGCTCCTTCTCTGGATCGGATCGAGATTGCTCGGGCTTCACGATGTGTGGAAGCTGGCCATTCTGGTCGCGGCCTTCGTCGTGGTCAGTGCTCTGGGCGTGGTCCTGACAGCCTTGTTCGGCCGAGTATCAACCTCGACCACGACGTCCCAGCCGACTCCCAGTGTTGGCCAAGACATCTTGGTGACCACTAGCTTTCGTCATCGCCTGCCATGGCGGATTCACCTGCGCGCTCGTTGGTTGCTGGGTGATGACACCGTGGAGCGAGTGCTTGATGTGCCGCCGGGAGCGGGCGAGTCTCGGCCAGTTCATTGGGTGCCATCGAGCCGGGGTCAGGTGGTGACGGACCTGAGCTTGCTGACTCTGCTCGGTCCGCTTGGCCTGGCCCAGCTCAGGCTACGGAGAAAAGATCATGCGCAACTCCTCGTGCTGCCACCGATTCTCACACAATTGCCGGGACTCACGCGTGACGACGGGTATCGCAGCGGCGCCACGAATGCTTCGGGTACCGGCGTGCAGGACAACGGTGAACCGGCTGGAGCGCTGCGCGATTACCGCAACGGCGATGCGATGCGGCAAGTGCATTGGAAACAAAGTGCCCGGCAGGGGCAACTACTCGTGAACCTGCCCGAACCGGAGCCGGTGCGCGAGCGTTCCCTGCGCCTCGAAACATCTTCGGACGCGTATCCGGACGATGCTTCCTTCGAACTTGCGGTTGCCACCGCCGCGACCGTGGGAGGAGAGCTGCTTTCCTCCACCGATGTGCTGCGGCTGAGCCTTGGCGGATACCACACGGCACTCCTGCACAGCCACACAGAACTGCTCCGTGTTCTTGCATGTGTTGAACGTGATGGGGATCCGGAAACCACTGATGTTCCCGGGGTCCGCTGGGAGAAGAGGACCGGTGAGCAATCGGACGGTGAGGCAGGCGCCGTCGTCGTTACGGGAGAGGTGACCCCGGAACTGCTGAGCGTGCTGAGAGGCGGGGCGGCGTACTCCTCCGGAACGCTGTACGTGTATGGCGCGGCCCGAACGGGGGAGCTTGGTGACGGGTGGGAGATCGTTACACTCTCCTCGGATCTCATGCCGCAGATTGCCGAGGTTGACGGTGGCATCGATGCCACCGTCAACGTGACGGGAACGCAGCTCCTGCTCGGTGGCCTGGCTCTCTCTGGCCTGTGGGCGTATGCGCTCCTTGGACTCACGTATGTTCTGGAACCGGGCCAGTGGTTCCTCAAGGCGATCATCCTCGCAGGTATCCTGACGCTCGGTGGATGTGTGCTGCGGTCACTATGGACCACGCTGCGCTCGGGTGCCGCTGTGGCGGCGATGCTGGCCGGGCTTGCCTTGCTGATGTGGTGGTCCCACGACGCGGACCGACTCCGGGGATGGTGGCAGGAAGCAGGCCTTCAATTCGAGGGTATCCGTGAGGATATTCTGATGAGTTCGGCTCCCATGGAGGTCGGTGGACAGATGGAGGACATCGTCCTCCTCGTGGTCCTCATGGGGACTCTAGTGAGCGCGCTGCTGCTCGTGGGGCTCGATGGATTCGTCCTTGCCGGTATGGTCCCTGCCGGAGTTCTGCTTGTTCCGGCGGTCGTACTGGGTGAGTCGGTCGCCGGTATCACTGCCGCATCCGTTGGCATATTGATTGCGGTGCTCGTGTGGGTGGGATCGCAGAGGCGTACCGTCGCAGGGGCGGTGGCTGCGGTGACGGCGTTGGCTTTGACGGCTGGAATGGTGGCTTGGGCCCCGACTCCCAGAGATAGGGTGTGGAACGAATCGATCACCAGGTCGCCGGTTTCTACGACGGTCCCGGACGTGACGGTTGCTCTTGGTGAGGATCTGCGTGAGCGCAGCAATACCGTGGCCTTCTCCTACACGGGGGTCAACGGCGTCCAGATGCGTTTCCCTCTGGCCACACTGAGTGAGTTCAGCGAAGGGCGCTGGTTCCCGCAAGAAGAATTCAATGTCGCAGGTAGCAACCTGACGGATGCCAGAGTCCCCGATCGCCTGGAGCCAGTGGAGACACCAAACGCTGACAATGCCGACAGCGGATTCGCGGTCACGATCACCATTGAGGGCTTGGTGAGCCAATGGCTGCCGATGCCGCAATCTCCACAGTGGGTCGAGGACACCGGCGTAGGGGACTTCGAGCGTTCCGATTGGGTGTGGATCGAGGGATCAAACACCGCCCGGACGGAGGAACGGGGAACGCGGCGCGGTGACGAATATCGGGTGCATGCGCTGATGTATGTGGTGGACCAGTGGCCGCGAGACATCTTTGATGGGCTCTCCGCCGAGGCATTGGCCAGATATCCGGATTCGGCTGTGGCCCCGGACGCCATACGTCCGTATCTCGAACTGCCCGAAGACATCCCGACCACCATTGCCGAGACTGCCGAAGCCGTGACGAACGGCGCCGAGGGGCGCATCGACACGGCGTTTGCGCTGCAGGATTACTTCCGCAGTGGTGAGTTCACGTACGACGAATCGGCACCCTATGAACCCGGGATGGACAGCGGAAGCCCCTACGCCGTGATGGAAGTCCTGTTGGCGCAGAAGCGGGGCTACTGCGTGCACTTCGCCTCCACCTTCGCCGTGATGGCTCGTAGCTTGGGTCTACCCTCGCGCGTGGCCGTCGGATACGCCTCCTACAGCCGTGCCGAGGGAGCGACGGAGGTGCGCGGTGGTGAGTTGCATGCCTGGCCCGAGGTATTTGTCGAGGGAGTGGGCTGGCTCGCCTTCGAGCCGACGCCGGGTGGGCCGGGCGTGGCAGGCCCCGAAGATACCGATGCCACCGCGGCGCCGTCGCCCGAGGAATCCACGCAGGCTGCAGAGCCCACACCGGCGGGCGAACCCACTGTTGGTGACGATGCCCCGACGGCCGATGGAGGCGAGGCAGGCCAGCCTCAGGCGGATCTGCCGCAGGATTCGGCGCTGGCCCGTACAGTGCCGTGGCTGCTTGTCGCAGTGCTCGTGGCTGGCCTGGGCTGGCCCGGCCTGTGGCGGCTCTTGCGACGCCGCAGGCGGTGGAACTCGATCCGGCGAGGTGAACGTCCGGCGAGTGAGGCGTGGAGCGAACTGGAGGACACCGCCGTCGATCTCGGGTTGGATGTGTCGCAACTGCGAGCTCGCACGGGGGAAGCCGTCATTGAGTTGTTGGTGGAGAGCCGCATGCTGATTGGAGAGCAGGCGATCACGGGTGCGCGCACCATTCTCAGGGCGGCAAACGAGGAAAAGTACGCTGCTGCTGTTCCGGAGGAGACATGGGACATCGAGGGGAACCTCAATCTGGTTACCGCGAACCTGTGGGCGCGTCCTGAGGGCGGGCAGCGGCTCCGGGCGCGACTGTGGCCCCGGTCGGTGGTTCGGTGGTGGCAGCGCGTGTCACGGACCTCTTCCCAGCCGTTAGGCTTGTTTCATGCTCGACGTATCCCCAGAAGAGTTCGAAGAGATGGTGGCCGATGAGTTGGATGCTCTTCCCGAGAAGATGATTGAACACTTGGACAATGTCGTTTTCCTCGTCGAGGACATTCCTGATGACGGCAGCGACACGCTCGGAGTCTACGAGGGGGTGGCGCTCGTTGACCGTGGAGACTATGGCTTCGGCGAAGAACCTGACCGGATCGTTCTCTATCGCGAGAACCTGTTGAGTTTTTGCGAGGATCGCGAACATCTTGCCCATGAAATCCACATCACTCTGGTGCACGAGATAGCCCACTTCCACGGTATCGGTGAGGACAGGCTCCACGAGCTGGGGTGGGGCTAGACACGCCACGCACGGGAATCGAGACCGCTAAGCTACACTAGCGTAGGTTACCGTTGAGTAAGTTAGGCTTCTGATATGACCCAGACCAGTTCTGTCAAGGTTCCAGCCGAAGCGCGGCGTTCCGCCGGGGGGACGAGCGTTGCACTGATCGCGGTGTTTGCCGCGATGTTGGCGGCATTCTCGCTGATCCCCGGCTTCATGATTGGACCCGTGCCCTTTTCGATGACGATCATCGTGGTCCTGCTCACCCCGCTCCTGCTCGGAGCTCGGCAGGGATTTCTCGCGATCGCACTGTACATCGTCGCTGGTGTGGCGGGACTTCCCGTGTTCGCGGGAGGAGCCAGTGGAATCGCAGTGCTGCAGGGACCAACCGGCGGCTACCTCGTCGGCTATCTGCTTTCCTCGCTGGTCGCAGGTGCCGCAGCGACTCTCGTCCTCAAGCGGCACACCTCCGGAGCAGTTGCATGTGCGGGACTGATCGCAGCGGCGGTTGCCGGTCTGGCATTCCTGCACGCGTCAGGCGTGCTCGGGCTCATGGTCAACGCGGACATGTCCCTACGGGCGGCGCTCGGCGTAACCGCCGGATTTGTTCCCCTGGACCTGGTGAAGGCCGTCCTCGCAGCAGTCATCACCCTGACCGTCATCCGTGCCTTCCCGCGCATGCTGGGACGCCGCTGAGAATGATCGAGCTTCATGGGGTCACGGTAACGGTTGACGATTTGTCCTCACCGGTACGCGGAACCACCAAGACGCTGCTCACCGGAATCGATGTCGCACTCGGACAAACTCGCATTGCGATCATCGGCGCCAACGGTTCGGGCAAATCCACGATGCTCAAGCTCCTCAATGGACTCATCCAACCGAGTATGGGACGGGTGATCGTGGATGGCATGGACGTGGCCAGCCACGGCAAGGAGATTCGCCGCCACGTGGGTTATGTGTTCACCGATCCTCTTGCGCAGCTGGTCATGTCGACACCGCTCGACGATGTCCAGCTCTCCTTGCGTCCCTTCATCAAGAATCGGAGTGAGAGGCGCTCGCGGGCGTTGCAGCTCCTGGAGGAGCGCGGTCTCGCGCATCTGGCACACCAATCCATCTACGACCTCTCGGGAGGAGAACGCCAACTCGTCTCCTTGACGACGGTACTTGCGGTGGATCCCGCGGTCGTGGTGGCGGATGAACCGACCACGCTTCTCGATCTGCGCAACCGGCATACGTTGCGCAGGGCGTTCGGTAACCTGACGCAGCAGCTCATCGTCTCGACGCACGACTTGGAGCTGGCTGCGCAGATGGATCGTGTTCTGTGGATCGACAGCGGCGTGGTCGTTGCGGATGGAAGTCCCCACGAGGTGATTCACGCCTACGCCGATGCGATGAGCACGTGAGGGGTTTGTGTGACATCAGGGAGTAAGTTCTTCGGACAGTACGTTGCCGCCCGTGGCCCGTTGCATGCGTGGCCGGTGTGGCTGAAGTACCTCGTCATGTTCGGTGGGGGAGTGGCCCCCTTCCTCGTGGGCAACGTGTGGGTGAGTCTGGGAGCACTGGGGGCTTCCGTGGTATTGCTGGTCGTGGGAGCTCGCCTGCCAGCAAAGCTCGCTCTGCCGCTGCCGTGGGCCTTCTGGATCATGATGGCGGCGTTGGTGACCTACCATTGCGTGACGACGAGTCCGCTGCGCGGGGCGCTCTATCTCATCAATTTGCTGGCGGCCATCTATCTTGCCCGACTCGTCACGATGACGACCCCGATCAACGACATCATGGATGCCATTGCCACCGCTGTGAAGCCGTTGCGTCGAGTGGGCGCGGATCCCGAAAAGATCGCCCTCGCATTCGCCCTCATGTGGCGCTCCATCCCGTACCTGATCGGTTTACTCGGTCAGGTACGGGAATCGGCGCGGGCGCGTGGATTGAGAGCGCTCTCGCTGCGGTACGTGATCCCGGCAATCGTTGCTGCCGTGGGATATGCGTTGACCACCGGCGATGCCCTGCGTGCCCGCGGGTTGGAGGAGCCATAGGGTGGCCATCCGGCCACGGGAGTACGCCGGCTCCTCGTGGCCAAGGTCCCGGCGGAAGTCTCCCGCTACCAGCTCCTGTTGCTACAGCCCCAACACGATCTTGGCGATGAGGAAGTAGATGATGAGCCCGGTGGCATCGGTGAACGTCGAGATGAATGGGTTGGAGAACACCGCCGGATCGACGTGGATGAAGCGTGCGATCAACGGCATCATGCCACCGATCGTCGCCGCCACCGTGCACACCGCCACCAAGGTCAGGCCGACGACCATCCCGATGTGGAAATTGAAGATCAGCCCCGTGATGAGCAATCCCAGAGAGCCGAGCAAGGCTCCCAGGAGGAAGCCCACGCGGATCTCCCGGCCCATCACCTTCAGCAGGTCCCCGGGTCGTACGTCGCCCAGCGCCAGTGCGCGGGTTACTGTGGTCGCCGCCTGATTTCCCGTGTTCCCGCCGGTGCCGATCAGCAGCGGGACGAACAGGCTCAGCGCAGTCATCTGTGCCAGAGTGGCCTCGAAGGCGGAGAGCACTTGAACGGTCAGGGATGCTCCCACCGCCAACACCAGCAGCCACACCACCCGGGAACGGACGATCGTGAAGATCGAAGTGGACAGGTAGGGACGGCGTAGATCCTCGGTGCCGCCCTGACGGGCGGCATCCTGGCTCTCCTCGTATTCGAGGATGCGGACGGCGTCGTCGATCGTGAGGATACCGACCAGCCGAGATTCGGAGTCGACAACAGGAAGTGCCCACGCACCCAGATCGGTACAACGACGAGCGGCAACTTCCGCCTCCTCGGTTGCCGCGACCACTTCCGGCTCGCTCATGATCGCATAGATTTGCTGCGCGCCTTCAGCTGCCAGAAGGTCGCGCAACTCCACGACCCCCACCACTTTGCGGCCGGAATCCAGAACCGGGATCGTGTAGATGGTCTCGGCGTCATCGATCTTGAGTCGGATGCGCTGCAGCGTCTGGGTGACGGTCAGTGTGGGGTGCGTGGTGACATACTCCGGGCTCATGCGGCGGCCCACCGAGTTCTTGGGATATCCCAGAACTTCTGCAGTCAGGGTGCGCTCGCGTGGGGGAAGGCCCGCCATGAGTTCGCGCGTCACTGAGGCAGGAAGTTCGTCCATCAGCCAGACCCTGTCGTCCGGGTCCAGATTGGCGAAGAGCGCGGCCACATCCTCGTCGCGCAAGCCTTGAACCAGCTCCCCCTGCAGAGCCGGGTCCAGATTCTCGAAGATTTCCAGCGCCTCGTCCTTGGGAAGAAGGCGATAGGCGACGGCCCGCTGCTTGACGTTCAAGCGCTCGAGAACGGATACGACGTCGCTTGTGGACAGCGGCTTGAGAAGGGTGGCGGTGGTGGTGAGATCGTTGGTGGACAGTGCCTGGTTGATGTCCCCGGAGATGCTGTTGATATCGATGTCGAGTGCCATGGGCATACCTCATTTCCACTACGGGGAGCGTCGACATGACGCAGCCCATTGCGCGGCCAAGAATCGTTGACACGATGCTGGTGAATGTGGACGCCCCGGCGCTCGATGGGCCGGTTCAGGGGCAATGGCACGGCGAAGCTCGATGGCTCGCCTCCATGGCGGAAGGCACGGTGGCCTTCCGGTCAGACGACCTCATGAGGTACGAAAGAACAGTCCATGTCCGTGGAAATGGAGTGCGGGGTGTCCGAGTAGTGACTGTGACTGTCACTAGACATTCAAACCACCTCGCTCTCTGGACCCCGAGGGTCCGCCGTTCTTTGACTTGTTGATTGACTGATGTGTCAGGTGCACGGCTGCGCCCCGGACACAATCATTCAGCCTAGTCCGGGGCGCGGGATAGTTCAAGAAAAGCGAGGTCGGCGCGGTGTGTGGAGTTGTGGAGGTCACCATTGAGACGCGCCGAACCGCCGGTCAGCAGTTCAGGGTCTCATCCATCAGGACTTGACGAGCCTTTGAATGGCTGCGGAGGCCTCCGCGATCTTCTCGGCACCAGCTTCGCCATCGGCGCGGGCGGCGTCCAGCACGCAGTGCTTGAGGTGATCGTCCATGAGGCCGAGCGCGACATTCTCCAGAGCACTCTTCATTGCACTGATCTGTGTGAGGATGTCGATGCAGTACTTGTCTTCTTCAACCATCCTGTGAATGCCACGAGCCTGGCCTTCGATGCGCTTGAGGCGCGCGAGATACTTGTCCTTGTCTCCCATGTAACCGTAATGGCTTGAGTCGCATCCGCATTCACTCATGTTCAGTCCTTGATCACGCTTTTGAAGCCGCGGAGCCGCAAACTGTTGCTCACCACGAACACGGAGGAGAAGGCCATGGCCGCTCCGGCCAGCATCGGATTGAGCAGGCCGAGGGCCGCCAGTGGAATGGCGGCCGTGTTGTAGGCAAATGCCCAGAACAGATTGCCCTTGATTGTACGCAGGGTGCGGCGGGAGAGCCGAATGGCGTCGGTTGCTCCGCGCAGGTCGCCGCGCACCAGAGTGATGTCGGCGGCCTCGATTGCTACGTCGGTCCCCGTTCCCATGGCGAGTCCAAGATCGGCCTGAGCCAGAGCGGCGGCATCGTTCACCCCGTCTCCAACCATGGCGACGACCTTGCCCTGTCCCTGAAGGTCGGAGATGACCCGCGCCTTCTCCTCGGGAAGGACCTGGGCGATGACCTCGTCAATGTTCACCTCGGAGGCGATTTGACGAGCCACGGTCTCATTGTCCCCGGTGAGGAGGACCGGGGTGAGTCCGAGATTCCGCAGCTGGCCAATGGCCTCGGCGGAGGTTTCCTTGACGGTATCGGCAACGGCAATCAGTCCGCGTGCCTGACCGTCCCACCCCACGGCCATGACGGTCTTGCCCTGTTGCTGCAGACGGTTCTTCGCATCGGCAAGTTCTGCGGGAAGAGCCGTATTCCAGTTCTCGAGCAGGCTCTCCTTGCCGACGACGACGCTCCGCCCGTCGATTGTTCCTCGGACTCCGTGTCCCTCAACATTGGAGAAATCGCTGGCAGTGGGAAGGGTGTCGACTTCCTCCCTGGCTGCGGAGGCGACGGCTTGGGCGATGGGATGCTCGGAGGAATCTTCGAGAGCGCCCGCGAAGGTGAGTACCTCCACGGGGTCCGTGGCCGGGGCGACGACGTCGGTCACGGTCATTTTGCCGGTGGTCACCGTGCCGGTCTTGTCCAGCACGATGGTGTCGACACGGCGCGTGGACTCCAGAACCTCGGGTCCCTTGATGAGAATGCCCATTTGAGCGCCCCTTCCGGTTCCCACGAGAAGGGCGGTGGGAGTGGCCAGACCGAGCGCGCAGGGGCAGGCAATGATGAGAACGGCGACGGCGGCGGTGAAGGCCGCGGTCAGTGGGAAGCCGGCCCCCAGCCAGGCACCAAGGGTCGCCACGGAGATGGCGATGACAATGGGGACGAACACTCCGGAGATCTTGTCCGCGAGGCGCTGCACATCGGCCTTGCCGGACTGCGCGTCCTCAACCATCTTGGCCATTTGGGCAAGCTGGGTATCCGGGCCGACGCGGCTGGCGCGCACCACGAGTCGACCGCCCGCATTCACGGTGGCCCCGGTCACCGAATCACCCTCGCCCACCTCAACGGGAACCGATTCGCCGGTGAGCATGGCGGCATCAATGGCCGACGTGCCGGAGACGATGATGCCGTCGGTTGCGATCTTCTCACCCGGACGGACGACGAACTGGTCGCCGACCCGAAGCTCCTCGATCGGAATACGTACTTCCTTGTCCCCGCGGAGGACGGCGACCTCCTTGGCGCCGAGCTCCATGAGGGCACGAAGTGCGGCACCCGCCTGGCGCTTGGACTTCTTCTCGAAGTAGCGTCCGCCGAGCACGAACGTGATGACGCCCGCCGCCACCTCCAGATAGATGTTTGCGGCACCATCGGACGGTGCGACGGTCAGCTCGAAGGCATGGGTCATGCCCGGCATACCTGCGGTGCCGAGGAAGAGGGCGTAGAGGGACCAGAGGAAGGCCGCCGTCGTACCCAGAGAGATCAGGGTGTCCATGGTAGCGGCGCCGTGCTTGAGGTTCACCCAGGCAGCGCGGTGGAATGGCCAACCAGCCCACACGATCACCGGGGAGGCAAGTGTCAGCGAGGCCCATTGCCAGTAGGTGAACTGCAGTGCTGGGATCATTGCCATGAGGATGACGGGGACAGAGAGAACGGCCGCCCCGATGAAGCGCTGGCGCAGCGTGATCAGTTCGGGATCAGTGTCCGATTCGGGGGAGGCTTCCTCTCCCGCTGTGCGCTTGGGGATCGGAAGAGCCGCACCGTATCCCGCATTCTCCACGGTGGTGATGAGAGCAAGGGGGTCATAGCCTTCGGGAATCGAAACTGAGGCCTTCTCGGTGGCGTAGTTGACGGTGGCACTCACGCCCTCTAGCTTGTTGAGCTTCTTCTCGATACGAGCGGCGCAGGATGCGCACGTCATGCCGGTGATGTCGAGCTCAATGTTCGTTGGTGCAACCGGGGTCGGAGCGACCGTCATAGTCATGTCCTTTTAGTGGTTGGAATCTTCGTGGTGGGTGACGGACTGTTCCTGCCAGTTCTCCACCACGCTGTCCGGAACGATGGCGCCTGCCGCGGCGTAGGAGGCCACGAAGATTGCGACCAGTCCCACGCCGTAGAGGGCCAAACGGCTTGCTGCGTTCATCAGGCGCGAACTGCCTCGTAGCCGGCTTCGTCGACGGCGGCAATGACATCGGCATCGTTCAGATCGGCCTGAGAGGTGATGACGAGCCTGCCGGTCTTGGCGCTGACATCGATCCCTGTGATGCCGGAAATCTGCTCGACTTCTTCGCGTACGTGGCTCTCGCAGTGTCCGCAGGTCATTCCGGTCACCTTGTATTCAGTCGTTGCCATGAGATTCCTTTCGATGCACCGTTTTGACGGTCTCCGAGCGAGGGGATCGGCGCGTGGGGCCTGGTGTCCCACGGTTTGCATCCCGTTCTGTTCAAGCTGGTACCCATAGGGGGTACCAGTAACAAAAATCTATCGCATGAAGTCGTTCCGGGCAAGGCAAGGCGGTTTCGGACGGAACACGAATGGGTGCCACGTGAGGACGCAACACCCATTCGAGAATCTGTGGTCTGTGGCACCTCGCGTGGCGGGGTGACACGCCATTCAGTTGTCCAGCCGTGTCACAGGAGTCCCGAGGAAAGATCGTCCGGCTTTCCCAAACGCTCGGCGGCCTCGACGGAGTAGTGGTCGATGCCCTGGGAACGGCCCTTGTCCAGTGTGGTGATGGCGCTCATCTGGCCCTCGGTGAGCTCGAAATCGAACACGTCGATGTTTTCCGCCATGCGCAAGGGATTGACTGTCTTGGGAATGGTGATGACATCGCGCTGGATGAGCCACCGCAGAATCACCTGGGCGACGCTCTTGTCGTGAGCATCGGCGATCGCCACCAGAGTGGGATTCTCGAAGATGCCGTACTTGCCCTGGGCCAATGGGCCCCACGACTCGATGTGGACCCCACGGTGCGCCATGACCTTCTGGTTCTTCACGCGCTGGAAGTATGGGTGTGCCTCGACCTGGTTGACAGCGGGTGTGACATCGGTGTGCATGATGAAATCGACCAGGCGGCCGGAGTAGAAGTTGGAGACACCCAGCGACTTGGCCAGCCCCTGCGCGTAGAGCTTCTCCATTTCACGCCATTCACCGAATACGTCACCGAAGGGCTGGTGGATCAGGTAAAGATCGACGTAGTCCAGTCCAAGCCGTTTCAAGGAGGCGTCGAAGGCCCTATGGGTGTTTTCGGCATTCGGCTGCACCCACAGCTTGGTTGTAATGAACAGCTCCTCGCGGGGGATGCCAGCCTTTGCCAGTGCCCGGCCAACACCTTCTTCGTTGTGGTAGATGGCGGCGGTGTCAATGGAACGGTAACCGGCTTCCAAGGCGGAAAGGACTGCGGCTTCGGTGTCCTCGTTGGGAATCTTGAATACGCCGAAGCCAAGAATAGGCATCTGGACACCATTGTTAAGGGTCACGTTCTGCATGGAGTATTCCTTCGCTTGTTGTTCGGTACCTCAGTTTGCCGATACGGGGGCACGAGGACGTACTACCAGCCTAGCTGCAACGGCTCTTGTTACACCGGACTTTTGTCGGAAAAGAGCAAAGAAAAGGAGTGGTGGCCACCTGGCCACCACTCCTCAAAGAGATTCTACTCATGGGACAGAAGTCGAGAGACTGCCGTACTCTGGGCCAACTAGCCCGTGATGTCCTCAAGCAGTGTCTGCACGCAGGTGGTTGCTGCGTCATTGAAAGCCTGTGCATCTGCGGAGTCACTGGAAGCGCTGGGCTCCTCACCGTCGGCGAGCGATCGAAGAGTCTCGTCGGAGACCTTGTCATAGCTCTCGTCCACGATGCAGGACAGGTAGCTGTCCATTTGCTCATCGGTCAGAGCGTCAGCCTGCGAGCCCATCTGGTCCCGGATGGCCGTTGCCATGCCGGTCTTGACTTCCTCCTTGGTGGGCTTCTCGCTACCGCCGCATGCTGCCAGCGAGACAGCCAGGGCGGGAACCATGAGCAGGGCCGAGATCTTCTTCAGTTTCATTTATATGTCCTCTCAAAGGGGGCAAAGTCAGCAATTGAACTGTCGACGGGCAACACTCTACGGGAATTCCCAGCGTTGAGGGACCAATGTCCTGAAGACGAGTGGGAGACTCGTCTCCCAGTGTCCGATCCCGGCGCCGAGAGAAACTGCTATCGAAGTAGTGGTTGTGCCGTGAGCACGGCCTCGACTTCTTCGCGGGAAGGTGCGTAGGCTCCGTTGTGGCTGACTGTGAGACCGGAGGTGATGGTGGCGCGGTGCAACGCGGGGGTGACATCGTTCCAGCGTGCCTGACGTAGTTTCGCCTTGGCATCGGTGGATCCAATGAGGCCTGCATCCAGCAGTCCGGAGAGCAGACCGCCCATGAACGAGTCTCCTGCTCCCACGGTGTCGCCCACCTCCACGTTGAGTGGGTCAATCACAAGCATGTCTCGCTCGTTGGAGAGCTTGGCGTAGGCTCCCCAGGGGCCGCGAGTGACGACGACGAGTCCGGATCCCATCGAGATCCAGCGGCGCATGACGTCCTCCACCGGAGTGGTCGGTCCGTAGAGCCACGCGATGTCCTCATCGGAAGCCTTGACCACGTCCGAGAGGGCGACGATCTCCTCAATGCGCTTGATGACCTTGATGGGGGTCTCCATGATGGAGGGGCGAACGTTGGGATCGTAGGACACTGTTCCCGCGACTGCCATGTTCTTGACGGCGCGCAGTACGTCCGTCCCACCGGGCTCCAGTGTGGCCGCGATTGATCCTGTGTGGAGATGGGAAAGCTCGGAGGGGTCGGGCAGTGACGGGACCTCCCACAAGAGGTCGAACTCGTAGGTCGCGCGACCGGCCTCGTCAAGGTAGGCGTTGGCAACCGTGGTGCGTTCGGCGCCGTCGGATCCGGGAACGATCCCCACGTTGCGGGTGATTGCGTAATCCTCGATGGCTTTGCCGCGGGCATCCTTGCCCCACCACGCTCCGATGAGAGCGGGGTGGTTCATTGCCGTGAGAACGCATGCGACGTTGAGAGGGCTTCCGCCCACGTGCTCTGCGGACTCCTCGCCGCGGATGACAACATCGATGAGCGCCTCACCAAGGCACAGGACTGGGGCATCTGGCGTCGTTGCCATGGGCGTCTCCTCAAGTGGATTCATGGTATGAGATTTTCGTGTGTCAAGGACCCCATTAGCTTAACCGATTAAGCGTCCTCGGGTCCGGAGAATGTGGGTGATGAAGTGAAGCTGATGCCCGAAGCTCGTCCCTCAACGGGCTTCGCGGCATCAGCTTGCACATTACATGTCTTCTGGGCTGAATGAGCCGAATATGACTTCTTCGGTCACTGGTCCTTGTTGAGTCCCAGCTTCGCCGCCATCTTCTCCAGTGGAATGCCCTTGGTTTCGGGCATGACCTTGAGGACCCAGAAAAGCTGTCCGATCATGAAGATGAAGAACAGTAGGAAGGCAGTCCCGCCACCCAGCGCGCTGATGATTGGTGGGAAGGCGTAGGTGGTGATGGCCGCGAAGATCCAGTGGGTCATTGAGCCGAACGACTGACCGGAAGCGCGGACCTCCTGCGGGAAGATCTCCGAAATGAACACCCAGATGACCGAACCCTGACCGAAGGCGTGAGCTGCAATGAAGACCAGCAAACCGATGAACACGAGAGTCACGGATGTGCCGTCGAAGTTGCCGCCCTTGCCCACCTCGTAATAGAACATCACCGCCGCTATGAAGCCGAGGCTGACGAGATAACCAATGGAACCGACCAACATCAGAGTGCGGCGGCCCAGCTTGTCGATGACCGTCAGGGCGGTCATCGTTGCCACGAGGTTCATCAGGCCAACGAATACCGGCAGGAGAGTCGCCAAGTTCTCGGAGGCGCCAGCGCTCTCGAACACCTTCGGGGCGTAGTAGAGGATCGCGTTGATACCGGAGAGTTGGTTGAATGCCGCAATGAGGAAGGCCATGAGGACGACCTTGCGGTATCGCGGAGCGAAGAGGCTGGCCTTCTTGCCTGCGAGGCGGCTGTCTTCCTCGATCTGACCACGAATCTCGGCCAACTGCTGATCAGACTCTGCCTGAGTCGAACAGAGTCTGCGGGAGGTCTCCACGCCCTTGTTCTCGCGGCCATGGGAGATCAGCCAGCGTGGGGTCTCTGGAGTGGTGAACAGAAGAAGGAAGAAGATGATGGATGGAATGGCCATTACGCCCAACATCCAGCGCCATTTGTCGAGGTTGTCGCCCATGATCTGATTGATGACGAAGTTCGAGAGGTAGGCCAGCAGAATACCGAAGACGATATTGAACTGGACCAGTCCGACGAGGCGTCCGCGAATCGCCGCGGGAGCGATTTCCGCAGTGTAGATCGGAGCGACCACGGAGGACATTCCCACGCCGACTCCACCGATGAATCGGAAGATGTCGAGCATCGGAAGGTTGAATGCCAGTGCTGTTCCGAAAGAAGCAGCGATGTAGATGAGACCAATGGTGAACAGGATCTTGTGGCGGCCGTACTGCTCCGCCAGTCGGCCTGCAATGATGGCTCCGAGAACCGTTCCGACGGTGGCAATGGCGACGACGAAGCCGACATCAAATGCGCTGAGACCGAATACCTTCTCCAGTGAGGAGATTGCTCCGGAGATGACTGCCGTATCAAAGCCGAAAATCAGGCCACCGAGGGACGCGACGATCGCGCTTCGGATGACGAGTCCATTGACTCCTGATCTTTGTGCTGTAGAAGAGCTCGACATCGAGTTTCCCTTCGTAGTTTCCGGGTGGAGTTGGATCGCACTCCGCAACCAGGAATTGATTGTGTGGAGTGCGTCAACTTCTGCACAGGTTACGTCGGGGTATTCGAGTTGTGAGGCCGTTTTGTCAGGCGGACGGCGGTTCCGGAGTGCTCTGGTTTCTTGCGTCGTGTCCCGCTTGTGGGATTGTGTTCGATTTGTCAGCGCATTGCCGGGTAAATATCGAGATGACCGAATCGAAGCGGGTCAAGAGCAAGTGATCGCGATGCGGGATCGGGCATTTGATGTGTGGGCTTGGTGACCACGACAGGACTGTGTGGCATATCTCACAAGAAAAAGGGCTCGAACATGCTGTCGATGTGCTCCTGAGCCGGGTGGATGTCACATGCCTTTGCGTGCATGGCGAAGATGGCAGTGAAAGAAAGGGCCTCGAATCCAAGGGATTCGAGGCCGCTCCAGTCCAGCGTGCACGTTGTCAGTTGTCGCTTTCCCGCTTTTCCTGCGCCAGTGCGATGGTTCTACCAAATGCTTGCCTGGCCACGTTCTCGCACGCCTTCGTGCTGGGACCATCTCCTTCGGGCATCAGGGCGCCGCGGTAATAGCGCAGTTCGTCTATGGAATCGTAGATGTCCCCCAGTGCCCGGTGATTCCCGGTCTTCTCGGGCGCGGCGAAGTAGGCGCGGGAGTACCAACGCTTCGCCAGTTCCTTGATCGACGAGACATCGATGATGCGATAGTGAAGGTGCTCGATGACCTCGGGCATGTATTTCTCGAGAAACGCTTTGTCGGTTGCCACCGAGTTTCCTCCCAAAGGCGCCTTGCGTGTGCAGGGAACGAAGCGTTTGATGTAGGCCAGAACCTGCTCCTGAGCCTGCGCGAGTTCGAGGCCGCCATCCCATTCCTCGATCAATCCGGAGTTCGTGTGCATGTCGCGGACGAAATCGTCCATGTGTGCGACCGCTTCGGGAGAAGGCTTGACGAGTAGATCAATGCCCTCATCGACGGGGTTGAGTTCGGAATCGGTGATGACAACGGAAACCTCGACCAGTTCGTCAATGGACAGATCCAGGCCGGTCATTTCGCAGTCGATCCAGACAATGGGATTTTTCAACGCATGGTAGCTCACGGAGATCATCCTACTCATCCATGTCCTCAATGCCGCCTTGCTTCGGACAAGTGTGTGACGGTAGTCTGCCAGCCATGGCAGGAATAATAGGCACGTCGGTGGCGTGCGTTCACATGATTCGTGACCGTCGCCGCTAGCGGCGGTTGCTTTCACGCGCGCCGCACTTCCGAGATGTCCCATGCCTCGGAGTGGACAACCCGCGCTCAATCATTTGCTTCCAGCCTTTCATGAGCAAAGCCTGGCCAGCGTGTCGTTGATGTAATTTCCCTCCCAGGCGCCCGTCCTTTTCATTGGAGAGCGCCCATGCCTCGTTCCCTTCATGGTGGCCGTCACGAACTCGGCCAAAACTTTCTCAACCATCGTCCAACCCTCCAGCGCATCGCCGATCTCGTTGATGTCACCTTTGGTCCGATCCTGGAAATCGGTGCGGGTGGCGGCGCTCTGACAGGATTCCTGCGCGCGCTCGGCCGCCCGTTCATCGCGTTGGAGATAGATGAGCACCGAGTACGAGCGCTGCGCAAGAAGCTGCCCGGAGTCGACGTCGTCCATGCTGACGCCCTCACCCATGCGTTGGATGCGTCGGTGATTGTGGGCAATATACCCTTCCATCTCACCACTCCGATTCTCCGCCGCATTCTGGCCCAAGGAGAGTGGGAGCACGCAATCCTGCTGATCCAGTGGGAAGTTGCGCGCAAGAGAGCCGGAGTGGGCGGTTCCACGATGATGACCGCCCAAAGCGCGCCATGGTACAAATTTTCCTTGGAAGGGCGTGTGGCGCGCGAGCACTTCACTCCGATGCCCAGTGTGGATGGTGGAATCCTGCACGTTCAACGGCGGCGGCGGCCACTCCTTGCGTCGTCCGACGGACCCGGATACGTCAGTTTCGTGCGTGCCGTGTTCACCGGCCCGGGGGGATCGCTTCACCGCATCGTGGCCCGGGCTGCGCACATGGATCAGCATCGGGCCCTGGCAGTGATGCGCAAGACGGGAATTCGCCCCTCGGCCCTGCCACGGGATCTCACACCTGAACAATGGGTGGCTCTGTGGCATACGGCGGGAGGGAGATGGCGGTGCGGATCCTGACGATCCCCGCGCTGCACGGCGGTCTTCTCCGGGAAGTACCGCGTGCGCCACGGGCTTGGTGCCTCCAGCGCGACTCGAACGCGCAACCTACGGATTAGAAGGCCGTTGCTCTATCCATTGAGCTATGGAGGCGGGGCATTCACACTATACGGCGTGAAGTGGTGGTCGGGCCAAATTATCGGTGAGTTAGCCGCCCCACTGCACGGTGGGGGCCCGTGGGCTGGCGACAGCGGGGAACACTCGGTAAAAACTCGGTAACGGAAATGGTACATGCCGGGGCGAATACGCCTCATTCGGCAGTTTCTAACAGACAATAGATGATGTGAATGCCAGAACAACGTCCCGTGAGCTCGCAAACCTTGTGGAGCGGACCATTGCCGCGTTGGAGAATGCCCGCCTACCTCTGGAGATGCCCGGCTCGATTCAGCTCGCCGAATCTCGGGCGCAGCTGCTCACGCAGCTGAAGACGCGAATCCTGCCCCACCTGCGGACCGTGGGGCTGCCCGCCGTCGTCGTTTTCGGAGGGTCATCGGGTGCGGGCAAATCGACGCTGTTCAATTCGCTTCTCGGGGAGGAGATCTCGCCGGCTTCGGTCATCCGGCCGACGACCCGCATGCCGCTCATTGCGGTCCATCCCTCTGATGTGGTGACTCTGGAAGGGCACGGCCTACTCGACATGGGCAAGCTCGCCCCCACGGAAGGTGGCATTCCCGGCGTGATTCTGGTGGATGCCCCCGACCTGGACTCGGTGGAAGCGGCCAACCGCGAACTCTCTCGCAGGCTCCTCGATGCCGCAGATCTATGGGTCTTCGTAACGACGGCGGCGCGATACGGGGATGCTCAAGCTTGGCAGACTCTCAGCGACGCTCATCGCCGAGGTATGACGACGGCCGTGGTCCTCAATCGTGTGTCGGAGAAGGCCCGAGGGGCCGTGCGGGCGGACCTGCTTGAGCGAATGAGTGAGGTGGGCATCGGCGGCGATCCCTTGATGCTTGTTCCTGATGCAGGACCTCACGAGGGGTTGCTGGAGCCCGAACATGTCGCGGAGGTTCGCAGTTGGCTGGAGGCCATCGCGGCCTCGCGGCTTGGTGCGGCGCTGGTCGATCGCACCACCCAGGCCATGTTGCCGGAGCTGCGCCGCCAGCTGCTCGAGTTGTCGGAGGCCGTTGAACTGCAGGCCAACTCTGTGCAGGATCTGCGCGATCGGGTTGATTTGGCCGCAGCCCAGCCGCTGTCCAAGTTGACCACCAATGCCAAGATGGGACGCTACGGGCAGGGTGCCCCGACCACCTCCTGGCTTTCCTTTGCCTCGGCAGGTGGCGTGCTCGCCTCGCTGGCCACGGGGGAGAAGCCCCGCCGGTGGCAACGCAGGCAGCAAAGCGTCCGTGATTCGGCCATCACCGCGGTATTCGACGGGGTCGTCAATGCTGTGCGGGTTGGCCTCAACCAGGGAATCATCACCACTGATCAGGCAATCCGGACAGCCTGGCAAGAGGACATCGTGGAGACCGGCGAGTTTCGGCGAGTCGGCCACGAGGCAATCAATCAACTGTCCGTCGTCAACGAGGCGATCGTGGGATGGAAGAGCGATCTCATGGAGCTGTCTGCGTCCGTGGGGGAGAATCCGTGGCTGGGCAACGCCGGAGTGGCCGCACTCCTGGGCGCTGCGGCCGGTGGAGTCGTGGGAGCCGAACAAGCCTCGGGCACGTTCAAGATGTCGGCCACCATTCGCCGCGCGCGGGAGGCTCTGGCCGAACGGCTGGAGTTCGCGATAGGGCATGTGGCCCGCGCTTACACCGACGTGTTGGACGACATCGAGATCGGCAACGGCAGGCAGCTTCGGCTGCGGGCCAGTGAGTATCTGGACAGGATCTAATGTGCCGCTCCCAGCCTCGATCACAGAAGCTGAACGGCAAAGACCTCCGATATATTGACCTTGAGTGATCACACCACAATCGAAAACAATCCTAAGGAGAGCAACCGTGACGGATAGCCTTGGACCTTCCACGAACGACATTCTGGGAGGTTCGTGGAGCGGGCAGCAGCCCAACCCGTCAGCCGTGACGTCAGCGGAGGTTCTGGCCCGCATCACTCGCTTGGAAGAGGCCATCAACGCGGGAGGCGATTACATTGATCCCCACGTTGCCGCCCGCGCCAGGCAGGAACTACGGCTCACCAAGGAACGTCTGCAGGCAGGTCTCGGGCTGACGGTCGCGGCGCTTGCCGGCGGAACCGGTTCGGGCAAGTCGAGTCTGTTCAACGCGTTGACGAGCCTCGAGTTCGCCGAGGTGGGCGATCTGCGCCCGACAACTCAGGAACCGAGTGCCTGCGTTTGGAACGCGGATGCCGGGGTGCTGTTGGACATGATCGGGGTTCCCGGGGAGCGGCGAATTTCCCACGATTCCATACTGACCGCAGGCACCCATGACCTGGATTCGCTGGTGCTCATCGACTTGCCGGATCACGACTCCGTCAATGTCATGCACTCTGCCGAGGTTGCTCGCATTCTCCCCAAGGTTGATGTCCTCATCTGGGTACTCGATCCGCAGAAGTACGCCGACCATCTGATCCACGAGAGCTATCTGGCGGCGATGCGTGAACGTCGAGATCAGATGATAGTAGTCCTCAACCAAATTGACATTGTTCCGGTGTCTCGGACGCAAACCTTGGTCGACGACGTCAGGCGACTCCTGAAGAAGGATGGCTTGGCCGGGGTACCCGTCTTCGCGACTTCGGCACACGATCTCGACTCGTTGGACCCCATTCGTGAGGCGCTTCGCATCGCCGTCCACGAAACTGAAGCGGCCCTGGGAACGGCGATTGCCGAACTGGAATCCATCCGGAGCCGGGTCTGCCAAGGCGTGGGCGAATCGGAACCGATCGTGGATGGTGAGAATCTCGCCGCGGTCAACGAGCATCTTGTCATGGCCACGGGAATCCCGGCAGTGGCCGAATCCCTGCGTCAGGCGGGATACAGCCCGGCAAAGGTGGCCATCGCCAAGCCGGAACAGCCTTCAGCGGCCACCGTGGTTGCCACCCGCGACGCCTGGATGGCTCACGTGAAGGCCGGTCTGCCTGCGCGTTGGCAAGAGGCAATCGTGGAGGCCATCCCGGAGGCGGACAAGCTTCGCCGTGCTTTGGGAACCAAAGTGCGGGCGATTCAGATCGACAAGGTCTCGCGTGCCATGATCTGGGGACTGCTTGTTGCCTTCATTGTGGTTGCGGCTGGGTTTGCGCTCGCGGCTCTGGGTATTCCATCCTCGGATCTTCCCGTGCGGGTGGCGGTGGCGGCGACCGGAGTGATTCTGGGTCTGAGTGCCGCATTCCTTGGGCGGCGCAGGCAAGCCGCCTCCGGTCTCGCGGCTGCCGAAGCCTTCGAACGCCACGCCCGTGAGGCGATTGGGCAGACCACCAACGAACTGTTGGCCGCGCCAGCAGCGGCAGTACTGGAGCGTCACCGCAAGGCCCGCGAGGGTCTCGCCGCTTGAGAGATCTCGCCGAAGGGCGTGGATCCGGCGAGTTCCCCGCTGAGAGCCGCGCAGCTCTCAGCGGGGAGGGTCATGCGGGTTTTCCGTAAACATCCGATAACCGCGAATTCGGACCGTGGACCGTTCCAAGTTTCCACAGGTTCACCTTGCGCCGAACTTGTCCACAGCACCTGGCCCCTGTACACCTCCATCCTTGGCACTGCTCCATCCTGAAGGTAATCCAGACGTTCTGATGTGAAGGAGAGATGGTGTCAAACGAAACATACGTGACGATCCGTGGATTCGTGGGAGCGGTGCCTGCCATGTACGGCAATGAAGTGAATAGAAGCACCGTGGTCATTCGAGTGGGAGTCACCGCCCGTACATACAACCGGGAAGCGGGGGAGTACCAGTCCGGGACCACGGCATGGTACTCGGTCCGGTGCTATGGAGCGCTCGGAACAAACGTCGCTCGATGCGTACGCAAGGGGACTCCGGTGTTGGTGCGTGGTCGGCTGGTTCCCCGTAGCTGGACGGACAAGCACGATCAGATGCATATTGAATTCAACATTCTCGCTGACTCGATCGGAATTGAGCTCGGCACGGGCATTGCCAACTTCATCCACACTCGCGATGGAGATCTGGCACCACTGGAGGGCGAGCCTGCCAACGCCGGGGGCGGGGCGAATCCGGCCGCTTTTCTCAACGGTACTGGCCCCTCATCGGAACTGGGCTCGTCCATGCCGGGAATGTCAGTTGCGTCAGGAAGCTTCGATGCGGGCCATCAGGATACTGGAGACCCGCAACCCGTTCCGGATGAACACGGGAGCGAGGAAGCGGAGGACGAAAAGGACGCGGAGGATGGAGATGATGGCACGGGGCAGGTGCAAGACGATCGCGACCTCTGGCGCCAGGAGACGGAGGCCGAAGACACCGCGGGAAATCTCTCACAGGTGCTCAGGTAGGAGGCTCGATTCTGGTGAACCGATTGTGAGGGAACCAGCCGTCTGGCTGTGAGATGGCTGCCCTCGGGCGACTTTCGAGGGGCGGCCCTGTATTCTTGTACTGGGCCGCGCGCCGGTGGAATGGCTGCGGCAGACAAGCAGAAATCAAGTGAGACGGAGCCTCGTGGCTGAGTACATCTATCAGATGATCCACGCTTTCAAGCGCGTGGGTGACAAGACGATTCTTGACGACGTGACGATGGCCTTCTATCCCGGGGCCAAGATCGGCATGGTCGGACCCAACGGTGCGGGCAAGTCGACGATTCTCAAGATCATGGCCGGTATGGATGAGCCATCCAACGGCGAGGCGCGGCTGAGCCCGGGTTACAGCGTGGGTATCCTCCTGCAGGAGCCGCCGCTGGACGAGGACAAGACTGTCCTTGAGAACGTGCAGATGGGCCGTGCTGACCTCTACGGCAAGCTGAACCGATTCAACGAGATCGGTGAGGAGATGGCCAATCCTGATGCGGATTTCGACGCCCTGATGGAAGAGATGGGCAAGTTGCAGACGGAGATCGATGCCGCCAACGCATGGGACTTGGACTCCCAGTTGCAGCAGGCCATGGATGCCTTGCGGTGCCCTCCGGGGGACATGCCCGTTGACGTTCTCTCGGGTGGTGAACGTCGCCGTGTGGCCCTGTGCCGCCTGCTGCTCGAGGCGCCGGATCTCCTCCTTCTGGACGAGCCCACCAACCATTTGGACGCGGAATCCGTACTGTGGTTGGAACAGCACCTGCAGAACTATCAGGGTGCCGTCATCGCCGTCACCCACGATCGCTACTTCCTTGACCATGTGGCGGAGTGGATCGCGGAGGTCGACCGCGGTCGCCTTTACGCCTACGAGGGGAACTACTCCAGCTATCTGGAGACCAAGCAGACCCGCCTCGCGGTTCAGGGCAAGAAGGATGCCAAGCTTGCCAAGCGTTTGAAGGACGAACTTGAATGGGTTCGTTCTTCCGCAAAGGGGCGCCAGGCCAAGTCCAAGGCCCGTCTGGAGCGCTATGAGGAAATGGCTGCCGAGGCCGAGCGCACACGCAAACTCGACTTCGAGGAGATTCAGATTCCCCCGGGCCCGCGCCTTGGATCGATCGTCCTGGAGGCCGCGGATCTCAAGAAGGGCTTCGACGATCGCATCCTGATTGATGGTCTCTCCTTCTCGTTGCCACGCAACGGCATTGTTGGCATCATTGGCCCCAACGGCGTGGGAAAAACAACCCTCTTCAAGACCATTGTTGGTTTGGAGCCACTCGACGCGGGTGAACTCAAGATTGGCGAGACCGTCAAGATCTCCTATGTTGATCAGAGCCGCGCCGGTATCGACCCGGACAAGTCCCTCTGGGAAGTCGTCTCGGACGGCCTCGACTTCATCCAGGTGGGCAATGTCGAAATGCCCTCGCGCGCCTACGTGTCCGCCTTTGGCTTCAAGGGCCCCGATCAGCAGAAGAAGGCGGGAATCCTTTCCGGTGGAGAGCGCAACCGCCTGAACCTCGCTCTGACTCTCAAGCAGGGTGGAAACCTTCTGCTCCTCGACGAACCGACCAACGATTTGGACGTGGAGACCCTCGGCTCACTGGAGAATGCACTTCTCCAGTTCCCGGGCTGCGCCGTCGTGATCACCCACGATCGCTGGTTCCTTGATCGGGTGGCAACCCACATCCTGGCCTACGAAGGCACAGAGGAGAACCCAGCTAGCTGGTATTGGTTCGAGGGCAACTTCGAGTCATACGAGAAGAACAAGATCGAGCGTCTCGGCCCCGATGCCGCTCGCCCGACCTCGCTCACGTACCGTAAGCTCACCCGCGGCTGACGCCGCGACACGAGTGGGGGAACAGAACACAATGTTCTGTTCCCCCACTCGCTTTCTGGGCAATGTGAAGCCGCCGGTTGAATTTGGCTCGTCTCTTGGGCGAACACGGTGACCACAAATCAACGGGACGTTGATTTGGCGGGAACCTGATTTCGATATCGCTCCATGGGCATCGCTGCATCAGCGGGGAGACGTTGTCCGATCGACTGGGAAACGTCGCGATGTCGGCTGGGAAACGTCGCCCGGTCGGAGCCGAGGCCCTGCCCAGTCGTCGGTTGGCCGCTCAACGTACTCGAGCACCGCTCAGCATGTTCAAGCGCTGCTCAATCTTTGTGGTGGATGACCGAGCGCAGACGAACCATGCCTTCCTGGGACATGGTCGCTATGTGGCGGTCATTCTGGAAGAACTTCGCGATGGTCAGCCCGCGTCCGTTTTGAGCTGACGGGCTTTCGAGGTCGGCCAGTATCCAATCCGACATGTTGAAGTTGCGGTGCCACCAGATCGAGTGATCGAGTGTGGCAATCGAAGCACTGGGATTTGTCCAGTAGATGCCGGTGGCACGCATGACGGGTTCCAGCATGAACTGGTCTGCCGCATATCCGAGCATTGCGCGTTGCAACAACTTGGAGGAGTCCTCCGGCATCGTGTTGCGGCTGCGGAACCAGATCTGGGTGTGGTTGCTGGCCACGTCCGCTGGAGCGGTGTAGATGTGCCCGTCCACATGCCGCATGTCGATGGAGTTGGTCGTGGACATGAGGTGGCCCCACACGTTGTCGATGCGGGAGAAGAAGTCCACGGAGGAGACGAGCGATTCCGGGCTTGGCGCATCAGGCATCGGCGTCCCGAAGGAAGGGCCTGGTTGATACAGCTGGAAGGACACTCGCGCCGTGAAGATGATCGTGCCGTTTTGTAGTGCCCGCACGCTACGGGTCGAGAACGACCGAGCGTCGTTCAGCTCCACCACCTCGAGTTCGGTGGGAGCATCGACCTTTCCCGGGCGCAAGAAGGCGGCGGTGATTGAATGGGCAAGGCGTTCGTCCGGATCGGACCCAAGATTCACGGTGTCGGCCGCGGCCATGGTTGCCTGTGCAAGGATCTGCCCGCCGTAGACTCGCCCCGTCAACTGGGGGATGTTCTTTGCGAGGAAGCGGTTCTGCCCGATTCGTTCGAGTCTGAGAGTGTTGAGAAGCCCAGCCAGAGGCTCGTCCGCACAGTCGGGTAGTTCAATTCGACTCGTCATTGGCAGTCCCTTCGTCAGCCGCACAGAACGCTGTTTCGACCACTTCTTCGCCAGTCACCGATGAGACAAAATAGGCGGCACGCAACCCCTCCATATTACCCAACCCGGACTTCGTGTTCGGGGATCTATTAGAAGAAACACCATCCTTCCACGGTGACGATGCTCGAGCGTTTCACGATGGGTATCGAACGAATAGTTGTGAGAGTACTGAATGATTCGTTTGGTTGGACCGATTCTGAGAATCGTGGAGTCATCTGGCAAGATGTTTTCTGAGGATCGAAGATGATCGATTTAGCTGTACGAGGAGTGGCAATGACAAACCCGCCGAGCAGGGAACTCTTGTGCAGGCTCGCCGATTCATTTGGCGTGTCGACGGAATATTGGGCCTTTGGCGGTCAGCTGACTGCCGTGCCCAACTCGACACTGTTCAAAGTTCTTGCGGCGATGGGTGCGGATGCCAGCTCGGAGGCCTCGACTTTGGAGGCTCTGCGAGAAGTGGAACTGTGCCCGTGGCGCGAGGTTCTTCCCCCTTCCACCGTCGTGCGTGAGCAGACGCCTGCTCGCATCCCGGTCCATTTGGTCCATGGAGCTACGGTGCGCGTGGAAGTTGAACTTGAGCAAGGAGGCGTCAGCGAACTGGAGCAGGTCGAGGATTTCACTCCTCCCCGCGACGTCGATGGCCGCCTCATGGGTCGCGCCTCCTTCGCGGTACCGGAGGATCTACCTCTGGGATACCACACGCTGCGCGCATACATCGAGCTTCCGGTCGATCTGAGACCCGCGGTTACCGAGGCCTCCCTCATCGTTGTACCGCAACGCCTGGCCTCCCCGGCGGAGAAGGGGGCCCACGGATGGGGCGCCATGGTGCAGTTGTACTCCGTGCGTTCCCGTGAATCGTGGGGCGTTGGCGATTCCGCCGATCTCAAGGAGCTGTGCTCCCTTTTCGGTGACCTCGGCGGAGACTTCGTGTTGATCAATCCGCTCCATGCCGCCGAGCCCGTCGGGCACATGACGCCGTCGCCATACTTGCCGGTGACGCGTCGATTCTTCAATCCCATCTACATTCGCCCTGAGGACATCCGCGAGGTGGGCTACATGCCCAGTGCTCAGCGTGCCCTTGTCACCTGGGCCGGTGAGAGGCCCAAAGCCGCCTCGCTGGAGAACGAGACCATAGATCGCGATGCCGCATGGGAGGCCAAGCGGCAGGCTCTGGAGGTCATCTTCAATGTGGGCCGATCGCCAGCCCGCCAGCGCGCATTCGAACGATTCCGCGAAGCGGAGGGCCAGGGTCTGGAAGATTTCGCGTTCTGGTGTGCGTTGCGGGAGAAGTACGGCGAGGAGTTCCCGGAGGAGCTTCAGTGCCCGACCACGCCGCACGCTGCCAATGAGCGGCGCAAGCTCGCTGATCGCATCGATTTCTATGCGTGGATGCAGTGGATCGTTGATCGCCAGTTGGCCGGTGCGCAGCGCAGCGCGGTTGAGGCGGGAATGCCGTTGGGCATTTTCCATGATCTGGCCGTGGGTGTGCATTCCAACGGAGCAGATACCTGGTCCATCCCTGAGGCCTTTGCTGCGGGTGTGACAGTTGGTGCGCCGCCGGACATGTACAACCAGTTGGGCCAGAACTGGTCACAGCCACCGTGGCGTCCTGATTCCATGCGACGCATGTCCTATGCCCCGCTGCGCGACATGGCCCGCACGGTTCTGCGCCACGCTGGAGCACTGCGCGTCGATCACGTCATGGGTCTGTTCCGCCTGTGGTGGATACCCGAAGGTGCTCCGCCGTCCGAGGGCGCGTACGTCCGTTTCGATCATGAAGCGATGCTGGGTGTTCTGATGCTGGAAGCCCACAGGGTTGGTGCCGTCGTCGTTGGTGAAGATCTTGGAAATGTGGAACCGTGGGTGAGGGACTACCTGAACGAACGCGGCATCCTCGGAACCTCTGTTCTCTGGTTCGAGCAGAACGGGGACGGCCAGTTCAAGCGACCGGAGGACTTCCGCCGCAAGTCGTTGGTCAGTGTGGATACGCACGATCTGCCCCCGCTGGCCGGATACCTCGCGGGCGAGCACGTGGATCTGCGTGAGCGCCTGGGATTGCTGACCGAGCCCAGTGAGCAGGTGCGAGCCGAAGCCGCTGATGAACGACGACGAATGACCGACCGCCTGCGCGAGTACGGCTTGGTTGGGGAGGATCCCACCGAACGCGAGCTCATCGAGGCGATGCACTGCTACATTGCCAAGACTCCGGCCGAGATGCTGGCGATCGCTCTCGTCGATTTGGTGGGGGAGCGCAAGGCTCAGAATGTGCCGGGAACCGACGGAGAATACGTCAACTGGCGCGTTCCGCTCGCAGACGGTTCGGAGAACATCGTCTTGGTGGAGGACCTTGCCTCGAATCCCCGTTTGCTCTCTCTTCTCGACAAGTTCAAGGCTGAAATGCGCAATAGCCGCGCAACCAATTGAGTCACACGTACCGATGGGCAAAACGCGGCCCGTAATTCTCCGCTGCGGGGCGAGATCTGAGTAAATCACGAGTACGCTGGATACAAACCTGCACCGACGAGGATCTGTTCGGTTACCGAAAGTGGAGTGAAGTGATGAGCAGCAATGCACAGGAGATTCTGACGGCACTGGGCGGTTCTCAGAACATCAGTGCTGTCGAACCATGTATTACACGACTTCGCGTCGAGGTCGAAGATCCGACATTGGTTGATGAGCAGGGCCTGCGAGAAGCCGGCGCTTTCGGCGTTGTTCTGCAAGGCTTCGTGGTCCAGGTAGTCATCGGTCCTGACGCGGACGATCTGTACAAGGAGATACTCTCGCTCATGGCTTGACCTCGTCGGACAACACGACGGGAGAAGTGCTTCTCGGGCAAAGGCGCCGAGTACGCTACAGGGAAGAAGTTATGACTTTTGTTATTACGGCACCGGTCTCGGGAGACATCGTTGCCATGCGCGATGTCCCGGATCCGGTATTCTCGGCCTCCATGGTGGGGCCGGGGGCCGCGATCGAACCTTTTCAGGGCGGTCTCACGGTGATCGCGCCGTGTGCGGGCGTGGTTCGCAAGGCGAAGCCCCACGGGTTTGTCATTGAAGCCAAGGGCAAAATGGGGGTACTCATCCATCTTGGACTCGATACGTATGAACTCGACGGCGAAGGATTCACCGTACTGGTCAAGGAAGGCCAGGAAATTGAGCAGGGCCAGCCGATCGTGCTCTGGAACACCTCGGTAGCCATTGATGCCGGATACTCCGTGTGCACCCCGGTGATCGTCATTGGCGCGGGTGCCAGTGCCATCAAAATGATTGCGCAAGGTCCCAGAGTTGAAGCTGGCAAACCTTTCTTGGAAATCGGCTGCTGGGACAATGACGAAGCTCGAGAAGCGGCAACTCGTTCACACGACCGGTAATGACGCGACCCTAAGCACGCAGGCGTGATTCGGCGACTGCGGATGAGGAAACTGCTCACGGATGTTGGCTTCGTGGGAACGCAGAACGAAGCACGAAAGCTCTCGTGCCCGAATGATTCCTGCTCACGGACGTGGCCATGGGAGAGCCCCGCGATCTCAGGCCGATTAGCCTCGCCGAGGCCTGTATTTGACCGAGAAAGCATCCGGGGCTGCACGTGAGCCACTGAGAGTGCACACGCAGCCCCGGATGGCGTCGGCCTGCCCAACGCCGTTCGTCTGGTGGGAGCGAGTATGCCCTCGCCCCCACCCACAGCTCTAGCTGTTTGCGGCGTCCACCTGCTGCGCGCGCAATGCACGCTGGGCCGAGTCAACGGACTCGGAAACCAAGCGGACACAGGCTGCGGCGGCACGGGGATGCTCCGTGAGCCACTCCTCGCCCATGGCAACCAGATCCACGCCCAGATCGGTGCGCCCGGTCAGCTGGATCGGGAAGGCATACTCCAGCATGTTCTTGGCGATTTCCACGGTGTGGTTGGCCCATTGGGCCTCGGCATCGGCGAAGTAACGCTCGGCAAAGGGAACGAGTGATTCCGCGTTGGCGCGCAAGGAACCGAGGCAAAGGTTGCGCTGCACCGTGTTGGACACGCTGTTTCCGGTGATGTCCTTCCAGACCTTCTCGCGTGCATCCATGAACGGCAGGGCGCCACGGGCCTGGGCGGAATACGCCTGGCCATAGGAGGTGTTGTCGCGCTTGAACTCCAGAGCGATTTCTTCCTCGCCGATACGGCCCGCGGCGGCCAGCGCCACGTGAATGAGCCAGCGCTGCTCGGCGTCAACCTCGAAGCCTGCGGGGACGCCCTTGCCATCGAGCCAGCCGGAGATGAGAGCGAACTGCTCCTCGGTGGTGGCCAGGCGCATTGCGGCACCCGCAAGCTGCAGCTGGTGATCGGAACCGGACGCGGCTGCATCGAGAATTGCGAACACTTCTGCGGCGGCCGCCAGGCGCAGCGCCGCCCGCCCTGATGGAGCGGAATACAGGTTCACGGCCGTCATCAGCGAGTTGATGATGATGCGTAGCATGGTGCCATCGGACTCGTCTGCGATGGCCTTGAGAGCGATCGTCGAGTAGGCGGTTGCCGAGAGCAGGCCGTCGCGGCACATGTTCCATGTCGCCAGCAGAACCTGGGTGCGGGCCAGATGATCCTCGAAGGCGTCGAGATGATCGATGGCAACCTTCAGCGAATCCTCGTCCATGCGGATCTTGCCATAGGCGTAGTCGTGATCGTTGAGGAGGATGAGCGCGGGGCGCTTCTTGCCCACGAAGTCGGTGACCTCGGTGAGCTCGCCGTCGATGTCCAGCTCGGAAGCGAGTGTGCGCACCAGCTTGCCGTCCACCAGATCGAAGCCCCCAACTGCAATGCGATGCGGGCGCAGTGAGGAGCGACCATCGGACTCCTGGAGAATCGCAAGAGAGGTGATGACGCCGTCGCTCCCAACTTCGATGACGGGAGAGAGGATGTTGACGCCGGACTCCTCCAACCACAGCTTGGTCCATTCGGACAGGTCGCGGCCGGAGGACTTCTCCAGCTCTGTCAGTAGGTCCTTGAGAGTGGCGTTTCCCCAAGCATATTTTGCGATGTAGGCACGCACCCCCGCCAGGAACTCCTCCTGACCGACCCAAGCCACGAGCTGCTTGAGCACGGAAGCACCCTTTCCGTACGTGATGCCGTCGAAGTTGACGAGAACGGTTTCGAGGTCGACGACGTCGGCCGCAATCGGGTGCGTGGAGGGAAGCTGATCCTCTTGCGTCGCCCACGACTTCTCCGAAGCGAGGAAGGTGACCCAGGCGTCGCTCATGCGGGTGTTGCTGGCGGCGGCGAGGTGGCTCATGTACTCGGCGAAGGATTCGTTGAGCCACAGATCATCCCACCACTTCATGGTGACCAGGTCGCCGAACCACATGTGGGCCTGCTCGTGCAGGATCGTGATGATACGGCGATCGATGATGGCGCCCGTGGGCTTGGTGCGGAACACGTAGCTCTCCACCAGCGTCACGTTGCCGGGATGCTCCATGGCACCCGCGTTGTACTCGGGGCAGAAGATCTGGTCGTACTTGCGGAATGGGTAAGGGAAGTCGTAGTTGGCCTCATAGAACTCGAAGCCCTGCTTCGTGATGAGGAACAACTCCTCGGGATCGAGGTATTCCTTGAGTGACTTGCGTGCCCACACGCCCAGCGGGATCTCCCGGCCGTCGGTGGAGTGGTAGACGTCGTTGTCGTAGCCCTCGTAGGGGCCGGCGACGATCGAGGTGAGGTAGGTGGACATGCGTTCGGTGGGGCTGAAACTCCATGTCGCAACGTTCTCGCGCACCTGCTCCGGCTCGGGAGTGGGGGAGTTGGAGAACACTCGCCAGCTGGCCGGAGCCGTCACGGTGAATGTGAAATCGGCCTTGAGGTCCGGCTGCTCGAAGTTGGCGAAGACGCGCCGGGCATCTCCGACCTCGAACTGCGAGTAGAGGTAGACCTCGCCATCGGCGGGATCGACGTAGCGGTGCAGGCCCTCGCCGGTGTGCGAGTACTCCATCGTGGACTCGACGCGAACGGTGTTCTTTTCGGCGAGGTCCCTCAGCGGGTAGCGTGAATCGGCGAAACGACGCAGGTTGAGCTCATCTCCATTGAGGAACACACGGTCCACGGATACGGCGATGATGTCGAGGAAGGTACTCGCCCCGGGGACGGCGGAGAAATCGATCTCGGTGACCGCTGTAAAAGTGGTGTCGGATCCCGTCGCCAGATCGAGATCGATGCGGTACGACTCGGTTGAGAGAATGGCGGAGCGCTCAGCGGCCTCCGCACGTGACAGGTTTGTGCCTGGCATGTGTGTCCTTTCAAATGGATGGTCCGCATTCAAGATTACGCGAGGTTCCACTATGTGGCACACTCCGTCGTTTCGCTCTCGGTTTATATAGGTGCGGCGGGGATATCTGGGGCATGCGGCGTGGAGTCTGTGCCGAAGGGCACAAACTGGAATCAGTCCAAAGGCCCACATTTGTTCGCATAAACCGTCATACGCTTGATGAGTATTAAACGTTTAAGCGAAGTGACTTCATGACACAGAGTGAATCAGCAGTCCAATCGGAACAACAGAAGGAAGTCAATTCCCAAGAGCCCCCAGTGGAACAGACAAAAGAAAAGGTGACTGGCCCCAAGGAGACAGTCCCGGTCAATCTCTACTTTGACCCGGTGAAGCTGGCCATTGCGGTGGTCGTGGGCATTGCCATCTATCTCATTCCCACACCCGAAGGTCTCGACAACCGTGCGTGGGGAACGCTTGCTCTCTTCGTGGCCACCATCGTCGCCATCATCGCCAAGGCGATGCCGATGGGAGCCGTCACCCTCGTAGCTCTCATCGTGGGTGCATTGACCAATCTGACGCCCATCAGCCAGAACGAAGCCGGTGACGCCGTCCTCATGCTATCGGGCTTCTCCAACAACACGATCTGGCTCATCGGCATTGCAATGTTCCTCTCACGGGCCGTCATCAAGACGGGTCTTGGCAAGCGGATCGCCCTCTTCTTCGTCTCGAAGCTGGGCAATCGTATGATGGGCGTGGTCTATGGCCTCGCAATTGCTGATCTCATCGTTGGTCCGGGAATCCCCTCGGCCTCCGCGCGCGGAGGCGGAATCATGTATCCGATAACGCGATCGATCGCGGAAGCCTATGACTCCAAGCCGGGCCCCACTGCTCGCCGTGCGGGCGCGTTCCTGGCGCTTGCCGTCTCTCAGATCGATACGGTCGTGTGCACAATCTTCCTGACAGCCATGGCAGGAAATCCACTGGTGGCGGAGCTCGCCGCCAGCCAGGGTGTGGAGATCACCTGGATGACGTGGTTCATCGGTGCGCTGGTTCCGGGTCTGGTTGCCCTCGTCGTGCTGCCCTACCTTGTGTACAAGATCTACCCGCCGGAGCTGAAGAAGACTCCGAAGATGGCGCAAATGGCCAAGGACGAGATCAGGAACATGGGACCGATGAGCGCCGCCGAAAAGGTGCTGGGAACAACCTTCGTCATGCTGCTCTTCCTGTGGACCGTGGGTGATCAGGCTCTGGGTATCAATGCAACGGTCTCCGCCTTCATCGGTCTGGCGATCCTCATGTTCACCAGCATCATGACATGGAAGGACATCGTCTCCGAGTCGACCGCATGGGACACCATGTTCTGGTTCGCGGCACTCGTGATGATGGCGAATGCACTCAACTCCTACGGGGTCATCGATTGGATCTCGAGCCACATCGTGAGCCTCATCGGAGACTACTCGTGGCCGGTTGCCTTCCTGATTCTCATTCTTGTCTACTTCTACACGCGCTACTTCTTCGCCTCGGCCATGGCACACATCTCGGCGATGTATCTGCCATTCCTCGCCGCGGCGCTTGCCGTGGGCACCCCGCCGATGGTTGCGGCACTCGGCTTGGGATACGCATCCACGGCATCCATGAGTCTTACCCAGTACGCCGGTGGCCCCGGACCCGCCCTGTACGGATCCGGATACAACACCGCGGGCCAGTGGTGGGGCGTCTCCTTCCTCGTGTCCATTCCCTCACTCATCATCTGGGTTGGCCTGGGGGGAGCGTGGATGGCGGTTCTTGGCTGGCTGTAGCCTCGCCAGTGGCCAACATGTCATCCCGCAACGCTCGTGGGAGACTGCGCACGGATGTGGATGACTTCTCTGCTGCGCTGCAAGGGTCCGGTCTACCGGGCCCTTGCGGTGTTGTGGAACACAATGTTCTCATGGAGGCATGAGCGCAACAGTTGATTTTTGGTTCGATGCTTCGTGTCCGTGGACGTGGATCACCTCGCGCTGGATCGTGGAAGTGGCTGGGGAGCGGGATCTGGACGTGGTCTGGCACCCGTTCTCCCTTGCGGTTCTCAATGAGGACAAGGACATTCCGGAGGGTTACCGCAAACATGTTGAAGATGCCCGCTTGGGGGCCCAGGTGGCTGCCGGCGTTGCGGCTGAGTGCGGCAACGCTGTGCTGGGCGCGTTCTACACCGAGGCGGGCAACCGCTATTTCACCGGTGGACGCCAGAATGAGCGGGAGGCTATCGCGGAGGCCCTGGCCGCTGCGGAAGCACCCGCTGACCTGATCGACCGTGCCGCGAACTATGCCGGCGCCATTGCCGAATCGACCAGGGAAGGGCTCAAGCTCGTTGGGGACGACGTCGGCGTGCCCATCGTTGCGTTCGACGGCGTCGCCTTCTTCGGTCCGGTCATTTCCCCGGCCCCGCACGGACAGGCTGCACTCGACCTGTGGGATGGCTGCCTGGCTCTGGCCCGCACACCTGGATTCTTCGAGCTCAAGCGCTCGCGAGATGTGGGCCCTATCTTTGAGTGACGTCACTTCGCTTTCCAAGTGGGCAACTGCGCGAGAAGGGGCTTGAACGGTTTGAAGACCGTTCAAGCCCCTTCTCCTGTTGGCGGGATCCGCCGTCCACCCGTGGGGTGCTGGCTCTTTGATGGATTGGGCATGGAGAAGTTGCGCCTCGGCCTCCTTGAAACGGTGACTCCGCGGGCAACCCCTGATGGTCTCTCGGATATGTGACGGTGAGGGCGTTATGCAACACCGTTGCTGGGTGTGAGGGCGTCACCTGTGGCCGGATGTGTCACGTATTCGCGAGGAGCCGGTGATGAGGTGGTGGGGCGTGGGTACCAACCCACGCCCCACCACCTCGTGATCACTACACGCGGACTTACCAGATGCGCACGCGCTCCTCGGGCGGCAGATAGAGGGCGTCGCCCTCCTGCACGTCGAAGGCCTCGGCGAAGGCGTCGACGTTTTTGACCACACCGTTGCAGCGGAACTCCGCGGGGGAATGCGGGTCCGTGGCAATGAGCGTCTGCAGCATTTCGGTGCGGCGCTTCTCCTGCCAGATGCGGGCATAGGAGATGAGAACGCGCTGAATGCCCGTGTAGCCATCGATGACGGGAGCGGTATCCAGGCTCAGCCCAGCGCGTTCGAGTGCCAGACCATAGGCCTTCAGGCCGATGGAAAGGCCGCCGAGGTCGCCGATGTTCTCACCCAGGGTCAATGCACCCTGTACGTGGTGCGGACTGTCCAGTCCGAGCTGCTCGGGAATGTAAACATCGTATTGAGCCACGAGGGCGCCGGTGCGCTGCTCGAACTCGCTGCGATCAATGTCCGTCCACCAGTTGTGCAGGGCACCGCTGGCGTCGTATTTGGAACCCTGATCGTCGAAACCGTGTCCGATCTCGTGTCCGATCACCGCACCGATGCCGCCGTAGTTGAAGGCGTCGTCGCGTTCGGGATCGAAGAACGGGAATTGCAAGATGGCTGCGGGGAACACGATCTCGTTCCACACCGGATTGTAGTAGGCATTGACGGTCTGGGGTGACATGAACCACTCGGAGCGATCCATGGGTTTGCCCAGCTTGTCGATGCCGCGCTGGAACTCGAAGTGACTGATCTGGCGAACGTTCTCCACGAGATCATCGCCGATTGTCAGTGAAGAGTAGTCCAACCACTTCTCCGGATACCCAATCTTGGTGACGAAGGAGTCGACCTTCTCCAGTGCACGAAGCTTGGTCTCCTCACCCATCCACTCGATGGCCCTGATCGATTGCCGGTAGGCTTCCAGGAGGTCCTCTACCAGCGCGGTCATCTTGGCCTTGTGTTCGGGTGGGAAGTGGCGTTCGACGTAGATCTTTCCGATCGCTTCACCCAGAGAACTGTTGACCAGCTGCACGCCGCGCTTCCAGCGGGCGCGCTGTTGAGTGGTTCCCGAGAGTACCCTGCCGTAAAAGTCGAAGCTGGCCTTGTCTATGGCTTCCGTGAGGAAGGTGGCCCGCGAGCGCAGTACGCGCCAGCGGCTGTAGATCTTGAGATCCTCCAGGGTTGCCTCATCCCAGATGGCCGCGCTGGCGCGTAGGGCGTCGGGATTCAAAACAATGATCTCGGCGAGGTTCTCGCGAGAGAATCCGGCGGCCTGCATGATGCTTGTCCAGTTGAAACCGGGAGCGGAATCAACGAATGCGTTCCACGACATGGGGTTGTTGATCTTGTCGGTGTCCCGGGAGTCGACCACGTTCATGTGAGTCCCGGCAATTGACTTCTCCAGATGGAAGACGACCTTGGCCTGGGCAGTGGCGACATCCTCGCTGAGTCCATAACCCAGTGCGAGGAAACTTGGCAGGAACTCACGGTACTTGTCCAGAACCTCGGTGAACTGCGGTTCACGGTAGTAAGCTTCGTCCGGGAGTCCGATTCCGGACTGGTAGAAGAAGGTCGTGTAGCGTTCCGGATCGTTGAGGTCGGTGTCGACGTCGATACCGAAGAAGGTCCCAACACCGGTGGACAGGAGATGGCCCAGTGCAGCCGCGAGTTCATCCTTGGAGGTGGCAGCGTCAATGGATGCGAGGTCGGCCGCGAGAGGATCAACCCCTGCGGCGTTGATCCTCTCGGTGTCCATCCAGGAGTTGTAGAAACTGGCGATCTGTTGCGGCTCGCCGGTTTCGGGGTTGGTCGCAGCCAACTCCTCGATGATCTCCCGAACGTGCTTCTCGGCTTCAATGACGAGGGCCATGAAGGAGCCGTCCGACGAAAGGTCGGCGGGAATCTCGTGGTTCTTGAGCCAAGTGCCGCTGATCGCTCGGAACAGATCGTCCTGGATGCGCACGGTTGGATCGGCACCATCCAGGACGCGTGCGAGATGAATATCAGTTGTGGTCATGCGCTCCAGCATACGCACGCTGCGGGCTTCGGACCTAGAATTATGCGCACAGATGGAAGAGCCGGAATGTGCCAGAGGCCACGGGTAGGCATTAGGATGATGACCATGCGCGTACATATTGCTGCTGATCATGCAGGTTTTGAGTTGAAAAGTTTCCTCGTGTCGAAGTTGACCGAGGCCGGGTACGAAGTCGTCGATCACGGAGCCTCGTCCTACGACGAGTTGGACCACTATCCCACCATGTGCATTCCTTGTGCGGAGGCCGTTGTTGCCGATCCGGGCTCGCTCGGCATCGTCATCGGAGGATCTGGCAACGGTGAGCAGATCGCCGCCAACAAGGTCAAGGGTTGCCGCGCCGCATTGGCGTGGAGCACCGAGACTGCTGCCTTGGCCCGCCAGCACAACAACGCCAACGTGGTGGGTATCGGGGCCCGCATGCACACGGAAGAGGAGGCTTGGCAGTTCGCCAAGACCTTCCTCGAGACTCCGTGGAGCGAGGCTGAGCGCCATCAGGCGCGCATCGACCTGCTTGACCAGTACGAGGCAGCGACCAAACGCTGAAGGACTTTCGCGGTGTCCGGTCAGATGTAGATGGCCGGGTCGATCGTGTACTCGACCGCTGCGTGATCCCGGTAGGTGGCTGGAACGCCGACTGCAGTGTGATGGGCAGGTAGATCGCGGACGACGACGGCATTGGCCCCAATACGTGCGTCATCTCCGATGTTGACCGGACCCAGCACTTTCGCTCCTGCCCCAATCACGACGCCGTTTCCCAACGTGGGGTGGCGCTTCTTCGCTTCGAGAGAAGTGCCACCCAAGGTCACGCCGTGATAGAGCATGCAGTCCGCACCAATTTCCGCCGTCTCACCAATGACCACTCCCATGCCATGATCGATGAACAGACGAGGGCCGATGGTGGCACCGGGGTGAATTTCAATGCCCGTCAGGGCGCGAACAACCTGTGAGAACAAGCGAGCCGGGAGCCGGAGGAGGCCACCGCGGCGCCACAAGGCGTGGGCAAAACGATATCCCCACACTGCGTGGACGCCTGGGTACCCCAGTGCCACCTCGATCTTACTGCGAGCGGCGGGGTCGTGATCACAGGCTGCCTGCAAGTCATCGCGAAGAACTCTCATGAACTTGTTGAGCCGTGCACCCATGTGTGTGGTCCTCTCGGAGGGTATCTCGCGGACCCAAGGCCCGTGCGCTCCATTGTGCCATCACAATGCGTTCACCCCAAGGCGGGTCCAGAAGTTTCATTCAAGAATAAAGTGCTCCCCACGTCGGGCGGGAGCTTGTCCGCGTGACGTGGGGAGCACCGAAGTCATCAAATGCGAAGAGCGAAAGCCTTGGCCATTGAGAACGTGTCAGTCAACGAGTCCTTCGAACAGCGGCGTGGAGAGGTAGCGCTCGCCGAAGTCCGGAATGACGGCAACGATGGTCTTGCCTGCGGCCTCGGGGCGCTGGGCAATCTCGATGGCCGCCTTGAGAGCGGCGCCGGAGGAGATGCCAACCAGCAGGCCTTCCTTGGTTGCGGCCTCACGGGCGGTGGTGATGGCGTCGTCGCTCGAAACGGCGATGACCTCATTGTAGAGATCGGTGTCAAGAACGTCGGGAACGAAGTTGGCGCCGATGCCCTGAATCTTGTGCGGACCGGCCTTGCCTTGGGAAAGAAGGGGGGACTCGCCGGGCTCAACGGCAACCAACTTGATGTCCGGGTTGTGGCGGCGCAGTGCACGGCCCGCTCCGGTGATCGTGCCACCGGTGCCGATGCCGGATACGAGGTAATCGATCTGGCCGTCGGTGTCTTCCCAGATCTCCTCGCCCGTGGTCGCCTCGTGAATGGCCGGGTTGGCTTCGTTGGCGAACTGGGAGGCGAGAACGGCTCCCGGAGTGTTTTCGACGATCTCGTTGGCCTTGTCCACCGCTCCCTTCATGCCACCGGCGGGCTCTGTGAGAACCAGCTCGGCACCGAAGGCGCGCAGCAGCGCGCGGCGCTCCTTGGACATTGATGAGGGCATGGTGAGAATGACCTTGTATCCACGCACGGCACCCACCCAGGCCAGACCGATGCCGGTGTTTCCGGAGGTTGCCTCGACGATGGTGCCGCCGCTGTTCAGAGCCCCGGCTTTCTCGGCTGCATCGATGATGGCCACTGCGATGCGGTCCTTCACCGAGTTGGCGGGATTGTAGAACTCGAGCTTGGCGAGTACGGTGGCCTCAGAATTCCCGGCGAGCCGGTTGATCTGAACCAATGGGGTGCGCCCGACGAGTGTGGTGGCATCTGCGTAGACCTTGGACATGTGGTGTCTCCTCTTGTTGTGCAACCGTTGGTGCCGGTGGCGATTGAGTGAATGTGGTGTTGCGCCCGGAGGGCGGTGAACTCAATGGGTGTGGAAAGTGACGAGGGATGTCATCTTTGGGGTATCGGGTGCCTCAATGTTGATCGCATCCATGGGGAGGTGAGGAGCGGCGAGGGCGTGCGCGAAGAGCGCACCGGTAAAGCTCGACGCCCTAGCGACACCTTTGGCCTGCCAAGTGTGAAAGGGTCGTGTCGGCTATGTTCATCATGCCGCATCCTTTCTGCCAATGGGAGGCCTCACGTTCGCAATTTCAATGGGAGCGAACTGACAGAACTAACCAACCATAAAATAGGGATTATGTCCAGTGGAAGCTTGGTTGTCTCAATTGTGGAGACTGGAGGTGCCGGTGTGTGGCATTGCGTTCCCGCCACCAATTGTGCCCCAATGCGTCTCCACCGTCCTGTTCCCTGTCTGAGAGATGCGGAGCGCGCCCGAGGACAGTCGAGCAAGGAGCTCTGCGAGGCCCTCGCCGGCAGCCGTGGCAATCCGTGCTCGCACCCCCTCGGCCAGGTACTCGGGTTCCGCGAGAAACCCAGCCGACGCCAGTTCGGAAAGGTACCTGCCGCCGTCAGCATGGGGGAGGAGGGTCTCCCAGACGGGCACGACGTGGCGTTCCAGCAGGGTTGCGCCTTCCAGACACTCCTTGACGGCATCCGAATACGCGCGCACCAGCCCGCCCGTTCCCAATAGCGTGCCGCCAAAGTATCGGGTGACGATGGCGACGACGTCGATCAGTGGTATGCCGCGCACGACCTCCAGGATGGGGCGTCCGGCAGTTCCAGAGGGCTCGCCGTCGTCGGATGAATGAAGAATGGGAGAGGAACCGGGAACGGCAACGGCGAAAGCGGTGCAGTGGTGGCGTGCGTCCGGCATTTTCTCCCGGCGGGAGGTGATCTGTAGGCGTGCCTCCTGCGGGGAGTGGACCCGGACGATTTTGGTCAGGAAACGCGACCGCTTCACCTCAATCTCGCGCTGAAGTACGGTTCCGGCAGGAAGAAGCAGATCGTCCACGATGTCATTGTATGTGCCGAAGGACGGAGGTTGCGGCGCCCCTCGGATACGGTGATGGTCCGGTTTTGCCGTCTTTGGCCATTCAGCCGGACTGCCACGTGCTGCCGATCCATGTGACGAAGCACTCGCGGCGAGGAGTTCACATGAGCCGCTCCGGGATAGCGGGGAGGCGGTGGGTCGGGTAAAGTAACCACTTGTGTGTATTGGCATGGCTTTCCGTGTCACGTCAATGCAGTGAGACAGACGGGCCGTCATCAGGCGGTCGGACGATTGAGAGGAGCGGCATCATGGCAGTACCCAAGCGCAAGATGTCCCGCAGCAATACCCGCTCTCGCCGTTCCCAGTGGAAGGCTGAGCTCACCGAGCTTCAGACCGTCCGCGTTCAGGGCCGCGAGCTGCGTATCCCGAGGAAGCTTGCAAAGGCTTACCAGAATGGACTGCTGGCGGACTGATATATCAGTTTGAGAAAAGACCCGATTGCTCTCCGCGAGTGATCGGGTCTTTTTGGTGTCTCGGTGGGTGAGTAGAAGAATAAACTTCGTTTTTGGCAGAGGGTTGCATATATACGCAGGTCCATACCGAAAATGAATAATGGTTCTTGCAGCCCCCAATCTCTGAGATAAATCGTTATCCTCGGAGAAAGGAATCCAACTTCCGGGAGGCATGATGACGGGTATCGGCGTGAATCGGATGGCTGGGGTGCTGGCATCGGCGGTGGCGAAGAAGATTCGTCCTGTCGCCTTTCCGACCGATGCACATGAACTCCCGGTCATTCGACGCGACGTGCAGGTCAGCGACTCACAATTGGTCCGGCTTGATGATTTTCTGGCCGCAGGGACGGGCAGCGATGGAAGCGGAAGGAAACCCACCACCACCGCCGGAGAAGCGAATGCCCGATTCGCCCGTCCCGCACTCCTGCGCGCGCTCTGCTTTCCGGCCACGCTGGACCTCTTGACCAGCCGGGCGCTCCCGGTGCAACCGCTTGGCCTGGTTGTGACCAGCCAGGCGTGGCGGTTGATTGCCCCAGTGTGCGGCGGTGAGCACCTGACACTCAGTGCTCAGGTTGCGCGATTGGAGCGAGGAGAGGATGGGGTGGTCATTGTTGTCAAGTGCGTGCTCACCCGCGACGGCGAACCTTGCTACTTTGAGGAAACCCGTTACCTTTCTCGTTCCGGCTCTGGAGCGCCCGTTCTCCTCGAATCCAAGGAGTCGCTGTTCGATGCGAATATGCCCGAAGAAGCAGCGGACAACTTTGGTCTTGCGCCGGTACCCGATCACAGGGCGATACTCGGAGTCAATGAGGCCGGCCGTTTGGACATCGGACAGAGGCCCGCTCTGACAACGGCGCGGTTCACCCCCGCGCAGGCACGCCAGTGGGCCGAGCTGACCGGGGATGCAAACCCCATCCACCTTTCCCCTCTGGCCGCCGAGATGTTCGGCTACCGAAGAGTTCTCCTCCACGGAGCTGCGATAGATGCCTGGGTGGCCAGCAAGCTGGGGATCAATGGGGAATCTCCAAGTTCCGGCGCTGTTTCTTTCCGTGCACCGGTCCTCCTTCCGGTGGATCTGGAACTTGTTCTCCTGGGTGAGGAGAGTTTCGCCGTCCTGGAGAAACGTTCCGGACGTGACCTCATTCATCTGACCTATTCAGGTGGCGATGTTGAAGGCATCCATCCTGGTGAGGTGGTCCTTCCGCGTCAGGAGGGACGTGTGAGCAGTACATTGGTGGCTCAAGGAATGTGCGCTGGTGCTGCCGCGGGTTTCCCACGGGTGCGCAATGTTATCGAGGAGTCCGGGCCGTGGCGCAGAGGATACCGCAATGCGATGGAGTCCCTGAGCGCAATTGATGCCCCGCAGAAGGGCTCGCGCTGCGCTCGCGACGGCCTGGAGTCGCTACATACGTTGCTCCATTTTGCGGATGGGCGTGAGACCGCCGATGCTCGAATGGAAGAGCCCGGTAACGGTGGTGGTGTGATCGTTGGCGGTGGCGGACAGGAGCGCAGATTCGAGCTGCCATTCGGAGAACGAGTATTGCATGGCGAGGAGCTCCTCGAAGAGTTGCGCGCATGGCAGGCCTCCGGGATCATGCGGCCTGCGGCCCATGTGGCGCTGAAGGAGATCGTCGAGTCTCCAGACCTTCTTGACCTCTCAGGCGTCACATTCGTGTGTGTGGGTGCTGGTGCGGAGCTGTCGCCAGCACCGCAGCTTCTGAGATGGGGAGCGAACGTGGCGGCGATCATGCGCCCGGGGTCCGAGCGTGCTCGGAATCTTTTCCGAATTGCCGACAACAGCGCGGGCAGGCTCTACGTTGCTCCGGATGATGCCTGTGATGTTGTCCAACAACCCGAGCGAGTCGCAGGGTGGGTTGCGGATCTGCAGGGCAGATTGGTGATCGTCGAAACGTTGTACGCGCCGGGACCGGAGTTTCTACTGGCCTCCGCCGGTGCTGATGTGGTCGAGAAGCTCGTGTGCGACGCGAGGCCGGATACGATGCTGGCGTGGATCGGCAGCCCAACGGACGCCTACTTGTTGGAAGGAGTTCCGGTCAATGATGCGCTCGGCGTGAGCCGATTGGCGCGGGCAGCAGAAGGATATGCCAAGCTCCGGCGGATACGGGGTTCGCGAATGGATGGCGTCTATCCCGGATTCGTGGACCTGCAGGGGCCGAACTATGCGGCGGCCAAACGAATCGGGCGCTGGCGGGCCACGGTGGAACGGGCCGCTGGACGGCAGGTCTCCTACAACGTGGGGCCGATGTCTCTGACGCGCTCCGTCCTGAATTCTGGCGTGCTGCGTGCGGCATACGGAGGTATGGAGAAGCTGGGGATGCCTGCGCTGCCGACCGAGGTCTCAGCGAGCCTGATGGCTGGACTGTTGGTATGGGATCTCAAGCACCCAGGGGCCGTTGCTGATTCGGACGGCTTCCTGACGGACAAGGCCGTGGATTGCGGCCTGTTCTCGAGCCCCTACGAACCGAACGGCCTGATGACGGTGGCAGTGGCGTTGGGGGCGAAGGAGGGATTTCAGAGAGCGCGGGTGTGAATGCGAAATGGCCGCGCTCCGCAAACACCACACTTGGACTCTCCCCCTCAGCTGGCCTTTGATATTGCTCCCCAGGCGTTGGACTGAAAAAATCAGTGCCAGCTTCTGGGGAGCATCTTTTGCATGGATGAAAGCGATGTCCTGTCATTGTGTCGGCTCCTTTCAATGGATCATTGAAAGGTTGCTCGCTCATGTATACAACCTTGACCCACATGGGCTGCTCAGCCGGCACCGTCCAGCTATGTCCAGGGAGCCCAGACATGATCAAAAAGAACCAAATGCAGAAGGACTACCGAAATCTAGCCCTACTCATAACAGCATCAATAATTTCTCAGTTACTCGTCGTCTTGATAAAAACTGACAGTATTTGGTTCTGGTTCTTCCTTATCAGCGCGGGCATCCTGCAAGTAGCGGCGTTGGTTCTCCTCATTTTTCGTGCCCTGAGACATAGTGGGGGCAACCTCCCACAAAACTAGATGGTCAACCCCGCCAGAAGCTTGAGAAGCTTACTGCCAGGACTCCTGAAGACACCCCAGTACTGCGCCGGCATTCACTCCGAGGGCTGCCGCCAGACAACTGGCACATATGGGATTCAGTGGCACGCTGCAGAGCATGCCACAAGTTCCTAATATGGCACTAGAAACAGCGCTACTAACCCCCAAAAGTGCGATCAAATGCATCGGAAGAATTTCGCCCTGACGAAGCCGTCTGTAGTGCTCACATCAGGCTGTGGTCCTGCTATGTCATCTGTAAGAATGTCGACTAGCTTACTTTCAACAAGCTGGTTGTTTTCCCACAGCTTGACTTCCAAGAGGAAGAATTCTTTTGGCTCGAGATTGAACTCGACAACTTGGGTGACTTCCGCGCCATCAAAGAAAAACACGACCCGGTTGCCGATCACGAGGTCTTCAGTGACATCAAGTGGCACATTGACCATCTTGTAGGTGTCGTATTCGTGTGCCTTGTGGGGCGCTTTCCCTTGGAATACTTTTGCATGTGATTCACTGGTGAAAGTCGCTGTGTCGCGGGCTGAACGACACCTTCCTCATCCTCGGCAGTTCGAGCGAGCTCGATTGCACTCGGATTTCGTCGGGGATTTGGCAGCTGTGCTACCTTCGACCCTCTCCTTGATCTCGGAAGTGAAAACAGGTTCTCACTTCTCTCGATCTTCGTCGGGGTAGCGGGACTCGAACCCACGGCCTCCCGCTCCCAAAGCGGGCGCGCTACCAACTGCGCCATACCCCGTCGCCCCAAAGTGGGACTAGCCCATACTAGGCGATATCGCAGCCCTACGCATTCTCACGCCCTCGATTGGCATCGGGTCTACATCACACTCTCTCGATGTGCGGGCGGCCGGATTAACCTGCTATTCTCATGGGGCACGCGAGTGTAGCTCAATGGTAGAGCCTCTGCCTTCCAAGCAGATCACGCGGGTTCGATTCCCGTCACTCGCTCCAACAGGTGAAAGACCGGCACCACAACGAAAAGTGGCTGCCGGTCTTTCATTGTTTCAGGGCCAAAAAGGGCCGGGTGTACACATTCGTGTACACATTTCACGAAGAAAACTCACCCCGATACCGCACAGATACCACGCCGCACACTCACACAACAAGGCCGAACCACCACTCACTACCACCTCGTCCTAGGACG
>WPCI01318131.1_pt1 | contig 51398 bp, 46 predicted proteins | sample 5399871 | NCBI WGS metagenome assembly WPCI01 (sample SAMN12869469, study PRJNA574797) | sludge metagenome | isolation source: wastewater treatment of pH7 | place: China:Beijing | collected 2019-05-20 | reverse complement strand
GACCAACGAGCAGGTCGCGGAGTTGACGGTAGCTCGCGGCATACCCTCGGTGTACCGGGTCCATGAGATGCCGGACCCGGAACGGGTGGAGCGAATGCTCGCGCAGATGGCTTCGCTGGGTCTGCCTGCGCCACCGATGCCGGACGGGACGGGACCCACCACTGCGGGTCTGATCGCTGTTGAGACGTCCCGGACGGTGGCGAAAGAAGCCCGGCGAAGAGGCCATGGTGCCGACGCCTGGGCCCGACTCGTTCTCAGGTCATTGAAGCCAGCGCGATATGCGGAGAAGAACCTTGGACACGCCGGGCTGGGGAGTGAGGCCTACTGTCACTTCACCTCGCCGATACGACGCTTCCCCGACCTGCTTGCCCATCGGGCGCTGCTTTCGGCGGTCGGCGGCGGCGAGGAGGCGCCTTCGACCGCAGAGGCCGCAGAAGCTGCGGACCATGCTTCTGTCCGGGAGCGGGAAGCAATGATCCTCGAAAGGGACTGCGATGACATCTGCGCCGCATTCCTGCTCGAACGGGAACTGTTCGAGGAGGGGTATACAAAGCGATTCGAAGGAGAGGTTTCCGGGCTGATCCGGGCCGGGGCATTCGTGCGCTTCGGTGGCAGGCTGGGCGACGTCTACGAAGGCTTTGTGCCGGCCAGGCGGATACGCGGTGAGAGATTCGAACTGAACGAGGAAGAGACCTCACTGGTCGGAAGCAAAACGGGTCGAAAAGTGAGTCTGGGCGATGCTCTGGATGTCCTGGTTGAAAAGGTCGAGGCTGCAAGAGGTCGCGTGGACCTCGACCCGGCCGATTGAGCCGAAGGGACGCTGCCGGCGTTCCGCGGGGGCAGAGCCGGGGGCAGGAGCGACCCGGCTATCACCAGAAAATATGATTGCCAGGATGGCCTCCGGCAAAGGAAAGAAGAAGCGGGCACCGGCGTCGGGAGACGTATCGACCAATCGCCGTGCAAGGCAGAAATTCGAAGTCGTCGAAAAATTCGAAGCCGGCATCGTCCTGCTCGGGACCGAGGTAAAAGCTCTCCGTGAGGGAAACGCCCAGATGGGGGATGCGTATGCGGTTGTCGATGACGGGGAAGTCTGGTTGCGAAACCTGCATATTCCTCACTACGCCCCGGCCACGATCAACAACCACGATCCGGAGCGTCCGCGGAAACTTCTGTTGCATCGGGCCGAGATAGAAAGGCTGATCGGAACGACCCAGCAGAAGGGTTTGACCCTGGTGCCCACCCGCATCTATTTCAAGGGTTCAAAGGCAAAAGTCGAGGTTGGGCTGGCCCGGAACAAGGAAGGAAAGGACCGTCGGCGTGAGATTGCCGATCGCGACGTGCGGCGGGATATCGAAAGGGAATTCAAAGGGCGGTATCGTTCCTGACCTGATGAAGAAGACAAGGAACCTTCTCTGCCTGCTGGCTCTTGCGGCCTTTACCGTCGGCCCCGCATATGCGGTGGCCGCAGACGATCCCACATCAGCAGACACGGTTCCGATCGTCACTGACACGAGCAGCGACACTTCAACCGACACCGCTCCTCTGACCCTGGACCAGGATCAGATCGAGGCGCTTCAGGAAGCAGCGGGGGGTGCGGACGAAGAGAAGAGCACCTTCGAGAAGGCTTCCGATTTCGTCACTGACAACGCGCCGTGGTTCATCATCGGCATCATCGTCCTGGCAGCGATCATTGCCGGGATTCTGATCATGAGGGGTCGGCCACGCCGGGCGAAGGTCCCGAAGGCTTCCAAGTCCGACAAATCGATGAGGCAGGCCGGCGGCCTCGGCGCCTCCGGTGAACCCGCCCAGGTCCCCAGCGCTTCCGAGCTCCGTCGGCGCAAGCGGGCGGCTATCCAGCGCTCGCGTGAGGAAGAACGCATGCGGCGCAAAGCAGGAATTGACAACCGCAAAGCGGCCCGTCAGGGTGCTGCCGGTGGGCCGGTGGCTGCCCCGGCCCCTGGGCCGACCGTGCCTCCGGTAGCGGCACCGGTTGCCGCGGGAGCCGGTGTGGCAGCCGGGACGCTGGATCCAGTCGAAGCTGAGAAACAGGGTGCCCGGGACCAGCAGACGGCGGCCGCCGCGGTTGCCCGTTTGGGTGGGGGAGCAGTGCCCGCGCCCGTGTCACCCAGCCAGACTGCTCCGGCTGCCGGTGTGGTGACGGCTGCGGGTGCAGGCGTTTCGGCTGTTCAGCCCGTCACCGGGGGAGTTCCGCTCACTCAGAAGGCTCCGCCAACTCAGGAGGTCCCACTGGTTCAGGGGGCTCCGCCGGCGACGGGCCCGGCGACGGAAGCATCGCCTGGACCCGACACAGCCTTTGAACCAGCCCCTGCTTCGACCTATGGTGCCCCGGTGTTCACCGAAACGGCCCCGCCCACAACGGAGTTTTCTGCCCCGCAGGAGCCTGAGACCAGTGTCCTTCACGAGCCATCGCTCGAAGCACCGGGGCCTGACGCCGCCGTCGGTAACGCGGCTGGTGCTTTCCTCGCGGCCGGCGCGGCCGGCGCGGCGGGCGGCCTCGTGGGCGCCCATACGGCCAGCTCGTCCCCAGGTGATGCCGCGCAGGAGGACCTGCCGGAACCGATGATCGCCCCCGAGCCCGGAATGTCAGCTGAATCAGCCCTTGGCACCGACCCGGATGAGGTCGCCCGGCCCGGCACCGGCGCCCCGGCGGGGGCCGGGGAACCCGCGCCAACCTCGTTTGACGACGAACGGCTGCGGGCCAAGGTCGCCGAGATCAAGGCTACCCAGGAGTCCCCTTCGTCAACCGGTGAGCCGGCTCCGCTTGGCCCGGATGCCGAGCTTTCTCCCGGACTAGCTGCGGTTGAGCGCAAGCTGGCCAGGAATTCCGAGGAGCGTGACCGGGCATTGAGGGACGCCGAGCAGCGTCTCCGGATGGTTGAGCAGCGGGCCGAAGACGCAGAGCGGCGGGCTGCCTTCGCTGAGCGCCTCGCCCAGCTGAAGATCGAGGAGTCAGATCGCGAGAAGCGACTCAACGATGTGGTCAGCGGTATTGACCGGGCAGAACAGCGTGCCCGCGAGGCAGAAGCCAGGGCTGAATCGGCCGAGAAGGCTGCGGCCGAGGCGCTGGGCAGGACTGAACTCAACGTGACTCCGCTGGTACCAAAGCCTTACGCGCAGGAAGCCCCGCCGGAAGTACTGCCGACCGGTGCCCCAACACCGTCGGCGACCCCGGCTGAGGAAGCCCAGCCTGCCGATGTTGTCGAATCGACCGAGCCCGTGGCGCCCGAACGAAAGGGTCTTTTCGGGGGGACACCGGCAGGAACCACACCGGCGGGCTCTGCCGATTCCGACGCCCTGAATTTGAACAGCGCCACCTTCGAGGAGCTTCGTGAAGCCGGAATGTCAGTAACCCAGGCGACGCGGATCCTTGCGTATCGCGAACGCTTCGGCGGCTATGGCTCGGTGGATGACCTGGAGAAGGTCCCCGGGTTTCCGGCTGACCTGATCGAGAGCCTCAGGGGCAGGCTCTCGACATAGAGCGTCGGGCGGGACCCAACCGATTCCGCCCGGCCCCGGATGAAGTTTGCCCTCCGGTCGAAGCAACCTGTGGCCTGGACGGATTCAGTTCCTGTGGCCTGGACGGACTCAGGGCGAGCTAGTCCAGTTCGAAGTAGGTTCCGGTCGGTCCGAGGTTGACGATTTCGGTTTCCCCGACGCGGGAAGTCCTGCCCCATGATTCGTGGATGTGACCGCAGACGGCCAGGACCGGCTGCTTCTCCTCGATAGCGGCAAGAATCGCGCGGCTACCCAGGCTCATTCCGTCCCCGGCTTCGTCGCAGTGACCCTTGGGAGGGGAATGGACCACCAGCACTGCCTGTTGCGGGAGTCCGGCCAGCATTGCTTCTGCTTCGGCCTCTTCGACGTCAAAGCTCCAACCCCAGGGGGTTACTGGTATGCCCCCGCCGAGACCAAAAAAGGTCTTCCCGTCGATCTCCGTTGATTCACCATGAAGGACCATGGCGGAATCCCACCCGGATGCTGCTTCTCTGAGCGCATCAAGCGTTTCGTTGTTGCCCGGGACAAGCAAAGCCGGTGTTTCGATGCCGCTCAGAACGTTGATCGTTTCCGAAAGTCCTTCGTGGATTGAAGCGAAGTCACCCGCCCCAATCACCAGATCTGCCTGCTTCGACATCTCAACCAGTGCCTCGGCCCGGTCCAGGTCACAATGCAGGTCGCTGAAAGCAAGTATTCGCATGGATGCCACTCTACTCCCGAGCTTCCCACCTCTCCGACAGCCGCAGCCATATTTCGCTTCGCGTGGGGAACGGCGCGACCGCGTGCCTGAGCTCATCCATCGGAACCTTGCCGACAATCGCGATCGTCGCGGCATGGATCCACTCGGCCACTTCAAATCCGGTGAAGGTCGCCCCGACGATAAGTCCACTCAAACGGTCCACCACCAGCCGGCAGGTTCCTTCAACTCCCTTGCCGGTGAAGGAGGCGCCTGGCGTGGAGTCGGAACTCACATCGACCGCCACAGCATCAAGACCCGCTGCTTTGGCCGTGGCCAACGTCTTGCCAACGGCCGCGACCTGTGGATTGGTGAAAGTCACCCTGGCTGAGCCGATTTGTTCGGCCCGGTTTGTGGGCTCGTGACCGAGGAGGGCCTGAACGGCGATCCATGCCTGGTACTTGCCCAAGTGGGTCAGCAGGGCCCTGCCGTTGACATCGCCCACGGCAAACAGCCAGTCGTGACCCCTGACCCGGTAGTCATCGTCCGTTTCAAGGGGAGCGCTACCGTCGACTTCGATCGACTCCAGCCCGATTCCATCCGTGCGGGGTCGGCGGCCGGTGGCCACCATCAGTTCGGCCGCTTCGTATTCATCGCCTCCGGCGGTAGCGATGATGCCTGTCGCGGTTGTCCCGACTGACTCGACACTCCTGCCGGTGATCAGGTTCACGCCGTGCTTCTCCCGCAGCGCGACGTCGACCTGTTCTCCGGCAAAAGGCTCTTCGTGCATCAGCACCCGATCCTCAGGTTCAAACAGCGTTACCTCGGACCCGAGGCTCGACCAGGCCTGTGCCAGTTCACAGCCGACCGGACCCCCGCCCAGGATGATCAGAGATTCAGGTACTTCCCCGGCGGTCGTTCCCTGGCGGTTGTTCCAGATCGGAGCCTCGGCCAGCCCCGGAACAGGAGGTATCGCAGCTGAAGAACCGCTTGCTATCGCGACTGCCCGAACGGCGACCAGCACTTCGCTCTCGACCCTTACTTCGCGTTCACCGCAGATCACGCCGGTGCCGCGGAAAAGCTCGATCCCCCGTTCCTTCAGCCAGTCGAGCTGGGAGGAATCATCAAGGTTGTGGATGACCTCATCCCGGCGGGCAAGAACCGCCCTGGGGTCCAGTCCTCCCTGAATGGCCTGTTTCACACCCTGCATCCGACTAGCCTCATCAAGCACCTCGGCAGGCCGCAGCAATGCCTTGGAAGGCATGCAGGCGTAGTAGGAACATTCACCGGCGACCAGGTGTTGTTCAACCAGCGCGACCCTGAGCCCCGCTTCGGCCGCATAGCCGGCAAATGCTTCACCGGCCGGCCCGGCGCCGACCACGACCACATCAAATTCATGAATGCTCAAGGTGCCTCCTCCTCGGTTTGCCCGGGGTGTCTCTGGCTCTCGCGATGCCACGGGCCTTCAACTCGCGAGGTGCCTTCAACTGGTTTCGGAGTTTGTACCCGTTTTCCGCGCCTTTGACCGGGACTCGCCGGAACCGTACAATGGTGGGGCACCATTCGTGGGGACGACAGGCTTCGACGTGGTCGGACCGTGCGGAGGGTTGCAGGTCGAGGATGTCGATGGCCTCGTAAAAAATCGGCAAAAAACCATATACGGCGACGAACACTCGTACGCCCTCGCCGCCTAGCTGATACCTAGGTAACGAGAGTCGGCCCGCCCTCGGCCCGTGGGGAGGGGTTCCGGCTTCAGAAACGGGCTAGCCCCAAAGGAGCGCCTCGGCTGGAGGGGGACATTTCAGAGGCTTGGCCATCCGCAGTGCCCGCTGGCGCGGACCCCGGGTGGCGAGAACAAAGCGCCGGCTAAACCTGTAGACGCTCTTCGACACGCGACTGCGGACGCGGGTTCAATTCCCGCCGTCTCCATTGAAAAACCCACCACAAGGTGGGTTTTTCTGTTGTGCCGCAACTGGCGGGCTCCAGGAGACGGATACCCGCGACCCGGCCTCGTCAACGCATCGAGAGTGAGGAAACGAGCGCTATATGGCCGTTTGCTCAATCCAGTTGATGTCTCAGGCTGCTCCTGGGTGGCTGGCTTCTGTCTATTCCTGGGTGGCTGGCATCTGTTCGATGTACCCGAAGCCGCGAGTCGCGACCGTACCGACGAGGTCTTTCTGGGCATCACGACGTGACTTGGCGGCGGCAAACTGGGTCCGGAAAGTCTGGCGCCAGGCATTCCGGGCCTGCTGGATCTGCTCCTGGGCGCTGGCCTTGGCGTTCGCGATCCTCGAGTTGTAGAGGTTGGTGACGCTGGTCACCCTTGCCGAGTAACGGCTGTTCACGTTGTTGACATCGGTTGTCCGGGCACTGACGAGGGCGTTGATCCGAGACTGCAGTGAGTCGATTTGCCGGATCAGGGAAGCCCTCTTGGCGGGATTGGTTGCGCGGCGGAGCTGGGCCTTGAGGCGGTCACGCTTGTCGGCGCGGCTGTTGATCTGCGGGGCATAGCTGTCGTAGACCCGCTGGACAGCATCGTTCTGATCCATCTGGAGATCATTGATGCGTTCCGCAAGGTCCTGCTTCAGACCCTGGACCTGGTTCTTCTGGTTGATGCGGATCTGCTTGACCTGGCGACGTTCCTGGTTGTTGTCCTGCTTCTTGAGGCGGTTGATCTTCTGCGAGTAGAGCGCCCCGACCTTGAGGTTGGCGTTATTGCGGCGAGTGGTCAGGTTCGACTTGTAGGACTGGCGCCTGTCGGCGGATGCCGGGGTGCTGCGTTTGCTGAACAGGAACTCGGTGTAGTTCTTCAGTTTCTTGAAAGCCACCGTTTGTTTGATCCCCGGAATCGGCTGTTGGGCTGATGCGGGAATGGCGGAGATGAAAAAGCCGGTGGACAGAATCGCGAGGAGGGCAACGAGACGAAGTTTCATGGTTCTGAAAATAACACCGGAATGCGTTGGAGTTGCTGCGCCGTTCACGCTGACTTCCAGATTCCCGAAAGGTTCCGGATCAGTGGCTGGCGCGCGGGGAAGCTGTCTTGTCCCGCGTTGCGGCGGTCTCCTGCTCGGCACGGATCACGTGCATCACGGCATTGATCAGTGCGAGGTGAGTGAACGCCTGGGGAAAGTTGCCGAGATGCCTTCCCGAACGGGGGTCAATCTCTTCCGCATAAAGCTGGAGCGAGCTGGCGAAGCCAAGCAGACGTTCGCATAACTCCCTGGCGCGGGTGAGCTCACCGATTTCGACCAGCGCGCTGACCAGCCAAAAGGAACAGATGGTGAAGCTCCCCTCTTCACCGCTGAGACCGTCGTCAGTCTGGTCTACGCGGTAGCGGAGAACCAGTCCATCCTCGGTGAGTTCGTCCGCGATCGCGAGGACCGTGCTGCGGATCCGTGGGTCGGTCGGCGGGAGGAAACGCAGAAGCGGCAGCAGCAGGCAGGAAGCATCGAGTGCATCGGAGTCATAGTGCTGCGTGAAGACGCCACGTTCGTCGACCGCGTTCTCGCAGATATCCTCATGGATCTCGTCCGCTATGACCTGCCATTCAGCGGCCAGGTCATGTTCCTCCCGCAACCGGGCCAGCCGGGCTCCGCGGTCGACAGCTACCCAGCACATGACCTTCGAGGAGGTGAAGTGACGGGGCTTCCCGCGAACTTCCCAGATTCCGTGGTCGGTTTCCCGCCAGTGTTCCAGGGCAGCCGTGACCTGACGCTTGAGGATCGGCCAGATTTCTTCCGGCATCCCGTCTCGTGACTTGGTGTGGAGATAGAACGAATCAAGGACCGCGCCCCAGACGTCATGCTGGCGCTGGTCATAGGCTCCATTGCCAATCCGAACCGGTGCTGCCCCCTCATATCCGTGAAGGTGCTCCAGCACCTCTTCTTCGAGTTCCTTTTCGCCCGCCACGCCGTACATGACCTGAAGGTCGTCCTCGCCAGCTGCCACGTCAGCGATGAAATAGAAGAAATCATTGGCTTCCCAGTCGAAGCCGAGGGTGTAGAGGCCCCAGAGAGTGAAAGTCGAATCGCGAATCCAGGAGAAGCGGTAGTCCCAGTTTCGTTCACCACCCGGGGTTTCCGGAAGTGATGTCGTTGCGGCGGCAATCAGGGCTCCGGTCGGAGCATAGGTGAGGCCCTTCAGGGTCAGGGCAGACCGTTCCAGATACCCCCGCCAGGGGTGGTCGGGGAAAGTTCCCCGGGCCAGCCAGTTCTGCCAGTGGTGCGCGGTCCACACCAGCCGGTCGTAGGCCTCGTCGTAATGCTGGGGCGCCGCATGCTCGCTCCAGGAAAGAGCGACGAATCGCACATCGCCCTCCTTGAGCATGGTCCGGGCCGTGGTGCGGGGACCTTCGAAGCCGAGGTTCATGTCCGTATTCAGCCTCAGCTTGAGGTCGATACCGGGCGCCGAGGCGACACCCTCATGGTAGGCATCACCGGTGTACTCCCACTCTGCCGGTACCCGGCCGTAGTCGAACACCGGCTTGCAGTCGAGGGTCAGCTGAACCTCGCCGTGGACGCAGCGGACCATCCGCAGCAGGACATGGTCTGCGTCATAGTCGGTGGGGGCCCTGCGATGGGTGCCGGAGCGATCCCGTTCGTGATGCCACGGACCGATAAGCAGCACGTCACGGACGATTATCCAGCCATCTCCGGTACCCCAGCTCGTTTCCAGGACATTTGTGCCCGGCAGGTACCGCCGGTGACTGGGCACGTTGATGTCTGCCGGTCCCAGCCGGAAGTTGCCGGCGCTCCGGTCCAGGATCGACCCGAAAATGCTCGGTGAATCGAATCGGGGGAGGCAGAGCCATTCGACATTGCCGCTCGGCGCAACCAGGGCCGAAACTTCACCGTCCGAAAGGAAACCGTAGTCGGCGATCGGTGGGTAGGGTGAAACTCCGTGAACCGACTCCTGGGTGGCGATGCGGGCCTCCCAGGAATGCCCGAACTGGGGGCCGGAATGAGGGTGAGGGTCAAAGCCGCCGTTGCTCATGGGTCGAAAATGCTGTCACAAAACGTCCGCGTGGTCATGTCGTCTTCGCGCAGCGACAACAGAAACCCAGCATTGCCACTTCTGCCAGGCAGGCACCCTGGAAGGTTAGATCGGCGGCACAGCGGTTTCGGACCCGCGCTTGGTGGCGGTCCGGGTAGCCTGCCTCGTTCCATGGCAGTCGTCACAGCTACATCAATCGGCATTCACCTCGGAGGAGAGCCGCTTTTCTCCGAGGTCTCATTCAAGCTCATGCGGGGTGACCGCATGACGCTTTCCGGACGCAACGGCGCCGGAAAATCTACTCTCTTGAGAATCCTCGCCGGCGAGGCCGAGAATGACTCCGGATCGATCAGCTTCCAGAAAGGGGCACGGGTCGCACTTCACGACCAGCGACCACCCCGTGATGTCGGCCTGACGCTCCAGGAGTACGTCTTCACCGGGCGTGCCGACGTGTTGGAAACCGAGGCTGAACTGGCCGAACTTGAAAAGTCGATGTCGGATGGCGAGCACGGAGAAGAAACCATGCGCGCCTATTCGGAGGCCCAGCAGCGCCTGGAACTGGCTGGCGGATATCGATGGAGAGACGAGATCCTGGTGGTGCTCAGGGGCCTTGGCTTCAGTGAGGACGAGTTCGACCGATCGCTTTCCACTTTCTCCGGTGGAGAACTCACTCGAGCTTCCCTGGCAAGGGCACTTGGCGCAAGAGCGGACCTGCTGCTGCTCGACGAGCCGACGAACCATCTCGACATTCAGACCCTTGAGTGGCTTGAGGAATACCTGACCGGACTGGACGCCAGCGTGGTCCTGGTTGCCCACGACCGCTGGTTTCTGGAAGCAGTAGGCACGTCGGTCCTGGAGATAGAGGCAGGCCGGGCCCGGTTCTTCGCCGGTCCCTGGCATGCCTGGCGCAAGGAGCACGCAGCCCGTCAGGTGGCGCTCGGCAAACAGATCGAAAAGCAGGAGGCGGAGATCGCCCGGATGGAGAAATTTGTCGAACGTTTCCGGTACAAGGCAACCAAGGCCCGGCAGGCCCAGTCCAGGGTCAAGCAGATCGAGAAGGTCAAGAGCAACGCCGCGACCAGGGACCCGAGTGACAACAGGGTTCTCGCCTTTGATTTCGCCCAGCCCGAGCGGGCAAGCCGGGTCGTTCTCAAGCTTGTCAACGGCAAAGTGGAAGTGCCGGGCCGGGTGCTTCTGGAAGAAGCAAATCTGTTGCTCGAAAGGGATGAACATGTGGTCCTGATCGGACCCAACGGCGCCGGCAAGACGTCTCTGATGTCCACCCTGGCCGGCGAGAGAAAGCCGGCGTCCGGGTCGGTCCGGCTGGGACACAACGCGAAAGTCGGTTATCTGTCCCAGCACGCCGAGACCGCTTCAGGCGAGGGAACCGTGCTGGACGCTGCCGCCCGCGAAACCGGCCTGTCCGGTCAAAAGGTGCGTGACCTGCTCGGCGCCTTTCTGTTCTCCGGTGAAGATGTGAACAAGCAGCTTCAGGACATTTCCGGAGGTGAGCAAAGGCGTTTGTCGCTGGCGATTCTGGTTGCTTCCGGGGCCAATCTGCTGCTTCTGGATGAACCGACCAACCATCTTGATATCGAAAGCAGGGAGGCATTGGAAGACGCCTTGCGAGGATTCCCGGGAGCGCTGATCCTGATCTCCCACGACCGGGCTTTGCTCGAAGCAGTCGGTAGTCGCACCCTGGTCTGCGAGGGGGGACGTCTGGAAAGCTTCCATACGGGCTGGGCCGAATATCAGAAGCGCCGGGACGAGGACGAAGAGGCCGCGAGGGAACAGGAGATCAAATCGAAACCAACGGCGGGGTCGGCGAATGTCCGCCGTGGTGGGTCGCCGGGCAAAGCGGTGGCCAAAGCCCGGCGCAAGGTCGAGAACCTGGAACGCAAGGTTGAACAGGCCGAAGCGGCACTTGCAGCGCTTGAAGACGAACTCGCCGATCCGTCAGCCTGGTCGACTCCGGAAAAGATGGAGGCCGCCACCCGGCGGTACGAAAAGGCAAGGGAGAGAGTGACGTCGCTTTATTCCGAGTGGGAGGGTGCAGAGCTGGTGGCGCGGCAGACCGCAGAGTCCGCAGAGGTCTGACCGGATCCTTTCCTCGTTTCAGGGTCTGGGAATAGGGGAACGCAGGTGCTAGTTTCGGCGTATCGCACGGCCCGGAGGAGTGGAGTTGGCGGACCTGGAGGAGAGACCTGACCTGAACATCCCTGATGCGGAAGAGCGCCAGCTCTACCGCGAGAAGTTCTCTGAGATTGCCGGAAGGATCGCCGAGTCGAAAACGGAAAGACAGGTCTGGGCGGAAGCATCCGGACCTGGCAGCTATCGCTGGATCTGGAGCAGGGCGATCGGGAAAAGCACCCTGTTGGCCGCCTCGCTTGCTTTAGGGCTCTGCCTTGCGGCATTGGCCGGTTGGTTGGCAGGCATCCCCGCGGTAGCCGGCGGCTTTTCGGGAGACCCGCCACTTCCCGCTGCTCTGGCCATGGTTCTCGCGCTGCTTGCGACCGCGATGATCCTCATGAGACCGGGGGCGGCTACTGGGCCGGCGGTAGCCGGTCCCGTGATCAGCGGTGGAGTGCTGGTCGTCGGGATCCTGGTTCTACTCCTGGAACTTGCCGGATCAAGCCCGGTTGACTGGGGCGACGGGTCAACCCGGATCCCGGCTTTCTCTTTGCTGATTGATATTCCCCTGATGGCTCTCTGCCTGCTGAGCGTTGACCTGGATGCTCCACGCTTTCGCTGGCACAACTGGCTGATTCCGATTGTGGGGATCGTGTTCCTGACCTCGATCATGACCAAGGGATATCGGGCAGTGCTGATCACGGACCCCTCTTTCGACTACAGCCACACCGGAGCGATCGTCCTTCTCCTCCTCTATGTCGGCTTCATCTTCATGCGGCCGGAACGCGGCGTAGCCGCCTTCCTTGCTGCGACCGGCCCTGGTCCGTCGATGGCCCGGCTGCTTCTTCCTACCGCTCTGCTGATCCCGGCTTCGATGTTCGTCGTCGATCTTGTCGCGGAGCGCCTCGCGTCCGGGGAGGCGGCCCTGGTGAAGAGTCTCGATCAGATCCTGATGCTGGTCCTCCTGCTCTGGATGATCGCCTACGCCTCAAGGCGCCTTCAGGGGTTCTACGGATACTGGACGCAGGCGAATGCCGAGTTGACCTCGCAGGCCAACGTCTTGACCGGTATGTCGGAGGGCGTGGTGATGATGAAGGTGAGCGATTCCCGCATTGTCCTCAGCACCCCACAGTTCGACGCCATGCATGGTTACGCGACGGGTGACCTGATCGGACGGCACATTGACACGATTGCTCCCCCTGACCTCAGTCCAGATGAAATTCGAATGAGGTCACAGGTGATGCGTGAACTGGCCGAGAACGGAGAAGCCAGCTACGAGAGCCGGTCGGTCAAACGTGACGGTACTGATATCTGGAGCCGGGTCAACGGGGTGATCGCCAATGATCCCGACCACGGTCCCGTGCTGATCCTCGTCAAGTACGACGTCACCGAGGAGTACATCGCCAAGAGCGCCGGCCGGGATGCGGAAATGCGCTTCCGGCAGGTATTCGAGCAGAGTCCGATCGGTCTTTGCCTGGTCACCCCCGAAGGCCGTTTCGAGCAGGTCAATCAGAGCTTCGAAGCGATTACGGGGTACAGCGCCAGTGAACTGGGTCAGATGACTTTCGCCGAGATCACCCATCCCGACGACATCGAGGAGGACCTCGATCTTACCCGCTCGGTGTTTGACGGCAGCCGGGACGGTTTCACGATGGAGAAGCGATACATCCGGCAAAACGGAGAGACCGTCTGGGTCTATCTGACCGTTGCGATGTTGCGCGATTCCGAAGGCAATCCTTCCCAGGCACTTTCGATGGTCGAAGACATCACCGAACGCCAGAGGTTGAGTCACCAGCTTCAGTACCTGGCCGATCACGACCCACTGACCGGTCTCTACAACCGGAGGCGATTCGAAGAGGAGCTGAACGTTGCGATCTCTTCCGGCCATGAGCGGGGAATCGCGATCCTGGTCATCGACCTCGACAACTTCAAGTTCATCAACGACAGCTTCGGTCATTCGGTTGGCGACCGGCTGATTGTCCGGACTGCCGAATTGCTTCGCAGCCGGCTTCGGAGCGATGACACTCTCGCCCGTCAGGGTGGAGACGAGTTCGTTGTGGTTCTCCGGGATATCGAGCCGACCTCGGCGCTAACGACTGCGGAGGTTCTGGTCAAGCTGGTCGCCCGGGAAGTCAGGGTGGAAGGGGCAGAACACTCGGCCCGGGTCACAGCCAGCATCGGTGTCGCCTGCGCCTCCGACGGAAAGCCGGTCGCGGAGGAAACCCTGATGATGCAGGCTGACATCGCGATGTATGAAGCGAAGGGCGCGGGCAGAAACAGGGCACGGGTCTTCCAGCCTGGCGAGGACTCGCCCGTGACCCTGGGCATCGACTGGGCGGGCAAGCTCAGGAGCGCGCTGGAAGATGACGCGCTGGTGCTTTTCGCGCAGCCGATCGTGCAGCTCGACTCACCCTCGATACCGCATTTCGAACTCTTCATCCGGATGCTTGACCGCGGCGGATCGCTGGTCCGGCCGGGCGCTTTCCTGCCGACCGCAGAGCGGCATGACCTGGTACAGGAGGTAGATGCCTGGGTGGTCCGGCGGGCAATCAGGGTTCTGGCGGATGCGGGAACCAATGGCCGGAGCACGAGGCTGTCAATCAACCTTTCCGGGCGCACGGTGGGAGACCCCGGACTCCCCGACCTGGTCGGGGACGAGCTGACCCGAACCGGGATTGATCCGTCCTGCCTGATCTTCGAGGTGACCGAGACCAGTGCGATCGGGAACATGACGATGGCCCAGGAGTTTTCCGCCCGGATGGCCGAGATGGGCTGCGGTTTCGCGCTCGATGACTTCGGCACCGGCTTCGCATCGTTCTATTACCTGAAACATCTCGCATTCGATTTCGTGAAGATCGACGGGGAGTTCGTCCAGAACCTTTCGCATGATCCGGTGAACCGGCTCCTGGTGCGGGCTCTTGTCGAGATCACCCGGGGGATGGGCAAACAGACGATTGCCGAACAGGTCGAGGAAGAACGGACCCTGGAACTGTTACGGGACTTCGGAGTCGATTTTGTCCAGGGCCACTATCTGGGTCAGCCGCGGCCCCTGGAGGACTGCAATCTCACCGCCGTTCCGGCCATGCCGAAGGCGGCATCGGCCGAGGCCTGAATTTCAGGGTTCCGGATCCGGTTTCTTCGGGCGGCGTCGCGCCCATTCGATCAGGACTTCGCCGACCAGTAGCGCGATCAGGGCGCCGAAGACCGAAGCGAGAACCAGCACGATCACCTGTTTGGTTCCTTCCTCGATTGAATAGTTGATGGCCGCGAACGCAGGGCATTCCCGGCCTTCCCGGCAGGTCCAGACCCAGAGCCCGTTCGAATAGGCCCCCGGTGCCGGGACTGAGGAATCCCTGTCCACTTCCAGGGAGTCCGGGAGCCGCAGCTTTACCTCGTAGCCTCGGCCTGCCCCTTCGACAACCGGTAGTTGCAGGTAGCAGGACAGCAGGCTGCGTTTCTCGGTCGGGTCCGTCTCGGAAAAACGGGTGCGGGACTGGTTCCCGTCGGCCTTCAGGGCCAGACGTCTCCAGCCACCGTCGTCGGAGTAGATCCTTACGGGGCCGATCGCCAGGCCCTTGGGTCCGTTCAACTTCACCGAAGCCTTCATTGACTCGCCACAGTTGCGCAGGTCAAGGGTTACCGAGGCGGACTTCGTCCCTGGAGGAACTCTCACTACCGGGTTGGTGTCAGCCGGGGGACGGTGGCTGTTCAGGGTGAGGGCAGCCGCTCCGAGCACAAAAATTGCCAGAGCGGCTCCAGCCGCCACGGGCAAGCGGACCAGGGTGAGCCGGCCAAGTCGCCTGAGGCGCTCATTCCACGGCATTCCTTTCAGCGTCCCCGGCCGAAGCGCAAGCAGACTGAAGGCCATGAGGATGACCAGTACGAACAGTCCACCAAGGATTGAGAACTCGGCGAGGTCGGTGAGACTCACGGCCGGTGGTCAGTTGCGGGACTTGCGCCAGGCGACCAGCTTGCGGCCGAATGCCGGCGTGGCGCTTGAGGCGAGATGCTCGGCTTCTGCCCGGGCCTCGGCCGGATCAAGCCCGAGAACTTCGCTCGTGAGGTCGGTCGCAGCTGTCCGGCGTGAGGTCAAGACCAGGGCGGCGCTCATTCCGGCCGGGGTCAGGCCGAGGTCATCTTCATTGATCAGATCCATTTCACGGATCCGCCGGACCATCTGAAGGGCAGAGGGCTGGGAGACCTCCAGTTCCCGGGCCAGCTTCGCCTGGGTCGGTGGCTTGCCCTCCTGACCGAGGTCGAACAGAGCCATCAGATATCGAGCTACTCCCTCGCTCATTTCCACGCAGGGATTGCTTTCCTTGTGCTCCGCAGCATCGTTGCTTGTCTGATTGGTACTCAAACCAGCCTGGATTCTACCTCCGCGGTGGGACATGGGCATGCCGGATTGTCATAGTCTCTTGCCGTCAGTTGCCCAACCGTGGAGGAAATCTTGACCCGGAACCGTCTTGTCCTGCTGCTCATTGCCTTGCTCTCCCTTGCCGTTTTCGTCGGCTGCGGTTCGAGCGACGACTCGTCGAGTGACGAATCAGGCTCAACCGAGTCGAACACCACCACCGCTTCGGACTGCACTCCCGAGAGCCTCTCTACTTTCAAGGATGGCGTCCTGACGATCGGCACCGATTCACCGGCCTATCCGCCCTACTTCGAAGATGACGATCCGACCAACGGCAAGGGCTTCGAAAGTGCCCTTGGCTATGCGATCGCCTCCGAACTGGGTTTCAACGATTCCCAGGTGGAGTGGGCGACGGTGCCGTTCAACGCATCCTACGCTCCGGGCCCGAAGAACTTCGATTTCGACCTGAATCAGATCTCCATCACGCCGGCCCGCGAGAAGGCTGTGACTTTCTCGGTGCCGTACTACACCGCCAACCAGGCCGTCCTGGTCAAGAAGGGCGGTGAGCTGGATGGGATCACCAGCCTGGATCAGCTGAAGGACGCTTCAATCGGAGTCCAGATCGGGACCACCAGTTTCGACGCGGTGGAAGAGCAGATCCAGCCTGAATCCGAGCCCAAGGTCTTCGACAACTCGAACGATGTCGTGACCGCCTTCAAGCAGGAACAGGTGGACGCGATCGTCGTTGACCTGCCGACTGCCATCTACCTTCGTGATGCGGAACTCTCCGGGACGGTAGTGGCCGGTCAGTTCGAGCAGGAAGGTGGCGACAAGTGGGGCGCCCTGATGGCCAAGGATTCTGATCTGAAGGGTTGTGTCGATCAGGCGATAGACACACTCACCGAAGACGGAACCCTGGAGGAACTCACCAACCAGTGGATGGCCGACTCGGCCAAGGCTCCGAAGCTCGACTGAGCGGGCGCTGACCGGGGAAGACGAAACTCACGGCAGTACCGGTGATCGCCGGGCCGCCCGCGACAAGGCCAGAAAGGCCAAGGCGCGGCGCGGTCAGGCGATCGCCGTTCTCTCTTCGGTTCTGGTGATCGGCGGACTCGCGGCGATCATTCTGACCAGCAGTGGATGGCCCGATGTTCGCGAGACTTTCTTCTCGGCCGAGGCCTTCAGAACATCGTTTCCGGAAATCCTGAAGGGCTTCTGGCTGGATGTGAAGCTGTTCATCGGCGTCGAGATCGTGGTTCTGATTCTCGGCCTGCTGATAGCTGTGGTCCGGACCAGCAAAGTGCCTGCGCTTTTTCCGATCCGGGTTCTGGCAGCGGTCTATTGCGACTTCTTCCGTGGAGTACCCGTCATTCTGCTCGTCTACCTGATTGGTTTCGGGATTCCCGCCCTTGATCTCGCCGGGATGCCTACCGATCCGGTCATACTGGCGGCAATCGCGCTTTCGCTGGCCTACAGCTCCTATGTGGCCGAGGTCTACCGGGCCGGGATCGCGTCGATCCACCCGAGTCAGACCGATGCGGGACTCGCCACCGGTTTGACCCGGATCCAGACCCTCCGGTTCGTCGTGGTCCCGCAGGCAGTCCGCCGGGTCAGGCCACCACTACTCAACGACTTCATCTCTCTCCAGAAGGATGTTGCCCTTGTTTCAGTTCTTGGTATCGCGGAGGCCTTCAGAATCGCCCAGATCGAGACTCTTTCGACTTTCAACTACACACCCTTGCTCGCAGCCGCATTGCTGTACCTCGCGGTGACCATCCCGATGGCCCGAATCCTCGATCACATCACGGCGAGAGAGCAGATCAACTCATGAGCGGCCAGCGACAGCCGGTGATCGAGATCCGCGGGGTCACCAAAGCCTTCGGTGACCGTCAGGTGCTGGACGGAATCGACCTGGTTCTCCGGGAACACGAGGCGATCGCCCTGATTGGTGGTTCAGGGTCGGGGAAATCGACTCTGCTGCGCTGCATCGACCTTCTGATTGAAATCGACGACGGGGACATATTCCTCGACGGCGAAGTGATCACCGACCCGGCAGTCGACCCGGTATCAATCCGGCGCAGGCTCGGCTTTGTGTTCCAGTCCTTCAATCTCTTTCCCCACATGACCGTGATTGACAACGTGACGCTGGGGGCGGTGCGCGCTCACGGTGAAAGTCGACGGGAAGCGAAGGAACGGGCGAGGGAGCTGCTTGATCGGTTCGGTCTGGGCGGCCGTGAGAATGACCGGCCCGATCAGCTTTCAGGGGGCCAGCAGCAGCGGGTTGCGCTGACCCGAGCCCTGACTGGCAAACCACGGGCGCTGCTACTCGATGAAGTGACCAGTGCGCTCGACCCGGAACTGGTGGGTGACGTGCTCGATGCGGTCAGGGACCTCAAGCAGGAGGGCATGACGATGATCCTTGCTACCCACGAGATGAGCTTCGCCCGTGAGGTAGCCGATGAAGTCGCGTTCCTGCATGAGGGGCGGATCATCGAGCAGGGCAGTCCGGACAAGATCCTCTCCGATCCCGGTCAGCCCGAGACCCGGAAGTTCCTGCGCCGCCTCCTTGCGGCCGGTCGTATCTGAAGCCCGCCACACTTTCGGCGGCCAGCACGGGGCCGGCCGCCGAAAGTGATCAGCTCAGGACTTCTGCGTATTCATCTTCTTGATCTTCTTTGACTTCTTCACGGCTCTGCGGACGCATTTCTTGCGGTTCTTCACAGCCTTGCGCCGTGCCTTGCCCTTCTTGCCGCGAGGGTTGAATTTCTTCCGGCAGATCCTCTTCTGCTTTTTCAGGTTGAACTTCTTGAAGGTCTTGACCTTGAAGCTGCTCAGCGCGGACCAGTTTCCGTTCGCATCCTGTTGACGGACCGCGATGTAGATCGTTTTCTTCGGGGCCAGCTTCAGCCGGACCTTCTGCTTGCCGTTCGGATTTGCAATCTTCGGAGCCTTGATCCGCTTGCCGAGTCTGCTCAGGGTTATCGGCTTCCGTGACTTGTAAACCTGAAGCGCGCTCACCTTGCCTCCCCTGATCCCGTCCTGGCCGGAAGCCTTCCACTGGATCAGGGCTGACTTCTTCGACCGCTTGACCACGAACTTGACTCCGGCCGGCGGGCGGGTGTCGTTGCCGTAGCGGCCCGAGTTGTGCTCGTCATGGCGGTAATGCCACCACTGGTCATTGCGCGAAGCGTCACCTCCGACATTCCAGAGGAACAGCTGGCCTTCACGGCTGCCGTAGGCGAGAGTCTGCTGGCCGTCCAGGTTCGGTTCTCCGATCACGCCGCCGAATGAGGTCCACTGGCCTGTCCACTTCGGGAAACCGGGGGCTTCCTTGCCGTCCGGTCCGCGAGCGTGGATCCAGTACGAGTCATTCGACGAAATCATCGAACGGTTCGAGTCCGCGGTCAGGTTCGCCACGACCGGTGACGTGTAGAACGGGAAGCCGTCCTGGTCAGCCGGGAAGCTGTCGAAAGTGAGGCCGGAATCGACGTCCCAGACCTGGTCGAAAACGTGGGGGAGAGCTGCCTGGCCGGCATCATCAAGTGCTCCGGTCAAGGTCAGGCCACCTGCCATCGGCTGCATGTAGTCGGGCCTGCCGTCGTTGTTCAGGTCGCCGATCGCACCCTGGCTTGTGACCCCGACCGTGAGTGCATCGTGGCCGTAGTACGGCGGCACACCGGAACATGTAGGGGCGTTGCAGTTGGCGAAAAGGTTCCGGTAGACGCTGCCGTCACCGTTGAAGATGTGCGGGGCGCCTCCGACCGGCGTGATCGCGATCCGGAGTTGGCCCGAACCGTCGAAGTCACCGATCGAAGCGGCGTTGGCACCTTCCTGAACGAAGTCGATCGACTGCGAGTAACAGCCCGCAAAGGTTCCCATCCGGACTGGCCAGCCGGCCATGTAGGCACCGCCCGCATGGTTGTTGCCATCCGGGTGGATGCCGTAAGCGAAGGTTTCGCTGGCGTCGTCATCGCAGTCGAACCCGGGCAGGAACACCTGATCGGTGCCGGTGCCGAGGACGTCGCCGACCGCGGGGGTCATCATCAGCTTCGGGTCACGGATGAAATCTCCGTCAGGGATAGTGCTCCGGATCGACGCCGGCAGTTCGATCTTGACCGGCCAGCCGGAGACCGGCTTGCCGTCCGGCTGGAAAGCGTAAACGTGGCCGTCATAGCTGGACATCAGGATCGAAAGGCGGTTGTCTCCCGTCAGGTTGCCCAGAGCGGGCGCGGACCAGTTTCCACGGATCGGAAGTCGATGGCGACGGGCCCCGGAATTCGGAGTCGGGACCGGCAACGAGTTGTACTGGGGGTTGCCCGAAACCGGGAATCCTTCCCGCAGTTTGCCGGCCGCATTCCATACGTAGATCCAGCCACTTGTGGTGGTTGCGACGATCGACTGGGCACCGTTCCCTTCAAGGTCACCCACGGCGATGCCGCTGATCGGGTCGCGGGCCTCGCGAAGTGCCTGGACCGAGTTGTACGCCGGACTGTTGAAGTTCTGCGGGTTGCGCTCGTCAACGTAACGCAGCTGCCTGGTGTAAACCGGGAATCCGGGGGCCTGGCTGCCGTCAGGCTGGATCGCACTGACGGAGCCGTCCATGGTGCCGAAAACCAGATCCAGCTGTCGCTTGCCGTTCAGGTCCACGAATGTTGGTGCGGCGCTCATCTCGGTGCCGATCGACTTCGGGTACCCGGCGACCATGTCCTTGTCGGCCCGTGAGCCGATCGATCTCCGGTCCTCGCCTTTGAGCCCGTTGCCGTCCCGGGCCCGAAGCCGGAGAGAAACCGTGTACTGCTCCGGGCCGTTCGGCGGCAGCACGCTCTGGGCCGGATCGGCCTGGGCTGCGGCGACCGAAAGTTCACTCAGTTCGAGGGTGCCGAGCACACCTGACCTCGCTTCCTTGCCGGTCGAGATCGTTTTGAAGTCACTGTCCTTCGGGTCGGCACCCTGGGCCCACTCCAGGGTCCATTCGATTCCGTTCGATCCCCAGGCCGATGGAGCGACCTTGCCCTTGATCTGGAGTTGCTTCTGTCGCGTCGGATCAACGTAGGCGTACCAGTCGGGTGAGTCAATATCAGCGGTCGGCGGCACCCGGCCGTCCATGATCAGCTTCGTCGCCTTGCCGATGTTCGGCCTGCCGTATCCGTACTGAGTGGACCAGGCGGTGTGGGTCGAATCGGTCTTTGAATCGGGGTTCCCGGGCCACTGTCGGGCAACGTTCGGATGGTCGCGCTGGGGCAGGATTTCGCTGATCGTGTTGATCAGGACCTGCTTCACCTCGTTCGGTGAGAGCCGTCGCGGAATGATCCCCTGGTCGACTGCGTTGAGAGCCGCGGACTGGACCATGCCGAGGAAAGCGGCCTGGAACGGCGTCGCGCCCGAGGTGGTGGTTTCACCACCCGAGAAGATCGAATGCGTTCCGTAACTGGTGACGTTCGAGCGGCCACGGAAAGACTTCGCTTTGTCCCCTTCAACATCCTGTACCAGTCCGTTCCCGGGGAATACATCGTCGAAAAGATGCCCGTCCGTGTGGTCCATGGAATCGAAGTCGTTCGAGTCCATCGACATCAGGATGCCCTTCTCCTCGACCGCATAGCGCACGGCTTCCCGCAGGGCGGTCGAGTACGCGTAGGAGACAACCACCGTCGACATTGCGTCCACACCGATGTCCGCGGCGTAGGTGATTGCAGGTGCGAGGCCGTCAGCTTTGCCGACGGACTCCGCACCCGATTTGACCGGTACAACGCGACAGTTCCGGCAGTTTCCGATTCCGGCGAAGTTGTTGTTCGCCTCCCCGCCCATCTCCGCGATCAGCCCGGATGCGTGGTTGTATCCGCGGTCTTCGCCCTGGGGATCATTCGTGTTCTGGTAAGCGTTCCAGCCCGAGATGTCATTCGGGTAGCCGTTGCCGTCGTTGTCGATCCTCGCGTCCTGGGGGCAGGACTCGATCCGGTGTCCGGTGATCTTGCAGTGGCCGAACACGGCGATCAGGTCTTCCGGAGTCAGGTAGGGGGTCTGCGGTCCGGCGATATTGACCGAGTGGATGTAAGGGTGCTGGCCGTCGTTGGCGCACCCTCGGGTGGTGCCTTCCTGTTCGGTCGTGAACTGGGGAGTCATGCCCGGACAGTCAGGGTTCACCCGGGGGTCCTTCGCGTAGTCGCGGATGTCGAACTCGCCGTTGCCATCGAAGTCATAGCGACCCAGGTCCTGGCCGTCCCATCCCTGAGGGAAGGGGAGCTCACCCTGATTCAGGTAGATCGCATTCAGTCCGTCCTTGACCGAATTCGAGCTGTAGTTGATGCCACCCTCGACGTATGCGATGAGGATGTCATCCCGTCCGACATTGCCCTGGGCCCAGGCTCCGGTCATGTTGATGCCGGATGCGTTTTCCGGGTCGGAAGCATTCAAAGCCCAGCAGGGAAGGCCGCCACCGGGTCGTGGCTGATCAAACACAGCGCCGCCGGGAGGGAGACAGAGTCCGTCCATCGGGCCATACAGGTTCCACTGCTCGGAGTCCTGGCAGCCGGTCAACGGATCCTGCAATTCGCAGCGGGCGAAGTTCGGATCGTTGGGCCAGTCGGCCTTGTTCAGCACCGGTCCGTTCGGAAGTACCGGCGCGGGGTCGGCTGCGGCCTGTCGGGTCGCGCCCACGGCCAGAAAGACGAGAACGGCAACAAGCACGACGAAGACACGATTCAAGAACAAGACATTCCTCCCTTGGAACGGATTTTCCCTGACCCCCACACCTCCCGTGACGGCCCTCACGTTGAGGTTACCGGCTCCGGGCCCGGTTCCGGCTCCTCGGCCGAAGGGGAGACTTTCCCGACTTCCTCCATCGGATCTACAACCGGCGGGAGGTGAGGTTGATTCGGTCCGGCCGGGTTGATGTAGAAAACCCGTGTCGCACCCAGGCGATCGGGGAAGCCGCGGCGGTCCAGCCGAAGGAGGACTCCGAGGAAGCCGAGGCCGAAAGGGATAGCAGCCAGCCAGAAGCCCACAAGCCTCCGCAACGCCAGTTTCGGTCCGATTGCGTTTTCGCCTTCATGTTCGATCCGGATGTCGAGGAATCTCATCCCGGGGGTCTGTCCGGAGAGCGACCAGAAGACGAAGAGGTAGAGCGAACCAAGGCCGAGCCAGGCGACTCCGCCGACCGCGTAAGCGGCACCGCTCAGGTCGCCGATGTCGATGCCTACCGCGGTGGCCAGCAGTCCGATCAGCGCGGTCGATCCGAGCATGACCAGATTGATGATCACTCCGTCGAGGCTGAGGGCCAGCGCCCGGGTGATGATGCCTGCCCGGTCGGTTGGGGTGGTGCGCTTTCGACGGAAAGTGAGCCGCCGGGCGATTCGCTCGAAGGCGAAATCCAGGGCGCGGGTCACGCGGGCGACCCCGCGGCCGATGTCGTCGATCAGCCCCAGACCCTGGGAAGCGATGGCTGCCCGGACTTCCGGTGCTTCGGCGATGCGTTCGATCAGTTTCTGTGTTTCGTCGCTGTCGAGGATCCGGGACCAGAGCCGGTCGGTCAGTTCCGAGTCGACGATTTCCAGCATTGCCTGTTCGACAGCCTCGGATTTCATCGCGTCCCGGACTGCATTTTCGATGACCGGTCCCTCCATGATCCGGCTGATCGAGCGTTCAACCGCCTCACTTTCCACCGCGCGGACGATCGCTTCCTCGATCGCGGACTCAAGGGCCTGGTCGATTCCGGTCACCCCGACCGCCCGGCGGGCCCGGTCAGTGCCCGCCCCGACCAGGCGACCCGCCAGTGACTTTGAATCAGCCGTCTCCTCATTCCCGTTCAGGTCCGGTTCCATGGGATCAGACTAGCCCCGGATCGGGTTCAGAACGAAATCGGCTTGCTTTCGACCGGGCCGTTTCAAGGGTCACCGGGTCCAGCGTCACCGGCTCGAGCGGAGCATTGCGACTGATCCTGTCCAGCAAGGCCTCTTCGACCTGGTGCCGGTCGGCCGAGGGGACCTCATCCTGGATACAGCCCACACTTTCCCGGCTGTAATCGATTCCGAGTGATGCGTATACAGGTTCGAGTGTGTCTGCGATAAGTCCGGCGCCGGACACCACGATCACGAATCCCACATGTGCCGCACCCTGGATCATCCGTTGTCCGACCCCGGCCAGCTTCGTGACGCCGCGCGCGTTGAGGCTGAACTCTCCCGGACAGTATTCGTCAGGGACCGGTCCGATCCGGGCGTCAACGCCAAGCATCGAGAGTGCCTCCCTGACCAGACTGGTCAGTTCGGCGAATCGCAGGCCGGTCCGCTTTGCCGGTTGCGGGTCAGGCAGCGTGAAGGTCAGGCTGAGCGCCCCTTCACTGAAAGCGGCCGCGCGGCCGCCGGCCAGTCTTTCCATCCCCGGAAAGCCCTTTCGGCCGGCCGCCGCGACGGCCTCCGGGTATCCGGGGGAGACAACATCCCGACGCCCGAACGCGACAACTCTGCCCGGCCGGCTCAACCTGACTGTCGCGGGCCGCTCACCACGGGAAACCTGGTCGAGCAGGACCCGGGAAAGGGAGGGGCCGACCTCCGGCTGGTCAGGAAAGCCTTCGCGAAGAAGTTGCCAGCCGGAAAGCGGTATCCGACGGGCTTTGGTATGAGTATTTGCTAACAAATCGTCGAGAACTCCCGCATTCCAGATTTTGACAACACGTAATTCACTGATAATCCTCACAGCGATAGCGGCTTTGATTATCGCCGGGAACCTGCTTATCGACCGTGATTCGGAAAGCAGCGCAGTAACCGGCCCGGCGGTAGCAACCGCCGCAATCACTTCGGAAACCCCGGAGGGTGTTGTCTTTCAGCTCGGATCGCTGATTGATGCTCATCAGACCTACCTCGCTTCGGTAGAGGCCGCGAAAGCACAGGCGAAACTCGATGCCAGGCTGGAGAAGAAGAAAGAGCAGCGGGAACTCAAGGAGAAATTCGATGACCTTCCCGGATCGGTGACTCCCGAAACTCTCGAGGCGATCGCCGACTGTGAATCCGGCGGTGACCCGAATATCGTCTCTTCGAACGGGCTCTACCACGGCAAGTACCAGTTCCATCCCGATACCTGGGAGTCGGTGGGCGGCAAGGGTTTGCCTTCCGAGGCACCTGAGGCCGAGCAGGACTACCGGGCAGCATTGCTTTACGAGCGGTCCGGCCCCGGCCAGTGGCCTGTCTGCGGCCAGTGAGTTTCTGACCGAGAGTTGAATTTTGACTCCGGGCTTGCCTGAACTAGGATTGTCTGCGTCTTGATTCTGGGGGCAATTGAAATATCTCTTCGGTCAACCCGCACGGTACTGTCGCGCGTTTCACCGGATTCGGCGACCAGGATTCTCGACCGTAGCCATGGAATCACCGCCGGGGTGGAGGCTCTCGAACGGCTGAGCGCGCTGCTTATGGCCGAGATCGAGAACTCCCGCGATATGGGCGCGGAAAAGATCGAAGTGCTGGCGGCCCCGGCCCTGAGGGGTTCGCGGCTGGTTCGGCTGCTCGACCGTGTCACCGGCGCGATGGGAAGCGGGCCGATTCGAATCCCGAGCAAACGGGACTGGGTGGCTGCCAGTTTTCTGGGCGCTACGGTGCCCGCCGGTGACGCCCTGCAGGATTCTGTTTCGGTCGCGGCCATCGGCGAGACAGCGATCGGATTCGCGTCGGGCATGCCGGGCCGGATGCCGGACTGGATTGGTTCCCGCCCGGTCGGTTCTTCGACCATGACCAGCAAGGCCAGATTCCAGGATCCGCCCCGCCCGGGCCAGATCGAGGCGGCGGTCACCGGTGCCTCGAGGGGAATCGCGTCAATGTGCCCGCCGGCAACGGATCGCGTGTTGGTGGTGTCGCCGCTCGCCACCGTGGTCGAACGGCTCTGCGGACCCAAGATCGGCCCGGAGGATGCCCGAAAGGGTCTCAACGCAATTCTCGGCCAGACCAGCGAGGACATCTCCGCGTGGTTCGGTACCGAACCTTCTCTTGCCAGGTATCTGCCCGGAATCATCGTCGGCCATGCCGCACTTGCCGAAGGGCTTGGTGCCGAGGTCGAGCCGGCCCTGGCTGACCTCGCTGCCAGCCGCCACTGGCTGGCCGAGCGGGACGGCAGCCTGGCCGGTCAGGGACAGGTTTGAGTCAGTCGCCCGATTCAAAGAAGGTTGATGACTTCGAGGCTGGCTTTCCGCCGCCCGGGGACGAGTCACCGACGATGCACAGCCGGGAGGGCATCCAGTCGGTCAGCGTCAAAGCGCCGACCCGGGGCAACCGGAAACTCGAGCAGTTCCTCGCGAACGTCAACCAGGACGACGAGATCCGCACCTGGTGGTATATGGCGCAGGTTCATGCCGAGAGGCTCGGGATGTCGGACCACTCCTGGGTTCACATGCAGATTGTGCTCAACATCGCGCTGAGGCTTGCCCGGCTCCTTGACAAGGGCGGGGTGAAGGGGGCGATGGTCACAGACCACGGAATGAGTCAGAAGGATGTCGAAGTAGTCGTCGCGGGAGGGGCTCTGCTCCATGATGTCGGCATGTCGATCCATCGGGCCGACCATGAGGAGTACAGCCTGTTTCTCGCCCGCGAAGCCCTGCCCAGGCTGCTTGACGGGATTTACACGGAACCGGCCAGGTCGATCGTGATGGCCGAAGTTCTCCATGCCATCATCGGCCATCGTCGAAGGGGACAGCCGTATACGGTCGAAGCCGGGATCGTGAGGGTCGCCGATGCGCTCGACATGGCGGAGGGCCGCACCCGGGTGCCCCTCGAGGCTGGGCAGGAGGGCATCCATTCGATCTCGGCCGCTGCTATCGACCGGGTCCGGATCTCGGCCGGTGAAAACCGTGCGGTCCGGCTCGACATTGAACTGAACAATTCGGCTGGAATCTTCCAGGTCGATGACCTACTTGCGACCAAGATCCGCGACACACCTTTGGCCGATCACATTGAAGTCGTGGCCGAAGTCGGTGGCGAGAGCGAGAAACGGCTGCTTTCAGGGTTTCGTCTCGGCGCATGAAAACCGGCCTGGTCATTCTCCGGGAGCAGGGCCTTCACGAGACTGGCAACCACCCGGAGAATGCAAGCCGTTTCCCCCCCGTACTGGAACGGCTGACCGGAGACAGCAGGAGCCGGACGCTGCCGGTCTTCGAGTCACGCGAGGCTTCGGTCGAGGATCTGCTCCGCGCTCATGCGGAATCGCATGTCGAGAATGTCCGCGTCGCGGCCGGGAACGGGCCGACCTGGCTGGATGGAGACACGGTTGTTTCCCCAGAGAGCTTTCGGGTTGCTCTTCGCGCAGCCGGAGCTTCCCTGGTCGCGGTCGACGCAGTCACCGATCCGGGCGGCGATCTGAGCAGCGCATTCGCCATCGTCCGGCCGCCGGGCCATCATGCGACCTCGGACCGGGCAATGGGTTTCTGTCTGTTCAGTAACGCCGCGATTGCCGCCCGGTACGCGAGGGAGGTGCTCGGGATCGACCGGGTCGCTGTCCTTGACTGGGATGTTCATCATGGCAACGGGACCCAGGACATCCTTTACGAAGATCCGTCGGTCCTGTTCATCTCTTTCCACCAATGGCCCCTCTACCCGGGCAGTGGCTGGCTGGATGAGAGCGGCGCCGGCGAGGGCCGGGGTTTCACGGTCAACCTGCCGATGCCGCCTGGCTCCGGAGACATTGAGCACCTGGAGGGGTTCAACGCAATAGCCGGACCGATCCTCGAACAGTTCGACCCTGGTCTTCTGATCATCTCCGCCGGACAGGACGGTCACGTCGCGGACCAGCTGGCGAACCAGAACCTGACCGCGGCCGGGTATCACGCGCTGGCCGAGGCTTCAGCCAGGTTCGCGGAACGGCGGGGCATTGGTCTGGCCGCGCTTCACGAAGGTGGTTACAACCCGCTGACGCTGCCTTTGCTTGACCATGCGATCTACGCAGGTATCGGCGGATTCGCGCCGGATCTTTCAGGCGATGTCCCCGCGCCGGATGCCGGCGACCCTGGCTGGGTCGAAAGGCTGGGGCAGATCAGGAGGATCCAGTCCCGGTACTGGCACCTTTGAGCCTGAGCGGGATGCCTACGAGTTGAAGCGGTCCAGGTCGTGCCGACGCTGGTCCTTCTTTGCCTCGAGCCGACCCTGGATCAGCGAAAGCACGGTGACGAGGATCGCGAAGAAAGCGATCACGCCGAAGCAGAAAAAGGTTATGTAACGGTCATCTACCCGACCGGCGGTACCGAGACCGTCGGCGGCCAGGGCATAGGCCGGGGCCACCAGCACGAAGAGCGTGGCGAGGACAGCGACCATTGAGCTACGAACACGGTTCACGCCGAGAAACCTACAACATCCGCAGGAGGGTCGGACTGCCCCGGCCCTCAGTAGGGATCTGCCCTCCCGCAGACTCAAGGAACCGCCGGGAAGGGTCCGCTGGCTACCGGAGGGTCGGCGAAGACCGGAGCGACTTGTTATTCAGATGTGAAATTTCGCTCTCTGATGGGACTTTCCGTCAGGGGACCCCCTACACTTTTCCCAGATGATTGAAAGGTCAAAATGAGTTCCGGCAGGGCACCCCTTCGCGTCGCGGTGATTGACACCGATTCCGGTTTCATCCGGGTTCTCTCCAATCGCATGGACTCGGCCGGCTGGCAATACCGTGTGCTGGCATCAGCCGTGCCGCCGGAAGAGTTGATCGCGATGAAGATCAACGCCGTTCTTTTTGACCCTGCGGTCATGGGCGAAGAAGGCTGGGAGTACCTGGAGCGGATCTGCGGTCTGCTCCCCGATCTCGGAGTGATCGTCTGTGCCAACGGGGCAACGGTGTCCCACCGGGTCCGCGGTCTGCGGATCGGCGCCGATGACTGGATCAACAAGCCCTGCCATCCGGAAGAGGTAATCGCCCGGATCGAGGCCGTCGCCCGTCGTCGCCGCCGCCATTCGGACAAACAGGAAACGGGCCCACTGGTTTTCGGCGAAATCGAGATCCGTCCCGACCAGTACCAGGGCTTCGTCTCGGGCCGCAGCCTTGATCTGACGCGCCGGGAGTTCGAGCTGATCCACCTGCTCGGCCAGAACGAGGGCAAGGTCCTCGATCGCGAGGTCATCTACCAGCGGGTATGGGGCTACGCGATGGCTCATGGCGACCGTTCGGTTGACGTCTTCATCCGCAAGCTCCGCCACAAACTCGAGCGGAACTCCCCCGGCTTCTCTTACATCCACACACACTTCGGCGTCGGATACCGCTTTGCGGCCGAGGCGTCGGTTCCGGAGCATGAAGTTGCTTCGGACAAGGGCGGCCCGGAACGAGGCCACACCGAGGATTCCGCTGAAGCGGTTCCCTCCGCTTCGTCCTAGCGTCACTCCCTGGCCTTGCCCTCGAGTGATTGACCCCCAAGGGGGCCTTTCACATCCTGTTGATGGTTTTTCACATTTCTTTCACAGGTTGAATACAGCTACGTAACAACTGGGCATTTCACCCTTGCGAACCTCGTCTCCGAAAGACAAGAACCCCTCAAAGGAGACTTAGTGCCCAGTTTCAAATTGAAATTTCTAGCCGCGATTGCCGCCACCGGCGTACTTGCGCTCGGTGTCGCCGCCTGTGGAGACGACTCATCCGACAGCGGCAGCAGTTCGTCCGCTGACGTCAGCGGCAACATCCGCATCGACGGCTCCAGCACCGTTGCCCCGCTGACCGAAGCGATTGCCGAATCCTTCCAGCAGGAGAATCCCGACGTCAAGGTGACGGTTGGTACTTCCGGCACCGGCGGTGGCTTCGAGAAGTTCTGCGCCGGCGAGACCGATGCCAACGACGCATCATCGGCGATCGACGAAGAGCAGACCGCCATGTGCAAGAAGGGTGGAGTTGAGTGGGAAGAGGTCCAGGTTGCCAACGACGCACTCTCGGTCGTGGTCAACCCGAACAATCCCGTCCAGTGCCTGACTATCGATCAGCTTTCCTCGATCTGGAACGCCGACTCGAAGATCAAGAACTGGAACGAAATTGAAGGTCTGGACCCGGCATTCGATGCCGAGCTCACGCTCTTCGGACCAGGTACCGACTCGGGAACCTTCGAGTACTTCACCGAGGCAGTCAACGGTGAAGAAGGCAACCTGCGCAAGGACTACAACAACGTCGGCGAAGACGACAACCAGACCGTAACCGGTGTCTCCGGGGCGGAGGGTGGAATGGGCTACTTCGGCTACTCCTTCCTCAAGGAGAACGAAGGCAAGATCCGCGGCATGGAGATCGACTCCGGCAACGGCTGCGTGCCGCCGTCGGCCGAGACCGTCCAGGACGGAACCTACACGCCGCTGGCCCGCCCGCTGTTCATCTACCCCTCGGCTGAAGCTCTGGCCCGGCCCGAGTTCGATGCGTTCATGAAGTTCTACCTCGAGAACGTGAACACGGTCGCCGATCAACTCGGTTTCGTCGGTCTGACCGACGAGCAGCTGGAAGAGTCAACCACCAAGGTCGACAACCTGATCTCCAAGGCCGGAAGCGGCGAGGAAGCCTCCTCCTAGGTCTCCGGACCTGCGGATCAGGGAATCATGGAAGCACGGGACACAATCGGGGCCTTCGGGCGAGGGGGCGCGGACAGACCGCCCCCCTCGCTCGAAGCCTCGTCTCCCCGCTACGGGGAAAAGCTGATCAAGGGGTTTCTCGCCTCTTGCGCGATCCTGTCGGTCATCACGACGACCGCGATCGTGATCTCGCTTCTTCTGCCTACGGCGGATTTCTTCGGCGAGGTCGGCTTTACCGACTTCCTCTTCGGGACCGAATGGGCCCCGACTTTCACCCCGGCTGCATTCGGGGTTCTGCCGATCCTGGTCGGCACGATAAGTACAAGTCTCTGGGGCATGCTTTTCGCCGTCCCGATGGGACTCGGCTCGGCGATCTGGCTGAGCGAATATGCCTCACCGAAAGCACGCAAGGTAGTCAAGCCGGTCCTTGAGGTCCTGGCTGGCATCCCCACCGTCGCGATCGGCATTTTCGGGCTGGTGTTTCTAAGCCCGGTGATCGAGGGTGTCTTCCCGTTCATGGTGAACGTGCCTCCATTCAGCGCCGGCGTGGCCGGCCTGGCAATCGGGCTGATGCTGGTACCGATAATCGCGTCCATTTCCGACGATGCGATGCGCGCTGTGCCTGGCGGACTTCGGGAAGCGGCCTACGGGCTTGGTTCCACCAAGATGAAGGTCGCGACCAGAGTCGTTTTCCCGGCTGCGATCTCCGGCATCATTGCTTCACTCGTCCTGGCCGGTTCACGCGCGGTCGGCGAGACGATGGTTGTCCTGCTCGTAGCAGGCGCGTCACCCAACTTGACCTTTGACCCCGGTTCCTCGGTTCTGACGATGACCGCGTTCATCGCCCAGACCGCAACCGGCGACATCTCAACCGGCTCGATCACCTACGACACGATCTTCGCGGTCGGAGCGCTTCTCTTCGTGCTCACCCTGATCATGAACATTTTCGCGATCCGGCTGGTTCGCAAGTACCGGGAGGTATACGAATGAGACCGCAATCCGCTGGAAACAGTCCGGAAATCTCCGGAAGCGAACGCTCCAGGCTTGCGACCGCCGGTGCCCGCGCCGTGACCCTGGCCCAACTCTCAAGTCAGCCACGGGGTGACCGGTTCAAGGGAGGCATCTTCCTGGCCCTGCTCTTGTTCGCAGTGGCGATCGCCCTGCTCGGGCTCGTCGCAATCATCGTTCAGGCCGCCGTGAAGGGAGCCCCGGCTTTCGGCATGGACCTGATCACCAACGGTCCTTCAACCCTCAACCCGGAGCAGTCAGGATTCCGGCCTGCGCTTCTAGGCACGCTCTACCTGATCCTCGGCGTGATCCTCCTTGTAGTGCCACTGGGAGTAAGCGCCGCTGTCTACCTCGAAGAGTACGCAGACAGGACCCGCTGGTGGAACCGGATGATCGAGCTCAACGTCCAGAACCTGGCCGGTGTTCCCTCGATCATCTACGGCATCCTCGGGCTGGCCTTCATCGTCCGCGGCCCGCTCGATCTCGGCTTTATCCTCGCCGCGGGTTCGATGACCCTGGCTTTGCTGGTCCTGCCGACAGTGATCCTCGCCGCCCGTGAGGCGATCCGTGCTGTGCCGCCTTCGATCAGGGAAGGCTCCCTGGCTCTGGGCGCAACCAAGTGGCAGACAATCCGGCGGCAGGTGCTGCCGGCTGCGATTCCAGGCGTGGTCACCGGTGTCATCCTGGCGATTTCCCGGGCAATCGGAGAAACAGCCCCGCTTCTCCTTGTCGGTGCCGCCTCCTTTGTGACCTTCGCCCCGACCTTTTTCGGCGACAACGGATACACGGCGTTGCCGGTGATGATTTTCAACTACGCGGCCAGGCCACAGGACGAGTTCCGGGTTCTGGCAGCGGCCGGAGTGATCATGATGCTCATCGTCCTTCTGGCGATGAACTCTTTCGCGATCTGGCTTCGAAATCGATACGAGCAACAGTGGTAGGTGAAAGCAGAGTGAAAGAGACATTGAAAGATCGAGCCCCCGAAGAGCAGTCTGAACAGGCTGGACTTATCCAGCAGATATCGGTCAGGGAAGCGGCTCCCACCGAAGTTGATCCATGGGCGGGCGAGAAGGTCTTCGACCTCGAACATGTTTCGGTTTCCTATGGCAGCAGCCTTGCCCTCAACGATGTGTCAATGACCATCCCGAAGAACGAAGTGACCGCGCTGATCGGTCCTTCCGGCTGCGGAAAGAGCACCCTGCTGCGGTGCCTGAACCGGATGAATGACCTGATTCCGTCGGCTCGCGTGGACGGAGAAGTTCTGTACCACGGCCAGAATCTTTACGGTTCCAAGGTGGACCCGGTTCAGGTTCGCAAGCTGATCGGAATGGTCTTCCAGAAGCCGAATCCGTTCCCCAAATCGATCTTCGACAACGTTGCCTTCGGCCCCCGGATCCTCGGGCTGGGGGACATCGACCACCGGGTTGAAAAAGCACTTCGTGGTGCCGCGCTCTGGGACGAAGTCAAGGACCGGCTCGATGACAATGCCTACGGGATGTCCGGAGGCCAGCAGCAACGGCTCTGCATTGCCCGCACCATGGCGGTTGATCCGGAAGTGATCCTGATGGACGAACCCTGTTCCGCGCTGGATCCGATCTCCACGGCGAAGGTCGAGGATCTGATGAACGAGCTGAAGGAGCAGTACTCGATCGTCATCGTCACCCACAATATGCAGCAGGCTGCCCGGGTCTCCGACAAGACGGCCTTCCTGATCGTCGAGATGGATGCCGCCGAGGGGAATCGCTGGGGTCAACTCGTGGAATACGACGAGACCGACAGGATCTTCACCAACCCCCAGGACAGCCGCACCGAGGACTACGTGACCGGAAAGGTCGGCTGATGGTGCCTGGGCCTGTCAACGGAGACCGGATCCGGGTCCAGTATCAGGAGGAACTCGCACGACTCGAAGAACAGACACTGGGCGGGATCGACATGGTCGTGGCTTCCCTCGACCGGACTATCGAGGCGGGTGAACAACATGACGTCAAACTGGCCCAGCTGGTGACCGTGGACGACGACCGGATCGACGGGCGCTACCTGGAAGTCCATCAGGGACTGATCACCCTGCTCGCCACCCAGTCGCCGGTTGCCACCGACCTGCGTCTGATCTCGGCCCTGCTTCACGTGATCAAGAACATCGAGCGCATGGGTGACCAGTGCGTGAACATCTGCAAGCTGATTCCGCTTACCGGGAACGAACCTCCGGTCGACAACCGCATGACCGAAAACATCGGCGAGATGGGACAGCGGGTCCGGGCCCAGCTTCTGCAGGCCAGACGGGCTTTCACCGAACGCAGCGTCGTTCTCGCCGAGAACCTGGTTGCGCTCGATGACGAGGTCGATGCCCTGAATCGGGAGTGCTTCTCGCTGGCGATCGAGATCGGCATTGACGAGGACCGGCGTGAGTGGGCGATGACAATGCTGCTCGCGGCCCGGGCCCTCGAACGGATGGGGGATAATTCGGTCGACATCGGTGAACAGGTTGCCTTCGTGGTGACCGGTCTGTTCCGGGAGTTCGAAGACGCATCTCATCCGGCTTGAGCTGGATGGCGTCCGGCCCGGACCGGACGCCGCAGAAGCCCGTTTGCCAGGAACATGAAACTTTGATCGACGGGCGATTCTCAGTCCGAAGGACTTGTCAGGATGGAGACAGGCATCCAATGCTTTGCGCGGCAATAGACATCGGTTCGAACACGACCAGGATCCTGGTCGCCGAACCTGTAGACGGACAGTTGAAAAAGGTCATGGAGCAGCGGGCCTACACCCGGATCGGTCAGGCCCGGCTCGAAGACGGCTCGATCCCTGAAGAAAAGATCGCTGAAGTTTCCGAAGTGGTTGAAACCCAGGTCCGGCTTGCCAGAGAACTGGGCGCGGAAGGATTTCGCGCGGTGGCGACCGCGGCGGTCAGAGATTCATCGAACGGAAACGAGGTCGCTGCCGCAATCAGCGAGGCCGCCGGGATTCCGGTCAGCGTGATCAGCGAAAACGAAGAGGGCCGACTGGCGTTCCTCGGGGCAACCAAAGCTCTTGGTTACGGGGTCGATGGCCGGGTCGCAGTGGTTGATGTGGGCGGTGGGTCAACCGAGATCATTATCGGAACCGTCGAAGGCGGGGTCGAGCAGGTGCGTTCCTGGCCGATAGGTTCCGGTCAGATGGCCGAAGAGCTGATCGCTTCAGATCCCCCTTCGGCCTCGGAAATCCGCCGGATACGCGATCGGGTGGACGAAGTTTTCGAAGATGTCCAGATCACCCGGCCCGAACAGGCGGTTGCCGTGGGCGGTTCCGCCACCTCGCTTCGCAAGATCGTCGGATCGCGGCTCGAATACGAGACGCTGGAGCGGAGCATCCGGGTTCTGAGCGGGGACGAGTCGGTGGAGGTGGGCCGACAGTTCGAACTGGACCCGGTTCGGGTCAGGATCCTGCCGACCGGTGTCCTCATACTCGAGAAGGTTTCCGAAATGCTCGGTCAGGAACTCCAGATTGGCAAGGGCGGCGTCCGCGAGGGGATAGTCCTCGACATGCTGAACGGCGGAATTGACGTTTCAGAGCCCGCGCTCACTCCCGGTTGAGCGCGCTGCAAGTCTAGGGTTCAACCTGATGAGTATCGAGATTCCCGACCCCCGATTCCGGCTTGCCGCATCCCAGGTACTTGACGAGAGGTCGACCCAGATCACGGTCCTTTCCCGCGGTGTCCTCGACGTGACAGACACCAATCCGGCCAGCCAGCTCTGGCAGGCGTCCCGGCGGCTTCGCGCCGCCATGGAGATTTTTCGGCCCTGCCTGAGCCGGAATGACTACCGGGCAGGCCGGGGTGAAGCACGCCGGATCGGCCGGGTTGTGGGTGCCCGCCGTGACGCTGACGTGATGATCGCCTCATGGGAGGAGATCGGAGCCGAGATGTCCCCGGCGGAGGCCGACGGAATCAGCCGGCTCGTCGATCAGCTCCGTCGTCAGCAGGCGGCCGCGAACCGCGAGCTCGCCCAGGTTGTTCACGGCCGGCGCATACAGGCCTTCCGGGTTACCTTTGAAGAAATCGCCGACGCCGCAGTAGGCACTGAAGCGGCCGACCGGGCTGACGAATACCGCCCGGTCGAAGCCCTGCCGCCGGAGACGGTCGCGTTGGTCCTGAAACGTCTTGACCGTCTTCGCGCATCCGCACCGAAAGGTGTCGAAACCGGTGAGGTGGAGGACCTGCGGAAAATGGGGATTGGGGCCGAGCGGCTTCGTTACGCACTGGAGCTGACCGGTGACGCTCTCGGGACCCAGGCCCATACTGCGCGGCGTGCGGCTCGTGGCCTGCAGGAAATCCTGGGGCAGATCCGCGACTGTGGAATCTCCGTGCCTCCGGGCCGCGAGCTGACCTCGGAACTCGAAGGTGAGGATGTGAGGACGATGGTTGAAAGGTCCCGAGGCAACAGGGAACTCGATCCCGTCCTGGTTCAGGCTGCCCCCAATCGTGCTGCCTATCGCGGTCTTGAACTTGGAATCATCCACCTGGTGGCGAAACAGAAGTTGCTCCACGAAAGGCTCAAGAGGCTCTGGCTCGAACAGTCGAGGCAAGGAGTCTGGGTCGCACTTGAAACTTCACTGAAAGTAGAATCATGACCTTGGAAACCCAGGCGGATCCATCCCTGTTTTTTAATCGCGAATTGTCCTGGCTCGACTTCAACCAGAGAGTCCTTGAGCTGGCTGAAGACGACACCGTCCCGCTCCTTGAACGGGTCAAATTCTGCGCGATTTACGAATCGAACCTGGATGAGTTCTTCATGGTCCGGGTGGCCGGGCTCTGGGATCAGGTTGACGCCGGCATCGACGCCAGAGGACCTGACGGCCTCTCGCCCAGGGAGCAGATCCAGGCGATTCGGAGCAGGTCTCTGGAACTGGACCGGCGGCTGACCAAGGTCTTTGACCGCAAGCTCCAACCTTCACTCGCCGATGAAGGAATCAAGGTCGCAACACTTGATTCGCTGAGCGGCAAGGAAAGGGCGGAACTGGACCGGAAATTCGACCAGCAGGTCTTTCCCACACTGACACCGCTGGTGATCGGACTCGGGCGTCCATTTCCCTACATCTCGAACCTGTCGCTGAGTCTCGCGGTACTCCTCCGTGACAAGGAAAACTCGACGAGGGTGCTGGCCCGGATCAAGGTTCCCAAGGAACTGCTTGGCCGGTTCATAAACCTCGGTGGAGAGGATGAGCATCTGCTGGTCCCGCTGGAGGAAGTGATCGGAGCCAACCTCGACCAGCTGTTCCCTGGCGTCGAAGTACTTGACTACGGGTATTTCCGGGTCACCCGTGACGCTGACTTCACGGTCTCCGATGAAGCCGACGATCTGCTTGAGGCAGTTCAGGAAGAAGTTCGCCGCCGCCGGTTCGGTGAAGTGGTCAGGCTGGAAGTTGCCGAAGGGATGAATCCCGAGTTGAAGGAGCTCCTGGTCGAGCTTCTGCGGCTGCAGGAGAACGAAGTCTTCGAGATCGGTGGTTTGCTCGACCTGACCGATCTCTGGGATGTCGTGAAGATCCCCGGATTTTCCGAGCTCCGGGACCAGCCGTGGTCGCCGGTCACCCAGCCGAAACTCCAGGGCGAAGACGGCGATCCGCCGGATCTGTTCGCCACGATCCGTCAGGGTGACGTTCTCGTTCACCATCCGTACGATTCCTTCACGACCTCGGTCGAGCGGTTCATCGCCCAGGCCGTCAACGATCCGGACGTCCTCGCGATCAAACAGACGGTGTACCGGACCAGCGAAGATTCGCCGCTGGTTTCCGCTCTGATCAAGGCTTCTGAACGCGGGAAGCAGGTGGTCTGCATGCTGGAACTCAAAGCCCGGTTTGACGAAGAGGCCAATATCGAATGGGCGAAGCGACTTGAGGAAGTCGGTGTCCACGTCGTATATGGCATCCCTGGCCTGAAGACCCACATCAAGGCACTTCTCGTGGTGCGCCGGGAAGGAGATCATGTCCGCAACTACGTCCATATCGGCACCGGCAACTATCACTCGACCACTGCGCGTCTTTACACCGATCTCGGCATCTTCACGGCAGACCCCGAAATCGGTGCCGATGTGGCAGAGATGTTCAACCTGCTCACCGGCTACTCGCGACCAACCGACTACCGAAGGGTTCTGGTTTCACCACATTCGATGAGGTCGTCGATTCTCGACGAGATCGAAGCAACGATCGCTGCCCACGAAGCAGGCCAGGACACGAAAATTCTGATGAAGATGAATTCGCTGGTCGATCGCGACTGCATCGAAGCTCTTTACCGGGCATCCGGTGTCGGGGTTGACATCGAGATCAACGTGCGTGGCATCTGCTGTCTGCGACCCGGGGTGCCCGGGCTCTCGGAGAACATCAGGGTCGTCTCGATCGTTGGTCGCTTCCTTGAGCATTCACGGGTCTATTCGTTCAAGCGGGGCGACGATTGGGATGTGTTCATCGGCTCCGCCGACCTGATGCCCCGCAACCTGGACAGCCGGGTCGAGCTCGTGACTCCGGTCCAGGACGAAATCGCGAGAGATGAGATTCTCGACACTCTTGAACGTTGCTTTGCCGACAACACGAACTCGTGGGTTCTCGACAGTTCCGGGAACTGGTCAAGGCTCGATCCCGAGGGTGGCGAACGCCGAAATGTCCAGGACGAACTGATGGAAAGGCATCAGGCCCTGGCGGCGACGGTCATTCCCCAGGTCTCGGAGTGATCGTCCGCTCTGCTAGTTTGGCACCGCTCTGATGCGCTTTTCGCTTCTGCCAAAGGACCGTACGTTCTTCGACCTCTTCAATGAGGCCGGGCAGAACACTCTGCGCGCGTCCAGGATGCTGAACGACATGATGGTTTCCTGGCCCGACGACAACGGTCTCGGCCGGGAAATCCTGATTATCGAGCAGGAGGGTGACAGGATCACCCACGACATCATCAACCGCCTCAATTCGACGTTCGTCACGCCAATCGACCGTGAAGACATTTACGGTCTGGCGACCAAGATGGATGACGTGGTCGACTACATCGAGGAGGCCGCTGACTTCCTGGCGCTCTACCAGATCGAAGCCCCGATGGCCCAGGCCCAGGATCTGACGAGGATCCTCGTGGACTGCTGCGAACAGTTGTCGCTGGGTCTGGAGAACCTCCCTTCATTCCGGGACCTGGACCAGTACTGGATCGAGATCCACCGGCTTGAGAATGATGGTGACCGGGTTTCGCGTGACGCTGTCGCCTCGCTCTTCTCGAACGGCATCGACCCTATGGTCGTAATCCGCTGGAAGGACATCTTCGCTGTCCTCGAGAAGGCGATAGATGCGACAGAGACATCAGCGCACATCCTCGAAGGCATCGTTATCAAGAACTCATAGGGCAGTGGACCTCCACCTGATCCTCGTAATCGTGGTGGTCTCGGCTCTGGCCTTCGACTACACCAACGGGTTCCACGACACCGCGAATGTCGTGGCAACCTCGATCTCGACCGGTGCGGCCTCGCCAAAAGCTGCGATTGCTTTCGCCGCGATCCTCAACTTCGTCGGTGCCTTCATCTCGATCGAGGTGGCGGCAACCATCGCTTCGGACGTGGTTGACCAGGGAGCGATCTCGGGGCCTGGTGCGCTCAACGTGGTGTTCGCCGGGTTGGTCGGGGCGATCGCATGGAATCTGATCACCTGGTACTTCGGACTTCCCTCATCGAGTTCTCATGCCCTGATCGGCGGCATCGTCGGTGCGGCCCTGGCTGATTCCGGTACTGCGGCAATCGAGACAGCTGGTCTGATCGGCAAGGTGCTGATCCCGGCGGTGGTCGCACCAATCCTTGCCTTTGTCGTGGCCGGCCTGTCAATCGGCCTGATCTACCGGATCGTTCGCAACCTTCGTCCGGGCCCGGTCAATCGTGGCTACCGGTTCGGCCAGATCGCTTCCGGCGGCCTGCTGGCGCTGGCCCATGGCACCAATGATGCCCAGAAGACAATGGGTGTGATTACGCTCGCCCTGATCGCCGACGGTGTCCTGCCGGCGGGTTCTGATCCGCCGTTCTGGGTGATCTTCTCGGCAGCCACTGCCATCGCGCTCGGCACATACAGCGGCGGCTGGCGGATCATCAAGACGACCGGCATGCGAATCATCAAGATGGACCCGGCCCAGGGCTTCGCTGCCCAGGGGGCAGGGGCCGCGGTAATCATGGCTTCCTCCCATTTCGGCTTTCCGCTCTCGACAACCCACGTGATCAACGGCGGAGTGATGGGTTCCGGCGTGGCGAAACGGATTTCCGCTGTGCGGTGGGGTGTAGCGGGCAACATCGTCACCGCCTGGGTACTCACCCTCCCGGCCGCCGCCCTGATCGGTGCGCTGACCTTCGGAGTCACTGCCCTCTTTGGCAATAGTCCGGTCGGTCCGGTGATCATCAGCGTCGTCGCCATCGTCATGATCGTGTTCGCCTTCATTCGGCGTTCACGTCAGACCGAGGTTGTGGACCTCCAGACGGAGGCATCCTGACCTGTGGTGCTGATCGCGACAGTGGTAAACCTGACGGAACTCTGGGAGACAGTTGCTGCCGCTTTTGTCTCCTCGCTAGCTGTTGCCATCGTCGCTTCGCTGGGGATATGGGGTTCAACCAAGTACGTCGATTTCAGCCAGGAAGGCCGGGGAGCAAGCGCCGTCCTTGCTCTCGGCGTCGGCATCCTCGGGCTGCTGGCCACAATTGCGATCATCGCCTTCGGCCTGCATGTGATGATTGCGGGCTAGAGACCGGAGCTTCTTTCAGACCTCCCGGTAGGCTTCGTTCGTGGTCCCTGCCCGCAACATCCTGATTGTGTTTCTGCTTGCTGCCGGAGTGGCCTTCCTGCCGAACGGAGGCAACTTCGCGGACGCTGTCCTGGCTGGGATTACGATGGCATTCCTGGCCGGGATCACCTGGACGGTCTACCGCCTTCACTACTCCTTGCAGGGCAGCCTGCTGGGTCTGCCTGACTCGCGGCGCATCGTTCTCTACGCTGCTTTCGGACTGATCGTCCTGCTGATCGCGGGTGCCGACCGGATGTTCGGGACCGGCCTTGGCACCCTCGCCTGGCTGCTCTTGATGGGTTCGGCGATCGCCGGTATCTGGATGGTCGCTTCGGAGGCTCGCGGCTACTGAACTTCCGGGTTCTCAGCTGGAATCTCTTCCACGGGCGCGATTTCCCGCCGGGACCCGACGGTGAAGGAAGCGGGGTGCCCGATGGCGGCTTTTCCTGGCGTTGGCTCGGGCGACCAGTCCACGGGGACCGTCACGTCCGCCTGAACAGGGATCTCTTTCGCGAGTTTGCTGCCTTTCTTGCAGCCTCGAGATGGGACGTAGCCCTGCTGCAGGAGGTCCCGCCACGCTGGGCGCATCGGCTGGCCGAGGCGACGGGGGCCGATGGCCGATCGACCCTGACTTCCCGGAACTGGATGCGGCCGTTGATGTCGCCAGTGGCCCGGTTACGACCGCACCTTGCCGGGAGCTGGGAGGGAGGGTCGAATCTGATTCTGGTCCGGGGAGCGATTCCCGGACTTGAAGGCTCGCGCCCCGGAGCCAGGATTGTCGACTATCGGCATACGACGCTCACCTGGCGTCCCGAGCGCAGAGTGGTCTCGGTTGTCGAGCTTGAATGCGGCCTTGCCATCGCAAACTTCCACGCGAGTACCGGTGAGAATGCTGCGGGTGATGTCATGCGGGCGGCCCGTTTGGCGGCAGGCAGAGAGGAGGGAAAGCCGCTGCTCTTCGGGGGCGACTTCAACGCAAGGCCCCGCTCGAGTGACGTGTTTGAACGTCTGGAAGCCGGGTTCGATCTGTCCGGTGTGACCGGACCGGGCTCTATCGATCATTTGCTGGTTCGGGGCGTCGAGGTACTTGAACCGGCGACAGCCTGGCCGGCCGCCCGCCGTGAGGTTCCCGATTCCCGAAGTGATTTGATGATCCGGCTTTCCGACCATGCCCCCGTGGTGGTCAGAATCAAGGTCTGAGCCCGGACCGTCCTCGGGACGTGCGCAATTGTTGCGCTTGTAGTGCCACATGTGAGCAGATTCCCGTCAGCGTAGTTCGCATGGTTCGGACTTCGGGAAATTCAGACGGAAGATGCTTCTCCGGAGGTCCCGCAGGACAGCGGGGGTCGGTCTCGCTGGAGCTGATCGGGGCCCTGCCGGTCGTGCTGCTCACGGTACTCGTCGCTGCCCAGATTGTGATGGCAGGCGCCGCCCTCTGGTCGGCCGGGGTCGCGGCGCGGGCCGGAGCACGGGCCGTGCTGACCGGGAAAGCACCACGTGGCGCGGCCGAACATGCGCTCCCTCCGGTTCTCCGTGGCGGCCTGAAAGTGGAAGAAGGGGATGCGGTGAAGGTGGGGGTCCGTGTGCCACGGCTGTTGCCCCTGCTGCCCGAAACTCATGTTTACGGCTCCAGCTCGCTCGGGGACGGCTGAGATGCGACGAAGCGAGAGCTCGATGCTGGCCTTCATTCATCGCAGCCGGGGTCAGGCAACCGTCGAGGCCGTGGCTGGAATCGCGGCCTTGATGCTGGCTTCACTGCTCTGCTTCCAGTTGCTTGCCACGGGTTACACGGCAACCATCGCGGATGGTGCAGCTTCTGCAGGGGCGGTCGCCCTGGTTCGCGGAGAGCCGATAGAACCGGCTGTCCTGGAGGCCCTGCCCGGGTGGGCACGGAACCGGGTTTCGGTCCGGAGGACGGGGGCGACAGTCCGGGTCCGGCTGCGACCGCCGGCGCTTTTCGAATCGATGTCGGAGAAGCTCTCGGTTTCGGCTGAAGCGGCGGCCAGACCGTGACGGGCAGACACATACTGATCGTCGCGATGCCTGGTCAGGGTGACGCAAAGCGCATCGGCTGTGAACAGACTCTGGAAGCGACTGGAGCATCGGTGGGATTGATTGTCGAGATCGGCCGGGAGCGCCCCCGGCCGGCAAGCCTGCTCGCCCCCGTCGAAGCCAGACAGCTCGGGGATGAGCTGGCCCGCGATCTGACCGGAATCACTTTCAGAACGCGGGGCCAGCTGGTCCATGCGTTCATCGATGTCGACGCTGACACCACTTCCAGGGTTCGCCGCCTCAGGGAAGCCACGGAAGACAGGCCGCTTGCCGTGATCTCGCCGCCTGGCTTCTACCGCGAGCTTCTGGAAACCGGGTGGGACCGGGTGCTCGTCCTGACCGGAAATGAGGAAGATGCCCTGAGTGAACTCGTGCTTTCCGAAGCCCTCGGATTCGCTTCGGAGGTGCTGCCGGTGGAAGGCAGCCCGGCCCGGTCGGGGATTCTCGCCCGGTTTTTGTCCAGACGTGGCCAGGCAACCCCGTTGGTGCTGGGCGGAGTCTTTCTGCTGGTACTGGGTGCCGTCGTTGCCGTGGCGATCTCCGGGGCGGTGACCGGCAAAGCGAAAGCACAGCGAACGGCCGACCTTTCGGCATTGTCGGCCGTTGACTCGATGAAGGAAGACCTACCACGGCTACTTGCCCCGCCAAGACTCCCCAACGGTCTGCCCAACCCCGCGCATATGCCGAAACCGGTCTATCTGAGCCGTGCCCGGGCGGCGGCGACTGAGGTCGCGGTGGCAAACGATGCTTCCCCCCTCGCGGTCAGGGTCAGATTTCCTGATTCCCGTTCCTATGCGCCGGTCAGGGCAAGGGTCTCGATTTCGGTCTCTGTGATTTCCGGTTCCGGAAAGGCCGAGCACCGCACGACCCCGGTCTGGGCGGAGGCAAGAATCAGCATCCCGGTATCGATGGGGGCAGTTCCGTCGATGGCCAGCGGCGGAGGCTATTCGGGACCTCTGGCCGAGCGTCAGGGGCGGGGGATGAGACCCGATGTCGCCGCTGCTTTCGATGCGATGTCAGCCGCTGCGGCTGCTGCCGGGATGGTGATCACCATCAACTCGGCATTCCGGTCAGATGCCGAACAGGCCGCCCTCTTTGCGGCCAATCCGGATCCGACCTGGGTCGCTCCGCCCGGCCAGTCACTTCATCGTTGCGCGACCGAGCTCGACCTCGGTCCTCCCGCGGTTTACGGCTGGCTTGCCTCCAATGCCGGTCGCTTCGGCTTTGTCCAACGCTATTCATGGGAAGCCTGGCATTACGGCTTTGAAGCAGGACCCCCACCTTGCTCGGAGGAAGGCAACTCGATTGGAATGGACGGTGGGGATCGTTCCGAGGCGCTTTCGCAGTCCGTGCCTTCCTTCACACCTTCCTGGGTCCGGCCACTGGTTCTCAGGGCAGCGATGAAATGGAACGTCTCTGCGGCGCTGCTGGCCGCCCAGCTCTTTGCGGAATCGAGCTTCGACCCCAATGCCGGTAACGGGATCGCATTCGGGATTGCCGCCTTCACCCCGGCCGCCGCAGCCGAGTACGGGCTGGAAGACCCATTCGATCCGGCTGCCGCGATAATGGCCCAGGCCCATCTGATGAGCGACCTGCTTGAGCAGTTCGGATCACCCGCCCTGGCCCTCGCCGCGTACAACGCCGGCCCGGGAGCGGTCGGCTCCTGCAACTGCATTCCGGACTACCCGGAAACCCAGGCCTATGTCGCCAAGATCCTGGGCATGCTCGGCGGCATGGGCGCAATCGCTCCGATCGGAATGAGCATCGAGCTCGTGAAATAGACCACGAATTGCGGGTCATCGGGCACGAGATCCCGATCTTTTCCGCGCCGAACCCGGGTACTGTTGCGGCATGGAAACACTCGTGATTGAAGATCCGCAGCAGGTTCAAGAGCTGGTCGGCCGACAGGTTGGTCCAACCGGTTGGCGTGAGGTCACCCAGGAGATGATCGACACCTTCGCTGACCTCTCAGGGGACCATCAGTGGATACATGTGGATGTCGAACGTTCACAGACCGAGAGTCCTTTCGGCTCAACGATCGCCCATGGCAACCTGACTCTCTCGATGATTGACGGGTTTCGCCTCGATCTGGTTGAAGTGCGGGACGGCTTCTCGCTGGGGGTGAACTATGGCTGGAACAGGGTCCGGTTCCCCTCGCCGGTCCCGGTTGGTTCAAAGGTGCGTGCTCTGGCTGAAATGAGCGAGGCCAATGATCTGGGCAACGGCTGGCTGGAAGTCGTCACGAAGTTCACGGTTCAAGTCCAGGCAGCTGACGGTACCGTCGGTGAAAAGCCATGCTGCGTGGGTGAAAGCGTCACCCGGCTCCTGAAGTCCTGACGCAGCGCCCAGTTGCGTGGCCTGCATCCGCCCGGCTACTCGCCTTTGAACTCGGCTTTACCGCCGGAGAGGAACGCCCCGACAGCGTTCATCGCATCCCTGGTTCCCATGCCCTCGGCGATGCTGTGGCGTTCCAGCTCAAGTTGTTCGGTCAGGCTGTTGTCGAGGCTCTGGTGGACCAGCTTCTTGGCCATCCGCTGGTAGTAAGGGGACTTGGTGGCCAGCTTGTCCGCCTTGGCCCGGGCCCGGTCGAGCAGGTCTTCCGGAGCGACGACTTCGGAGACGAGCCCCTCCGCCAGGGCATCAGCAGGAGTCAGGTTTGGGTCGTTGAGAAGGATCTCGATTGCTCTTGAGGGACCGACCACCCGCGGCAGGAAGTAGGTCATGCCGCCGTCGGGAGAAACTCCGATCCGGCCGTAAGCACAGGCGAGGAAGGCACTTTCCGAACAGATCCGGATGTCGCAGGCCAGGGCGAGTGAAAAGCCGGCACCGGCGGTCGGGCCGTTCAGGGCGGCGATCACCGGGTAGGGGATCCGCTGGAGGTCAACGATTGCCTGGTGGAGCACATCGGCCCCACGACGGACATTGGCGACGATGTCAATGCTGTCGTCTTCCATGCCGGACTTGAACCAGTTCAGGTCGCCGCCGGCGCAGAAGGCCGCGCCTGTACCGGTCACGATCAGGCCCCGGAGCGGTGCTTCGTCGGCCAGCCAGGCGAAGGCAACGACCATGTCCGCGATCAGATCCGGGCTCATCGCGTTGAAAGTTTCGGGGCGATTCAGAGTCACAGTTCCGATGTTGCCGTCGATCTCTATCTGGATGGTCTTGAGTTCGGGTGGAGTGAGTTTTTCTGCTGACATTTGTGGTGCCAGCGTACCCGAAGGCCCGCGGGTTCTACGCTTCGGTGGTGGCCGATCCGGCAACAGACCAGGAAACCGGGGACGAACCCGGGATGAACAACCAGGCCGCTGGCCGGGAAGCCCGGATCGTGGCCGAGCGCAGGTCCCTGCCAGACGCGCCCGGTGTCTACCTTTTCAGGAACCGCGACGATGACGTGATCTACGTGGGCAAGGCGATCTCGATCCGCAAAAGGGTCGCCTCACACTTCAGCGGTGGAAATGCGGAGATGACCAGGCTGATCGAGCAGATCGAGTTTCTGGTCACCGAATCCGAGTCCGAAGCACTGATAGCGGAACAGAGCTTCATCAAGCGATACCGGCCTCGCTTCAACGTCAAGCTCCGCGACGACAAGTCGTATCCGTATGTCGCAGTGAGTCTCGATGAGGACTATCCCCGCGTGTATTTCACAAGGGAACGCCACCGGTCCGGACGCGCATACTTTGGTCCTTTCTCTTCAGCCCGACGGGTACGTGACACTCTCGACCTGCTCGGCAAGCTCTTTCAGTACCGGACCTGTGAGGGCGGCGAACCGGGCCGGCGTTCGGGAAGCCCCTGCCTTGACTACTTCATAAAGCGCTGCGGGGCGCCCTGTGTGGACTACATCAGCCGCGAGGACTACCGCAACAACATCGACCGGATCATCGATTTCCTCTCCGGACGCTACGACCAGATCGAGCGTGACCTCGAATCAGAGATGAAAGAAGCCGCCGCCAGACAGGATTTCGAGGCGGCAGCGGTGTTCCGTGACCGGCTGGCGTCGGTCCGCTCCCTTTTCGAACGCCAGCGAATTTCCGGTTCAAAGGTCGGCACAGCGGACCTGATCGGTGTTGCAGCGGAAGGAACCGACGCCAACGCGCAGGTGTTCCAGGTCCGGGACGGAATCCTCGCCGAACGCCAGTCCTTCTATCTTGAAAATCCCTCCGGCCGCGGGCTGGACGAGGTAACCGCAGAGTTCATCGAGCATTACTACGGCGCTTCCCCGGCCGTTCCCAAACGGATCGTCCTCGGCCCATACATGTCCGGCCTGGTCGGGGAAATCGAACTGTTCCTGGCTGGTCGGCGGTCCGGCAACGGGGTCGAAGTGAGAATCGCCGAGCGCGGCGACACCCGTCGCCTGAGAGAGATGGCGGAACGGAACGCCCTGCTGGCCCTCGACCAGGACCGCCTCCGGAGTGAACACCGCCAGCAACGGCGGGTCGAAGCGCTGGACCAGCTCGGTAGCGCCCTCGGGATGGAAGAGCTGCCGGTAAGGATCGAGGGTTTCGACATTTCCAACCTCGGTGGAGAACACACCGTCGCTTCGATGGTCGTTTTTGAGGGCGGAAAGCCGAAAAAGGCTGACTACCGGCGCTTCCGGGTTCAAGGCAAAGAGGGGCATGACGGCCCGGACGACTTCGCTTCGATGGAAGAAGTGCTCGGCCGGCGAATCGGCCAATACCGCCAGCAGGCTGATCTTTCACCGCATGACCGGGATCGCGACGAGAGCTTTGCCTCGCTGCCTTCGGTGATCATGATCGACGGTGGCAAAGGGCAACTGGCCGCTGGAGTCAGAGCCCTGGAGGAATTCATCGAACTCGGCGTGACCGTGGTGAGTCTCGCCAAACGCGAGGAGGAAATTTTCACTCCGGGCAGCTCCCGGCCGCTGGAGCTGAATGCCGATTCCGAGGCGAACATGCTGCTCCAGCGAGTCCGGGACGAGGCCCACCGATTCGCGATCACTCACCACCGGGGTCGTCGCGACAAGGCGATGACCAGCTCGGTCCTGGACAGGATCCGGGGCGTGGGGCCCACCCGGAAGCGGTTGCTGATGAAACATTTCGGTTCCCCCGACCGGCTGCTCGGGGCAAGCCGGGAAGAGATCGAAGCCGTGCCCGGGCTGCCCGGTAAGGTGGCGCGGGAGATTCACGAACAGCTGAACAGGATCGGATAGTCCAATTTCACGGTCGGCACAAGAACCGGGGGAGAGCGCGGAATCAGAGCCGGTGGACCTGGTGGTTATCACCGGGTTGTCGGGGGCGGGCAAATCAGAGGCCATCGCCGCCTTTGAAGATGCCCGCTACTTCTGCGTCGACAATCTGCCGCCGCAGATGATCGGGGCCCTCGGGGAGCTCTTCCGGTTACCCGGCAGCAGCGTGGAGCGGGCCGCCGTGGTCTCGGACGCGCGCGGGGGCGAATATTTCGAGCAGTTGAATCAGGTCCTTGATGATCTCGAAGGTGACGGGATCCAGGCAAAACTGGTTTTTCTCGAAGCTCATGACGAAATCCTCACGGACCGTTACAAGGAGACCCGCCGTCGTCATCCCTCGGCTCCCGAAGGGCGGATTATCGAAGGCATAGAACGAGAGCGGGAGATCCTTGCTCCGCTCAGGGCCCGGGCCGATGCCGTGATCGATACCTCCGGTGAAACCGCCGCCACTTTGCGACGGAGGATCTCGGAGCAGCTGATAGAAACCGACCCCGGCGGACGGATGGCGGTCAACCTGCTTACCTTCGGTTTCAAGAACGGCCCGCCCCGGGATGCCGACATTACCCTCGATGTCCGTTTCCTGCCGAATCCGCATTATGTCGATGAGCTGAGACCACTGACAGGCCTTGATCAGGAAGTCCGTGACTTCGTCGAAGCGGGCACGGTCGCAGGTGAGTTCTACGGCCGTCTGCTTCCGCTCCTCGAGTTCCTGATTCCGGCCTACGTGGCGGAAGGCAAGAGCCATCTGACGATCGCGATCGGCTGCACCGGTGGCCGCCATCGTTCGGTAACTGTCGCCGAGCGGATCTGGCGGGACTTCACAGGCCGCAGCGATGTCGCATTGCGGGTGACCCACCGCGACATTCCCTGAATGTCTCCCGCCCCGTAGGATCGATTGTCTTGTCAGAACCGGTCATCTCAATCAGCGGCCTGCGCAAGTCCTATGACGGGCTCGAAGCAGTCAAAGGCATCGACCTCGAGGTAGCCCGCGAGGAGGTGTTCGCCGTGCTCGGCCCGAACGGGGCAGGCAAGACGACCACCGTCGAGATCCTCGAGGGGTATCGCGATCGTGATGCCGGTGAGGTAAGCGTTCTCGGGGTGGACCCCGCCTTTCCAACGTCCATCTGGCGCGAAAAGATCGGCATCGTCCTTCAGAACACCACGCTCGAGCCCGTCCTCAGCGTGGAGGAATCCCTTCAGCAATACGCCGGCTATTACCGGAACCCCCGCAGGGTTGACGAAGTGATCGAGCTGGTCGGCCTCCAGGAACAGGCCGGGACCAGGGCACGCAAGCTCTCGGGCGGCCAGCAGCGCCGACTTGATGTTGGCATCGCTCTGATCGGCGATCCCGAGCTGCTTTTCCTTGATGAACCGACCACCGGGTTCGACCCTTCGGCCCGCCGACAGGCCTGGGAGATGATCGCCGGGCTTCGGGACCTCGGCAAGACCGTTCTCCTGACCACTCATTACATGGAGGAAGCCCAGGTCCTGGCCGACCGGGTAGCGATCATTAGCGATGGTCGCATCGTGGCTCTCGATACGCCAGACAATCTCGGTGACCGGGACCAGCTGCCGACCACAATCAGCTTTGTTTTGCCGGTAGGGGCAGTCCTGCCGGACATGCCCGATCTGGGCGTCGTTCAGATAGGCGGCGAGACCGGTTCCGGCGAGCAGACAGTTCGAATCAGCAGCCGCGACCCGGTTGCCGAACTCAACCGGTTGACCGGTTGGGCAATAGAGCAGGGTTTCGAGCTTGAACAGCTGGAAGTGCGCCGGCCGAGTCTCGAGGATGTCTACCTGGAACTGACTGAATCATGAGAGGGCTTTCGCTTGCCCTGCACGAGTTCCGCTTCGCCCAGAAGGTGTTCTGGCGGAACCCTGCCTCGGTTTTCTTCACAGCGCTGTTGCCGGTGCTTTTCCTCTTGATCTTCGCAACGATTTTCGGCAATGACCGGATTGACGAAGTTGATGGGGTCAAGATCACCACCTACTACATCCCGGCGATCGTGACGCTGGCAGTGATCTCGGCGACCATGGTCAACCTCGCAATGAACGTGACCATCGCCCGCGAGGAAGGTCTGCTCAAACGCGGCAGGGGGACGCCGATGCCGCCCTGGGTGTTCATCGCCGGCCGGGTCGGCAATTCGATTGTGATTTCCACGATCATGCTGGTCGTCGTCACCCTGATCGGCAAGCTGCTTTACGACGCGCCGATCCCCTGGGAGCGCGCCCCGGCCGTCGCCGTCACTCTGATCGTCGGAGCCGCGGCGTTCTGCTGCCTCGGCCTGGCGATTACCGTGATGGTCCCATCCCGTGAAGCCGCTTCAGCGATCACCAACGCAATTACTTTGCCGCTTTACTTCCTTTCCGGCATCTTCATCCCCGAAAGTGAAATCCCGGAGGGAGTTCTTTCAATTGCCGACTTCTTTCCGGTTCGTGGCTTCTTCGAAGCTTTCTTCAGCGCTTACAGCCCGAATACGATCGGGGCCGGATTTGAATGGGGTGAGCTCGCGACGGTCGCGGTATGGGGCCTCGCCGGACTGGTGATCGCACTCCGCTATTTCCGTTGGACGCCGCGAAACTAGAAGGCTGTTCTCAAGCAACTATCACGATGGTCGGGAACCTGTCCTGCCGAAACTCGAATAGCCTGCACAACGTGATTCACCACATCGTTTTCGAAGTGTCCGATCTTGCTCGGGCCGCCGCGTTCTACGACGCACTCCTCTCACCGCTGGGCTGGCGACGCCACGTCAACGAGACGAATGCGATCGGTTACGGAATCTCCCGGCCGATCCTGTTCATCACCGAACGCACGTCAGTCCGGTCAGAGGGCACCATGGTCAGTCTCGGCGCCCCCGGTATCGCCGCGGTCAAGGCAGCCTGGGAGGGCGGCACCGGCTCGGGCGGATCCAACGTCGCCCGGCCCGGCGAGACCAGCGCCCACGGGTCAGGCTCCTACTCCGCCTTTCTTCGTGATCCGGACGGCCATGACATCGAAGTCACCGTCAGCCAGGACTGAGCCCCAACGGCGACAGGTATCTGCGGCGGCCAGTTGACGGTGACGCGGCGGGGGGCGGGCGGCATCTGGACGTTTGGGACCGTAGAATCGGGTTGCAATCAGAGTGTTTCCAACCCAGTTTTCCCAGGAGGCGGTAGCGAATGAGCGTCAAGGTGGCAATCAACGGTTTCGGTCGAATCGGTCGGAACGTCTTCCGCGCAGCGCATGACGCTGGTGCCGATCTCGACATCGTCGCAATCAACGACCTGGTAGACACCGGGACTCTCGCTCATCTGCTCAAGTACGACTCGATCCTCGGCCGCTTCGATGTTGACGTTGAAGCCGGTGAAGGTTCGATCATCGTTGACGGCAGGGAGATCAAGGTCCTCGCCGAGCGGGATCCCGCCGACCTGCCCTGGGGTGACCTCGGGGTCGATGTCGTGCTCGAATCGACCGGCTTCTTCACGAAGCGTGACGATGCCGCCAAACATCTGGCCGCAGGCGCGAAGAAGGTCATAATCTCGGCCCCCGCCAGCGACCCGGACGTGACCGTCGCTCTCGGCGTCAACTTCGAGGATTACGACCCCGAGAACCACAACATCATCTCGAACGCGTCCTGCACCACAAACTGCCTCGCTCCGTTCGCCAAGGCGATCAATGATGCGGTAGGTATCGAGTACGGGCTGATGACCACGATTCACGCTTACACCTCGGACCAGCGCCTCCAGGACATGCCGCATGGCGACCTGCGCCGGGCCCGCGCCGCCGCAACAAACCTGATCCCGACTACCACGGGTGCCGCCAAGGCAGTCGGCCTGGTCCTTCCGGAACTTGCCGGCAAGCTGAATGGCTTCGCGGTTCGCGCCCCCGTGATCACCGGTTCGGTTGTCGATCTGACTTTCACCCCCTCGAAGGCCACTTCGGTCGAGGAAGTCAACGCCGCGGTCAAGGCGGCGGCAGAAGGCCCGCTCAAGGGCATCCTCGCCTACACGGAAGCCCCGATCGTCTCCAGCGACATCGTCGGTGACCCGCATTCGTCGATCTTCGACGCCGATTGCACCCAGGCGATCGGTGACGGCAAGCTGATCAAGGCCGTCTCCTGGTACGACAACGAGTGGGGCTACTCGAACCGCTGCGTCGAGCTTCTGGGCAAGGTCCTTTAGGCACCCGGAACGAGGAGCAGAGCATGGCTTTCGGCAAGGCGTCTGTCACG
>WPCI01385483.1_pt1 | contig 51579 bp, 48 predicted proteins | sample 5399871 | NCBI WGS metagenome assembly WPCI01 (sample SAMN12869469, study PRJNA574797) | sludge metagenome | isolation source: wastewater treatment of pH7 | place: China:Beijing | collected 2019-05-20 | reverse complement strand
CGCCAGTTCCAGCGCGAGCTGGCTCAGCCCGTACCCTGACACTGATCTTTACCCTGATGTTCCTCATGCTCGGCAGCCTGGCACAGGCTGCCAGCTTTACCGCACGGGCAGACCGCTACCAGCTGCAACCCGGGGAAAGCCTGCTGTTGACCCTGGAGCTGGACCAGCCGGACTACTTCGTTGACCCCGACATCGAACCCCTGCAGCAGGATTTCGAGCTGATATCCAGTAGCCATCAGCCCCTGATTGAAGAAAACGGCCACGCCTACAGCCGCTGGCTACTGCGCTTGCAGCCCAGGCGCGAAGGCAACCTGACCATTCCCGCCTTGCGGCTCGGCGAGCTGCTGTCGGCCCCGCTACGCATCGAGGTCAAGACCCGTGCAACAGGGCAGCCGGCCAGTCTGGAGCCGGTGTACATCGACTCCAGCCTGGACCGGGAAGAACTCTACGTCCAGGCGCAGGCGGTGCTCACCGTCAAGATCCACCACTCGATTCCCCTGTACAGCGACGGCCAGCTCAGCCCCCTGACCATCAATGGTGCACGGGTCCACAGTCTGGGAGAGCCGGCCACCTATCAGCAATATATTCATGGCATCCGCTATGGCGTCATCGAAATGCGCTATGCAATTTTTCCGCAGTCGGCGGGCACCCTGACCATAGCTCCGCAAACCTTTGCCGCCACCCTGGCCGGTGATGATGCTTCCTCGATCAATGGCCCGCAGCTGACAGCGCCCGGGCGCAAGATCGAGGTAAAAAGCGCGCAGATTCCGCTAGTGGTCAAGCCACCGCCGCCCGGGTTTCCAGCTAACGCCATCTGGTTGCCGGCACGCCAGCTAAGTCTGCATCAGCAGCTTTCTCCTGCAGACGGCAGCATCCATCCCGACCAGGTCATTGAACGCCGTCTCACCCTCGATATCGAAGGCCTGCCGGCCGGTTTTCTGCCGGCCCTGTTGCCCGAACACGTGACCGGTTTCCGCACCTACAGCAACCCGGTCGAACATGCACAAAAGGAAACGGCTACCGGCATGCACACCCAAACACAGGAGCAGCAACTGCTGGTTGCCCTGCAGGCGGGTACGACGGAGCTGCCGGCCCTGCAACTGCCCTGGTGGAATACGGAAAGCGATACGCTGGAGTGGGCCACCGCACCGGCACAAGGCCTGCAGGTGGTCAGTACCGGCCAATCTGAAAACCTGACTCCGCACACCACCGGGGAGAGCATCAGAACCTGGCAACTGGTCTCGCTGACACTGGCCTTGCTCTGTCTGCTGCTGGCCTTTCTGTGGCGCCGCGCTCGGCGTTTGCCGGCGATCATTCCGCCGGCCCCGGCAGCACGCAAATCATCACGCCTGCTGGAGGAGCTGAAAAAAGCCTGCATCAACAGCCAGCCCCAGCAGGCACGTACGCTACTGGATCAGTGGCTGCGCCAGCATGATTACCATCTGACCAGCCTTGCCCGTACCCAGCCGGAGTTGCAGACCGCAATGCGCGAGCTGAACCAGGCCCTGTATTCACCGAGTGAGCAGAACTGGGATGGCGACCAGTTATGGCATGCGGTAACCCTGATGCTGGCGCGGCAACAGCAAAACAACAGCCAGCAGCTACCGCCGCTGTACCCGCCGTAAATACCCGGGCCGGCCCCGGCTATTTTTTGCGTTTGGCTCTGGGATGGGCCTGATCATAGACCTGGGCCAGGTGCTGAAAATCAAGATGGGTGTAGATCTGGGTGGTACTGATGCTGGCATGCCCCAGCAGCTCCTGTACCGCCCGCAAGTCCTGCGACGATTCAAGCATATGGCTGGCAAACGAGTGGCGCAGCATGTGGGGATGCAGATGCTGGCCCAGCCCTGCTTGACCTGCCGACGCCAGTGCCTTGCGCACCACACTGGTGTGGATGCGTGCACCCCGCAGGCCGACAAACAGCGCCTGCGGTTCCCTGGCCATCCGTTCACGCACCTCCAGCCAGTCACGCAATGCCTGGCAGGCACGGCGGCCAACCGGCAGCAACCGCTCCTTGTTGCCCTTGCCCAGCACCCTGACCTGGCCCGTTGTCAGGTCAAGGTCCGGCAGATCCAGCCCGGCCAGCTCCGACAGGCGCAGCCCGGACGAATAGAACAACTCAAGTATGGCCCGGTCACGCAGCTGTTGCGGGCTGTCCGCCGGCAACTCGTCCAGCAGCTGGCCGGCACGGTCCACATCAAGAACCCTGGGCAAACGTTTTTCACCGCGCGGCGGGCGAACTCCCTGGGCCGGGTTGTTGACCAGCACGGTCTCACGCTGCAGATGGCGGAAAAAGCTGCGCACAGAGGACAACATGCGGGCGATACTGGCCGGGGCATAACCGCTGCGCCGCAGTCCTGCCAGCCAGCTGCGTACATCGGCCGGGGTGACCTGCACCCAGTCAGCAATGCCGTTTGCCTGCCAGAACGCCAGTGCCTGCTGCAGGTCGCGCCGGGCAGCCTCGATATTGTGTGCTGACAGCTGGCGGCCGGCGCGGCGGCCTTGCAGCCAGCACTCCAGCTGCTCCTGCATCAGGGCCCGTCTACGCTGCTGCGGCAGTGTTCCTGCAGCAAGGGAGGCAGCACCCTGGCCAGCACCTGGGCAATGAAGCCGAGAAATAGCGTACCTACGGTATGGCTGTATTTCTGTGCATCCGGGCTGCCCAGCGCCAGCATGCCCAGCGCCAGCGGTTGGCCAAAAGTAGCCACCGCTGCAGAGCGCACCGCGGCAGCTACCTCCTCGCCAAACAGGAACGCCAGCTCGTGTTCACGCAGGGCACCGCTGACCACCTGGTCATTCAGCATCGCCGGCACCTGTTGCCTGGCCTGTGCCAGGGAGACACCCCGCGCCACGTCGAGCTGATAATCGGTAAAGATCAGCAAGCTCACCGCCGGCACCTGGAAACGTTCTCGCAGGCCGTCCTCCAGTGTCGCCACCAGAGCTTCCAGGCTGCCGGCATCCAGCAGTTCAAGGGTAAGCTGGCGGGTCAGTTCGAACAGGCGATCATTGTCACGTGCCACCTCCACCAGCCGGTTCAGGCGCTGGTGCATGTCCAGACTGCGGCCACGCAATACCGTCAACTGGCGTTCAACCAGCGAGATGGACGAACCGCGAGCATGGGGAATGCGCAAATCGGCCAGCAGGTCATCCTGCTGCAAAAAAAACTCGGGATGCCGGCGCAAGTACTCTGCCACCACGTCGTCATCCAGAATCCGGATCTCTTCAGTCATAAACGTATTTGTCCTTCATAGGCCGGCCAGGCCCGGGCACACAGCTGCACACTGTCCTGTTGCGGGGAAAACTCCAGCAACAGGCAGTCCTGCTGCCACTCGACCTGCACCGCCTGCTGTGGCCAATTTTGTTGCACCATGCTGGCGATCAGCCAGACCGGGTCATGCCCTGCCGGCTCCGCATCAGCTTGCCAGCCCTGCACGCGAATGTGCTCTTCATGGGCGTACAGCCAGAGCAGCTGCCAACCGCGCAGCTTGCGTGCCACCGGCTGCAACAGGCGGTGCAGACGCTGCGGCGGTGCCTGGTCGGCCCAGACCAGCAGCTGCCGGCCATGGGCCTGCCAGTCCAGTGTCAGCGCATGCCTTTGCGCCAGCTGCTGCAAATACCGCTCCAGTTCTTCTGGCAGTGCATCGGTACCAAGGAGTCCGATATTGCCATAGCTGGCCGATACCCAGCCGTCATCACGCATGTGGATGTCGACGCAACCACCGGCAGTCTGCAAACGCAAACCGGGCTGATTGGTCAGGCGCTTGTCGTGCAGAAAGCGGGCAGCACAACACAGATCGGCAAAACAGCTGTCAACCTCGCTGCCGTTGCGGTCAAAACTGCGGCAGTCGAAATCGGCTGCCGGGTCACGGGGAATGTCCACCACCACCAGCCTCCTGAAGCCGACCCCCTGGGTCCGCCGTGACCACTGCTGGATCAATGACGGCTCAAGCTGCGCCTGCTGGGCGAGATTGTCGACCAGCATCAGGTCATCGCCCAGACAGTACAGTTTGCCAAAACGCAACAACATGCAGTTACTCCGGCAGAACCTGCTCGCTGGCAAACAGCTCGGTTACGGTTTCGCGCCGGCGCACCAGATGGTGCCGGTCGCCGTCCACCATGACCTCGGCGGCGCGTCCGCGGGTGTTGTAATTGGACGCCATGACAAATCCGTAGGCTCCTGCCGAACAAACCGCCAGCAGGTCACCTTCTTCCACGACCAGTGTCCGGTCCTTGCCGAGAAAGTCTCCGGTTTCGCAAACCGGTCCGACCACATCATAGTTGCGGCCGCTACCCTGACGGGGTGTCACCGGCACGATATCCATCCAGGCTTCATACAGCGCCGGGCGGATCAGGTCGTTCATGGCAGCATCAACCACGGCAAAGGATTTGCCCTCGTTGATCTTCAGGCATTCGATCCTGGTCAACAACACACCGGCATTGGCGGCAATGTAGCGGCCCGGCTCGAACAGCAGCTTCAGGTTGCGGCCAGCGGTGCGCTCCCGCACCCGGGCCATGTATTCGCTGGCAGACGGCGGCTGTTCATCACGGTAACGCACGCCAAGGCCGCCGCCCAGATCCAGATGTTCCAGGTGGATGCCGCATTCCGCCAGACGATCGACCAGCAACAGCACCCGGTCCAGCGCGTCCATGAAGGGGGCAAGGCTGGTCAATTGCGAACCGATGTGACAATCGACACCGGTAATGCGCAAGTTGGGCATGCGGGCCGCCTGCAGGTACACCTCTTCGGCATCCTCGATGGGAATGCCGAACTTGTTTTCCTTCAGCCCGGTCGAGATGTACGGATGAGTACCGGCATCCACGTCAGGGTTTACCCGCAAAGAGATGGATGCCTGCACACCAAGCTCTGCAGCCACCTGTTGCAAGCGTTCCAGCTCGCTGACCGACTCGACATTGAAACAGTACACCCCTGCTTCCAGGGCACGGCGCATTTCATCACGCTGCTTGCCAACGCCGGAGAACACCACCTTGCCGGGGTCGCCACCGGCAGCCAGTACCCGTTCGAGCTCACCGACCGAGACGATATCGAAGCCGGCACCCAGACGGGCCAGCACATTCAGCACGGCGAGATTGGAGTTGGCCTTGACCGCAAAACACACCAGATGATCCACGCCCTGCAAGGCATCGGCATAATCGAGATACTTGCGCTCGAGGTGGGCGCGGGAATAGACATAGACGGGGGTGCCATGGGTGCGGGCAATCTGCTCCAGTGCCACGTCCTCGGCGAACAGCTGTCCGTCATGCAAGGAAAAATCAGTCATGCCGGCCCTCACAGCTCGAACTTGTCTTTGCGGTGCTCGCGCGCGGCTTTTTCGTCATCCGGATGGTACAGCGGACCTTTTTGCCCACAGGCACTGGTCAGTCCCAGCAAAACCATCAAGCCAATCAGGGGCAGAATGCGGCGCTTCATTTGGAATTTCCTTTACTCTTGGGGTAAATTGCCAAAGTATACCTATGGAAACACCGAATACATAGACAAGTCACGCATCAGGCCCGGATCAGTTTTGCCCGCACAGCATTTGGCGCAGGTGTTTCCGGCCACAACCGGCCGGCCCTGTCCGTCAGCCCGAGGAATCCCCATGTCCCTGAACAGCAGCACCTTTCATGACCTGATCGACGAGGTCCAGCAACAAATCGAAGACATTCTCGACGAAAGCGACCTTGACCTGGATATCGAGAACAGCGGCGGCATCCTGACCCTGATTTTCGCCAACGGCAGCCAGATCATTCTCAGCCGCCAGGAACCGGTGAAACAGCTGTGGGTGGCCGCGCGCCAGGGCGGTTTCCACTTCGACTATGACCCGGGCAACCAGCGCTGGTTGTGTAGCAACGAGCAGCGCAGCCTGGGAAACCGGCTCAGCGCGCTGTGTCTCGACCAGGCCGGCGAGCATATCGATTTTCCGGGGCTTTAAAGCAAAGGGCCGATGCCCGCGTCACTCTGCCAGTTGTTGCAGTGCCTGGTTCAGCAGGCTTTCCAGCTGATATTTTTTCTGCAACAGCTCAACGGTATGCAGTCGGCCTGCAGCCTGTTCTTGCGGCAGATCAAGGTCGGTGATATAGCAGGGATAGCGCTCGCCATTGCGGCGGGCAGAAAGGATTTCCGTCGCAACTTGCCGGTACAGCTGCTCGCCATGATCCAGCCGGGAAAATTCGCGCCCGTTGCAATAGAGGGTCAATGCTCCGCTGCTGCCAACAATCGCCTGCACCGCATAAAACTGTTCGGCGACATGTACCGGCACCTGGCAGGCCTCAATGCCCCGGGCACGCGCTCCGCCGGCAGGAACAATCCGGAAGTAGCGCACATCCAGCCCCGGCCGCAAGTCGCCATCACTAGACAGCCGGGCGTTTCGCCGAAACTGCAGGGCGGCAAAAAACCGTTGCCAGGGCAGCAACAGCCCGGACTCGCCGACAAAGGGTGAGCGTTGCCGGAACAAGCGATTGCCTTCATCAAACAGGTACAGCTCGGCACTGTCGCCCTGCACCTGAAAATACAGCTCGATGCGGCCCGGTACAGCCTGCATCAGCAAGTACCGCAGCGGATGCTCTTCCAGGGCCTGCTGGTCCAGCAGCCACGGCAGGCAGATATGGCGCGGGTCGGCAATAAAGGCCTCCAGTGCCTGAATATCAGGCAATGCACAGGCATCTACCGCCCCTTCGTTCCATTCCAGCACATGAAAGCCCGCGCGCAGCTGCAGCAGATAGCGGACATTGCCCTGGCGCGCCGCCTGCAACAGCTGCTGCGCGACCTCTTCCACCCGCGCGGCAATGGCTGGCGCCCGGGTACGCCCGAAACTGTATACCCGCAAACCCGGCTCCAGCGGATGAACCGTTTCGGCCAACAGGCAGGACAGGCAGTCAGCCAGGGCATCCGCTCCTTCCCAGGACTGCACCAGTAGTTCGTTCCAGCTATTCAAGCTGAGGCGGTCGATGCTGCGTACCAGATTGACCCGCCGCCCGGAAAAATCCAGCGGATTGGTCTGGCCAGTGGCGATCTGGATGTCCTCCTGTACCAGCATCGGAAAGGGATCACGGGCCAGGTTGACCACCAGCATGCCGTGCACCGTGCGTGCCGGCTGTAACAACACCTGTTCGGCAACCTCGTCGCCGCCAAGGGGAAATTCCTGCGCCATGCGTTGCAGCACATCATGCAAATCACGCTCGCTGAAGCTGCCGTCTTCGGTCAGCACCGTCAGGCTGCTGGCCGCATCGACAATACCGTTGCGGTAGGCCCAGGCCAGCAATTCGAGCAGGCCCGGCATGCGCTTGAGCGGGCTATGGAACTCCAGCTCGCTTCGTCGCAGATTGCCGGGGTAGAAGGCCCAGTGGGTATATTCATCGTCGGCCACCCTGTATTCCGCTAGGGTCAGAAAGGGTTCCGACATGTCATCGGAAATTTGCGGATTGATGTGCTCGATCTTGTCAGCTTTGCGCTCGAAGGCAGCATACAGGCGCCGCCCCAGCACAGCCAGATCACGGGCGCTGGTGCCCGCCAGACTGCCGCTACGCTGCGCCCAGTCGCCGAGAAAGCGGTAACTGGCCATCAACTCACGTACCAGCAATCGCCGCTCACTCCGCACTTCGCCGACCCGCCACTGATTGCGGCGGTCAAGGTTCTTGAGCTGCTTATCTGTCCAGCCCCATTCACTCACCAGCTGCCACAACAGGTTACGCTGCCAGTCGCCACGTCGCCGTGCCCCGGGCTGCCCCATGCGGATACCGATTTTCAGGTAAAAACAGCGACGCACCAGCTCCAGTCGTTCCCGCTCGTTGCGTTGCTGCAAATAACGCTCAAGTTGCCGGTACAGCATGACATAGGCATCCAGACTGTCAGCATCCTGTTCGTTATCATACAGGGCCCGCTTGAACTGGCGGCTGACACAGTCAACCTGCGGATACTGCCCGGCATACACCTCGATCAGCAACAGCTTGAGCAGCGACTTGTAGGGCTCGGCAATCCCCTTGTAGATCTGCCACATGCCGGCCCCGGCAAATTCCCGCGCCGGAATCTGCGCCAGATGGCCCAGGTCGACCACCTCTTCCCGCCGGACAAAACGCTTTTCCAGCAGAATCGCGCAATATTCGCCATAACGGTGCTCCTCGTAATCGGGTACATACCACCACAGCGGTGTGCGTCCGGCCAGCCAGACACTGGTACGGTAAAACTCGTCAAGCAGCAGATAATGCTGAGTGGTGCCGCAATCATCGGAGGTCAGTACGCCATCACGCGCGCCCGATACATAGTGCTCCGGATTGATCAGGAAGATATGGATTTGCGCTCCCAGGCTGCCGGCCCACTTCTGCAGGGCATCGCACTTGCGGCGCAAGCTGGCCAGCGCGGCCGCATCCAGTTCCGGAGCGTGACACAGCCAGAAATCCATGTCGCTTTGCACGCCATGGCCAATGGAGCCGACACTGCCCATCAGGAACAGGCTATAAAGGCTGAAACGGTCGTAACCGGTGCGCACCCGGTAACTGAATGAGCGCGCCAGCCCCTGAGCTTCCTGTATCAGCCCCGGGTCGGGCTCATACCCGCCGAAACCGGCCGGTGTCGCCGCCGACACATAGCCGGGCAGCAAGGGGTGGGAAACGTGCAGCAAGAGCGGCAGCAGGCGCAACACCTGCTGCTGACGGGCAGACAGGCTTTGTCCGGCCCGCTCCAGCCGTACCTGGTTCAACTGCAGAAAACGGCTGCGAATGCGTGACAGATCCTTGCGGTCTATGCCTTCTTCGATGACAGGCCGAATCTGCACCATGGGGCTTTGTCAGCCTGCGGCAAGGATCGTTTTCAGTGATTGCAGCTGCTGTGCCGCCTCCAGTCCGAGCAGGGTCAGATAACCGCCATCATCCTGGGTAATCAGCCCCTTGGCAAACAGCCGCCCGGCAGCGTTGATGCGTACCGGCGACGCGTCGCTATGGATTTTCAGTCCTTCCTGCAGGCTGTTCACCGGGAACAGACTCAGCAATTGCATTTCTTCCAGCAGTTCTTGGGTCAAGGCCATGGTCCATTCCTCATTTTCATTCAAGACAAAATATTCTGTTCAAGTCTCGTCCGCCGGCAATTCGGGCAGCTCGCGCAACATCCTTTCATAATTGCCCGCATCAAATCCGCGCTCCTGCTGCAGGCTCTGCCGAATTTCCACTGCCAGCACATAGGCCATCATTTCAACAACTTCTTCGCGCTCCATGCCGACCAGAGTCAGCTTGTTGAGCACGGCCTGCACACAGGCCGGATCATTGGCCAGCAACTGGTTTTCAATCGCTTCGACCAGCTGCTGACGAACCTGGTCGTCTTCGTCCTGTCCGGCAACATCATCATCTTCATATTCAAACACGGCTTTCCTCCGGCTGTCAGCGCTGCGCCAGCAGCGCACGGCCCCTTGCCACGGCAGCACGCACCTGTGCCGGAGCAGTACCGCCAATGTGATTGCGGGCGTTGACCGAGCCTTCCAGCGTCAGCACGGCAAACACGTCGTCGTGGATTTTGTCACTGAACTGGCGCAACTCGTCCAGGCTCATTTCAGCCAGATCCCTGTTCTGCTCCACGCCATAGCGCACGGCAAGCCCGACAATCTCGTGACAGTCACGGAACGGCAGGCCCTGGCGCACCAGGTAGTCGGCCAGATCGGTGGCAGTGGAGAAGCCACGGCGGGCCGCTTCACGCATGAACTCGCGTTTGGGCTCGATGGCCGGGACCATATCAGCAAAGGCCCGCAGGCTGTCACGCAGGGTATCAGCCGCATCAAACAGCGGTTCCTTGTCTTCCTGGTTGTCCTTGTTGTAGGCCAGCGGCTGGCCTTTCATCAGGGTCAAAAGACCAGTCAGTGCACCAAATACACGGCCGGATTTCCCACGGATCAGTTCGGGCACGTCGGGGTTCTTCTTTTGCGGCATGATCGAGCTGCCGGTGCAGAAACGATCGGGCAGATTGATGAAATTGAACTGCGCCGAAGCCCACATCACCAGCTCTTCGGAAAAACGCGACAGGTGCATCATCGCCAGGCTGGCGGCGGCACAAAACTCGATGGCAAAGTCACGGTCGGAGACGCCATCCAGCGAGTTGCCTGAAATGGCTTCAAAGCCCAGCAGCTCACAGGTGACGGTGCGGTCAATCGGATAGGTGGTGCCGGCCAGCGCGGCGCTGCCCAGCGGCATGCGGTTGGTGCGCTTGCGGCAGTCGACCAGGCGCTCATGGTCGCGACTGAGCATCTCGAACCAGGCCAGCAGGTGGTGACCGAAAGTCACCGGCTGGGCGGTTTGCAGGTGGGTAAAACCGGGCATGATGGTGTCGGCTTCACGCTCGGCCAGCTCCAGAAGGCCCTGTTGCAAGCGGGTAATTTCGGCAAGGATTGCATCGATCTCGTCACGCAGCCACAGACGGATATCGGTAGCCACCTGATCGTTACGGCTGCGGCCCGTGTGCAGTTTTTTGCCGGTAATACCAATGCGCTCGGTCAGCCGTGCCTCGATGTTCATGTGTACGTCTTCAAGGTCGGTGCGCCATTCGAACTGGCCAGCCTCGATTTCCTGCTGGATGGCGTTCAAGCCATCTTCGATGGCCTTGAGTTCGTCCGCATTGAGCACACCTACCCGGGTCAACATGTTGGCGTGGGCCAGCGAGCCCATGATGTCGTGACGGTACAGACGCTGGTCAAAATCGACGGAAGCGGTAAAACGGGCAACAAAGGCGTCCACTGGCTCGCTGAAGCGGCCACCCCAGGACTGGTTGGTCTTTTCGGTATTCTGGTTTGCGCTCATGGTGGTTCCGGTGCAGGTTAAAACATGTCGCGCATGATAACAGATGCAAGTGCTGTTTGGCTTGGAGCCAGCTCTGGTCAGGTCAGGCGTTGCTGTCCTGCCACTGGCGATCGGCATCCTTTGCCTTGAGCAACAGGGCCAGGGCAGCAACGCCAAACGAAACCATCAATACGATGGTGCCGGTCAGCGACAGATAACCCGCCCACAGCACCAGCCATACTACCCATGCGCTCCGGCTCCGGCCCGTCAGCGCCAGCACCGCCGGACCCACCGACAGCACCAGGCCGTGCAGAACAATGGTTAGCGGCATGCCGTGAAAAAACATCGGCAACAGCTCGCTGGAGCCCAGATTGTGCAACTGCGACGAAGCCCGCAGCAGTACAAAATACATCAGCCCGATCAGCAGCCAGTTGATCAGCAGGAACGGCAACACTTTCTTGGCAATTGCTCGCATCGTTTGAACCTCTGGAGTGGTATGGCTGACAAAATACCCTGACGGAGCTGCATTTCAATGCATCACGATCAAGAAATCCGGTTTTTCAGGGTTCAATACCCTGCTGCCGCAGCCACGCCAGCAACTGCGGCAACGCCATCGCACCGCTCTGGCGGGCGACTTCCTTGCCGTTGCGGAACAGGATCAGCGCTGGAATGGAGCGGATGCCAAGCTGGCCGGCCAGTTGCTGCTCCTGCTCGCTGTTGAGCTTGGCCAGACGGCACACGCCCTGTAGCTGCCGTGCAGCCTGATCAAAGACCGGCGCAAACTGCCGACAGGGGCCGCACCACCCGGCCCAGACATCCACCAATAGCGGCAGATCGCCCCTGATCTGACGGCTGTAACTGGCTGCCGTCAGCTCCAGCGGCGTGTCACGCAACACTGCCTGTCCACACACACCGCATTTGGGACGGTCCATGACACGCAGGGCCGGTACACGATTGGCGGCATCACAGTGGGCACAGGGGATAACAAGAGCTGACATGAGCACTCCTCGGGTAATGGCTGCAAGACACGTTATATCCCATACAGGTATGTCCGTGAAAATATTTTTCAACTCTTCGAGCAAGCCGGATTACCGTCAACAGTAGTCAAGGACGACATGCTGTATCGCAAGGAGGCGCTCATGCATACCCGGGAACAGGGCATCACCCTGGTCGAGCTGCTGATTGTAATCGCCTTGCTGACGGTGATCGCCCAGGTCGCATTGCCGGCATGGCAGACATTCATCATGAAGAATCGCTCACAGGCATTGCAGCACAGCGTCGAACGTGCGGTGCATCTGGCACGCTCCCGGGCGGTAACAGGCCGCACGACGATCGAGCTTTGTGGCAGCCGCAACGGGGAAAACTGCAGCAGCGACTGGTCCTCCGGCTGGCTCATGCAGGCCGTGCCACCCGGCCGGCAAGCGGAGCCTCCGGAACAGGTCACACAGCTCGACCCGCGTCATCTGCAACTGCAGTGGGCCGGCTTCCGGCCCAAAATCGCCTTTAACGCCAGCGGCTACAGCACGGCCAGCAACGGCCGCTTTTTTGTCTGCCGCGATCATGCGATTGACTGGCAGCTGATCCTCAACCGCCAGGGGCGTCTGCGCCGGGGCAGCGTCCGGGAAAATCGCGAACAGGATCACCGTTGCGCCAGATAGCCGGGGAAAGCTGTTGCCTGATCAACAATGGCAGGCGACACTGGCTCCATGAACAAACATATACCGCCCCGGAACGGGGACACTGATTTTTTCCTGCCGGAGCTGTGCCGTGGCGAGGCACTACTGGGTCTGGTATTGCTGGCCGAATTGCTGGTCATGGTACTGGTACTGGCCGAGCCGGGCATTTCCGGGCTCGACTGGAGCAGGCTGGCGCTGGTGTCATTTTTTGTGCAGTGGGTGGTCCTGCTGACCGTGGCCCTGCTGTGTCCGTTACGCCCCTGGCTGATGCACCTGAATTCGGTGCATTCCAGCCTGCTGACCTGCTTGCTGGTGGTGCTGGTGACACTGGCCTGCACCGCCGCCAGTCAATATCTGGAGCATTTTTATCAGGGTGTCCCCCGCGAACCGGCGGATACCGTCGTCTATCTGAAAAATGCGCTGATCAGCCTGATCATGTCCGCCATCGTGGTACGGGTGCTGTACTTGCAAAGCGAATCCCGGCGCCAGCAGCGGGCAGAATTGCAGGCACGCCTTCAGGCCCTGCAGGCACGCATACGGCCACACTTCCTGTTCAACAGCATGAACAGCATTGCCAGCCTGATCGAGCTGGACGCAGAGCAGGCCGAACGCGCCCTGCTGGACCTGTCAGACCTGTTCCGGGCAGTGCTCGCCCAGGGTGACGGTCCGTCCAGCTGGCAACAGGAAGCGGGGCTGGCCCGTCAGTACTTGTCACTGGAGCACTACCGGCTGGCCGACAGGCTACAGGTGGAGTGGCATACCGGACAGCTGCCGGACGACCTGCCAATCCCGCACCTGACCCTGCAACCCCTGCTGGAAAACGCCATCCTGCATGGCATTCAACCCCTGTCAGCTGGCGGAACCATCAAGGTCAGCGCACGGCTTGATAATGGCCTGTTCCGCCTGCAACTGGAAAACCCGCTACCGGCACAACCCGGTTTGCATCGTGGCAGCGGCACCGCCCTGGACAATATCCGCATGCGGCTGGTCGCGTTGTTCGGTCCTGCTGCCAGCTTGACTACCCACACCGGCGATGGTGTCTTTATTACCAAAATCCAGTACCCTTTACCCCATGTAGCAGCGGAGACCCCCGTCAAACATGAAAGTACTGATCGCCGACGATGAACCCCTGGCCCGCACCCGGCTGGCGCGCATGGCCGCACAACTGCCCGGTTGCCGGGTACTGGACGAGCAGGCCGCCACTGGCACACAGGTACTGGAGCTGTGTGAACGGTTACAGCCGGACATCCTGTTGCTCGACATCCAGATGCCCGAGCTGGACGGACTGGAGGTTGCCGCAATTCTCGACCGGCGGGAAAACTCGCCGGCCATCATTTTCTGCACAGCACATGACGAGTTTGCCCTGCCCGCTTTTGCAGTGAATGCCCTGGGATACCTGGTCAAGCCGGTACGCATGGAGCAATTGCAGCAGGCAGTTGAACGGGCGGCACGGCTCAACCCGATGCAACGTGCCGCCCTGCGCCAAAGCGCCGAACCTGTGCCCGGCCGGACACATATCAGCGCCAAAACCCATAAAGGCATTGAGTGCATCGCCCTGGAGGATGTCCTGTACTTCCAGGCCGAACACAAGTATGTGACCGTCTACCACATCAACGGTGAAACCCTGATCGACGAGTCACTCAAGACCCTGGAAAACGAGTTTCCGGAACTGCTGTTGCGCATCCACCGCAGCATCCTGGTCAACCGCACAATGATCGAGCGCATGCAGCGCAATTCTGCCGGCCAGCAGCACCTCTACCTGAAAGGACAGGATCTGCCCTTGCCGGTCAGCCGCCGTCACGCCACTCCGGTACGCGAGCTGATGCACAGGCTCTGAGTTTGTTGCTCACCAACGGTCGAAACAGTCATTCAGGCCAGACAGCCGGCCTGCCGGCACTCAACCTGCAGCAGGGCCGACACGGGCCAGCTCAACCTCGGCAATGCGCACTCCGTCAATGATGTGTGCAACCCTGATCAGCCAGTCATCCACCAGTAACTCTTCGCCCTCTTGCGGCATGTACTCCAGACGATCAAGAATCAGGCCCGCCAGCGTGGTGTAATCTTCAGCCGCTGGCAGCGGACAGGGCAGATGACGGTTGATTTCATTCAGGCTTTCACCGGCATCGACCCGGTAAGAGCCTGTCTCCAGCAACTCGACACAAGGCTCGTATTGCGGCTCGTCACCTTCGCTGATATCACCGGCAATCGCTTCCAGAATGTCCTTGAGGCTGATGATGCCTTCCAGGGTGCCGAATTCATCAACCACAAAAGCCAGCTGGCGACCATCACGACGAAAAGCTTCCAGTGCATTGATCGATGTTTGTGTCTCGAGCAGCACCGTGGCCGGCTCCAGATGCTTCTCCACATCCGGCTGCTCGCCACGCAGTATGGCATGCAGCAGGACTTTCTTCTGGACGATGCCCAGCGGCTCGTCCTGCCGCCCATCGCGGATGACCACTATCCTCGAGTGCGGGCTGGCCAGCAGCTGTTCCCGCTGCTGTTCAGCTCCGGCAGCCAGATCCAGCATGTCGACTTCGCGGCGGTGGGTCATCAGCGCCTTGACGTTGGTTTCGGCCAGTTTCAGCACGCCCCGGACCATGTCACGCTCGTTGTCCTGAAACACCTGCTCCTGCTCATCCTGTCCCCCGGCACCACCCGGACCCTGCTGCCCGGATATCGCATTGCGACCGAGCAAACGCAGGATATTGCCGGCAGTACGCTCGCGCAGGGTACCGGCACTGTTGAGCCACTTTTCCTTGTTGTGCTGCGCCACCTGGTTGAACAGCTCGACCATGATCGAAAAACCGATAGCGGCGTACAGATAACCCTTGGGAATCTTGTAACCCAACCCCTCGACAATCAGGCTAAAGCCGATCATCAGCAAAAAACCAAGGCACAGGATCACCAGCGTCGGCCGCTGATTGACGAAACGGGTCAGGCCCTTGCTGGCGGCCAGCATCACGCCCATCGCGACAATCATTGCCACCGCCATCACGGCCACCTCGTCGGCCATGCCGATGGCAGTGATCACTGAGTCAATCGAGAATACCGCATCCAGCACCACGATCTGGGTCACCACCACGCCAAAACCGGCATAAGCCACCGGCACGCCGCCTTCATGCTGGCGCCCTTCCAGCCGTTCATGCAGCTCCATGGTCGCCTTGAACAGCAAGAACAACCCGCCCACCAGCATGATCAGGTCACGCACCGAATAGCCGTGCCCAAACAGGCTGAACAGCGGTGTGGTCAGGGTCACCAGCCAGGCAATGCTCAACAGCAGGAGCAAACGCATCACCAGCGCCAGCGACAGGCCGACTACCCGTGCCTTGTCGCGTTGCTCCGGCGGCAGTTTTTCAGCCAGCACCGCAATGAACACCAGGTTGTCGATACCCAGCACGATTTCCAGCGCAATCAGCGCCAGCAGACCGGCCCAGACGGTCGGATCAGCAAGCCATTCAAACATGCCGGCAACCCTCCGCCGGGCATGGCGTCAGGCGCACCCTGCCATCTGTTGCAGGCAGCACACGGCACAACAATCCGGCCGGCCATGCAAGTGCATGCAGACTATGCGCCAGATACCAATGAAGAAGGGAATGAAAAACGAGAAGGGAGCATGCAGCGGGAGGTTTGTCGGGCTGTTGCCGACACGACTCAGTGTCCAAGACAGGGATTCCTGTAAAAATAAAACCGCTTTTTATCGAAAAAATGCGCCAAATGCAAGAAAACAAATATGACACCAGACCAGCGGTGTCTTGCTTTCACTCGTTGGGCGTAACCCGCAGCAGCGCTCCCCGCGCGGCATCTGTCAGCAGCATGATGGCGCCGTCCGGGGCGATCGCCACATCGCGGATGCGCCCGTGCTCGCCCTGCAGATAGCGGGCTTCTCCGGTCACCCGGCCATCCTTGAGCCTCAGGCGAATCAGTGACTGGCTGGCAAGACCGCCAATCAGCGCGTCACCCTGCCAGCCGGCAAATAGTTCACCCTGGTAGAAAACCATGCCGCTGGGAGCAATGACCGGGTCCCAATAGTACACCGGCTGCTCCATGCCCTCACCGGCGGTCAGGCCGTCACCAATGGCACGCCCCGAGTACTCCACACCATAGGTGATGAGCGGCCAGCCGTAATTGCGCCCGGGAAGTGGCCGGTTCAGCTCATCACCGCCACGTGCACCATGCTCGACGGTCCAGAGACGGCCATCGGCAGCCAATGCGGCGGACTGGATATTGCGATGTCCGTACGACCAGACTTCCGGCTGGCCGCCTGCAATCAGCGGATTGCCTGCAGCCGCCCCGCCCTCCGGGTTGATCCGCAGCACCTTGCCAATATGGGTGCCGACATCCTGCACCAGGGCACGCGCCTGGTTGCGGTCACCGGTGGTAACGAACAGCATGCCTTCCCTGTCAAACACCAGCCGGGACCCGAAGTGCGCACTGGAGCGCCACGCTGGATTTTGCCGAAAGATCACCCGGACATCCGTCAGCTGGCGGTAGTCAGCGGACAACACGGCCGTTGCCACGGCAGTGGCACTGCCCTCTTTGGCGCGAGGTTCGGCATAGCTCCACCAGACGCGACGGGTTTGCTCAAAGTCATCCGCAATCACCACATCCAGCAGCCCGCCCTGCCCGTGGGCGTCGACGACGGGGACGCCGGCAACCGGAGCCGAGACCTGGCCCGTTGCAAAAACCCGCCGCATCCGTCCGGGGCGCTCCGTCACCAGCCATGAACCGTCCGGCAGCAGTGCCATGCCCCAGGGATGTTCCAGCCCGCCAGCAATGACTTGGACCTGCAATTGATGATGATCCTGCAGCAGCGGCGCACGGGTTTGCCCGGCAAACGCCGGTTGCTGGCCCCTGGCATTGGCAGCACGGGCATTGAAGTCCTGCGCCTGCCCTGTTTCGGCAAGACAGCAGAACAACATGAAATGAACCAGCAGCTTGTTCATCTTTCCCCCCCGGCATGATGCATGGTCATGCGCCAGGATTCTGGCCAGCCAGTGCCCGCCTACGGGCTCCCCGACCACGCAACACAATCGCGATGCACCGTGTTTCAGCGTTCTCACGTCACCGGCTGACAGACAGCAAGGAGGCGGCCCGGCTGCAGGCCGGCTCTCAGCTCATCACCAGATTATCCCGGTGAATCAGTTCCGCGTCACCGACATAGCCCAGAATTTCAGCAATCTGGTCCGACGGGCGACGCATGATTCTGGCGGTTTCCATGGCGTTATAGTTGGTCAGGCCACGGGCCACTTCCAACCCGCGCTCGTCGACACACACCAGCATTTCGCCACGGCGGAACTGGCCGCTGACCGCCAGCACTCCGACCGGCAGCAGGCTCTTGTGACCGTCACGCAATGCCTTCACCGCACCGGCATCCAGGGTCAGGGTGCCACGGGTTTGCAGGTGGCCGGCCAGCCACTGCTTGCGCGCGGCATCGCGACACTGGTCGGAAGTCAGCAGGGTACCCAGTGGTTCTCCCTCTTTCAGGCGCTCGATCACCCGCTCGATACTGCCGCCGACAATCATGCTATGGGCACCTGAACGTGCCGCCAGCCGTGCCGCGCGCAGCTTGGTCTGCATGCCGCCTCGGCCCAGCGCCCCGGCACTGCCGCCGGCCGCCGCATCCAGTGCCGGGTCATCGGCACGGGCCTGCACAATCACCTGCGCGGCAGGGTTGGTACGGGGATCGGAGTCGTACATGGCATCCTGATCGGTGAGAATCACCAGCAGGTCAGCCTCGACCAGATTGGCCACCAGTGCGGCCAGGGTATCGTTGTCACCAAAACGGATCTCGTCAGTGGCCACGGTGTCATTTTCGTTGATCACCGGGATCACGCCCAGCTCCAGCAAGGTGGTCAGGGTACTGCGGGCGTTCAGGTAACGCTTGCGGTCAGACAGGTCATCATGAGTCAGCAGGATCTGTGCGGTGCGCTCGTTGTGATCGGCAAAGCTGCTTTCCCACGCCTTGATCAGGCTCATCTGCCCGACCGCCGCTGCGGCCTGCAACTCGCTGACCCGTTCCGGCCGTTGTGTCCAGCCCAGCCGGCTCATGCCGGCAGCCACCGCACCGGAGGACACCAGCACCAGGTCAATGCCGGCCTCGCGCAGGGCCACCATCTGGCGCACCCAGATGGCCATGGCGTTACGGTCAAGCCCGCGCCCGTCAGCAGTCAGCAGGGCGCTACCAATCTTGATGACCCAGCGACGGGCCTGAGTTACCTGTTCACGCATTCAAAGCATCCTGTAGGTGCGAATTCATTCGCACACGATACGTTACTACCCGGCATTTCCAAATGGATCAGCACAATTTTGGTGGACGTTTTTGTTCGAATAAATTCGAACCTACAATCGTCATCAACCTGCCGTTGCCGGGCGATGACGACCATTCACGAATGTATTCATCCTGTAGATGCGAATTCATTCGCACAACCCGAAAGGACGTTCTTTGTTCGAATAAATTCGAACCTACGTTAGCGGACATAGAACACCTCGGCCTGATCGTCGTCGCCATCTTCGTCCCAGTCGTCATCGTCCTGCTCATCCTGCGTCTTGATGCCGGCGCGTTTCAACGCACGACGGTCATCCAGTTCCTGCAAATGGGCACGACCCTCGTCTTCGATACGCTGGTCAAGGTCGGTCAGATACTCGGCATACTCCTGGTCTTCGCCGATACGCAGGTCACGCTCGTCCAGATAGCGCATGATCGCCTGGCTCAGCTCCTTGGTGCCCTCCTTGTCCAGCGCCGAAACCATGAATACCGGGCCTTTCCAGTCCAGCCGTTCGATCACCGCCTGCTTGCGCTCTTCGCGCTCGTCATCCAGCAGCTGGTCAATCTTGTTGAGTACCAGCCAGCGATCACGCTCGGCCAGCGACGGACTGAACGTGCTGATCTCGTTGACGATGGTTTCTGCCGCATCGGCCGGATCGCTCTGGTCAAGCGGAGCCAGATCGACAATATGCAACAGTAAACGGGTACGGGTCAGGTGTTTGAGAAAACGTGTGCCAAGGCCGGCGCCTTCGGCGGCGCCCTCGATCAGGCCGGGAATATCGGCAATCACGAAAGTCTTGAAGCTGCCAACGCCGACCACACCCAGGTTGGGTGCCAGCGTGGTGAACGGATAATCCGCCACCTTGGGCTTGGCCGCCGATACCGAACGGATAAAGGTGCTCTTGCCGGCATTGGGCAGGCCCAGCAGGCCGACATCGGCGAGCACCTTGAGCTCCAGCTTGAGGTTGCGTGCCTCGCCCGGCGTACCGTCACTGGTCTGGCGTGGCGCACGGTTGGTGCTGGACTTGAAACGGGTGTTGCCCAGTCCGTGCCAGCCGCCCTGGGCCACCAACAGGCGCTGACCGTCTTTGGTCAGGTCACCGATGATTTCCTGGGTATCGGCATCGATCACCGTGGTGCCGACCGGCACCTTCAGTATCAGGTCTTCACCGCGGGCACCAGTACAGTCGCTACCACGCCCGTTCTCGCCCCTTTTCGCCAGAAACTTGCGCGTATAGCGGTAGTCCAGCAGGGTATTGAGGTTATGGTCGGCTTCCATGAACACCGAACCACCATCACCGCCGTCCCCGCCGTTGGGGCCGCCGAACTCAATGAATTTTTCACGGCGGAAGCTCATGCAGCCGTTGCCGCCATCGCCGGCCTTGACGTAAATCGCTACTTCATCAACAAATTTCATAACTCAGTCCTGCACTTGGGTGCCGGTATTATATAGGTATATGGCCCTGCCGCATGGCCTTTGCTTTTGTAGGTACGAATTTATTCGTACACACCTGCATACCCTGTGTGCGAGTAAGTTCGCACCTGCATATAGCCTGCAGACAGCTCGGAGTTTGCGGCAGCGCCGGGGTATGGGTGGAGCAAACCCTCAACGCCATGGATGGCGTTGCGGAGCCTACAGGGCAGTTTTTTGCTCCTGCAAAAACTGCATTTCCGCCATCCATGGCGGTCAGACTTACTTACGGCGTGTTTGCGTAACCCATACCCCGGCGCTGCTTCCATCAAGCTAACCAACAACTTAAAGGAAGAAATCTTGCAATATCTTATAAAATCAAAAAACCAAAACAAAAAAGCCCCGTCAATCTGACAGGGCTTTTTGCGAATCAGGGGATTCAGGCGTTGACTACGCTTACGTAGCGACGGCCGAACGCGCCCTTGACTTCAAACTTGACCACGCCTTCCTGCTTTGCAAACAGGGTGTGATCCTTGCCCATGCCTACGCCGTAACCAGCGTGGAACTGGGTGCCGCGCTGACGCACGATGATGTTGCCTGCCTGGACAACCTGGCCGCCGTACATCTTGACGCCAAGGCGTTTCGATTCCGAGTCGCGACCGTTGCGGGTACTACCGCCAGCTTTTTTCGTTGCCATGAGTTCAGTTCTCCTGTGAAAAACCCAAGCACTTAGGCTTGAATACCAGTGATTTTGACTTCAGTAAACCACTGACGGTGGCCCTGACGCTTCATGCTGTGCTTGCGGCGGCGGAACTTGATGATTCGGATCTTGTCGTGACGACCCTGGGAAACCACCTCGGCGGTAACCTTGGCACCTTCAACAACCGGCGCACCGATCTTTACGTCTTCGCCATTGCCGACCAGCAGAACGCGGTCGAAAGTGATGCTGTTGCCGGTAGCTTCTTCCAGCTTCTCGATTTTCAAGTACTCGCCTTCGGCGACCTTGTACTGTTTGCCACCAGTTACAATAACTGCGTACATCGTATATCTCCGTAATTCCTGCTCACCCGAACCTTTTTAAGAATAGGTAGTGTCCGGCATGGCTGTCAGTTGCTGGATGGGCTGCTGACAATTGCGTAAGGCAGGTTGCCTGAAACCGGATGGGCGCCAAACACGCACATCCATAACTTTGGAGCGCGAATTGTACGCAAGCCGTGCAGAGGTTTCAAGCCCTGTTCACTGCTATTTTCTTGACATCACCCGGTGCTGAACCTAGCATGCTGCACAGTCTATTTGGAGCCTTGTCTGCCATGCAACCACAGAGTTTCTATCAGGTCGTCACCGACGACTTTGCCGCCGTTGACCAGTTGATCCGCGAACAGCTGACTTCGCGAGTGCCCCTGGTAGAGAAAATCGGCGACTACATCATCTCTGCCGGTGGCAAGCGTCTGCGCCCGCTGCTCACCCTGTTGGCCGGAAATGCGCTGGGCCAGTGCGATGAGCGCACCTGCAAGCTGGCAGCCTCCATCGAGTTTTTGCATACCTCCACCCTGCTGCATGACGATGTGGTCGACAAATCCGACCTGCGCCGTGGCCGCGCCACCGCCAATGCCAAGTGGGGCAACTCGGCCAGTGTGCTGGTCGGCGACTTTCTTTATGCCCGCTCGTTCGAGCTGATGGTGCAACTGGAATCCATTCCGGTACTGCAGGTGCTGTCCAACGCCACCCGCGTGATTGCCGAAGGCGAAGTGCTGCAGCTGACCAAGGTGCGTGACGCCAGCACCAGCGAAGAAACCTACATGGAAGTCATCCGCGCCAAGACCGCCATGTTGTTCGAAGCGGCGACCCAGTGTGCCGCCCTGCTGGTCAATGCACCGGCCGAGCAGACCGAAGCCCTGCGCCAGTACGGTGACAAACTGGGTATCGCCTTCCAGCTGATGGATGACCTGCTCGATTACCAGGGCGACGCCGAAACCCTGGGCAAGAACGTTGGTGACGACCTGGCCGAGGGCAAACCGACCCTGCCACTGATTGTCGCCATGCGCCAGGGCACACCTGAGCAGGCACAACTGGTGCGCACCGCCATCCAGAAAGGCGGTATCGAAAACCTCGACGCCATCAGCCAGGCGGTTCGCGACAGTGGCGCGCTGGACTATACCGCCAGCAAGGCCCGCCAGTTTGCCGACGAGGCGATTGACTGTCTCGACACCCTGCCCGATTCCGCCTACAAAAGCGCCATGGCCGACCTGGCCCGCTTTGCGGTCGAACGCAGCCTGTAAGCACGGGCTGCCGGCTTATATATTCCTTCGCCTAAAATCGCCAAATCGCTTACACTAGCGGCAATTTCAACAACCTGTAAGTGAACGCCGTGCTCAAGGCACTCAAGAAAATCCTGCCACACAAAGAAGCCCTGCCAGAAGCAGCCGAACAACCCCGGCCCGCCGCCACAGCTCCGGCCAGTCCCGCGCAGCCGGCTACCGACACAACGGCCAAAAAAGAGCGTAACCGCAAAGGCCGCCAGGCCCGCAAACCCCGGGAGCAGGCCGCCGACAACTGGAGCATCGACGATTTCGTCGTCGAGCCGATGGAAGGCAAGACCCGTTTTCACGACTTCCAGCTCAGGCCCGAACTGATGCGTGCCATCCAGGCACTGGGTTTCCCCTACTGCACGCCAATCCAGGCCCAGGTGCTTGGCCATACCCTCAAGGGCCGCGATGCCATTGGCCGTGCCCAGACCGGTACCGGCAAGACCGCCGCATTCCTGGTGTCCACCATCAGCCAGCTACTGGAAAACCCGCCACCGGAAGAACGCTACATGGGCGAGCCCCGAGCCCTGATCATCGCGCCGACCCGCGAGCTGGTCATGCAGATCGCCAAGGATGCCGAGGAGCTGACCCGTTTCTGCAAGCTCAACGTGATGAGTTTTGTCGGTGGCATGGACTTTGACAAGCAGCTACGCCAGCTGGAAGCCCGTTACTGCGACATTCTGGTGGCCACCCCCGGCCGCCTGCTCGACTTCAACCAGCGCGGCGAGGTGCATCTGGACCTGGTCGAAGTGCTGGTGCTGGACGAGGCCGACCGCATGCTGGACATGGGCTTCATTCCCCAGGTGCGCCAGATCATCCGCCAGACGCCACGCAAGGACCAGCGTCAAACGCTGCTGTTCTCGGCCACCTTCACCGATGCGGTGATGGACCTGTCACGCCAATGGACGGTCGAGCCGGCTGTGGTGGAAATCGAACCCGAACAGGTGGCCAGTGATACCGTCGAGCAACACGTATACGCCGTGGCCGAAAAAGACAAATACAGCCTGCTGTACAACCTGATCAGCGAAAACGACTGGAACCGGGTGATGGTCTTTGCCAACCGCCGTGACGAGGTGCGCCGCATCGAGGAGCGCCTGCTGCGCGACGGCGTCAACGCCGCCCAGATGTCCGGCGAAGTGCCGCAACAGAAGCGGGTACGGGTGCTGGAGCAGTTCCGCGAAGGCAAGATCAAGGTGCTGGTGGCCACCGACGTGGCCGGGCGCGGCATTCACGTCGACGACATCAGCCACGTCATCAACTACACGCTGCCCGAAGACCCCGACGACTACATCCACCGCATCGGCCGTACCGGACGTGCCGGCAGCAGCGGTGTCTCCATCAGCTTTGCCGGCGAGAACGATGCTTTCGCCCTGCCTCCCATCGAGGAACTGCTGGGGCGCAGGATTGACTGTGAAACACCACCGCAGCACTTGCTGAAGCGTCCGCCACGTCCGGGGCGTTAACCACAAACCCGGTCACTACGGCGTCACCATTGCGCCCGGCGCGGCAACTTCCGCGTCCGGCACCTCAGGTACCGGACGACCTTCCTAACGTCTTCTGCCGCGCCGGTGCAAGCCGGTCAATACCAGCACAACCACCAGCAGCAGCGGCATGACCAGCAGGTTGAACAGCTTGACGGTACGGCCCAGGGCTTCGATATCGGCATATTGCTGATACCTCACTTCACGCAGCTCCTTGCGCACGGCCAGCTGCTCCTGCCGGTACTGCTGCAGCAATTGCTGCTCTTCCCCGCTGCTGTCCAGTCCCTCTTCCGGGATCACCTGCAAATCGGCGATCTGTTGCTCCAGACGGGTCAGACGTAATTGCAGCTGTTGTTCGGTATCGCGAAAGCGCTCTTCAGCACTGCGCCGGATACGCTCAACCAGGGTAAAGGGCCGGCTGAAATCACCGTGAGCACGCACGCTGATCAGCGCTTGCGAACCGCTCAGGTTTTCCAGTGCATTGAGCACCAGGTTGCCATTATCCGCCCAGGGGCGCGGCAGTAGCTGACCGGCAACGTCCTGCTGCTGCACCCACAGGCCGTCACCCAGCATGTCGGTGTCGGCCACCACCAGCACCTCGATGGCATCAGACCGCACCAGCCCCGGCAACTGCCCTTCCAGTCCATCAGGAAAGGCACTACGTGCCGGCCCGCTGATACGGGCAGCAACGGTGTAGCGTTCGCCGGTGGGTTCCATGTCAGCATACAGCTCGCCGGGATGCGCAAGCCGGGTTAACCGGGATACACCAAAAGGCATTGCCGCCGTCGAGCTTTCGACCAGCGGTGTGAACCGGGTGGTGGCCTGCTCCAGCGACTGCAGGATGCCCGCCGTGGCCAGTGTCAGCCGTTCCAGACGGGCCGTGACCACATCGTTCCGGTTGAGCCCCTGTTCCGGCACTGTCAGCCAGGCTAGGTGACGTACCGGACGCTGCTGCTCGCCCGCCGCCACACTCATGGCATAGCTCGCATCACCCAGCACCCGCCCCGGCAGCATCCGTACCCCCCACGCCTGCAGCAAGCTGTCCAGTTCCGAATGGCGCCCCTCTCCCAGCACCTGCTGCAAATCCGTCTGCGCATCCAGCTCGCTGAGTGGATCAACAAACGCCAGCAAGCGGCCACCACGCAGGACAAACTGGTCGATCGCATACAGGGCAGGCAGAGACAACTGCTGCGGATGCACCAGCCAGAGCACGTCAATCTGCTCTGGAATCCGGTCAACAGCGCTATCCAGAAACTCCAGAGAAAACTGCTGGCGCACCTGTTCCAGCACCGTCCACGGCTGCTGCATGCCGCCAGCAGTAAACCCGCCCTCCAGCGGCAGCCCCGACATCAGCCCCACCACCGGCCGTTTGCTGCGTGACAGGTCATGCAGCAAACGGCTCAGCTCGTACTCGAGAAAGCGCTCCTGATCCAGCGCGAACAGGGGAACCGCCGCCTGCCGGCCACTGCTGTTACGACCGGACAGACCCAGATAGAGCACATCGCCCAATGGCATCGGGACCGGCTGCAAGCCCAGCGCAGCGGCCTGGTCTTCCTGTTCGGAGAAGGGTTCCGGGTCAATCACCAGCAGACTGAGCTTGCCGTTGGCATGCTGCACATAGGTTTCCAGCAACTCCTGCACGCGCCGTGCGTACTGGCGCACCTGCGGCAGATCGCGGGCGGCCCGGCCGGAAAAGAACAACTGCAGCTCAACCGGCTCCTCCATCTGCTGCAGCAGATGGAGGGTGCCGGGTGACAGGCTGTACAGCTGCCCTTCGGTCAGGTCCAGCTGTGCATGCTTCAGCAGCGTGCCGGCCACGGCGTTGAACAGCAGAAATGCACCGGCAATCATCGCCAGTCCCAAGGTCGAGCGCATCAGTCTGGCCATGTTCAGTCCGCCTTTTTCAATTCAAGCAGAATGCCGTTGGCCAGCAGCCAGGCGATGATGAAACTGGCAAAAAACAGCAGATCCCGCGCATCCAGCACACCACGGCTGATGGCCTGAAAGCGGGTCAGGAAACTCAGTGAGGCCAACAGGTCCAGCCACCACTGCGGTGCCCAGCCGCGAAAGGCATCCAGCACCAGCGCATGTCCCGGCAGCAAGAACAGGAAACACACCACCACAGCCATGATAAAGGCCACCACCGGGCTGGTGCTGTTTGCCGACAGGCAGGCACTCACTGCCAGAAAGGCACCGGCCAGCAGCCAGCTGCCCAGATAACCGGTGACAATGGCACCATTATCCGGTGAGCCGAGAAAATTCACCGTCAACACCAGCGGAAAAGTCAGCAGCAGCGCCATGCCGGCAAACAGCCAGGCGGCAAGGAACTTGCCCAGCACCAGTTCGCGCATGCGCACCGGCAAGGTCAGCAGCAACTCAATGCTGCCGCTTTTGCGCTCTTCCGACCACAACCGCATGCCGAGTGCCGGCAACAGGAACAGGTACAGCCAGGGATGAAAGGCGAAAAACACCTGCAGGTCTGCCTGCTCGTTTTCATAAAAGCCGCCCATGTAAAAGGTCAGGGCACTGGCCAGCACCAGAAACACCAGCAAATAGACATAGGCCAGCGGCGTGGCAAAATAGGCGCGGAACTCGCGGCGGATCAGGACAGGCAAGTGGCTCATGACGACTCCCCCCGGGTCAGGCGACGAAACACCTCGTCCAGCCGGCCAGGCTCGACCGTCAGTTCATCCAGTGCCCAGCCCTGCTGCTGCACCAGCGCGTTGACGGCAGGCAACAACATGCATCCCGGTTCCGGGACCAGAGTGAGCGCCCCGCCTGCTGCAGCTTCCACTGCCTGCACGCCCGGCACTGCCGCCAGAAGTTGCTCATCCAGCTGCGTCACACTGCTGCGTAGGGTCACCGCCTGCCAGTAGCGCGACCGTTGCTGCAACTGGTGCGGGGTGGCATCGGCCCGCAGCTCGCCACCGGCAATCAGCAATACCCGGCTGCAAATCGCGCCGACCTCTTCAAGAATATGGGTGGAAACGATAATGGTACGCCCCGGCGCCAGGCGGCGGATCAATTCACGCACCTGGTGCTTCTGGTTGGGGTCCAGGCCATCGGTCGGCTCATCCAGAATCAATACATGCGGATCATGCAGCACCGCCTGGGCCAGGCCGACCCGGCGGTTGAAGCCTTTGGACAGGGTGTCGATCCGCTGCTCCCGCACCTCGTGCAGCTCAAGCAGATCCAGTACCCGCCCGATGCGGTTTCCAAGTTCTGCACCGCGATAACCCCGGATGCGGGCAATGAAGTCCAGAAAGTCGTGCACGCGCATCTCGCCGTAGCAGGGGGCGCCCTCCGGCAGATAGCCGAGCAGCCGTCGTGCCGCTACCGGCTGACGCGTCACATCAAGGCCGCACAGGCGGGCGGTGCCCGCATCCGCGGCGAGAAAACCGGTCAGCATCTTCATGGTGGTGGACTTGCCGGCACCATTGGGTCCGAGAAAACCGGCCACCTCGCCAGGGCGTACCGAAAAAGACAGCCCGCGTACGGCCGCCCTGCCGGCAAAGGCCTTGCACAATCCGGATGCTTCTATCATGACCTCGAACCCCGTTTCCACGTCGGCGGCAAGTGTAACAAAAGCCGCCAACGGGCTGGCAACTATTCAGGACGGCTTGCTTTTGCCTGCGGCAATCCGTACCATGCGGTCCGTCTTGAGGGAGTAGTCTGCCGTGCCGTGCACGGTGCCTGCGTCAACATACTTGATCAACCGATCATGGCGCCGGCGATCCGATCACAGTGACCTGTAGTCACGTGATCCGGTTTGACGAGACTCATGATACGCGCAGCCACCGGGTGGATCGTTGCGTGTGTCATGGTGCTCGCAAACCTGATCCGCCCTCTGGAACCCGTCATGTTTGAAGCCCTGTTCGTCTCCACCGGTATCGTCACCCTGGCGGAAATCGGTGACAAGACCCAGCTACTGGCTTTCATTCTCGCTGCCCGTTTTCTCAAGCCTGTCCCGATCATCTGGGGCATCCTGGTCGCCACCGTGCTGAATCATGCGCTGGCGGCTGCCGTTGGCAACCATGTCGCAAACTACTTCAGCGAAACCACCCTGCTGTGGCTTCTGGCTGCCAGTTTTCTGGCGGTAGCCGCCTGGACCCTGATTCCGGACAAAATGGATGATGGCGGCAGCCTGCTCAGCCAATACGGGCCTTTTGTCGCCAGTCTGGTTGCATTTTTTGTGGCCGAAATGGGCGACAAGACCCAGGTCGCCACGGTAATGCTGGCAGCCCAGTACCCCTGGTATCTGGCCGTGGTCGCCGGTACCACGCTGGGCATGCTGCTGGCCAACGTTCCCGTGGTGCTGGTCAGCAACTTTGCCGCAGCCCGGCTGCCATTGACGCTGATCCGCAGCCTGGCCGCCCTGTGCTTCCTGCTACTGGCCCTGTATGCAGCGATACGGGCCCTGGGCTGGCTGGCGTAAAACGCCCATTACGCCGGCTGCAAATCTGCCTCCAGCCGGCAGCCCCGTGCTATGCTGCATGCCATTCTTCTCGCCGACAAAGGAACACCCCAGTCCCATGGCCAAACGCATCCTGACCCGCCGCCAGAGCTGGCGCATTGACAAAATCCAGCAGGAGCGCATCGCCCGTGCTGAAAAGCGCGAAGCACGCATGCTCGACGAACTGCAAGGCGGCGAGCTGGGCCATGAACAGGAAGGACTGGTGATTGCCCACTTTGGCGTACAGGTGGAAATCGAGGCGCTGGAGGGCGATCTGCAGGGCGAGCACTACCGCTGCTACATTCGCGCCAACCTGCCGGCACTGGTCACCGGTGACCGCGTCATCTGGCGACCGGCACGGCAGGGTGCCGGCGTGATCGTCGCCCAGCGTCCCCGGCGTTCAGAGCTGTGCAGGCCCGACATGCGCGGCCAGCTCAAGCCGGTCGCGGCCAACGTCGACCAGATCGTGATTGTCTTTGCACCCTTGCCTGAGCCCCACGCCAACCTCATCGACCGCTACCTGGTAGCGGCCAGCCATGCCGGCATCCGTCCCCTGCTGCTACTGAACAAGGCCGATCTGCTGGATGGCGAACACGGCGGCAAGGCCCGCGAACTACTGGCCGTCTATAAAACCCTGGGGTATGCCATTCTCGACGTGTCCGCCGAACAGGGTGACAGGCTGGAAACGCTGCAGGACCTGCTCAGGGACAAAACCAGTGTCTTTGTCGGCCAGTCCGGCGTAGGCAAATCATCACTGGTCAACCGGCTGCTGCCGGATGCGCAAATTGCGGTTGGCGCGCTCTCGGAACTGACCCACAAAGGCACCCACACCACCACCACCGCCCGCCTGTTCCATTTTCCCTGTGGTGGCAGCCTGATCGACTCGCCCGGCATTCGCGAATTCGGCCTGGCGCATGTGGATGCCGCGGATGTGGAAGCCGGTTTCATCGAGTTTGCCGACTTCCTTGGCCGCTGTCGCTTCCGCGATTGCAGCCACGAGCACGAACCCGGCTGCGCCCTGCTCGCTGCTGTCGACAGCGGCCATATCAGCTCACCCCGGCTGGAAAGCTTCCGCATGCTGCTGAAGAATATTGAATAAAGGCCCCGGCCTAGCCTCGCCCCTGTTCAAGCTGTAGCAGACCATCCTCAAACAGGTTCATGCGCTCCCGCGCCGGCCTGCCTGCAGGCGCAGCCGGAGGCTGCGCTTCCGTACCGGCATCTGCCTCTTCAGCCTGCTCTTCCAGGTCCTGTTGGGCCTTTTTGGTCAGCACCACGATATCAATGCGGCGGTTGACCGGGCTATACGGATTTTTGCGATCAAACAGCACCGATGAGGCGTAACCGGCCACCCGCGCAACCTGGTTGTCCTCCAGGCCACCGGCATGCAGGGCACGGCGGGCCGCATTGGCCCTGCCGGATGACAACTCCCAGTTGCCAAAATCCGCCTGCCCCGAATACGGTTTGGCATCGGTGTGTCCGCCAATGCTGATCTTGTTGGGTACGCTGCGGATCGAACCGGCCATCATGTACAGGATGTCTTCAAAGTAGGTCTGCAGCCGGGCACTGCCCAGGGCAAACATCGGTCGTTTCTCGTCATCGACAATCTGGATGCGCAGCCCTTCCTGGGTGATGGACAGGTGAATCTGCTCGCGATAGGGACGCAGCATGTCATTCTCGTCGACCTTGGCCTGCAGTTCCAGCAGCAGCATTTGCAGACGCTCCTGCTCCAGCTGTTCCATCAGGCCGTCAAGGTCCTCGTCAGGGTCCATTTGCGGCATTGAACTGTCTTCCGGCAGCTCCGGGTTCAATGTGTTATCCGGTGCCGGGGTCGGCGTACCGCCCAGATCGATCACATAGGGGCTGGCAGAGGAGCTGAAACCGATAGGGTCCTGAAAATAACCGGAAATGGCTTTTTTCTGCTCCGGCGTGGCCGATGACAGCAACCACATCACCAGGAAAAACGCCATCATGGCCACGGCAAAGTCGGCAAAGGCGATCTTCCAGGCACCACCATGGTGGCCGCCCACAACTTTCTTGACGCGCTTGATGATGATCGGCTGATTGGTACTCATGACAGGTCACTAACCGCCGCGCACGGCTTGCTCCAGCTCCGAGAAGCTGGGCCGGTGGCCGGGATACAGCACCTTGCGGCCAAACTCGACCGCAAGACTGGGCGGCATGCCGGACGCCGACGCTACCAGGGTCGCCTTGATCGCCTCATACAGGTTGAGCTCTTCTGCCGCATCATGATTGAGCGAGGAGGCCAGCGGCCCCATGAAGCCGTAGGCCGCCAGAATACCGAGAAAAGTACCAACCAGGGCCGCCCCCACGTGCTGGCCGATGGCACTTTGCTCGGCCTCGCCGAGCATCGCCATGGTAACGACGATACCCAGCACCGCAGCCACGATGCCAAAACCGGGCAGGCCATCGGCAACCTGGGTCACCGCATGCGCCGGGTGTTCCAGATCCGATTTGAGCGACTCCAGCTCCATCTCGAACAGTCCCTCGAACTCGTGCGGCGCCATGTTGCCGGAAGACAAGATGCGCAGATAATCGCAGACGAAGGCTGTCATCTGCTCATCTTTCAGCACCGCCGGGTACTTGCTGAATATCGCGCTGGCGTTCGGATCTTCGATATCGGCCTCGATCGCCATCATGCCTTCGCGGCGGCTCCTGTTCAGCACCTCGTAGAGCATTTTCAGCACGTCCAGATACAGCGCCTTGTTGAAACGGCTGCCGAACATCTGCATTGATTTTTTCAGCACCCGTTTTGTGGTCGAAGCCGGGTTCGACTGTAAAAAAGCACCGAATGCCGCTCCGCCGATAATCAGCACCTCGAAAGGTTGCACAATGGCCATGATATGGCCGCCGGACAGGATATAACCACCCAGTACACAGCCCAGGACTACCAGTATGCCGACAATTTTAATCATTGTTTTTCACGTACACTCTAAGTTCTGATAAAAGCCAATGGCACCCTGATATTTGCTAACATCAGCCCATACGGGCAGCACTCCGGTTCGACGTTACAGGAATAGCACTCAATGGGTCACAGTATACTCCAACCAAAACCACTAAATGAATGGTTAAAGCTTCTGGACCGCACTGCCCTGCCCGTTCATACCGGTCAAAAAGAGCGCGTACAGCGCGTGATGGCAAATCCGGACAGCTCATTGAGTGAAATATCACGGGCCATTACCGAGGCACCCAGCATTGCCCTGATCCTGTTTCGCGAAGCGAATCGCTCAACCAGCTACCTGTCAGAGCCTGCCCACAACCTGGATGTCGTGCTCAAGCGGCTTGGCATGGCACACTGTACCCGCCTGTTGTCATCACTGATGGACGAAAGCAGGGTACCGATTCCGGCCAACCTGCGCCAGATCTGGCTGATCGGACAGCATGCCAACCGCCAGGCCAACACCCTGTTCGCTAACAAGATGGCCCGCCTGTGGCAGGAAATCCACTGGGGCAGCCTGCTGTTTTTTTCGCCCCTGTGGCCACTGCTGACACGCTACCCGGAATTGCTCCCCATCTGGGAACAACGGGTGCTGGGCAATCAGGAGCCTGCCTACAAGGTCGAACGCGAGCTGCTTGGCGTCCCCCTGGTCAAACTGTGCCATGCCCTTGCCGTACAATGGTCATTGCCGCAGTGGATCATCGACGGCTACGCCACACTGGGGAGCAACCGGCAGATGATGGCGCGGGCCCTGCATGTCGCCCGTCTGCACCACGCCCCGCTTGAGCAACAGCGGCGGCTGGATGAACAAAAAGACCTGAATGCCTGGCTGGGCCAGCCAGCCAACAGCATCGTGCTGGCCAGCGGCCTGGCGCTGGCCAGTCACAATTCCTGGGGCGACAATCATTGCCTGCGCTGGCAGCGCCTGATCAGCCTCTATCTGCGCCAGCCGCTACCTGTCGTTCAGCAAAAAAACCACCAGACCAGCGTCGAGCATGCACGGTACCTGGGCACGACCAACCTCTGGCATCCGGCACGTGCACTACTCTGGCCATGGAATGCCCGGCGGATCCCCCCCGCCCGCATGCCAGTCATGCCTCCCGCCGCCATGCAGGCCGAAAACCCGGGTAGCACCGCAAACGACAGTAGCAAACTGGACGTGGAACAATGGCGCGAGCAGGCCCGGCAACTATTGTTGCGGCCTTCCCCGTTTCGCAACACCCTGCAGCTGCTGACCCACTATGCAAACATGCTGCAGCACGGTGCCCTGTCAAGAGTACTGATACTGCGTGTACAGCAAGCCAGTGACAGCCTGATGCCGGTATGCCAGCTCAACTACCAGTTTACCCTGCAAAAGCCGCTGGCCAGCCATGCCACTAACCCGGTGTTCCGCCACGTTATGCAAAACCGGGACACACTGCATGTCCACGCCGGAAACCACGGCAAGATCACCGCACACCTGGATGCCGGCCTGCTGGCAACCCTTGGCGGCGACAACCTGGTCATGGGCAGCATCTGGCACAAGGACAAGCCGGTATTGCTGGTCATTGCCGATGACTGGGGACACCCGCTGTCGGCGGAAAGCCTGAAAGCCTTCAGCGCCAGCAACCGCTACCTGGAACAATCACTCAGCCTGCGCTGACACCGGTACGGGGCCATCCCGGGACAGGACAACACCCGCGCTTGCTGCCGCAGGCAACGTCAACAGGCCTGACAGGTTTCGCCAGTTACAACTCCAGCACCAGCTTGCCATTGACCTGGTTGCTGGCCAGACGGGCAAACGCCTGTTCCGCATCGGCCAACCCGAACACCTCCCCGGCCTGCGGGTCCAGCTTGCCGGCAGCGAACAGCGGCCACACATTATCATGCAGCGAGGCCATCAGCCCGGCCTTGAAATCATCATCACGGGTACGCAACGTCGAACCGATCAAACGGATGCGCTTGCCCAGCAACTGGGCGAGGTCCAGTTCGACCCGGCGACCGCCCATCAGGCCGATATTGACCCAGCGACCGTCAACCGCCAGCATCTTCAGGTTCTGCACGGCATAACTGGCACCGACCGGGTCCAGAATCACGTCAAAAGGGCCCAGCTCCTGCAGTCCCTCAATGCCATCACCACGGATCACGCCACCTTTGGCACCCAGGCCGACACAATAATCCAGTCGCTCCTGCGAGCCAACACTGACCCAGCAGTCGATATCCAGCGCCTTGCACAGCTGGATGGCCGCCGAACCCACGCCGCTGGCACCCGCATGGATCAGTACCCGGTCACCTTTTTTCGCTTCGCCCAGCATGAACACGTTCAACCAGGCCGTGGCATATACCTCGGGTACCGCCGCCGCTTCCAGCAGCGTCAGCCCCGGCGGCAATGGCAACACATGGCGGGCATCGACACACACCTCTTCGGCCATGCCGCCACCGGCCAATAACGCGCACACCAGGTCGCCAACCTGCCAGCGGCCACCTTCATCCGCCTCGATGATCTCACCGGCACATTCAAGGCCCAGCACGTCAGACACACCGGGTGGTGGCGGGTACAGCCCGGCCACCTGCAACAGGTCGGCACGGTTGACGCCGGTCGCCGCCACACGGATGCGCACCTGCCCGGCACCACGCAACGGAACAGCCACATCGACGATCGCCGGTTTTTTTTCAACTGCTTGTAAAGCTTTCATTCTGCCTCCATAGTAGTGCGCAGGACACCTTGCCTTATGCCAGGATTTAGCACACCAGTGAACTCCCGGATCAATATACTACCTAACCGGCCATATCAGGGATGAAAACGCCATGGCCGTTAGCCGCTTTCCTGTCACCAGCCGGTTTGACCCGTAGTTTTTCACCCGGATTGCCAAACAGCCACCCAACCAAAGAATGAAGCCTATGAAACTGCCCTCTCCGAGTATTCTGACAGCAGGCCTGTTTGCCCTGCTGCTGTCCCTGGGCGCCCAGGCTGTCAGCAAGCCTGACGACTGGGCACATTTGCAGCCCGAACGCGAGCAGGTCATTGCCAGCCTCAATGTGGTCGAGTTGCTCAAGCGCCATCATTACGACAAACCGCCACTGGATAATGCCCGCTCGCAAAAAACCCATGCCAACTACCTGAAAAGCCTGGATCCGGCCCGCCTGCTGTTTACCCGGCAGGATATCGAACACTACAGCAGCTGGGAGTACCGGCACGATGACTTCCTGCACAAAGGTGAGCTAGAACCCGGCTTCGAGCTGTACCGCCTGTACCTGCAACGTCAGTCACAGTACCTTGAGCAGTCACTGGAAACCCTGAAAAACGGCGTGGCCAGCCTTGATTTCGACCGCGACGAGACGCTGGAAACCGATCGCGAGAAGGCACCCTGGCCGGCCGACATGGACGAACTGCAGGAGCTGTGGCGCAAACGCCTGAAAGACGAAGTGCTACGCCTGAAACTGGCCGGCAAGGACGAGGCGGCCATCGCCGAACTACTCACCAAACGCTATCGCAACCAGCGCAAGCGCATGCAGCAGATCCGCAGCGAAGATGTATTCCAGACCTACATCAATGCCTTTGCCCAGACCTACGACCCGCACACCAGCTATCTGTCCCCGGAAAACGCGGAAAACTTCGACATCAACATGAGCCTGTCACTGGAAGGCATCGGGGCCGTGCTGCAGAACGACAACGAGCATGTCAAGGTCGTGCGTCTGGTTCCGGCCGGCCCTGCCGACAAGAGCAAACAGCTGGCTCCGGCCGACCGTATCATCGCCGTTGGCCAGGGCGACAAGGCACTGGTCGATGTCATTGGCTGGCGGCTGGACGAAGTGGTCAAGCTGATTCGCGGTCCCAAGGGCACCCAGGTCAGGCTGGAAATCATCCCGGCCAGCAATGCGCCCAACGACCAGAGCAGCAAGGTTGTCAGCATCATCCGCGAAGCCGTCAAACTGGAGGAACAGGCCGCCAAGAAGTCCATCCTTGAACTGGAGCAGGACGGTCACAAGGCAAAAATCGGCGTGATCGAGATTCCGACCTTCTACATCGACTTCAAAGCCTACCGTGCCGGCACACCGGATTACAAAAGCACCACCCGCGACGTCAAGCGGCTGATCAGCGAACTGCAAAAGGAACAGGTCGAAGGCATTGTCATCGACCTGCGCAACAATGGCGGCGGCTCCCTGCAGGAAGCCACCGAGCTGACCAGCCTGTTCATCGAACGTGGCCCCACCGTGCTGGTACGCAACAGCAATGGCCGTGTCGACGTACTGGCCGACGAGGAAGCCAGTGGTCCCTTCTATCGCGGCCCGGTCGCGGTACTGGTCAACCGCCTGTCGGCTTCGGCTTCGGAGATTTTTGCCGGCGCCATGCAGGACTACCACCGCGCACTGATCGTCGGCGGCCAGACCTTCGGCAAGGGTACCGTGCAAAGCATCCAGCCCCTCAACCATGGCGAACTCAAGCTGACGCTGGCCAAGTTCTATCGTGTTTCCGGCCAGAGCACCCAGCATCAGGGGGTGATTCCGGACATCCACTATCCGGCTCTGGTTGACGTCGAGCAGATTGGCGAAAGCGCCCTGCCCGAAGCCATGCCCTGGGACAGCATCAAGCCGGCCATTGCACCACGCAATGATCCGTTCAAGCCTTACATGGATATTCTGCAGGCTCGCCACGATGACCGTACCGGACAGGACCCGGACTTTGTCTACACCCGCAAGCGTCTGGAGCTGGCTCGCCAACTGATGCAGGAAACCGTGGTCAGCCTGAAGGAAAGCACCCGCCGTGCCGAACAGGAGCGGATCGAGAAGCTGCAGCTTGACCTGGAAAACCAGCGTCGCGAAGTCAAGGGGGAGGAACTGCTCAAAGCCCTGAAGGACGAGGATGAAGAGGACAGCATCAACCCGCACGACAGCGACAACAAGGACCCGATGGACGATGCCTACCTGAAGGAAACCGCATACATCCTGCTCGACTGGACCAACCTGAACCAGGTTGCCCGTCACCCCTGACAGGCCACGTACCTGCTACCGCCGCCAGTGCCCCTGAGGCACCGGCGGATCCTGATTTACACTACTTGCCAGGGCATGCCCAGCGCATCAGCTGCCTGCTGCAGTGCCGAACTGCCGGTCGGCAGGCACAGGCAGGTTGCCTGCATCTCGCGCCGTACCGGATATTGCTTGCGCAAACGGTCAAACGCCGCAGCCCGTTGTCCGGCATCATCCAGCAGCAGTGTCGCACGCAGCGCGGCATCATCTGTCAGCGGATCATAGAACAGCGCCGGCAGCCGCTGCAGCAACTGTGCCGCCGTCAGTGAGCCACCTGCCGCAAGGGAACTGATTTCCGCTGCCGGATACACAATCGGAGCCCCCTCTTCCAGGCCAAAATGCCGGCAAAACGCCCGGTAGATCATTTCGGTACCCCGAATCTTGCCGTCCAGGCTGTAACCGGCGATATGCGGCGTTGCCAGCTCGCACAGTGCTGCCAGCTGCGGGTCGACTACCGGCTCGTGCTCCCAGACATCCAGCACCACCGCCAGGTCATCACGTTGTCGCAATGTGCCCAACAACGCCGTATTGTCGATCACCGGCCCGCGCCCGGCGTTGATCAGCCAGCTGCCGGGCCTGAGCCGCGCCAGCTGCGATTCGCCCAGCAGGTGACGGGTTGGCCAGTCTCCGTCCAGCGTCAGTGGCGTATGCAGGCAAATCACATCACAGTGCTGCAGCAGCTCGTCCAGACTGACAAACTGCTGGCCGTAGCAACCAGACACCCCGGGTGCCTTGCTCCCGTGCTGACGTGGCGGGTCGCAAAGCAGCACCGACCAGCCCAATCCGCTGAAAACATTGGCCAGCCGCTGGCCAACCTCTCCCGCTCCAACAATCCCGAAACAGCGCTGTGCCAGCGCCGCCTGCCGGCGCATGGACAGCAGCCGCAGGGCCGCCAGCACATACTCGACCACCGAACGCGCATTGCAGCCCGGCGCATTACTCCAGGCAATACCGTTATCCGCCAGCCAGGCGGTATCAAGGTGGTCGGTGCCGATGGTACAGGTACCGACAAACCTGACATTGCTGCCCTGCAATAATGCGGCATCAACCCGGGTCACCGAACGCACAATCAACGCATCGGCATCCCGTACGTCAGCTGTAGCCAGGGCACGTCCGGGTAACCTTTTCAGCTCTCCGTGCCGGGCAAACACATCAGCGACCGGGATATTCTCGTCTGCAACAATACGCATGTTCTGCTCCGCCTGCTTTCAGTCACTTGCAAAAAGAAAAAGGGCTGCGTGTTGTCACCAACAGGCAGCCCTGACATCCATCGAAACACCGGACATGCCGGCAAGCGGTCTTATGCCATGCCGGCAGCCATCATCATTTGGCCTGATAAATGATGCCCGGACTGCACTGCACCATGGAGTACAGCTCAGGCAAGCCATTAAGCGCCTCGGAAGCGCCAAGAAACAGGTAACCGCCCGGTTTGAGGGTGGCGTGGATGCGGCGCAAGATATCCTTTTTCACATCTGCCGAGAAGTAAATCAGGACATTACGGCAAAACACCACATCAAACTTGCCCAGCAGGGCATAGCTTTCCAGCAGGTTCAGCTGGCGGAAGTCGACACGCTGACGCACCGGCAGTTTGAGGCGCCAGCGACCGCCCTCAAGCTTTTCAAAATAGCGCTGCTGACGTTCGACCGACAAACCGCGCCCCATGGACAGGGCGTCGTACTCCCCGCCCTTGCATACGTCCAGCATGCTGGCTGACAGGTCAGTCGCGACAATCTGCACACCGGCACGCAGCTGCCCCGGGTTGGCACGCTCATACTCGTCCAGCAGCATCGATAGCGAGTAGGGCTCCTGGCCCGACGAGCTGGCCGCCGACCAGATGCGCAGGCGCTGGTTCGGGTATTTTTGCACCAACTCGGGCAATACCCGGGTCCTCATCACCTCGAACGGATAACCATCGCGAAACCAGAGGGTTTCATTGGTCGTCATGGCATCGATGACCTGCTGATACAGGCCGCTACGCGGCTGGGACTGCATCCGCCTGACCAGTTCGGCCAGGGACTGCAGCCGCTCATTTTCCATGATCTTCCTGAGCCGGCTGGTTACCAGGTATTGCTTGTTGTCACCAAGCAAGATGCCTGACTGTTTTTCCAGATAATCACGGAACAGATCAAAATCCAGATTCGTCACTGACACGGCATGCGCCTTTAATAATGAATGATGCGGGTCTGATTATAAATCATTTGCCACCCTTTTGACCGGGCATTGTACCATCGTGACATTCCCCGCTTCCTCGGCATGCTCCGGCAAGCATTCGCGCCTGTCAGGACAGGCTGCGCAAACGTGTAATCACCTTGTCGGCCAGCTCGTTGGGCTTGAACTTGGCAAGGAACTCGTTGGCACCCACCTTCTCGACCATCGCCTGGTTGAATACACCGGACAACGAGGTATGCAGCATGATGTACATGTCCTTGAGCTCCGGGTTGCTGCGGATTTCCGCCGTCAGGGTATAGCCATCCATTTCCGGCATCTCGATATCCGAAATCAACATGGCAAACTCGCCCGCCGGGCTTAGCCCGCGCTTCAACAGGTCATGCAGGTAGTCATAGGCAGCCCGGCCATCATTGAGGACCACCAGCTCGACACCGATATCTTCCAGCACACGACGCAGCTGTTTGCGTGCCACCGATGAATCATCGACAATCATGATCTTGCGCCCGCCGGCAGCGCTGCGTACCTGCTCGTCAATCACCCCGTCATCCACGGTTTCATCACCAGGCACAACCTGCGCGAACACCTTCTCCACATCAATGATCTCAACCAGCTGCTCGTCAACGCGGGTCACTGCAGTCAGATAGTGATCATGGCCACTGCCGGGCGGCGGCGGCAACACCGCTTCCCAGTTCAGGTTGACAATGCGCTCCACGCCACTGACCAGAAAGCCCTGCACCCGGGTGTTGTACTCGGTAATGATGACAAAGCTGTGCTCAAGATCGGTTTTTTCGCGCCGGCCCGTGGCCAGTGCCAGATCAATGATGGGCACCGTGGTCCCCCGTACCGACGCCACCCCGCGTACCACCTCGCTGGCATACGGCAAGGAAGTCAGGGGCGGACACGGCAGCACCTCGCGCACCTTGAACACGTTGATGCCGTACAGTTGCGAGCCTGACAGGCGAAACAGCAGCAGCTCCAGGCGATTCTGCCCCACCAGCTGCGTTCTCTGGTTGACCGAATCCAAAATACTTGCCATACACTTTCTCCAGCCTTGTTCAGCGCGCACATCCGTGGCGTCTGGTAGCTCTTCATAAAATTCATGTTGTAATGCAGGCCGCAGCGTCATCACAGACGCACAACTGGACCCCCTGCATCCATGTGTTAACCTAAAGCCCTTCACCAGCAAAACCCGTAGCAAAACAGGAGCCCGAGCATGTCGATCAAAGCGCCCATGGCGTACTCCGGATACCTGCGCAGCGGGTTGCTGGCGCTGATACAGGGGAGCCTGATTTCTTTCGGCGGCCAGGCAATGGCAGCAGGTTACACAAGTGTTGACGACATTATCGGCACCACCGAGTCTTTTCTTGAACAGCAGGCCCGGGAATATTTGGCTACAAGCAAGATTCCAGGCCGCCATCAGGTCAGGGTTGGCCGGCTTGACCCCCGCTTGCGCATGCACAGTTGCAGCGAACCGCTGCAAGCCAGCCTGGAAAACAACGATACCCCGGTTGGTCGTCTGACAGTACGCGTTCGCTGTACCGGTACCACGCCCTGGAGTATTTTTGTACCTGCCCAGGTCAGTCTGCATCTGGATATCGTCGTAACCCGTCACCCGGTAAAACGCAACAGTCTGTTGCAGACCAGCGACCTGATGCTGGCCGAGCGCGACATCAGCCAGCTCAACCAGGGATACTTCCTGGAGCTTGAACAGGCCGCCGGAGCCATGGCCACCCGCGCCATGAGTGCCGGACAACCCGTCCTGCCCAACCAGATCCGCATCCCGCCCATGATCCGGCGTGGCGATCAGGTCGTGATCAGCGCCACCAGTGGCACGATCAGCGTCCGCATGCCCGGAGAAGCACTGGGTGACGGCAGTCTGGGCCAACAGATCCGTGTACGCAACACCCGCTCACAGCGGGTCGTACACGCCCGGGTGACCGCACCTGGACAGGTAGAAGTCCCCATGTAGCCGGACCAGACGTTCCGTTTCAGTGCGCAACTCCCATACAGGCACAGACCGCACCGGGCAAACCGGCACCGCTTCAGTCTTCGTCAGCTTGTTGATCGTCAGCCTTGGTACGGGCCGCCCGTTCGGCACGCTGCTTGCGCACCTCTTTCGGGTCCACCAGCAAGGGCCGGTAAATCTCGACCCGCTCCCCGTTTTCCAGCAATTGCTCATCCGGCTTGCCAACCGCCTTGCCAAAAATGCCCAGCGGGCTGTTTGCCAGATCAAGGCCGGGAAAATCCCGTTCCAGCCCCGACTGCAATGCCGCCTGGCGTACCGTGGTGCCTGCCGGCACCTGCAGCTGCACGATTTTCTGCTTGTCGGCCAGTGCATAGGCCACCTCAATATCCAGCATCGCTTTACCCATACAGTTGTTGTGCCCGCTGGCAGAATGCATCCACCATGGTGTTGGCGGCATGGTTGAACAGCGGGCCCAGGGTGGCCCGCATGATAAAGCCGGAATAATCAAATTCCAGATCCAGACTGATCTTGCTCGCCTCGTCCGTCAGGGTCTGGAAAGTCCAGACCCCGTGCAGATGGCTGAACGGCCCTTTGACCAGCCGCATTTCGATACGCTTACCCGGCACCAGCCGGTTTTGTGTGGTGAACTGATGGGACAGGCCGGCCTTGGCCACGGACAGTTCAGCCTTCATCTGCTCCGCATCGGCCTCCAGAATCTTCGCTGCCGAGCACCATGGCAGAAACTCCGGATAGGCCTGCACATCATTGACCATGTCAAACAGCGCCTGTGCCGGATAGGGCAGCAATGCCGAACGGTTAATCTTGGTAGTCATCGGTCTGTTCATGCCCAGTCAGATCTTGATGGCGCAACAGTCTACCGAAAGCGGCCGCCCTGCAACAGCCACCCGTTTGCCACAGTGCATTTTCAAATCCGTCAGTGCCCTCTCGCCAGAGGACGATATTGTCTCTATAATGCCGCTGCTATGGCCAAACAGAAAAAACACCCCAAGGGGACCATTGCGCTCAACAAGAAAGCGCAACACGATTATTTCATCGAGCACCGTTTTGAAGCGGGGCTCGCGCTCGCCGGCTGGGAAGTGAAAAGCCTGCGCGAAGGCAAGGCCCAGCTGGTCGACAGCTACGTCCTGCTCAAGGACGGTGAAGCCTGGCTGATGGGCTGCCACATCACTCCATTGCAAACCGCCAGCACCCACGTCATCGCGGACCCGACCCGCACCCGCAAGCTGCTGCTGCACAAGCGCGAACTGGAAAAATTGTTCGGCGGCGTCCAGCGCCAGGGTTACACCTGCGTGGCACTAGCCCTGTACTGGAAAAAGCATCTGGTCAAATGCGAAATCGCCCTGGCCAAGGGCAAGAAGGACTTCGACAAGCGCCACGTTCTCAAGGAGCGCGACTCCCAGCGCGAAATGCAGCGTGCGGTACGCGAAAAGAACAAGTAGCGACCCGGTTTTGCCTCCCTGAAAAAGCGACAACACCAGACAACGGCAATCAACCCTGCAAACGTCGCAATACAAACCCGCCCACACAAACCGCAACCCTACACCGCGACAGCAGCCCGGCCCGGCCGGGCCACCCTCCTCCACCCGCTCCAAAACCACCCCCAAACCATCGCGCCCGCTTTTCATGTAAAGTATCCCTCTTTCATCACCCCTTCAAACCAGATCACCCAGCGAGCTCCATGTCCAATTCCAGCGCCCAACACACGCCCATGATGGCCCAATACTGGCAACTGAAAAACCAGCACCCCGACCAGATCATGCTCTACCGCATGGGTGATTTCTACGAGCTGTTTTACGATGACGCCAAGAAGGCGGCGCGCCTGCTGGACATCACCCTGACCTCGCGCGGCCAGTCAGCCGGACAGGCAGTCCCCATGGCCGGCATCCCCCACCACTCGGTGGAAGGCTATCTGGCCAAACTGGTCAGGCTGGGCGAGTCGGTGGTGATTTGCGAACAGGTCGGCGACCCGGCCACCAGCAAGGGGCCGGTCGAGCGCCAGGTGGTACGCATCGTCACCCCCGGCACCCTGACCGACGAAGCATTGCTCGACGAGCACCAGGACAGCCTGATCGCCGCCGTGCTCGGCGATGACCAGCTATTCGGTCTTGCCGTACTGGACATCAGCAGTGGCCGTTTCCAGGTACAGGAAGTCACTGGCGAAACCGCTCTGCTGGCCGAGCTCGGCCGCTACAATCCGGCCGAGCTGCTGCTGCCGGAGGACTGGCATCTGCTTGACCGGCTGCCGCAGCAGCGCACCCGCCAGCAACGCCCGGCATGGGAGTTCGATATCGACAGCGCCCGCAAGGCGCTGTGCCAGCAGTTCGGCACCAAGGACCTGCGCGGTTTCGGCTGTGACGGTCTGGGCCTGGCACTCGGCGCCGCCGGCTGCCTGCTGCAATACGCAAAAGACACTCAGCGCACCGCCCTGCCGCATATCCGCCGGCTCAACCATGAGCAAGCCAGCGACAGCGTGGTACTGGACGCCGCCACAAGGCGCAACCTTGAGCTGGACCAGAACCTGTCCGGTGGCCGTGACAACACATTGCTGTCGGTGCTGGACCGCTGCCAGACCGCCATGGGCACCCGCCTGCTGACCCGCTGGCTGCACCGCCCACTGCGCCAGCGTGATGCGCTGGAACAGCGTCAGGATGCCATTGCCCACCTGCTTGCTGACTACCACTTCGAGACCCTGCAGCCGCTGCTCAAGCATATCGGTGATACCGAGCGGGTGCTGGCCCGGGTCGCCCTGCGCAGTGCCCGCCCACGTGACCTGGCACGGCTGCGCGACGCCCTCAACACCCTGCCGGAACTGCAACAGGCACTGCAGCCCTTCGCCGATGGCCGCCTGCAGCAACTGGCCGGCGAAATCAGCCAGTTCCCGCAGCTCGCCGACACACTGGAGCGTGCCATTGTCGACAGCCCGCCAGCGGTGATCCGTGACGGCGGCGTGCTCAAGGCCGGTTACAACAGCGAACTGGACGAGCTGCTCAACATCAACGAGAACGCCGCCCAGTTCCTGCTCGACCTGGAAACCCGGGAGAAGGAGCGTACCGGCCTGGGCAACCTGAAAGTCGGCTATAACCGCGTGCACGGCTATTACATTGAGCTGCCCACCCGGCAGGCCGAGCAGGCACCGATGGACTATATCCGTCGCCAGACCCTGAAAGGCGGTGAGCGCTTCATCACCGCCGAACTGAAAGAGTTCGAGGACAAGGCCCTGTCCGCCAAAAGCCGTGCCCTGGCCCTGGAAAAACAGCTGTATGACCAGCTGATCGAACAACTGATTGCCGAGCTGGGCGAGCTACAGCTGAGTGCCATGGCACTGGCCGAACTGGACGTGCTGGTCAACCTGGCCGGCCGCACGCTGGATCTTGACCTGTGCCGCCCGCAGTTCGTCGACGAGCCGACCCTGCACATCGAACAGGGCCGCCATCCGGTGGTCGAGCAGGTACTGACCACGCCCTTTGTCGCCAACGATGTCGAACTGCACGACGACCGCCGCATGCTGATAATCACCGGTCCCAACATGGGTGGTAAATCCACCTATATGCGGCAAACGGCACTGATCGTATTGCTGGCCCATATCGGCAGCTTTGTTCCGGCTGCCGCCTGCCGATTGTCGCCGGTGGACCGCATCTTCACCCGTATCGGCTCCAGTGACGATCTGGCCGGAGGCCGCTCCACTTTCATGGTGGAAATGAGCGAAACCGCCAACATCCTGCACAATGCCAGCGAGCACAGTCTGGTGCTGATGGACGAAGTCGGCCGCGGCACCAGCACCTTTGATGGCCTGTCGCTGGCCTGGGCCGCCGCCGAACAGCTGGCCACCCTGCGCAGCTGGACGCTGTTTGCCACCCATTATTTCGAGCTGACCGCACTGCCCGAACAACTGGAACATGTCGCCAACGTGCACCTGAGTGCAACAGAACACAAGGAACGCATCGTGTTCCTGCACCACGTGCTGCCCGGCCCGGCCAGCCAGAGCTACGGGCTGGCGGTGGCCCAGCTGGCCGGCGTGCCCGAGGCGGTCATCGAACGGGCCCGCCAGCATCTACAGCAACTGGAACAGCAGAGCCTTGAACAGCAGCCCCGTCCCCTTCCTGGCGAGGTACGTGATGCACCGTTGCAGGCGGACTTGTTTGCCAGTGCCCCGCACCCGGTTGTTGAAGCCTTGAGCAAGATCAACCCCGATGAACTCAGCCCGCGCAAGGCACTGGAATTGTTATATAACTGGAAGGACAGGTTCTAACATCCACAGGCACAAGCTGCTAGAATGCGACCGTTTATATCCACGAATCCGCCGGTGCAAACGGCTGCGCAAGCCTGCATCCGCACATAACGCTCGCGACCTGGTGTCGCTGCCGGCAACGCCGTGGGGCATGCTAGAATTTCGCTGTTATCAGCATTCCAACTTAGTGCAATTAAAGTGCTGACGGCACCGGCCTTCCGACAACGAGCCGCAGCGTCAGACATATAACTAAAAATGTATCCGGTTTGACGGCACACCGCGAACCGGAACCACACCCGCCTGGAGAATCCGACATGACATTTGTGGTAACCGACAACTGCGTCAAGTGCAAATACACCGACTGCGTGGAAGTCTGCCCGGTTGACTGTTTCTACGAAGGCCCCAACTTCCTGGCCATCCACCCTGACGAATGCATCGACTGTGCCCTGTGCGAGCCCGAGTGCCCGGCTGCTGCCATCTATGCGGAAGACGAGGTGCCCGAGGACATGCAGGAATACATCGAACTGAACGCCGAACTGGCCGAAGTGTGGCCGAACATCAGCGAGAAAAAAGACCCGCTGCCCGATGCCGAAGAGTGGGACGGTGTTGCCGACAAGCTCCAGTACCTGGAGCGTTAAGATCCAAAGGCGCTGCACTGCAGCGCCTTTTTCCATTCTGGCCCCTTCACGCCAAGGACCTTCCAGCCATGACATTACGCCGTACCAAAATCGTTGCCACCATGGGCCCTGCCTGCGATCAGCCCGGAGTGCTGGAGCAGCTGATCCTGGCAGGCATGAATGTGGCCCGTCTCAACTTCTCGCACGGCACTGCCGACGAACACCGCCAGCGGGCCGTCCGCATCCGCGAGCTGGCCGGCAAACATGGCCGCCACATTGCCCTGCTGGGTGACCTGCAAGGCCCCAAGATCCGTATCGCCCGCTTTACCGAAGGCCAGGTCGAGCTGAAAACCGGCGCGGCTTTCAGCTTTTCCCTCAGCCACCCGAAAGATGCCGGCACCGCCGAACGGGTTTGCATCGACTATCCCGGCCTGGTTACCGACTGCAACGTGAACGACGAGCTGCTGCTTGATGACGGTCGCGTGGTACTGCGCGTCGAGGAAGTCACCCCGGACAGTCTTGAATGCCGGGTTCTGGTCGGCGGTGTCCTGTCCAACCACAAGGGCATCAACAAACGCGGTGGCGGCCTGACCGCCCCGGCCCTGACCGACAAGGACCGCGAAGACATCCGTCTGGCTGCCGAGCTGGAACTGGAATACATCGCCGTATCTTTCCCGCGTGACGCCGCCGACATGCAGCTGGCCCGCCAGCTGCGTGACGAAGCCGGCAGCGACGCCTGGCTGGTGGCGAAAATCGAGCGGGCCGAAGCGGTAATGAACGATGAAGTACTGGCCGGCCTGATCGAGGCCAGCGATGCCGTGATGGTGGCCCGTGGCGACCTTGCCGTGGAAATCGGCGACGCCGAGCTGGTCGGCATCCAGAAGAAAATCATTGCCGCGTCCCGCCGTCACAACAAGGCCGTGATCACCGCGACGCAAATGATGGAATCGATGATCAACAGCCCCATGCCGACCCGTGCCGAAGTATCCGACGTGGCCAATGCCGTGCTGGACAACACCGATGCCGTGATGCTGTCTGCCGAAACGGCAGCCGGACAATACCCGGTCGAAGCCGTCGCCGCCATGGCCCGCATCTGCCTGGGAGCAGAACGCTCACCCTCGCTGCGCTCATCCTCGCACCGTATCGGTCGCGAGTTTGCGCGCCAGGATGAAAGCATCGCACTGGCGACCATGTACATCGCCAACCACTTTCCGGGTGTCAAGGCCATCATCGCCCTGACCGAGAGCGGCCACACCCCGCTGGTCATGACGCGCATTCGCTCGACCATTCCGGTCTTCGCCTTTGCCTCCAGCCGTGCCACCCAGGCGCGGGTGGCGCTGTTTCGCGGTGTGGAAACCATCGCTTTCGACCCTTCCTGTCACGCCGAAAGCCAAGTATCCACGGCTGCCATCGATACCCTGGTCAGCCAGGGTAGCGTTCAGGAAGGCGACTGGGTGATCCTCACCCAGGGTGACACCCACCACTGTGTCGGCTGCACCAACACCATGAAGGTGCTGCAAGTACAAAGTAAAGACGGGAGCTGCCAGGGCTGAAACACGGCAAAGACCGGGTCAGCTGCCTGCCTGGAGCCGGCAGCTGTATACAGATGCAGCGAACATGAAACCGGAAAGGACCTGCGCGTTAACCGACAAACTCCAGCCCGGCTTCGCGCAAAGCCATGACAACCTCGGCCATCGGCAGACCAACCACGTTGGTATAGCTGCCGGCAATCGAGCTGACAAACAGCCCGCCACGGCCCTGGATGCCATAACCACCCGCCTTGTCCTGTTGCTCGCCTGTTTCCCAGTACCAGCCCACCTCCCGTTCCAGCACGTTGCGAAAGAACACCGTGGTGCTGACCCGCTGCACACGTATGCAACCGGCAGTTTTCAGGGCGAAGGCCGTCATCACTACATGCGAGCGTCCGGACAGGCTGCGCAACATGGCCCCGGCCTGCTCGCGGCTGACCGGTTTCTCCAGCAGCTCATCTTCCAGTGCCACGACCGTATCCGCCGCCAGCACCAGCGCACCGGCCGGATCGTCCAGCATCTGCAAGCCGGCCTCGGCCTTTTCCTTGGCCATGCGCTCGACATAGCTGGCCACCGGCTCCTGCGGGCGTCTCGACTCGTCAATGACGACATCCAGAGCAGTGAATGGCAGGCCCAGTTGTGCCAGCAATTCACGCCGGCGTGGTGATGTAGAAGCGAGAAACAGGTTCAAGCGCAGCCCTTTTGTATATAAACATTTCAGCGGTGCATTCTACTCCTGAAGTGACAGGACATACAGCTGCACATCGCGCAAAAACATCTGTCATCTTCTCCCTGGCTACTGCGACAACAGGTCACGGCTGGCATGCCCCTCATGGCCAGAGGCCTTGGCAATTATCAATATATGTCAAAATGCTCTGGCTGCCGGCAGGGGCAAGCTTGTACCCGGTGAACGCCTAAAGGATAATACCGCCACCATTTTTTCAGGTTCCGGCTGTATATTCATGAGCGAGCTAGTCCTCATTGCCCTGAGCGCCATCCTGGTCAACAACTTTGTCCTGGTGCAGTTCCTCGGGCTCTGTCCCTTCATGGGTGTTTCCAAGAAAATAGAAACCGCCATCGGCCTCGCGCTGGCCACCACCTTCGTGCTGACTCTGGCCGCCATCTGCAGCTACCTGCTGCAGGCCTATGTGCTGAAGCCACTGGATCTCGAATTCCTGCGTACCATCAGCTTCATCGTGGTGATCGCCGTGGTGGTCCAGTTCACCGAAATGCTGGTACAGAAGGCCAGCCCCGTGCTGTATCGCGTGCTGGGCATCTTTCTGCCCCTGATCACCACCAACTGCATCGTGCTCGGCGTGGCCCTGCTCAACGCCAACCGCGTCGAGTACGGTTTCATCGCCTCCAGCATCAACGGCTTTGCCGCCGGACTCGGCTTCTCGCTGGTGCTGGTGCTGTTCGCCGCCATGCGCGAGCGCATCGGCCTTGCCGACGTACCCAAACCCTTCCAGGGCGCGGCCATCGGCATGATCACCGCAGGCCTGATGTCACTGGCCTTCATGGGCTTCAGCGGGCTGGTCAAGCTATGAGCCTGATCCTGATTGCCGTCATCACCCTGACCGTACTGAGCCTGATCTTTGGTGCCATTCTCGGTTTCGCCGCGGTACGTTTCCGCGTCGAAGGCAACCCGATCGTCGACCAGATCAACACTCTGCTGCCACAAACCCAGTGTGGCCAGTGCGGCTATCCCGGCTGTCGCCCCTATGCCGAGGCCATTGCCAACGGTGACAAGATCAACAAGTGCCCGCCCGGTGGTGAAGCCACCATCCAGGCCCTGGCCGATTTGCTGGATGTAGAACCCGAACCGCTGGATGCCGTCGAAGGCGAAAAACCGGTACAGGTCGCCTACATCCGAGAAGACGAGTGCATCGGCTGCACCAAGTGCATCCAGGCCTGTCCGGTCGACGCCATCCTTGGTGCCGCACGGCAGATGCACACGGTGATCGTCAGCGAGTGCACCGGCTGTGACCTTTGCGTCGAGCCCTGCCCGGTCGACTGCATCGAGATGCGTCCGGTCGAAGGCGACCTTCGCAGCTGGAAGTGGGAGCAGCCTTCACCGATACCCGACCTGCTGATCATCGCCACCGACCGGGAGGACCAGGCATGAGTACCCATTGGACCCTGCACAAGTTACACGGCGGTATTCATCCCCTGGAAAACAAACAGCAATCCACCACAATGCCGATCCAGCAGGCCGCCTTGCCCGGGCTGCTGGTGGTGCCCCTGCTGCAGCATATCGGCCAGCCGGCCGAGCCTTGCGTCAGCGAAGGCGAGCACGTCTACAAGGGTCAGCTGATTGCCAGCCCGGCCGGTCTGGGTGCTGCGATACACGCACCCAGCTCAGGTATCGTCGAGCGTATCGGTGCGGCACCCTACCCGCACGCCTCCGGTCAGCCGTACAGCGCCATCGAGATCCGTACCGACGGCAAGGATCAATGGCACCCGGATATCCGGCCCGCCAACCCGGACGAGCTGGATGACGAGCAGCTGCTGCAACGCATCCGCGCCGCAGGCATCAGCGGCATGGGTGGTGCCGGTTTCCCCACCGCAACCAAACTGCGTAGCGGGCAACAGGCCAGTATCGACACCCTGATCATCAACGGCACCGAGTGCGAACCCTACATCACCGCTGACGACATGCTGATGCGCGAGCGCGCCGCCGACATTCTGAGCGGTGCCGCCATTTTGCAGCGCCTGCTCGATGCCCGCCAGGTGGTCATCGCCATCGAGGACAACAAGCCACAAGCAATTGCCGCCATGCAGGCTGCTCTGGGTACCCGCCCCTGGCATGTGGTCAGCATTCCCACCCTGTACCCCTCAGGGGGCGAGCGCCAGCTGATCAAGGTTCTTACCGGCAAGGAAGTGCCCTCGGGCGGTCTGCCGGCCCACATCGGCATTGTCTGCCAGAACGTGGGAACGGCCGCTGCCGTGCACGACGCCGTTTATCTGGGCCAGCCGCTGATTTCGCGCATCACCACCCTGACCGGTGCCGCACTCAAGCAACCCATGAACGTGGAATGCCTGGTTGGTACCCCGGTCATCGAACTGCTGCAACAGGCAGGTCTGGATCAAACCCGGATGAACCGGGTCATCGTTGGCGGCCCGATGATGGGCTTCAGCCTGGCCGACCTCAATGCTCCGGTGATCAAGACCGGCAACTGCCTGATTGCCAGTACCGAACAGGAAATGCCCGCGCCCGAGCCGGCACTGCCCTGCATCCGCTGCGGCGAATGCGAACTGGCCTGCCCTGCCGGCCTGCTGCCACAGCAGCTGCTGTTCTATGCCCAGGGCGATGATCACGAACAGCTGCAGGCCAACAACCTGTTTGACTGCATCGAGTGCGGTGCCTGTTCCTACGTCTGCTCCTCGAAAATCCCGCTGGTGCAGTACTACCGCTCGGCCAAGGCCGACATTCGCGAGCAGCAGCAAAAACAGATCAAGGCCGAACACGCGCGCCAGCGCTTCGAATTCCGTCAGGAACGTCTGCGCCTGGAAGAGGAGCGCAAGGCCGCCGAACGTCAGGCTCGTGCCGAGCGCATGGCCAAAGCCAAGGCTGCCAAGGAAAAAGCGGATGCTGCAAAGCCGGCTCCAGTCGCAGGTTCCGACCCTTCTGCCGACCAGCTAAAAAAACTGAAAATCGAAGCCAGCATGGCCCGTGTCGCGCTGACCAAGGCGGAAAAACAGCTGGCACAGCACGACACTCCCGAGCTGCATGCACAGGTGGCGCAGCTCAAGGCTACAGCCGAGGCGGCACAACAAGCGCTTGCTGCAGCAGAGCCCGACGCAACAGCCGCAGCACCTGCCGCCGAAAAACCGGCCAAAGCCGGCAAGCCGGTACTGGACGAAGCGGCCAAGAAAGCCAAAATCGAGCTGGCCATGGCCAGGGCTGCACTGAAAAAAGCCGAACGCGCCGAAGCGTCCGAAGACGAGCTGGCTCCATTGCGTGAAGCCATGCTCAAAGCCGAACAGACACTGGCCGACGCCGAAACCGGTACACCGGAGTAACCATGTTTTTAAGCCAAGTCACCTCACCCCATACCGTACGCCATGACCACACGCGCAACATCATGCGCCGCGTCATTCTGGCGGCCATTCCCGGACTGCTGGTTTCCTGCTGGTTCTTCGGCCTGGGGCCACTGTTCAACGTGCTGTTGTGCAGCCTGTTTGCCGCCGGTTTTGAAAGCCTGGTCCTCAAGCTGCGCCAGCGCCCGATCGGCTTTTATCTGAAAGACTACAGCGTGCTCGTCACTGGCGTGTTGCTGGGCCTGGCCCTGCCGCCCTGGTCACCCTGGTGGCTGCTGCTGGTCGCCACCGGCTTTGCCGTGGTCTTCGGCAAACAGCTGTTTGGCGGGCTGGGGCAGAACCCGTTCAATCCGGCGATGCTCGGTTACGTGGTGGTACTGGTGTCCTTCCCGGTAGACATGACCAGCTGGCCGGCCGCCCATGCCGTCACCTTCAGTGGCGGTCTGAGCCACATGTTCGCCGGTACGCCCTGGCTTGACGGCTGGAGCCAGGCAACGGTACTGGATAGCCTGAAAAACAATCAGGGGCTAACGCTGGATGAGCTCTGGGACGGTTACACCGGTTTTGGCTGGCTGTCGTCACGCGACAGCGAACTGGTCAACCTGGCCTTCCTGCTGGGCGGCCTCTGGCTGCTGCACAAGAAGGTCTACACCTGGCACGCCCCTGCCGGCATGCTCGGCGCCCTGTTCGTCATGAGCCTG
>WPCI01244833.1_pt1 | contig 51689 bp, 41 predicted proteins | sample 5399871 | NCBI WGS metagenome assembly WPCI01 (sample SAMN12869469, study PRJNA574797) | sludge metagenome | isolation source: wastewater treatment of pH7 | place: China:Beijing | collected 2019-05-20 | reverse complement strand
GGGCGAGGGAGTTGGCCGGGTGGCCAGCTCGGTGACCCTCAGGTTCTCCACGTAGCTGCGTGCCTCCTCAAGGGACGGTCGCGTAATCGGAGTCTCGAGGCGGTCCTGTGTGACGGGGCGTAGGTCCTCCACCGCAATTTGCGATCTTTCCGCCAGATGTGAAAGCGACATCGGGCCGATGCTCTGCGGAATTCCCTGGTAGATCGCCACGTACCCGTCAGAAGGAAAAACGTAGTACTGGGACTGGGTCCAGCGATAGCCTGCGAAGAGACCTCCCGCCAGCAGCAGCAGAACGGCGAAGAACACGGCGAAGCGTGCCAGAACCCGCGAACGGGGTCCGTCCGATTCGTCGTCGTCGATCTCCGGGCCGGACGCGGAATCTTCCGGAGAAGAACTGAGAGCTGCGGCCTTGCCAGCGGCCGACTTTCCCCGGCGCGAGGGTTGATGATTGTTGACGGCGGCGGAACCAACGACGATCGGTTGCTGGCTCTGCGGACGGTCGCCGGCTTCGTCGTCGTCAATGATGTCGGCGAGGACAACCGTCACGTTGTCCGGTGCCCCAGCGGCAAGAGCAAGTTCGATGAGATACTCTCCGCACTCGCCCAAGTCCTTGTATGTGTTCAGTGCGTGTTCGATCGTGTCGTGAGCGACGACGCCGAACAGGCCATCCGAACTCAGCAACCACCGGTCCCCGGGAACTGCCTCTCGGATGGACTCGTCGAGCTCGACCTCGCCAGCCATGTCACCGAGCGCCCGCATGATGACGTTGCGCTTGGGGTGGTTCTCGGCTTCCTCGGGTGTCAGCTGGCCGTGATCCACGAGGAACTGCACCAAGGTGTGGTCATGTGTGACCTGAATGAGTTTGCCCTTGCGCAGCAGGTAGGCACGTGAATCCCCGATGTGGACCATCGCCAACTTGTTTCCCGAGCGCAGGATGGCTATGCAGGTGGTGCCCAAACCTCGCAGTTCTGGGTCCTCCTCCGAACGCTCCTGAAGATCCTCGTGAGCTTCCTCAATGGTGCGGCGCAGTATGGGGAGGAGATCATCGGCTCCGTAGACGTCATTGTCTATCGAGGCCAGATGGCCCACGGTGACGCTGGAGGCAATGTCGCCTGCGGCGGCTCCACCCATACCGTCGGCCAAAACGAGCAGGTTGGGGGAGGCGTAGCCGCTGTCCTGGTTCGTGGATCGAATGAGTCCGACATCCGAGAACGCGGCGAATCGTAGCTGGGTGCTCATGGACGCAGCTCCATTGTGGTTTTCCCAATGACGATGGGTGTACCGGGTTGTAGAAGAGTTGGCGTGGAGATCCTCCTACCGTTGACGAAGGTCCCATTGGTTGAGTCAAGATCTTCGATCCACCATTGATTCTCGCTCGGGAAGAGGCGCGCATGGCGTGAGGAGCTGAAGGTGTCGTCCAGAACCAGAGCGCTGTCGGGTGAACGCCCGATCACGAGAGGGGATTGGCTGAGTGGGAGAGTGGTCCCTGTCAGCGGTCCCGCTGTCACGGCAAGAACCGGCGCACGCGGAGGAGGGGCCGGCTGACTCGTCGGCCTGGAGTCTGGGGCCGCAGTGGCCGCCTCGACCTTCTTCTTGGCCTTGAGCTGGCGGTTGGCGGCGCGGCGGTCACGCACCTGCGTTCCGTAGACGTCCTTGCGCACGGTCAGGACAAGAGAAATAACGAATACCCAAAGCAGCGCGAGGAACCCCAGACGCAGCAGGGTCAGTACAAGTGTTGTCATGCGGGCTCCGGTGAGTTCCAAAACATGATGTGGGTGCGCCCAATGGTCAATGTGTTGCCATCGACCAAGGTTGCGGCTGTGATGCGATGTCCCTCGACGAAAGAGCCGTTCGTGGAACCGAGATCCGTGGCGATGACACCAGACGCAGTCACGCGCAACTCGAGATGGCGGCGTGACACACCGGTGTCGTCAACCGTGATGTCGCATTCCGACCCTCGCCCAATGACGGTGACGGCGCCAGTGAGAAGATAACGATCGGGTCCGATCTCCACGATGGGGTGTTGAGCAGAGGCGGACCGTGAGGTGGCCGGAGCCACTGCACCACGACGGGTTGAGGCCTCAACCTTGACCGTCCCCGATTTGACGTCGTCACTTTGCTGGAAACGGATTCTGATCGGACCGAGGAAGGCGTAGTCCTGTTCGGTGGCATAATCGGTCACCGACTTCGTCAGCTCGTCAACGAGTGCCTCCTCACCCCACTGAACGACCTTCTGATGGTCGACCTCATTGAGCGAGACAAGGAACACGTTCGGGCTGATGGTGCGCTCGCGGCTCATGGTGGCCGCGTGTTCGTCCAGAGCCTTCTTGAGGGCTGAGGAGATCTCTATCGGCTTGAGATCGGAACGAAATCGTGAGAAGGCACTGGCGACGGCGTTGCCCACGCCCTTCTCGATCTTGTCGAACGCGCTCATGGCACCTCTCTTTACGACTGAGTGTTCGCCCTGGCAGCGGCAAAGCTGCCATGACAACTGAAGTTCCTACCCTCAACTAAACGTCCTACCCCCAACGGTCCGCCATGATGCACCCCATAAAACGGTGCCGCAGTTGCATACGTTTTCATGGATGTGGCACCGCTTCATGAATGTGGCACCACAGAAGATATTGAGAATATGCCCGAAGACGCTTGTTGTTTCACCTTACGGTGTCAGCACTCATCATGGCATCCTTCCCAGGTTGCTTGTGGCGAAAACCCAAGCCTGTCATCAAGCTGTGACCGGGATATCTGCGCGATGGCACCGGGATATTGCTGTGGCCAAACGGCGTGGCATCCACACAATCTCTCCTCCCACTGTGTGGAAAAACACAAGGTTTTCGAGGGGAGGGTTGCCTTACCTGGGCATTTTGTCGGTTGGTGGGCCCATCTGAGTGGGGTATGGAAAATGGATTAACTCAAAAGTACATTGGATTCTGGTGTTGGTGGTAGTTGCGTATTGAACTAAGCTCGCTCTAGAAGCTTGGAAAAGCCGGGATGCGGTCACGAAACTGCAGCCAGTGGCCGAACTGCGAGAGAAATCCTTCCCTCGTTAAATCGCTTCACATACGGCCTTCAGCTCCGCTGGAATCCGGAAAACTCAATACTTCCTCCCGTAATCCGAGCGGGTAAGGATTCCATTCACAAGTTCATTTGGAGAAAGAATGCAGAAGATTGTCTACGGAGTAATGGCGCGAGTGTTCGCCATCGTGCTGCTCCTGGTCGGCGTTGGCGCCATCGTCGGCGGAAATTTCGCGCACGGCTTCGTGACGGACCAACTGTCGCAGGAGAAGATCGACATGCCGACTGAGGCAGGCATCGAGGCGCTCGAGTCCCAGGAATCGCAGGACAAGCTGCGCCCTTGGATCGGTGAGCAGCTGACCACTGGACCTCAGGCGGAGGCGTTTGCCAACGACTACATCTGGGCTCACATGATGTCCTCCTCGGGTGGCAAGACCTATGAGGAGATCTCTGGCGAGTACACCGGCGCCCAGCGCTCCATGAGCCCCGAGGAGTTCGCGGCTGATGAAGACATGCAGGCTCTGGGCCAGTTGCGCCAGACCCTGTTCATGGGTGACACCCTTCGCGGCATGCTGCTCAACGCCTACGGCTGGTGGCTGGTTGGAACCATCGCCATCTGGATCGGTGGTGGAGCCATTGTCGTGGCACTGATTCTCGGTGTGCTTGGATTTGGTCCGCTCCGCGCCAAGAAGGTTGCGACTGCAGCTGCGGCTGCCCCCAGCAGCAAGGAATGAGTTGATTCGGCACCGGAGTGGTTGCTGAGGATGATGGCCGGTTGCTACCGATGGCGAGGGGTGCCAGAGGTTGGAGCCGGCCATCGGCTTTCGGAGGTGGCTGCGCGGCGATCTTTCGAACGTGAGGGGGTGCTGCTTCTTGCTTCAGCGATTGCGTGAGGCGATGGCTGCGCGGATGGAACGTTGGCGGTGGCTGCGCGGCAAGGTAAACGAGACGGGGAACACGTTGCCTCGACTTTGAAAATCAACGGCAGCCCCTATAAGCTCTTACTTGCTGCAACTGCTAGTCACATCTTTGCGATGTTTCGAATGGTTGAAGTCACTGCTCAAGTGGCGGAATAGGCAGACGCGCACGGTTCAGGTCCGTGTGCCCGAAAGGGCGTGGGGGTTCAACTCCCCCCTTGAGCACTAATAAAACGGCGAATACCAACGTTTTCTCGGGTGTAGCATCGCGCAAATATCCAAACGGTAATACAGTATCGCGCAGATACACGCATACTGAACTGTCCCCCAAAAGTTGGATGGTTTGATGTTGGCTGGTGTTTTGAAGGGTATGGGCTCGATATTGGTTCGGGCTCATACCCTCTAGCCGTTCTTGGACGCGTTCGTTGTTGTACCAGATGATGTAGTCCTCTAGCTCGCTGGTGAAGTCTTCTACGCTGACATAGTTCTCGCCGTGGTACATCTCGGCTTTGATATGGCCGAAGAGGTTCTCTACTACGGCGCTGTCGTAACAGGTTCCTTTACGAGACATGGACTGGATAGTCCCGTGTTCTTTGAGTACATTGCGCCAGGACTGATGCCGGTAATGGAATCCTTGATCGGTGTGGACAAGCAAACCCTTGCTTGGGGTGTGAATCGCAAAAGCAGCACTCAAGCTTGCTGTGGCCATATCTGTTGATGGTGAGGTAGCTATGGAGTGGGCGATAACTTTATGGTCAAACAAGTCCATGACGGGTGAGAAGTAGACCTTGGAGCCTGCCACATGGAACTCGGTGATGTCGCTGACCCATTTCAGGTTCGGGGCGACTGTTTCAAATTTCCGATCAAGCGTGTTGTCAGCGACATGGTGGCACTGACCTCGGTAGGCGACGGACTTCTTGCGTTGACGGACTTTGGACACCAATCCCGCCTTCCGCATCAGTTTGGACACAAGCTTCTTAGATACACGCACACCCTGAGCAGCTAGGACCATCCGGATGCGACGGTGCCGGTACCGTTTCTTGGAGTCGTGAACTATCTGGCAGCTCCGTTGTGTCAACGTGGCGTGCTTGTCTGGATTGTTCGAGCGCGCGCGATGGTAATAGAAGGTAGACCGCGCAAGACCGGCCGCGGCCAGCAAGTGCGCGAGGCTATGGGTGGACTTGAGGCAAGAGACGGCTGCTACCTTTAGTCGTGTCTGTGGGTCCTCAAGTCCCGCAATTTTTCAGGTAGGCAACTTCTGCTTGAAGCCGCGCATTCTCTCGACGGAGCTTGTCTTCCTCGCTCAAAGGTTCCGGGAGAGGTGATCCTTTGGGTCTGCCACGCTTACGAGGCTTGAGTGCCTCATCCCCACCACTCCTCCAATTCTTCACCCACTGGCGCACCAGAGTCTCAGAACTCAGATTGTATTGGGCCGCAAGCTCCATATTCGTAGCCCCTGCCAGAAACCGGGCAACAACCTCTTTCTTCGTCTCGAAGGAATAGGCCTGATGTGTTGGTTTGTTCACGAGACACGGTTTGCCACGTAGTTTCCAGCGACGATACAAGTCTCGCACCGCATACCGACTCACTCCTAACAAGCGAGATGCGGGACGCACTCCCATTCCGGACTCAAATAGCCTGACTAGTTCTTCTCGTCGATCCTGATTCAACGTGCTTCGTGTATGCATCGAAAAAGCTCCCCAGAAAGTGGTACTGATTTTCTCAGTCCACCTTCTGGGGAGCAGTTCAAGAAGGCTAGATAAGGGGGAGATTTTGTGTTCAAGGGCTACTTACCGGATACTGATGATCCGCTCATCGTGGTTTGGTGACATGGTGTTCAACTATTCAGTTTGGTTTTGCGTGACACTCTGTGGTGGAGCAATTTCCTCACCAAAAGAAGGCATACTGACAACACCACCGCACCAATCAATGCGTAAAGGTAGTCTGTTCCTCGGATGACCTCAGTACACACTGATCCACACAATTCCCCCGCCGAGTCCTTGAGGGCAGTTGCCCGTGCGAAGTAGAAATTGTTCATAGCTCCAAGAAAGAAACCTGCTGCCAGACATGCAGAAGCCCATGTAGCGAATGTCAAAACACGCTCAAGCGTGCTTTTACGTTCCGGGGCGGCAATATACCAAGACTCTTCCACTTCTTTACTCATGTCGTCACTCATGTCGTCCATTCCTTTCATCTCTGTCGGGCGGTGAGGGCAATTCACTCGATCCGGTGGCACTGCTCGCCGATGTACACTCCTTGGGAGTAGAAGCGGGCGCACTGCTTGCCGAGGCGAACGTTGTAAGGTGCTCTCGCGTTGTTCCCGCCAACTGTTCCGATGGGACTGCATCCTGAGTGATGGCTACCAATCACAGTGCTGAAGATTGAATTATTCACCGAACTACGGTTCTGGAAATCGATTCTGTAGTTGCAGACCTGTCCGGTTGCTGACATGGCGTAGGCGGACTCTCGCGTAATTCGAGTTCCAGACCCTTGGATATCGTGAGTGAGAGGACTGCGAGTGTGCCGGTGAGTGCACGTCTGAGTCTCATCTTGTCATGCCTTTCATAAGGTGATCATCGTTGATCCTGCTGACATAACCAGTGTTACATACCGTACGTAGCGTTTCACATCCTCCGAAAGTAGGAATTCCTGGTCATACAAAAGTAGGAACCCACAACCACACCACCCCTACATCCGACTGAAAGTGACCTGCTCCCCAGAAATTGGTACTGAATTTCGCGGTCCAACTAATGCCACCACCTCAGACCGCGTCAACTTGAGCTGTAGCAGATGCTACAGATTTGGCGCAGATTGGTCCCCTTTCATGCAGGGTTGGGGGTAGGCTCATATCGGACTTTTCTCCAGTGATTTCGCGGTTTATCGGCTTGCGGCCAACACTCCCGCAAAACCATTGGGGGAGGGGATCAACTCCCCCTTGAGCACGAAATGAGCGATGTTGTAACCCGGGACCGAAGAAACAGGTCATGGGTTACAACATCGCTTTTCGCATGCGCGCTTGACTTGGTCTCGGCCCAGGCGATGGCTTCTTCCCGGGTGGTCTCGTCGAGGATGTTCTCGAACGGTGCCGCGGTGTCGGCGGTCAGGCCGCCGCCTTCATCGAGGTAGATCCGCGTGAAGAAGGTCTGGTTGGCGAGGCGCTTGTTCTGGTCATCGCAGCCCTCGTTTACGCCCACGGGTGGCAGTGGAACAAGGACGGCGTATGGACACGCCTCGCACCGGGCGACATTGACCCCGGTACCGGGCGCTCGTTCACCAGGCCGCCCCGGGAGGTGCGCCTGTCGCGGGGTGCTCGACCGCCTCGCCACGATGGGGCTTGTCACCTTGCTCAGCGACGAGGCGGCGGCGTTGAACGAGCGCATCCGCGCTGGCAGGATCGAGCGCCGCGAAGTCGACGACACGGTGACGGAGACCGGCAGCGACGGCCTCCCCATCGGAGCCGGTGACCTGATCCAGACCCGCAGGAACGACAGCGATCTGGGTGGGCGTGGCGAACCAGCAGCGGTGGATCGTCCAGCACGTCACCGATGACGGCACGATCTACGCCCGCGAGGTCGGCAGCGGGCGCTAGAACACCCGCACCGTCGCCCTGCCCGCGGAGTACGTGGCAGAGGAAGCGGCACGACGAGCCGAGAGCGACCCCGCGTGACCGATGCCAACTGCGCCGTCGAAACCGCACACGCCGGACACAAGGCGACGCAGCGGGCACGGCAACTCCACGACCTTCTTCAGAGTGATGTCAACCGCAGCGATCCACGTCGCGAGGGGCCAGCGCTTGGACGCCAAGCACCACCTCCCGGGTGCGGACCCGCCCGTCGTCCTGACTCTCGCGACTGAGCAGTGCACGTACTCTCGAGGTGTGCCCCGTCCAACGCTTGTCATCCTCGGCGGCTTGCCCGCTGTCGGTAAGTCGACAGTCGCCTCTGCCCTCAACGAAGCGGGCAGGTTCGCCTACGTTCGCATCGACAGCATCGAGCAAACGCTCCGTGCTTCCGGGGAGATGGGGCCTCACGGTGTACAGGCCGCCGGTTACACCGTGGGATACGCGGCGTGTGGCGACCTTCTCGACAGTGGCAATGACGTTCTCGTTGAGTGCGTGAACCCGATAGAGGTCACAAGAGCTGCCTGGCGCGAGGTTGCCGAAACGCATGGAGCGGCACTGATCGAGGTCGAGTTGTATTGCAGTGACCCGGAGGCTCACCGACGACGGGCCGAGAGCCGAGTCGTGAACGTTCCAGGCCTGAAACTTCCCGACTGGCAGGCGATCCAAGCCCGCGAGTACGAAGCCTGGGACAGCGCGGACCTGCGCATCGACACCAGCACGGCGAGTCCACATGATGCGGCATCGTTGATCCGCACAGCTATCTCGGCCTAGCAGCGAATCCGCGGCCTCCTCACCGATAAACTTGAACAGCGCACGATCACAGGTGAGTGTGTTTGCAGAACCTCGGTAAGCTACCCGTCAACTACGCCGCACAGCGCATCGAGGCCAAACGCGCAGAACAGGAGAACACGCGGTCAGCTGAACGAGCACAACAGCAGGACCCGTATCAGTGGGACATCAGTCATGGTGGTCCCCGTCGGAGCCGCAGCAGCGGCGCGATGGTCGAACCCTCGCATAACCCTGTCGGGTTGCTCCCGGAAGAGCGTGCGTGACGCTGCCCGAGCTTGCTGAGCATAGAGTCAGTGTCATGATGATCGGCAATATCGAGTTCCCCGATGACCTCGAGGTGCAGGTCTGGGACGGTGACGCGCATCGTTCGTGCTGAGACGAGTGGCGGCCCATAGGACGAAATGGGCTAATAGGCCCTCGTCCGCGCTGGATGCGGTGTCATAGACCACTGGCCCGGATTCTCGCTCGCGACTGGTCGGCTTGAGGGGTCACCTGTCCAGGTGGGTGTTCAGGAACTGCAGTGTCTCGGTGTTCACGAGTGTCAGGCAGTTCTCTCCAGGTGTGGCGGCAGGGAAGCCGTTGAGGAACCGGGTGAGCAGGGGGCTCGCGAAGGTGAGATCGGTGATCGAGTAGTGACCGCAACCCTCCAGATAGACGTTGATCGTTGCCAAGTCTTCGCTGGTGAGAAGTTGCTGGTTCTGGGCGTACTGCGGCCACTCGGCCAGATGCCCATAGGAGCTATCCGTGTAGAGGTTCATCACCGGCACCGGATACGGGTCACTTCTCCAGACGAACTCTCCCCCATGTACTCCAGTGATGTCGTACATGAACGGGGACTCCAGAGCAACCACTGCAGCAATGTCGTCGCGAGCCCTTCCGATACCGAGCGCGCCAGCACCTCCGAGGGAGTGCCCGGCGATGACGATCCGGCTGGTATCGATGAGGTGATAGATCGGGGTACCAAGTTCAGCCCGGTCTTTGGCGCTGTCAATCACGATGTCGAGGTCACTCATGCGAATCTGCATCCACTGCGTGTACAACTCGAAACTCCGGGCCCGATCTTCGCTCCCGTCTTCACTCATGAGGTCGCGCATGTAGCCGTTATCGATGAACACGAGCTGCCCATCAATCTTCGTCCAGAGGCTCTGGCCGGCATGGTCGACGGAGATGACGACATACCCGTGGCTGGCGAGCTCCTGGAACAGGGAGACGTTCTGGTTCGCGAACCCCATCCCGCCGTGGGAGAACACCAACAGCGGATGCCCCGCGGCACGCACGCTGTCACCGTCCGGATAGTAGATCTCGGCGCTGAGCTGCCGCGGCCTGTCTTCATGGTAGGGGTCCGGCGCATCCCCCTCGAACTCGGCAGTGGCGACCGCTACAGAGAAAGGGCCGGTTGGCGGGAGTGCGCCGTGGGGAGGGAAGAACACCAGCCCGATTGTCAACAAGACGGCCAGCGTAAACATGGCTGCGGCGCCGATTCGCCGCGCCCACCCAAACGCCGGCTTCCCGGCTTGCTTACGACGTCGCTGCCACACCACGCAGCCCACCCCCGCAGCGGCGCACACCACGGCAGTGGCCAAGGTCAGCCACCAGACCACACGGGCCTCCCCCCGTCGTGCATCGCGCGCCTCGGGGCGAGGTCGGGCCTGCATCTATTCTCCCCCGCCCGTGTCCACTACCCATGGACGGCCACGGCGTGCGGCTCATGTATATATGCAGCGAACACCGTCTGCCGAGCGTTGTGGATCCATTCGCGCATCTGCGCTGAACGTTCCCGCATTGATAGCCTTGGGTATGGCACACATCAAAACGTACCGCCGAGACGAAAGCGGTGCGCTGCACTACCGAGAAGCCTGGACGCACAAAACGTCGTTTTATACCCACTTCGGCGAGGTCGGCACCAAGGGCACGTCCAAATCGCAGTCTGTGCGTGGCACACCGCGTCATCGTCAGGATAAACCAACAGGGCCCCAGTACATTCGCATGTTCAAAGAGGAAGCGCAGGCTGATGGGTATGCAGAGATTCCCGATGAGGATCACGGCTGGGCAGTGCTGCAGGTCTGGACGCACACGGCTGACCTGAGTCACGAAGACGATGCGCGGTTGTTGCCAGACGGCGAGGAAGCGCTGAACGACTTCGTCGGCTGGTATGGCATCGGCCACTGCGACGGATATGACGTGGGCGGCGAACCTCCTGCGAGGTACGACCTGGAGGGCACGATGGTCAATTTCTTCTGCAAGGTCGTGGACACCGCGATCGCGGTGAAGGTGCTGCGCGCATTTGCCCGAAAGCACGGCATCACCCAGAAGTTCGTGATCGCGACGTGTGAGCCTGGCGATGAGAGCGACTATGTGCTGGCCTGGTCGCCGCGCAAGCGTGACAAGGATTTCGAACTCTTCAGCTACTGAGGCCGATGATACCTGGCTTCGGTCAGCGTCGTCTTGTGCGGCTTCGATTCTGCACCAGGGACGTGCGAGGCGCCTCATGCCAAGATGATCGCGTCACTCAGGTGCCGCCCTTCCGCCGGGAAAGCGACGAGCGTAGATGGATGCTGGCAGGAAGCACCATGCGCCAAACTCGTTGCAAACGGGCAAGGTAGACCGCCTGGGCAAAGTCCCGGCACTCACTCACGCAGGACCAGCCATACAGGACCAGCCACATCGAAGTGTTTCCGTGTGAAAGTGAGGCCATTATGAATCTCATGCAGCGTCTGTGGAATGCCAGCATCCGCACCCGCGCGTTCCCGCGTCGTAGGATGCCGACGAACATTCTCCTCGACACGATCCGCACCCGCCGAGGCTTCAAATGGGAATCCCGGCGATGCTCCTCGACGATGCCGGGCATGGTGGGGTCGATGCGTCCGGTGTCGATGACGTACTCGTGTTCGCGGCGGGTGGCGTGAAACGTCGCAAGCACGGCCTCCCGCGGAGCCGTAATCTCGTAGATCTGATGGTCGTGACCGCCGATCCCACCCAGGCGGGTCGCGAACCAGTGCGCACGCTCGAAACTCGCCGTCCACGACAGCCCCGTCTGATGCCCTTCTGCCGCCGCTCGGTACAGGTGCACCGTGTCCGGTAGCAGTGCCCGGTCTCGCAGTTCGGTCTCGTGCAAGTAGTGCTCCTCGTCGACGCCAGCGAGCTCGAAAAGCTGCACGCACACCTCGTGATGCGGATCGGCCCGGCCACTCACACGTCGTCCAGGTGTCCTCAATCCCTCGACGAAGCTCCCGCTCCGACAACGCACCGGTCACCACCGCTGAGAACAACACGCCGGGTTTATCGTTCCGTCCGATCCTCGCCGACAGGTCAGCCCACCCCACCCGAGGGTTGCGCCGATCACCCAGTCGTCTCACGAGCGCACCCCCTCCAGCTAGCTGACCTGCATGATCTTCGAACAACTCTTGCCCATACGGGCCGAATTGTCTCCCGCCATTCACGGATCGATCCATCATCGCCTCCTGTGATCAGCCCGACACATGCCGACCGTGCAGCCCGCTCGAACAAGGAGGACTGGACGCATGGTCGATCGCGTAGACCGCGACGTCGCGTTCTTTCAGCTTTTCACTTTGCAGACCAGCCGGACTCTCCGCGAGTGCTCACCTCTCAGGGTTGGTAGCCTTGCGGCGCGTGTTCGCCGCGATGGTTCCGACCCAGAGCAGGAGCAAAGCAGCGGCAGGAACGAAGTAGCGGGCGTCCGCTCCGGTGTGGGCCAGCTTGTCGGGTTTTGCTGGGGAGGACCGTGCATCAATGGTCGGCTTCGGGGTTGGACTGGGCTGCTGTGACGACGCCGAGCCGGAGGGCTCGGGTGCCGCGGCCAGATCAATACGCTGCCTACCCTCGGAGGGCGGGTACCCGGAGTCAATTTCGGTAGCGGCAAGAACCGCCCGGCGCTGTGCATCGGTGAGATCTGGGAAGGCGGTGACGAGCAGGTCCTCGGCACCCTCGGAAATCACCGGGGCCTGACCGGCCTTGCTGACCTGACCGGCCTTGCTGACCCGACCGAATCCATGGGACAAGCGTGTCTCCTACGCTGTCAACGCGGACGCGCGGTCAGCAACCGGGATCGGTAACCAGCAACCGGGATCGGATCGCGATGTGGTGAATATTCACGGATGCTCACGTCGGAGTACGTGAGGAGCGTGACGCTCATCTGGATGCGATGCGAACGTTCGATGAATAGTGGCCAACGGAGAATCTGCGCTCCGGGAGTCCGGGAATACATATGGGATCGTGGGAGCCGGGACATGGCGTGGGCGTCCCGCGGCTCTGATGTACGTTTGGTCAGGCGGGTTTGTCAGGCATTCGCTGGGATGAGATATTGGCTTTGAAATGGGCGTTCGGACTGAGGTGCGAAGCGCCCTGAAACGTCGATTCCGAACCGATGTTCCGCTCCGGTGGCTGTGCCCGTGTTCTGGTTACGATCTACCGTTGCCGCAACTCGCCGGTGCATTCTTGTAACGTTGGCCGAAAGCGTCTTGAATGGGCAACTGGATGAACTGGGTGGAGACCTCCTCTCTCTGGAGCCACCGACGGGAGTGTTGGAAAGGCGTGCACTGGAAAGGTGTGATGAACCGTGGTGACCTACCATCTGACAGGAGCTCTGCGCGGCACGGACCTCACAGAGGTGTGGGTGGTTGAAGGGAGGATCAGCCATCGGAATCCAGCTGCGGCCCGCTGTGATCTCTCCGGCGGGGCACGGCATGATTCCACCGGCGGCCCCGACCGTCCAGCGGCTGCCGATGGGGACAACGGTCAAGGTGAGAGAACCGCAGGGAGTGAGAGAACCTCCGGGAGTACGGCCAGCCCGAATGGTCCGGAAGCTTCACCGGAAATCGTTGAAATCACCGGCTGGATCTACCCCGGACTTCTCGATGCGCACACCCATCCGGGCCTCTCTCACACCGCGGATCCCGTGACCGATGGCGAGGTACTGCGCCGTCTGAGGGCATGTCGCGCTCAGGGCGTGACCCACATTCGCGAAATGGGTGCGCAGCGAGACGTTGCCACATTGACCAGCCCAGATTCTCCCACCTACGTTCCCGGGCTTCCAAAGGTGATCCGTGCCGGCCGCCACATCGCCCGTCCAATGCGCTACATGCGCCATCTTCCTTCCGAAATAGAACCGCGCGAACTGCCAGCCGAGGCTTTGCGTCAGCTCGCCCGGTCGGACGGCTGGATCAAACTGGTCGGAGACTGGATTGACCGGTCCGAGGGCCTCGCCGCCGATCTGCGTCCGCTGTGGCCGCGCGATGTTCTGGTCGAGGCGGTCGCGGCGGTGCACGAGGCCGGAGGAAAAGTCGCCGTCCACACCTTTGCCACCGAAACCGTTGATGATTTGCTTGCTGCCGGAGTGGACTCGATCGAGCACGGCTCCGGGATGACTCGGGATCAACTCCTCGAGGCACGTGACCGTGGGATCCTCATCGACCCGACGGTACGGCAGATGGCTACTTTCCCCGAGATCGCCTCACACGCCACGAAATACCCGGTCTATCGAGACCACATGCTGTCGATGGATGCCGGACGGGCGAAACACATCCAGCTCATGGTGGAGCTCGGCTCCCATTTCATCATGGGATCGGATACAGCCGAGGACGTGGCCGAGCGCGGAATGTCAGTCGAACTCGCCCGTGCTGTAGCCGATGGCATGCCTGCTTCGGTGTCCATGTCCGCGGCCTCCTACGAGGGGCGGCGCCGTCTCGGCCTTCCCACGTGGGAAGAGGGTGCTCCGGCGGACTTTGTAGTCTACAACGCCGACCCGGAGCAGGATGTTTCGACCACAGCCTGGCCCGCAGCGGTTCTGATTGATGGGGTGTCTACCGCATAGCGCACCGAATATCGGCTGAAACTGCCTTATTTGGAGGGGTCTCGACCATATGCGGTGCACTATTCATGTCAGACTCTCGTCGGGGGCAAAAGTTGTGACCTGCTTGGATAGGTGTTAACCTCTTCTGCATGCTGTCATTGATCGTCTTTTCCTAGAACAGTTCGCGGCCCAGTAGCGGGCCGAGGGGTACCCGTGCCAATTGCGTGCACGGCGCACGTTGTGCCCGATCTCCGCCCGAACAGTTCAAATGAAACATCGCCCATAGTCGCCGCAGTCGGGCCCAGCGCCTCCAACTGACATGAGTTCCGGACTCAGCACTGAGTTCACAGGGATTCCGTGCGGTACAGATGCTTTCGAAGGCAAAGACAATGACTTCCCCCAATTCGCACGGGCAATCCGTGCACTCTTCCTTGCGCGAGGAGCGCTCACAAGCGCCTCGTCACGCGACATCGCCCTCTCACATCTCGAATCCATTTCCGGTGGAAGCCGACTCATCACCCGGCGCTCACCCGGCGACCCTCAATCTGGGCGCCACAACCCGTGATCAGGAGGCTTCAGTGCGACCCAACCAAGGCCAGCGCAACCCGCGGCCCGTTCGCATTGGTCCCACACCAAAAAGGTGGCCGGTCTTCCTTCGTGAACCCGAGGGAGAACCGGCCGACATCCCCACCAGCCCCGGGGAGTTGATGCGTCATATCTTCAAGGTCAACTGGAAGACCTTGCTTCTTTGTATTGGTCTGACATCGTTGTTTTTCGTATCCATGGCCATGCTGCCGTGGGCAATCGGAGAGCTGCTGGATTCCGGCATCGAGAACGGTCTCAGCACCCAGGTGATTCCCTGGGTGCTCGTGACAATCCTGCTCATTGTTCTCGCTGGGGTCGCCAACCTGAATGAGCCTGCCGCCGTCGCGCTGTGGCTTCATGGTTCGTGGGATCCGATCCGTCGGATGCTGCGCAGCCTCTTCCCCAGGCGTTCCAATGTCTCGCAGAAGATGGCTTCGGGCGACATCGTTGCGGCCGTGACCACGGATGGCGACAAGCTTGGCATGGTTCTTGCCTTCATGCCTGATGCGATCGGCTCGGCCATTGCTTTCGTTGTGGTTGCCGTCCTCATGCTGCAGGTCTCGGTGCCGCTAGGACTTTTCGTGCTCATTGGCATGCCACTGCTGCTCTTTGGTATCTCGCGGATCATCAAACCTCTGCAGGAGCGAATCTCCGCGCAGCGAGAAGAACAGGGAAGGCTGACGAGCCTGGCGTCCGACGCTGTTGTCGGCCTGCGGGTACTGCGCGGAGTCGGAGGAGAGGATGTCTACAACGAAAAGTACGTCTCACAGTCCGAGCTGGTTCAGAGTGCCGGGATCAAGGCTGCGCGACCGCGCGCGCTTCTCAACGCGATCCAGACGGCTGGGCCAGCCCTCTTCACCGCGATCGTGGTGGGTGGCGGCCTGTATCTGACCTACTTGGGGCGGATGAGTCCGGGCCAACTGTTCTCCTTCTACGGCTACACGGTGTTCCTCGGAATGCCGATCGGTGCAATCTCGCAAACGATCCAGATGGGAACACGCGCTTGGGTGGGAGCGAAGAAGATCAGCCGTGTGATGAAGGCACAACCAATGGTCTCCGACGACGCCGTGGATCTCGGACACCCGCCGGTGGACTGGACACGTGCAAGCCTCACCGACGGCGCCACCGGGGTGCGGATCGATCCCGCCAGGATCACCGCACTGGTTGCGGCCTCTCCCTTGGAAACTTCCGGCATTGCCGCGCGGCTGACGAGGGTCGACGACGCCGACACCACCTACGTTGACGGGACAGACATGCGTTCGTATCCTCTCGATGAGGTGCGTGAGCACGTGGTGTTGTCCGGTGCGGTTGCGGAGTTGTTCACCGGGACGCTTCGCTCTGGATTGCTCGGTTCGGATGCTCCGGATATCGAGCCGCGCACTGTCCATGAACAGGTGGCCGACATCCAGTCGCCGGGAGGTGAGAACCGGGCGCTCTTCGATGAACGGGCGCCCGAGTACCCGAGAGATGACGAGCTGATCGAGGCGCTGGAGATTGCGGATGCGGATGACGTCCTGACCTCGGTTGATGGAGGCCTTGCCGGGCAGGTTGCGGAGCGGGGTCGATCACTTTCCGGTGGTCAGCGCCAGCGTGTGGCTCTGGCGCGGATGTTCGCGCTGGACCCGGACATCGCCGTGTTCATCGAGCCGACGAGCGCGGTCGATTCGCATACCGAGGCCAGAATCGCGCAGCGGCTCGCCGAGGCACGTGCTGGAAGGACGACCGTCGTGGTCACTGCCTCCCCGCTTGTTCTCGACAAGTGCGATGAGGTGGTACTGGTCGCCGATGGCAAGGAAGTGGCGCGGGGATCGCACCGCGCCCTGCTGAAGAGCGAGGACTACTACAACGTGGTCCATCGGGGTGTGGAGGCGCCCGAGACAGAACAGAATGTAGCGGCTCACGAAGGAGGCGAGGCGAAATGAAGCTCCCAGTCGCCAGCGGATCAACAATAGTTCGCAAGCTGGTGGGGATTCTGCGCCAGTTCAGGGGCCAGTTCGTCCTCGTATTGGTGTTGCAGTTGGCGGTGGCGCTCGTGGCCGTTGTGACCCCGCAGATCATTGGGCGGGCGATCGACGCCGTTGCGGCCGGTACTGCAGCCAGTCACATACGCAATCTGGTGATCGCTCTCTTTGTGGTGGTCGTGGTGCAGGCGGTCCTTTCCTACTTCGGTGAGTTCCGTGCGATGGTTCTTGGCGAGCGAGTATTCACCACTTTGCGCAACGGCGTCGTCCACGGTGTGACACACCTGCCGCTTTCGATCGTCGAGGCCGCGGGTACGGGCGACCTGCTGGGGCGTACCACACACGACGTCGACCGCGTGGCCGGCTTCGTGCAGCGTGGCATCTCCCGCGTCATCATCACTGTGCTGACCATCGTGGTCACCATGGTGGCGGCCTTCGTCGTGGACCCCAAAGTGGGCTTCATCGTGCTGGCCCCCGTGGTGCCGATGTACTTCATCGTGCGCTGGATGATTCGTTGCACCATTCCGGCCTACTTGGCCGGTTCGGCCCTGTTTGCCGGAGCCTCGGGTGTGGTCTCGGAAACCGTCGAACAGTTGCGCACGGTGGATTCCCTGAGCTTGGGGAACAACCGGATTGCCCGCATGGACACTCTCATCCGGGAGATGTGGCGCAATGAGCGCTACACGGCCTGGATTCGAGGCTTGTTCATGATGATGATGGTCGCCGTGGTCTATTCGCCCATTCTCATTTCGGTGTTGTGGGGCGGATGGCTCATGGGGCAGGGGTTGACGACGCTCGGTGTGGTCACCACAGTGGCACTGTATGCCCAGCAGCTGCGCGGCCCACTCAACGAGCTCGGATGGTGGGTGGACGAGATCCAGTTTGCTTCCGCGTCCTTCGCCAGAATCTTTGGTGTGGAGGAACTGACCGAGGAACTTGTGGCCGAGGAGGAAGGCGTGCGGGAGGAGCACCCCGCTGGTGGTGAGCTGGAGGTGCGGGACACTCGCTTCTCCTATCGCGACGGCATGGAGGTGCTGCACGACATCAATCTTCGGGTGCGACCAGGGCAGACTCTGGCGATCGTCGGGCCTTCGGGCGCCGGGAAATCCACTCTGGGCAGGCTCGTCGCGGGTATCAACGCTCCGACATCGGGGAGCGTGAGGATCGGTGGAGCGGAAGTGACTCACATTCCGGAAAAGGAACGCCACGCCGTGGTCTCGCTCGTGACTCAGGAGCACCACGTGTTTGTGGGCTCGGTGATCGACAACCTGCGCCTTGCTCGTGAGGATGCCACCGAGCAGCAAATGCGCGAAGCCCTCGAGGTCGTCGAGGCCGCATGGGTCTTCGACCTGCCGGAAGGCATGGAGACGAAGGTTGGCTCGGGCGGAAAGCTGTTGAGTCCGGCTGAGGCGCAGCAGATTGCCCTGGCGCGAATAGTCCTGCTGGATCCCGGGATGCTGGTTTTGGACGAAGCCACCTCCCTGTTGGACCCGACGGCGGCGCGCTCTCTGGAGCGGGCATTGGCGCGAGTGCTTGAGGGCCGTACGGTCATTTCGATCGCTCATCGCCTCTACACGGCGCACGATGCCGATCGCGTTGCCGTCATGATCGACGGCGACCTCGTGGAGCTGGGATCGCACGACGAACTTGTTGCCCATGGTGGCGAGTACGCCAAGCTTTGGGAGACCTGGCGCCAGGACTAGCGGAGGCGCCCGCCAAGCTCCGATGATTGTGGGGCAAAGCAAAGGGAGGGCCGGAACGTCATTGTTCCGGCCCTCCCACCTAAGGTGAGCGGATAGGTCCGCTGGAATGTGGATGATGTCCATACTTCCACCTCCCATGGTAGGGAGAAATGGCTGGCCGAAAATAGGTCTAAAGGTCCTATTTTGCACTGATGACCGGTTTGGGCAGGACTCATGAAATCTGTTTCAATCGGGTGCGGCCCCAATCGCAGGTGGTGGCGAGGGTGTGGGGATCAGCCGTTGGCCAGTTCCGTCTGCATCTCAATGGTGTTGAGGATGGTGTCCAATGGATAGGCACCTGCCAAGTAGGAACCGTTGATGAACAGTGCCGGTGTGCCGGACAGTGCAAGAGTCTCGCTGGCGAGAATAGCCTCTTCGTCCAGCCTGTCCGCAGTGGCTTGGGCACTGTAGTCGACCTTGAAACCGTCGATGTCGGGGATGCCTGCCGTACGTGCGATCTCGAGTACGGACTCATCCGTGTAGACAGGATGTCCATTGGGCTCCGCAGTGTTGAACGCCGCGTCAACATACTCCCAGAGCTTCCCCTGATGCGCTGCCGCAACGGCTCCACGCGCCGCCTTGTCCGATCCGTATTCCGGAAAGATGACGAAGTTGTGCCACTGGATGTGGATCTGCCCGTCGCGGGCGAGTTTTTCCAGCTCAGGCATGGATTCCAAATGTAGCTTCGTGCACATTGGGCAGGAGAAGTCGGCGAACAGATGAACGACTACCGGGGCGTCTTCCGGCCCCAGTGCCCAGCCCGAGCCCTCCGATTGCGACGGAATACTCTCGATGAGATCTCGCCCGGACTGTGGCTGAATCGGAATGAAGTCCTCGCCAGCCACCCAGCCCTTCTCCTTGGCGATCACCGTTTCCTGCCGTTGGAGTTGGTCCTCCGAGGGGTTGGCTGTACCGGCGTCGTCGTTCTGGGATGAGTCCGGGTCCGAGGACGTGGTGGCTGAACTCGATGCGGCCGTGCCGGGGGAGGGATCCGTGCCGTTGTCCCACGGGCGGACAAGAGCAAAGATCAGTGCGACGACAAGGATTGCGATCACCGCCACCAGCGACACAACGAGCGTATTGCTTGATTTCGCTGGTGCAGGTGGGGGAAGGGCGACTCCGGGAAGCTCTCCACCGGGAGGCGTTTGCATGCCGCCTGCCGGGTGTGGAGCAGGGAATCCTGATGGCCCCTGCTGTCGAGGATCCAGTGGCGAGTGTCCTTGAGTCATTGATTTCCTTAGATTCTTGGCCGTCGGCGCGGCTGCCGACGGCCAGTTCTCCAAATGAGATTAGTCTTCGACCCAGTTCTTCAGGGCCTCGATGTAGCGGCGTGCATCCACGTCTTCGAAAATGTTGAAGATGACGAGCTTGATCTTGTCCGTGCCATGAGTGGTCAACCACCTGTTGACGGTGGAGAGGGCAATTTTGGTGGCCTCCTCGAAAGGGAAACCATTCTCGCCGGTGGACAGTGCGCAGAAGGAGATGGTGTGAATGTCACCCTTTTCCACCGCAAGATCAAGGCAGGAGGTGTAGCAGGATGCCAGCGCGGCGCGATCGGCGTCCGTCACCTTGGTGCCACGCAGCTTTGGGCTGACGGTGTGCAGCACGTAGTTGGCCGGGAGGCGGTAGGCGCGAGTTAGCTTGGCACCGCCGACGGAATCATTGCGTCCCTGCAGATCGCGGATCTTCTTGCAGTCCGAGCGCATCCAAGGACCACCCTGGGCGTGAATGTAGTTGTCGATACAGGGATGATCGGGATCTGTGCAGCCCTGCAAATCTGGCATCGCGGCATTGATGACGGCATCCGTCACCAGTTCACGGACATCTCCACGCCACAGTGCCACCTGACGTGCCGAACCGTAATCGGATTCGGGCATGGCTTCCGAGACCCGCATGAGGTTGCTGCCCGTGGTGCGGCCCAACTCCGCAGAGTTGCGATACAGGAGGATGTCAATGGCCTCCAATGCCTCCGGAGAGATCTGCTCGGCGCGCAGTCCCATGAGTACGAGTCGAAGATGTCTCTGGATCTCCGACGACAAGTACATCGAACTGTAATTGGGGCCGTCCTCGGGAAGATGGTTCTCGGGAAGACCCGATAGCACGGTCTGGAAAAGCCGACGGTCCGAGCGGCTGTCAGCCTTTGGTCGGGGGAATGGCTCGTCAAGATTGATTGCCTCGCGATATGCGGACAAGGGAAGCATGGGTGTCTCCTTAACCTAGTACGAGTCAAATGTACCGGGCTGGGGCTCGAGCCGCATTGACGAGGCTCACCAATAATTGATGAGGCTCGCCAGTGAGAAGCGAACAGGCCGAATAGGAGTCGGGGGTGTGAGGGATCTGTCGGATTCGTGTATCGGTATCGGGAGTGGCGGCAACGAGCCCGGTGGTGGTGAGGGCGGAGCCGTGTGTGAGTGGGGATGGTCAATCTGGAGGTGTAGCCGGGTGGGGTGCACGGAGAGGAGCCGTGTGTGAGTGGGGATGGTACTCGAAGGGGTTGTTGGAATGGCGGGACGTGACCAGCCTCGGTGCCGATGTGCTGTGCGGAGTCGTTGTTCGAGATGCCGAATGCCCGCACAATGGCTGGGTTTTCGGGAAGAGGTCGGAAGGCCGCGAGGATGGTCGAAAGGCTGAGAGGAAATATTGTTCGATTTCGTGTCGGAGGCGCCCGGTAGTCTGGTCGCATGACTGATTGGCTCCCTACCAATGAACTCGCATCCCGATTCGGCCTTGATTCCTTCGAACTGCTCGATGCCCTGGCGAAGCTGGGGCTGGCCGCTGGCCCACGCCCCACACCTCTGGCGGAGACGCACGGATTCTCCAGCAGTGGCTTGAACGACGCCGGCCGCATGGAGGCTCTTTGGCACCCGGATGTGTGCCGGCTGCTCCAAGGAGTCGGGCTGATGCTGCTCCCGATCGGTTCTCGCTTTGATCAGGGATTCCTCTTCGAGAGCGAGCAGGTCCCCCTTTTTGAAGAAGATGGAGAACCTGGTGCGCAGGAGGAAGACGGCACAACTTTTCTTCCGTCTCCGCTGCCTGAGGGCACCACCGGTTATGGGCCCACCGCTTGTGAAGCCGGTGGGCAGCCTCTGCGGGAAATGCGTTCCCATGCCGTCCCCGTGGCAATGGCGAACACAAACCCGAACGGAGCCTCGCTGAGTAGCGGAACCTCGGCGGAAACGGCGTGGGAACGTGCAAACGCTTCGGGTTCATCGGCTTCATCCATTTCCTCGAGCCCTCGCAGCTCTTCCAACAGATCTTCCGGCTCCTCCAGAATCGTGGCTGGCAGCGGGCCGGTGGGAAAGATCCGTCCCGGATTTGAACGCATCGTTGCCACGGATGGTGCATGTTCCGGTAACCCCGGCCCCGGTGGGTGGGCATGGGTTGAACAGAAGAGCGGCGCTCGCGAGTCAGGAGGTGCAGCCCGGACCACCAACAACATCATGGAGCTGACCGCGCTCATCAAGGCCTTGGAGTTCGTGGGGCCGGAACCTTCCCTGCTGATTCGATGCGATTCCCAGTACGTGATCAACACGATGACGAAGTGGGCTCCCACGTGGCGTCGCAAGGGGTGGAAGAAGGCGGACGGTCAACCCGTGAAGAACCGGGAGCTGGTGGAACGCCTGCTGTCGTTGTACGAAGGGCGCACGGGAAAGACCGAAGTCGAATGGGTCAAGGGACATGCAGGCGACGCAGCGAATGAGCTGTGCGACAAGCTCGCCGTGGCAGAATCCAAGAAACATGCGCGCTAGAGATCGCGCTGTTCCGGCCCGCGGTGTGAATGGTTGGGCACAGATGGGGGCTTTCCAACCTCCGGCTCAAGCGGCATGCTCGTGACGCCAAGTACCGGTGAGAACACAATTCACACGCCGAAGGTTCCTCACCCACTGCCTCCCGAACAGCTCCTGCGCTACTTCGGTGCCGCCGCCGTGGTCGTCGTGCTGATTGCGGCGGCGCTCATTGGAGTTCTTCGTGCAGATAATCTTTCAGCTGTCGTGGCAGTGGTGACAGCCGCTGCCGCCGTCATGGTGGCTCTCAATCCCATGGATCAAGAAGAAGATGGCTGGCGTGCGCTAAACCTGTCCTTGAGTGGCTGCCCACTCGGCCACTCGATGGGCGCTCTCCTCCTCGGAGAGGTCCTCCACCCGCGACATGATGCTCCACCTCACACCGAATGGATCACGGATGGATGCGAAGCGGTCGCCTGAGACAAACGTGCTGACGGGCTCGCGGACTATTGCCCCGGCCTGTTCGGCCCGTTCGACGACGTCGTCCACATCTTCGCAATACAGCCCGAGCGAGTAGCAGTCATCCTCCCCAACCGGTGGGGGCACCAGCCTGTAGGCCGGTGAAGGTTCGCCGAGCTGGAGGTGGCCGGTACCGAAATCGAGGTCCGCGTGAACGACCACCCCGTCGAACATGGTGACGTCCACGACGCGAGCTCCGAAGATGTCCCGATAGAACTCGATGGCTTGTGCTGCGCCGGGAACTGCGAGGAACGGGGTCAGGCTTGTTGCCCCGTGTGGCAAGCCGTTCGTTGTGTGCTTTCCGGTGACTCCGCGTTGGGGAGTGTTCTGTGTGTTCATGGTTTGAGAATATGGATGCCAAGAAGTGGTCGGCTAGAAGATTTGCGACAGTTTTCGAGCGGTTCGCATGCAGGGGTGTGAAGACAGCCGGATTGGTGTGAGGATGCCCATTGGGGTGGATGTGACCAGATGGGGCTGCGAGGGCTCGAGCACAGACGAAGGAGGAATGATGGGGACCCAGGATGATGGTCGCGGCATTCTCTTTCCGGCCCGGCTCCCGACATTTCACCGTGAGCCCGCACCTCCCGGGATCGAGGAGCTCGTTCGTTGGTTCTGGATCCCCCAGTGGGACATTGCGCCAGGACGCGTTTCCCGGCAATACATCCTGCCTTTTCCAGCATCGAATCTGGTGATCGAAGAAGGTGGCATCAGCCTGTTCGGCCCGACCACCGGGGCCTCGCATCGCGACCTGAGAGGGAAGGGATGGGCGGTTGGTGCACTTTTGCGTCCCGCCGCCATTGCCTCCCTGCATCCCGAACCCAGTAAACTGCAGAACCTCGAGATGCCGTTCGAGGCTCCCGGTTTGCATAGAGATATTTCTGCGGTGATGATGAGCGGGAAGTGGAGCGATGAGGAGCGCCTGAGCGAAGCGGTTGCAACCTACACTGCGTGGGTCGTGGAGAACCTTTCCCCGCCGAATGAGGCAGGGAGAATGGCCAACGAGATGGAGGAGTTCATCGCCTCCGACCGTGGTGTGGTACGAATCGAGCAGGTTGCTCGACACTTGGGTATTTCGGTTCGGGCGGTGCAAAGACTGGCTCGCCGGCACATTGGGCTTTCTCCGCTGGTCGTCATCCGCCGCTACCGACTCCAAGAAGCTGCGCAGCGGCTGCGCAACGAGCCGGAGTTGACAATCACGCAGGTTGCAGCGGCCCTGGGGTATGCGGATCATGCGCATTTGACCGCAGACTTCAGACGAGTCCTGGGGTTCACTCCGCACAACTATCGCAGCAACCCGGAGGAGTTGCGCTGATTACCGGTGATTTTCCGTGGTGCGGTTTTGGCCTTGCGGCATGACCTCGCGACTGGCCTTGCGGCACCGTTGGTGATCCGCCGGTCCCGCCGGTGAGGTGCAGCTGTACCCTTTTACTGACAGGGTGCCGTAAAACATCTGCTCAGCTGGGAGAACAGCAGTCAGCTGGGAGAACAGTAAACTGACGTGTATGAGTATCACGCGCGCGCCCATCGCCCAGAGACTTCCGGAGGAACGCCACTTCCACGGTGATGTCTACTCGGACAACTATGAGTGGTTGCGGGACAAGGAGAACCCCGCGCTGATCGCTCACCTGGAGGCGGAGAACGGGTGGACGCGTGAGCGGACCAAGCACCTCGACGGACTTCAGGACCAACTGGTTTCTGAAATCGCGTCACTGACGAAGCAGACTGACACGACGATTCCGTGGAGTGAGGGAGATTGGTGGTATTACCAGCGCACATGGGCAGGTAAACAGTATCCAGCGATGTTCCGGCTTCCCGCTCGGGACAAGGCGCGGCCTGATCTGAGTATCTTGGATGAGGAACAGTGTGTCTGGGATGGCAACATCCTCTCCGATGGCGAGGAATTCTTCAGTTCCTCCGGATTTTCCCCCTCGCCTGATGGAAGGCTGGGCGCCCTGGGAGTGGACTACTCGGGGGATGAACATTTCCGGTTGCGGATCTTCGAGATCGAGACGGGCCACGTTGTCGATGACGTGGTGGATGGGCTGGCCTACGGCATGGCCTGGACCGCGGATTCGGGCAAGATTGCCTACGCGCGGGTGGACGACTCGTGGCGCTCGTGGCAAATCTGGCTGCACACGGTGGGCACGCAGGCGTCCCAGGACGTCCTCCTCTTTCAAGAGGATGACGACCGCTTTGATGTGTGGCCGATGGCCTCGCGTGACGGCAAGTGGATTGTTGTCTCCTCGTCCTCTCGCTCCACCACCGAGGTGAGGCTTTTCGCGACGGCGCAACCGCTCGCCGAGCCCATCGTGGTGTGCTGGCGCCAGCAAGGGCTTGACTACACAGTCGAACCCGCCAACGATCAGCTCCTGATCGTTCACAACAAGAAGCACGCTGACTTTGAGCTGGCAACGGCCCCCATCCGCACCTCGACCCCGGACGAGTGGATGCCGCTGGTGGTTCCGGAGCCGGGCGAGCGGATCTATGGCGTCGATGCCTTTCAGGACTTCGCGGTTGTTTCCATGAGGTCGGGTGGTGAGACTCAGCTGCGTGTGCTCTCACGCGACAACACTCCGGTGATTGTCCACAAGAAAGATCCCAGCAACTACCGGGAACCTCACGAGCGAAAGGTGTGGGGGACCCCGCAGGTGATTCCGAGCGAGCCCCTCTCCACCATCGAGCTCTATCCTTCGCCGTATTGGGACACACAGGAGATCGTCTTCACCACGGAGTCTCTTCTGACGCCGCCCACACAGACGTTGTACCGAGTCTCCAGCGGCAAGAGCATGATCCTCAAGACGCTCGACGTGCCCGGTTACGATCGATCGCGGTTCGTGCAGGAGGGTGTGTGGGTCGAAGCCGAGGATGGCACGAAGATACCGATGACCATTGCCTACAAGGCTGGAACAGAGCCGAACGGGACGAATCCGGGCTGGATCTACGGTTATGGCTCCTACGAGGTGCCCAATGATCCCTACTTTGCGCCGCGGCACATCGTGATGCTGGAACGTGGTGTGGTGATCGCGTGGACACACATTCGTGGCGGTGGAGAGATGGGGCGCGCCTGGTACGAGGAAGGCCGTCTGCTTTCCAAGAAGAACACATTCACCGACTTCGTTGATTGTGCGAAGTGGCTACATGGCAGTGGATGGGTTGCGCCGGACAGGCTCGCCGCGGAAGGTCGCTCCGCTGGAGGGCTTCTCATGGGCGCGGTGGTGAACATGGCCCCCGAACTGTTCCGGGCGGTCCACGCGGGCGTGCCCTTCGTGGACACTCTCACGACGATCCTCAATCCCGACCTGCCGTTGACCGCAGGCGAGTGGGAGGAGTGGGGCAACCCCATCGAGTCATCGGATGTATACGACTACATGAAGTCCTACTCGCCGGTGGAGAACATCCACGATGCCCAGTACCCCGCGATCCTGGCAACGACATCGCTGAACGACATTCGTGTGCTCTACGTGGAACCCACCAAGTGGGTACAGATTCTTCGTGAGAAGGCGAGCAATGATCCGGTGGAGCGACCCATTCTTGAACGTGTCGAGATGGTTGCGGGTCACGCGGGCAAGAGTGGGCGTTACGAGAAGTGGCGCACGCAGGCCTTCGTGCTGGCGTGGCTGCTGGACCAGATCGGTGCCGCATAGGGGGATGTGGACCGGTGGCCGCAGAGGATCGACGGGGCCATCGCGGAAAGAATCTCCGGGAAAGATGAGCGTGGAAAAGGCTCAACCACCGGCTGCCACATGTGCAGTGGACAGCCAACGGGCTCCCGTCCGCAGTTTCCCCGAACGGATTTCCGTGGGAGCACCTGCTCCTGTCCCGCGGGCCGCCATCTCAAACACCCATCGTTTTTCGGCTCAGGACTGCATATGTGTGCAAGCCGGGTCCAAAAGACGACAGTTGATTTTTGATCCCTGTATTGGGGCGGCCCGGGCACATTCGACGCCGGGATTTGTTCTTGGATCCTGCGCCGTGGGACCCACGGAATCCGTACCTGTGGATCAGCCAGATGCGCGCGATTGATGCGCCAGAACCCACACTTGGCTGAGCGGTTTCCCAACCTGTGTTTTGCCGGACGCCACTTGGACGGCACCCGGACGCGCGCTGGACCGCTAGATCTGCGCTTCCTGCGCGGCGGCGCGCCACGACCCGAACCGTTGGCGGATGGCGGCTCCGGAAGGCACGATCCCCTGACGCTCGGTGTCCTTGATCCACTGCTGGTAGGCCTTGTAGCTCGGCGCCATGCCACGCTTGGCCGACCATGTGGAGAAGGTCCGCAACGCCTGGATGTAATCCTGATCGGAGAATTTCAGACCTCCGCGCTTGCGCCCGGACTGAACTCGCAGACCGACCTTGGAGAGCGCGTCATTCCAATACCCGTTGAAGCGCTTGATGATGGTCTGGGAGGTGGGCGGCCACGCCAACTGTCCGCGTCCGGTGTTGAGCCCCATCTTGCTCGTGAGCTTGGTTCGCTCGGAATCGTACTGCTTGGCCGTGAGCGTGAGGCTGGGATCGGCCTCGATGGCGGCGCGAGCGGCAGCGATGAGGCCCAGAGTCGGAGTTGCCAGATACTCGTGTTCCTCGGTGACGTGGTCTCGTAGGGCGTCGCGCAGCTTGGCTGGTACCGAGGTGGGATCGCCCTCGGGAAGTTTGTTCACCGAGGCGAAGATGAGGAGGAGCGCCGCGGTCAATGAGTCCTCGGAGAAGCGTTGGGTCGGACCGGTGGGCCCGGGTTCGGCCAAGTAGGTCAGCACGGCAATGGCCGCTTCCGCCGATGCGGTGGCTGCGTGGTCCAGTTCCATGTGGTAGTCCTCGTCCGCCGAGGGTCCACACAGGTCCGAGACGCAGCGGATGGAGATGAAGGGGACGTTCCAGGCGTGGCACACCTGCGCGGCCGCGGTGGTCTCCATGTCCGTGGTCAGCGCGTTGGGGAAATCTTCACGCATGGCGCCAACATTGGCGGCCGTTACGAAGGAGTCGCTTGCGAGCATGAGGCCCATGCGCAGGTCCAGGGTGCAGTGTTCCAGGAGCTCGGTGGCTCCGGTGAAGATCGCGGGTTGACCGGGAACCTGGCCGCGCTTGTATCCGAAGGCGGTGGCGTCGGCGGTTCCGTAGGCGTAGGAGGTGCCGACGACGACGTCGCCCACCTTGATGTCCGGTGCCAGTCCTCCGGCGGAACCCGTGGAGAGGACCACCTTGGGAGTGAATCGGGCCATCGCCCAGCCGAGGGCGTTTGCGGTGGAGACGAGGCCGATGCCGGTGCGCATGATGAGGATGTTGCCGTGCGTGGAAGCGGCGACCCACGCGGAGGCGATGGGGCAGGCAAGTTTGGCCGGTTTGGTGGCCATGGCGGTCAGGGCATCGAGAACCGGGCGGATTTCCTCGTCCTGGGCAGCGATGACGATGGCGCGAATACGGGTCATTTTGACATCACCTGCTCCCACGAATTCTTGGCTGCGAGCATGGTGGCCACTGCTTCCTGAGCTGCTTGGAGGGAGTGGTTGGCTCCCCAGCCGCATTGGACCTCATTGGCGGCAGGGACCTCGGTCGCGCCCAGGATGTCCTCGAAGGTCTTGGCGACGAGTTCGACGGTGCCCGTGACGTCGGGTTCGGCCGCGAGGATGAGGTAGAACCCGGTCTGGCATCCCATGGGAGAGAAATCGACGACGATGTCGCTGTGGTTACGCGCGTATTCGGCGAATGAATGCTCGATCGAATGGATTGCAGGCATCTCAAGGTGCTCGTGGTTGGGTTGACAGAATCGAATGTCATACTTGGTCAACACGTCACCATGGGGGAGGTGTTTGACGTCGGCGACCCGGATGAAAGGGGCCGCGACGGCTCGATGATCAAGATTGAACGACTCAACGTTCATGTGCGGCATCTGGGGCTCCTGAGATCTGGTGGGCGGCGACGGTCTGTGCGAGGTGCCTTGGTGGGAGTGTGATCGCGTGTGAAGAGTAGAGAACCAAGGCAACTTGTGTCCCATTATGTCCTATTCGAACCCCGTTTGCACCATGCTATAGCGAGACGTTGTAGGATGCGTCGTTTCCGCTGGTTAAATGCCTAAAATCCGAGCTGTCGGCTTTGTCTCAATAGTGTTTCTCCGGTGAAGCCTATGTCACATTGGACGATTTCCCCAGAAATTCCCAGCTTTCCCACACGCCAAATCGAGTTTGGGTTGATTACATCATCGTGTTGGTGATGCAACAGTACTCAATTGGTTCGGTTTCGAGTCTCCTGAATGTGTGGAATGAGTGCTTGTGGGTCACCAACGTGAGGTGGGTAGTGGCTTGGTGGAGCCACGTCTGCCGCAACTGAATAGATCCATCGGCACATGGCGATGAGTAGGTTGAAATGCCACCTGCGGACCCTTCACGCGGCTGGCAGCACCACTCATGAGTGACGTCAGGGATGGATGGAACGGTGGGTGACGATGGGTGGATCGTCACCCACCGTTTCCTTTGCCGGGTGGATGTTTGATTGTTGTTGAAGCAGCTGATGAAGCAGTGACTATCGAAGCGTTCGGAGCCGGTTCACTCGGAGGGGTTCTCGCGACACTGCGGGCAGATTCCCCAGAAATGAACCTCGGCCTCATCGACCACGAATCCGTGATTGTCCGAGGGCTGGAGGCACGGGGCGAACCCCACGGCACAGGGCACGTCCTTGATTTGTCCACAGCTGCGGCAAATGAGGTGATGGTGGTTGTCGTTGCGGCTCAGTTCAAAGAGCGAGACGTGTCCGGCAGGTTTGATCTCCCGGAGCAAGCCTTTGTCGGTAAGGGCATGAACGATGTCGTAGATCGCCTGGGTGGAGACCGACCCGAGTTTCTTGGCGACTCCCAGCCGTAGCTCGTCCGCGCTGACGTGCCCGCCCTCTTTGATTTGCTGAAGCGTCGCCAGGCGTGGCTCGGTGACCCGCAGGCCAACCTCGCGCAACTGCTCGGCAAAATTGGTGGTCATGTGTCTGGAACTCCATCCGTTATCTGGTAACAATCAAGTTTCGTATGCACTCTAACGCACTGCGGGCGCGTGGATATGGGTACCTGGGCCCGATTTCGCCCCGAACCATTCCGGATCGGGGCGTGCTCCGTCTTACTCAAGTAATGACAAATACGACGCCGGCGCAGCGTGAGCTTTTTGCGAAGGCCCACGTGTTGCGAAAGTGCTTGGGATGGATTCCTTTCCACTCCTATTTCGAGTGAGTTCGCGGTTCCATTTGTCCGGCTTTTTGTACGTTGAATGGTGGTTTAGGCTTGAAGCATGCTGCTAGCTTTTTCTGTTGCACCGCAAACCACTGACAGCCCGGATGGATCCGTCTCCGAGGCGGTCGCGGCCGCCATCAAGATTGTGCGCGAGTCCGGCCTCCCCCATGAGACAACGTCGATGTTCACCACTCTGGAAGGGGAGTGGGAGGAGATCATGGCTGTGGTGAAACGGTGTGTTGACGCCGTTGCCGTGTATTCGGCCCGCGTCTCGCTCGTGATGAAGGCCGATATCCGTCCGGGCTACACGGACCAACTCGCGGCCAAGGTGGGTCGGGTCAACGCCATCATCGGAGAAGAACTGAATATGGGTTGAGACCGGGGCAGGCCCGAACAGGGTTGGACCTGCGATGTCGGCCCGGGAGAGGCCGTGGCTGTGACCGACCGGATCGTGTCGTATCGGACTTGGTCCATGGCCGCACTCGTCGCTCTCCTCCACTGTGTCCAACATACCTCTACTGTATGAAGATGGGTCAGAGGATAATACTTCTAGCATGCCCACACGGGCTGCGGGTTTCCGCGTCTTCTCGGAGCTGCAAGCCCTCCCTGCGGGCGCTCGGGAACAAGCCCTGCACCCTGTCCAAAGGAATCCCATGAGCCCTTCGATGCCCCATTCTCCACAGCCTCCCGCTTGGGAGGCTGTGCCGACCGCCGCAACGTTGTTCCCGGAGGGAGACGTGATGGCGAGTTCGGCAGCGCCGTCGTCGAACCCCGTTCAGACCCTCGAAGAGACGAAGAAGGCGGCCCGGGAAATCCGCCCGCTGTCCGTGTGCGAGATGTTCCGGGTGGGTATCGGGCCGTCGTCGTCTCATACGGTGGGGCCGATGCGCGCTGGATTGCACTTTGCCGGGCGGCTGGCCGAAGTGTGCCGACGCAATGCAGCAGCGCTCGAGGCGGGAATTCCCGGAAGCGGCGCGGGGCCGGTTTCGGGCGCGGATCTGTCCACCTCCCCGACGCGAATTGTCGTGGACCTGATGGGCTCGCTCGGCGCAACCGGACGCGGCCACTCCACGGATCGTGCGGTGCTGCTCGGGCTGTCCGGCTTCAGACCGGAATCGGTGCCGGTCGCTGTGGTCGACACTCTGATGGAGAGGGCGACGGCGGCAGGTTCACTCCGACTGATGGACGTTGGTGACGTTCCGTTCAACTACGGCAGTGACGTTCGTTTCCTTCCGGGCAAGATACTTCCTTTCCATGTCAACGCTCTGACCATCATTGCCTTCGCGGCCAGCGGAGATGTCCTTCTTGAAGGGACCTACTACTCCACAGGGGGCGGATTCGTCATGCAGGAGGCGGGCGATGCCGAGCACCATCCGCAGGTCTTGCCTCTGGAGAGTCCGGAGGTGGGGCTCGAATCGAAACCGGCGCCTCACCCCTACACGACGGCAGCGGGACTCTTGGCGCAGTGCGTTTCGACCGGTTTGAACATTTCTGATCTCGTCCTGGCCAACGAGGAGGCATTGCGCCCGCACGATGAGGTCATTGCCTACGTGGACAACATCTGGCAGGTCATGGAGGAATGCATCAAGGAAGGCTGTGAGGCCTCGGGCACACTCCCCGGAATTCTGCGCGTCAAGCGCCGGGCCAACGATCTCAGTGCGGAACTTGAACGCCGTGCGCCGGCCGGCGATCCTTTGGCGGGTATGGATTGGGTGAACCTGTACGCGCTCGCGGTGAATGAGGAGAATGCTGCTGGTCACCGGGTCGTCACCGCACCCACGAACGGTGCTGCAGGTGTCGTTCCGGCGGTGTTGTCCTACTACCTTCGCTTCGTTCCCGGAGCCGACGTGGAGGGGCAGCGGCGCTTCCTGCTGGCCGCGGCGGCGATCGGCGGCCTCATCAAGTCCAACGCTTCGATTGCAGGCGCCGAAGTGGGGTGCCAGGGCGAGGTTGGTGCGGCCAGCGCCATGGCTGCCGCTGGGCTTGCCGAGGCAATGGGTGGGACGCCGCAGCAAGTGGAGAATGCCGCCGAAATCGCCATGGAGCACTCGCTGGGCTTGACCTGTGATCCCGTGGGAGGGCTGGTCCAGATCCCATGCATCGAACGCAATGCCATTGCCGCGGTCAAGGCGATCAACGCCGCCCGCATGGCCTTGTGGGGTGATGGGCGCCATGCGGTCTCTTTCGATACCGTCATTGAGACCATGCGTCAGACGGGCATGGACATGCTTTCCAAGTACAAGGAGACCTCCCGGGGCGGCTTGGCTGTGAACGTCGTGGAATGCTGACGCTGCGCCAGCCCGTGCCGTGTCTCCAGGAGAGACCTCGCCCGGGGAGAGCGGAGTGCCTTCGACACACCTTGGGGCGACACGCCGACGCCACAAAAGTCGTGAAATGAGCAAGCACGGCCCCACCAAAGAGTTATCCACATCTGTGGATAAACATGGGGAGAACATTCACACGTGTGGGAAAAGTTATCCACAACTGTGGATTGGGGTGGGGAAATCGGCAGGTATGTTTGCTGCCGTGACGAATGGCGGCGTTTGCAAGGCCGGGGAATGTCGTGAAGAAAAGCGCGGCAAAACGTGTCGGAGAGCCACGAGAGGATGAGAGTGGTCACCCGGATGGGTGGTGCGAGTCGGGCAGTTTGTTTCCGTGCGGCTCGATCTTGTGGTGTGGATGGTTCAGGGGATACCGAAACGTAGGTTGAGCAGAGTGTTCACAGTGCTTTCCACCGAGAAGAGGGGGTGGTTCCACAGCGGCGAATTACACGGGTGTGACTTATCACGTCGAAACACCCCAACACAACCCCTTGTGGTCGATGACGATTCCAACCACAAGGTGTAGTGTCTATGGAGCGGCGTTGATAACGGCGTATCGCACGGAATGTTTCGACAACTGGCGTGTTGTCCCTAGTGGAGGCGCAAAATCGCCAAGTCCACGCAACGCAATGTTGGGTGGCTGAGTTCCACGGGGAATGGCACCAGAAGGGAGAGCTCATATGAGTATCACTGTTTACACCAAGCCCTCCTGCGTCCAGTGCAATGCAACCAAGCGGGCCTTGAACAAGGCTGGTCTCGCGTATGAGGAAGTTGACCTCACTCTGGATGCAGAAGCTCTGGATGCGGTTAAGGCCCTCGGCTACCAGCAGGCCCCCGTTGTGTTTGCGGGTGGCGATCACTGGTCGGGATTCCGTCCGGACAAGATCAAAGCCATGGCTGTGGCTGCCGAGCAGGGCGCGGTCATCTCCGCCTGAGACATTGTTTCGCAGAACTGGTTGGTGACGGCCCGGGGCAGAGGCTTCGGGCCGTCACTGCACGCGGAGAGGCGCGGATCGTTGGTGAACTTCTCCCGTGGCCTCGAGCGAGCACAGCTCCCTGTGGAAGGGTCGCGGTGCCTCGGACCGAGAGCGGTACGGAGGTGTTCACCAACGAAAGAACACGTCGGCGTCGAACAGACATCAAGAAATTGACCACGTGCCGGTGCACAGGACATTCACTCGCAGCTTGGAAGCATCCCACTGGGGAGGGGCAGATGCCTCAGATTGTTTACTTTTCATCGACAACCAACAACACGAAGCGGTTCGTGGAGAAGTTGGGTTTTCCGGCGCAGCGAATTCCGTTGCGTCCAAAGGAGGATCCTCTGCACGTGGATGAGGAATACGTGCTGGTCGTCCCCACTTATGGTGGTGGAAACTCCAAGGGAGCCGTCCCCAAGCAGGTCATCAAGTTCCTCAACGATGAACACAACCGCTCACTCATACGCGGAGTCATCACGGGAGGAAACACAAACTTCGGTAAGGCATACTGCATAGCTGGGGACATCATCTCCGCAAAGTGCCACGTGCCGCATATGTACAAGTTCGAATTACTCGGAACCCCGCAGGATGCGGAACGAGTACGTGAAGGGTTGGAGAAGTTTTGGCAGCAACCACGTTGACGGACACCGGCGAGGAACAATACACGGATCCGCGATTGGACTACCACGCGCTCAACGCGCAATTGAACCTGTACGACGCCGACGGCAAGATCCAGTTCGACGCCGACCGACAGGCCTCCCGGCAATACTTTTTGCAGCACGTCAACAAGAACACGGTCTACTTCCACGATCTGGAAGAAAAGCTCGAGTACCTGGTTGACGAGGGCTACTACGAGAAGCCGGTGCTGGATCAGTACTCCTTCGAGTTCATCAAGAACCTGTTCAAGGCGGCCTACGCCCACAAATTCCGCTTCCCCACGTTCCTTGGCGCGTTCAAGTACTACACCTCCTACACGCTCAAGACGTTCGACGGCTCGCGTTATCTGGAGCGCTATGAGGACCGCGTCTGCATGGTTGCTCTCTACCTCGCTCGAGGAGATGAGCAGCTGGCCATCAACCTCATGGAGGAGATCATCACCGGCCGCTTCCAGCCGGCGACGCCCACCTTCCTCAACGCGGGCAAGGCGGCTCGTGGCGAGCTGGTCTCCTGCTTCCTGCTGCGCGTCGAGGACAACATGGAATCCATCGCGCGTGGCATCAACTCGGCGCTACAGCTGTCCAAGCGCGGCGGTGGCGTGGCCCTCAACCTGTCCAACCTTCGCGAACTCGGCGCGCCGATCAAGAAGATCCAGAATCAGTCCTCGGGTGTGAATCCGGTGATGAAGCTGTTGGAGGATTCCTTCTCCTATGCCAACCAGCTCGGCGCACGCCAGGGTGCGGGCGCGGTCTACCTGCACGCCCACCACCCGGACATCATGCGGTTCCTTGATACCAAGCGTGAGAACGCGGATGAGAAGATTCGCATCAAGACCCTTTCCCTCGGCGTGGTGATCCCCGACATCACCTTTGATCTGGCGAAGCGGAACGAGGAGATGTACCTGTTTTCTCCTTACGACGTCGAGCGTGTGTACGGTGTACCGTTCACCGAGATCAGCGTGAGCGAGAAGTACTACGAGATGGTCGGGGACAAGCGCATCCGCAAGACCAAGATCAATGCGCGCACCTTCTTCCAGACCTTGGCCGAGATCCAGTTCGAGTCCGGCTACCCCTACATCGTCTTCGAGGACACGGTCAATCGCGCCAATCCCATCAAGGGCAAGATCACGATGTCCAACCTGTGCTCGGAGATCCTGCAGGTCTCCGAGGCTTCCGAGCTGGCCGATGATCTTTCCTACTCGCACGTGGGCAAGGACATCTCCTGCAACCTCGGTTCCATGAACATCGCCAAAGCCATGGAGTCGCGAGATCCGGGCAAGACGGTCGAGGCCGCCGTGCGAGCACTGTCCGCAGTGTCCGACTTGACGGACATTCGTTCCGTCCCCTCCATTGAGCGCGGCAACGCCATGTCCCACGCCATTGGCCTGGGCCAGATGAACCTGCACGGCTACCTTGGCCGCGAGCGCATCCACTACGGTTCGCCCGAAGGCCTCGACTTCACGAACATGTACTTCTACACGGTGGTTTTCCACGCGATTCGCGCCTCGATGACCATCGCGAGGGAACGCGGCCAGCGTTTCGAGGGTTTCGAGGAGTCCAAGTACGCCACCGGCGAGTTCTTTGACAAGTACACCGATCAGGTGTGGGAGCCGGCCACCGAACGTGTGCGTGAGCTCTTCGAGGGCATCCATCTGCCCACCCGGGACGATTGGCGCGAACTGAAGGCCCAGGTGCGGGAGTACGGCATGTACAACCAGAACCTGCAGGCCGTGCCGCCCACCGGCTCGATCAGCTACATCAATCACTCCACTTCTTCGATCCACCCGATCGTCTCCAAGATCGAGATCCGCAAGGAGGGCAAGATTGGTCGCGTTTACTACCCGGCGCCCTACATGACCAATGACAACCTGGAGTACTACGAGGATGCCTACGAGATCGGCCCCGAGAAGATCATCGACACCTACGCGATGGCCACACAGCACGTGGATCAGGGGCTCTCGCTCACGCTGTTCTACCCGGACACCGTGACCACTCGCGACGTCAACCGCAACTACATCTACGCCTGGCGCAAGGGCATCAAGACGCTCTACTACATGCGCATCCGCCAGCAGGCCCTGCAGGGCACCGAGGTGGAGGGCTGTGTTTCCTGCATGCTGTAGCTGCATACTTTGTTGCGGCTGTGAGGGGCGGCAGCAGAAGCCATTTTGGGCGATCCGGCGTGACAACTGGCCCGCTGGAGGCTCCCAACCCGCACAGTGACAATGATGGCCATGAACCGGGCTCGCGTAGATACGCGGGCCCGGTTCGTCGCTGGTGACGGCAGCCGGGGCGAGCGTGGGTTTGTCTGGGCGGACAACCTCCGTGGGTGTCGTACCGGGTACCGGGGTTGTGGGTGGTGCGCGCGACGCCCGCGCACGGGCGACGCCATGCTGTGGTATCGGGACGTGCTTCACAGCTGCTGGAACGCAACGTCCTGTATTGTGAGGTTGTATTGCATTCATGCAGTTCAGTAAGGCTATTGCTGTGTTGTCGGTCAGGTGGGCGGAGGTCCCCGCGCCTCCACCCACCTGAGACGGCGGAAACGAGAGAGAATATGTTCTGCTGATGCGAGATGGGTAACGACAAGACACTATTCCGATTTGTGAGGGATGAAGAGATATGGCGAACGTGCAAGGTTGCGCCACAAAATTCTCAATCGCTGGACGACTGCTCCGCTGTCGGAGCGGGTGGAACTGTGCATTCCGCAAAGTTCGACGCCGTGCTGTCCCAACTGCTCTCATGGGTGCGCTGTTGCTGGGAGCGAGTGTTGGCTGTGGCCCCGCCGTGACAGAGTTCCCCAAGCCCAGCGCGACTCCGACAAGTGCCGAGTCCGCAACTCCCACGACGACCTCCACGATTGTTCCGGCACCGGTCGATGTCTCCATTGAAACCCGTGTCGAGGGCGTACCCGAAGAGGTCTCGGCGCTCGCGGACGAAGCCTTCGCTCTGTTCGACCAGCCTTTCCCAGCCAGCTGGGATGCTCCGGCAACAATCGCCGAACTGGAACCATTGGTTGCCGACACAGTCATCGTCGAGGATTGGATAAGCGCTGGAGCGGAACCGGGAAGCGTCATGCTGGAGAGTATTGAGGAGGGGTACTGGGCGGAGATCTCCGCCCATACCTTCTTCGTTGACTTGGCCTTGAACTGGCACTGCGCGTGGCTCAACGAGTTCGTTGAGGCCACCGAAGCGGGTGAGGTTGCTCGCGCGGCCGCGGCCCACGAATACCTGCTGAAGTTTCCCGACATGCCGCAGGTACGGGAACAGGTTCCGGACGTGGACGATCTCCAGGACACCGTGGTTGGTCCACTCTCCGAGGGAGACCTGGAGCCGGCAAAGTCGTATCTGGAGCAGTGCCGTAGCCTTGCCGAGGGATGACACCTTGGGCTTGTCCTGTTTGCCGCGGCATGAGTATGTTTCAGATATGACTGCGCGCAAAGACCAATCAGTCGGCATGGCAGATATCGCTGTAGCTGCTTCCGTTGCGGTGTCCACGGTCTCACGAGCGCTGAGCGGATCCCCCGGAGTCTCGCCCGCAAAACGACGTCAGATCATCGAGATTGCCTGCGCGCTGGGCTACTTGAGCAGCGAATCCGAGATCGTGGCACCGGAGTCGATGCGATCGTCCGAACCTCGGCGTGGGAAAGTTACGGAGGGGAAGCTTTCGCAAGGTGACCTGGAGTATCGGATCACGGCGGTCGTCCCGGAGTCGGATCGTTGGATTTTCGGCTCGATCCTCACCGGGATCCACGATGTTCTGTCCCCGCAAGGAGTATCCCTGCACGTGAGGCAGGGATTGTCTGCATCGCAGCGGGCGAAGTTCCTTTCGAGCTCTCAACTGCCGCGCCAGACGGACCTCGTCATCTTGGTTCCCGCACCTCGTGACATGAGCGTGGACGATCTCCGCCACCTTCCGATTCCCGCCGTTGTCGCGGGCAGCGTGGTGGAGGGGGTGGCGAGTGTCGGTATCGACGATGTCGCCGTCGGTCACAAAGCGACCAACTATCTACGGAACATCGGCTTGGAACGCATCGTCTACGTTGGCTACTTGGATCACGACGGAACGTCGGGAGTGGCAACCCGTCGGCGTGGCATCGGTTACGAGCAGATCATGAACAAGGCGGGCTTACCGGTCTGGCATGTCAAGGTCCCCTTCAAACCGAGTCCGGGGAGGGCAGCGGCCGAGGTTTTACTTGCCGGTGAGAATCTCCCGCAAGGCGTCATCTGCTCCTCGGATGAAATCGCCGCGGACATGATGGCAGTGTTCCGACAGGCGGGTGTGAGCATCCCGGAGGACATTTCGATCATTGGTGTGGATGATCACCCCATGGCGGGAGTTCTGGGACTCACCACCATTGGACAACCGGCCAGGGAGCAGGGACGGGAGGCAGCCCGCCTCGCGCTGCGAATTCTGGAAGGCCGGGCAGAGACCGGGGGCTCTCGGATGCGTGGAAAGGCAGCAGTCAGAGCCCCCATGCCAGAGCCCGAGAGCATCACGTTGCCCACGCGCCTCATCGTTCGCGAGACGACCAGGAGAGCCGACCGCTAGCTTCCCGACAGACAACGCGGGTACCGCCTCTTCCTGCTCTCCATTCACTCTGCTCATTCTCACTTCCATCCGTGACCCGACTCTGCCCGTGGCTCGTATCCGCCCACTGCCCCGTTCAGCTTGCCGCGCTGCGCAACCACGCAACGAATCCGCCGTCTGCGCAAAGGCTGCGCAAATGGCGCCACCTTGGTCTCCTTGGCCTCATACGCTGTATCCCAAGGCAGCGACACAATGGCACAACACACTGGTACACAGCTCACTGAGTCACCCATATGCCAACGGGCATACGGAAATGTGGGTTCAATGGCACCGGTCATGGGCTTGCGGGAACGGTGGAGTCCACCGCCACGGCCTGCACAGGGACGAGCTTCAAGGATGAGCGATGAGTTTTCACGACAAGACGATCTACCAGATCTACCCGAGGTCTTTTCGCGACTCCACCGGCAGTGGCGTTGGTGATCTGCGCGGGATCATCGAGAAGGTCCCCTACATCGCCTCGCTCGGTGTGGACATGGTGTGGTTCAACCCATTCTTCGTCTCCCCACAGCGTGACAACGGGTATGACATCGCCGATTACCGCGCCATCAATCCCGCCTTCGGTACAATGGCGGATTTCGATGAACTTCTTGCAGACCTCGATGCCCACGGTATCGGCGTGATGCTGGACATGGTCCTCAACCACACCTCGACCCAGCACCGGTGGTTCCAGCGGGCGCTCGCGGGGGAGAAGGAGTATCAGGACTTCTACTACTTGCGCCCTGCGGGGCCGGACGGCGAACTCCCGAACAACTGGGTCTCGAAGTTTGGTGGAAATGCCTGGTCCCCGTTTACCGCGGAATCGGCCGCAACCGGGATCACCGAGGACACTGCACGCGCCAATGGTTTTGCTCTCAACCCGGCCGGACCCGATGCCGGCGACCACACCCTCCACTACCTTCACCTCTTCGATGTCACCCAGGCCGACCTCAATTGGCACAACCCGCGGGTACGTGAGGAGATGGCCGACATCGTCACCTTTTGGAGGAACAAGGGGGTGCGTGGCTTTCGCTTCGATGTCATCAACCTCATCGGAAAACCCGAGGAGCTGCCCTGCGCCCCCGTGGGAACGGACGATCGAGCCATGTACACGGACGGTGCCCTCGTGGAGCCGTACCTGCGCGAGCTCGCAGCCGCCAGTTTCAGTCAGGACCCGGAGATCATCACCGTGGGCGAGATGTCCTCCACCTCGGTCGACAAATGTATTGTGTACACCCGGCCAGATAGCAAGGCGCTCTCCATGGCGTTCAACTTCCACCACCTGAAGGTGGACTACGCCGATGGCAAGAAGTGGGCCAGCATGCCCTTTGACTTCGCGGCGCTCAAGGGCCTGCTCACCGAATGGTGCGTGGGAATGCAGGCCGGTGGCGGTTGGAACGCGCTGTTCTGGAACAACCATGACCAGCCCCGCGCCAACGATCGTTTCGGCGATGTTCTCAACTTCCATGCCGAGTCCGCCACCATGTTGGCCACCACGATCCATCTGCTTCGCGGCACACCGTACGTGTACATGGGCGAGGAGATCGGCATGACGGACCCGAACTACACCTCCATCGAGGACTATGAGGACGTCGAGGCCATCAACGCCTTCCACGAACTCAGCGCATCAGGTTTGTCCAGCGAGACCGCATTCTCCATCGTCCATTCCAAGGCCCGCGACAACGCGCGCACCCCCATGCAATGGGATGCCAGCGAGGCCGCTGGCTTCACCTCCGGGACGCCGTGGCTTCGCCCCACCAATCAGGAGACCATCAACGTGGCCGCGGAGGAAGCGGGGGGCAGAATCCTTCCCCACTATCGCAAGCTCATCTCACTGCGCAAAGCCCACCCAGTGATCGCCGAAGGCGACTTCGTTCCCTACGAGCTCGCCCATCCGGATGTCTTCGCCTACCGGCGTACGCACGGGAATCAGCAACTGCTCGTTCTCAACAACTTCTTCGGCAGGCAGACCCGGATCGAGATCCCGCCGGAGTTCGTCGGAGGAACCATTCTCGTCTCCAACTACGACGACGCCGTCGTGCCCACCGACACCGCCGTCACTCTCCAGCCCTACCAGTCACTGGCCATCCTCGTCTGACTCCCTTGTGCTGATTGAATCAGCCGATTCACCGCAAGCTTTCCACCACTACTCTGAAGAAGGATGCAACGATGCACCAAGAACACGATGAGATTCTGAGCCCGCTGGCGGGTCGAATCGTTCCGATTGACGAAGTCGCTGACCCGGTCTTCGCGTCCAAGGCAATGGGCGATGGATTCGCGGTCATTCCGAACGCCGGCACCGTGGTGGCTCCCGCCGGGGGAACCATATCGATGGTCGCCAAGACGGGCCATGCCTTCGGGTTGAAGACTGAGTCCGGTATCGAGATCCTCGTTCACATGGGGATCGACACCGTCGAACTCAAAGGCGAGCCGTTCGACCTCACCATTGCCAAGGGTGATGCCGTTGAGGCGGGGGAGGCGCTTGGCACGATGGATCTGGCCGCCGTCGACGCAGCGGGAAAACCGACCACAACGATGGTTGTCTTCACCAACCTCAAGAAACGGGGCGGGGATCTGACGGTGACCGGCGGCCCGGCTGAGCTCGCCGCCCCCGTGGCCACGGTGGGACCGCCTCCCAGGAAGGAGGCCCCGGATCCCGAGCGCACCGATCCGCCCACGGTCTCCATTGTCGGGGCCGGGACAACGGGTACGGAACCGGGTTCAAATACTGGCGCGGAGGTAAGCGCCGAGGTGTCGGCGGTGGCGGCGATGGACCCCGCTCGTGCGGCATTGTCCGGTTACGATCTACTCGCCTACGACATCATCAATGGGGTGGGTGGTCCCGGCAACATCAAGAACGTCATTCACTGCATCACGCGAGTGCGCTTCTACCTGAAGGACGAGGCACTTGCCAATGATGGGTTCGTGGCCGATCTCGATGGCGTCATTGACATCGCGAAGGCTGGTGGCCAGTACCAGGTGGTGATTGGTGCCGCCGTCGGCGATGTCTACGAAGCGGTGACAAAGCAACTCGGACCCGGCGGGGGAGAAGCCGACGCGGTCGAAGAGGTTGAACGCCCCGCCACCGCTGTGGGCTGGGTCAAACACGGCTTCAGTTCACTCATCGGCGTGATCACCGGATCAATGATCCCCGTGGTCGGCCTTCTCGCGGCATCCGGAATCCTCAAGGGAATCCTCGCGCTGCTCACGCAGTTCGATGTGGTCCAGGCGGGGACGAACACCTACTCGATCATCGACGCCATGTCCTCCTCGATGTTCTACTTCCTGCCGATCATCATCGGATTCACCGCGGCGAAGCGTTTGGGCTCGGATCCCATCATCGTGGCCATCATCGGCGGTGTTCTGGTGTTTCCTTCGATTGTGGCGATGTCGGACCCCTCCGATCCGGGTCACCGCGTGGTGGCGCAGGTTGGGAACACGATCTTCAACGGAGACTTCTTCGGTATCCCGATCTCGTTGCCCTCCGGCAATGCATACGCCTACTCGATCTTCCCGATCATTGTGGCGGCGTGGCTCGCGGCGAAGATCGAACCGTGGCTGAAGAAGCACATCCCGTTGGTGTTGCGTTCGATCTTCGCGCCGCTCGTCGAGGTGTTCGTGGTGTCCACGCTGGTCCTCGTGGTGTTTGGGCCGATCATCATGTTCATCTCCGGTGGAATTGCGAACGGCATCAATGGCATTCTCAACTTCAGCTACCCGGTGGCCGGACTGCTCATCGGCGCCTTCTACCAGTGTTTGGTGATCTTCGGGCTGCACTGGGCCGTGATTCCCTTGATCGCCGCGCAAATCGCGATTGATGGATTCTCCCCGCTCAATGCCATCGTGTCGGCCACGATGATCGCGCAGGGTGGCGGTGCGCTCGCGATCTGGCTGAAGACGAAGAACACGAAGATCAAGACTTTGGCCGGACCCGCAACCATCTCCGCCTTCTGCGGCATCACCGAGCCAGCCATGTACGGCCTCAATCTCAAGTACGGTCGCGTCTTCATCATGGCCTCAACGGGAGGTGCGGTTGGCGGTCTCCTCACTGGCCTGTTCGATGTCAACATGTATGGCTTCACCGGTGCCTTCGTGGGGTTCCCGTCGTTCGTCAATCCGGCAGGAATTGACGGGAGCTTCACCGGGTACTGGATCGCCTCGATCGCTGCCCTCGTGGTCTCCTTCGGTATGACCTATGCCTTTGGATTCAAGGACTCCGACTTCGAAGCCGGCAAGAAGGTCAAGAAGGTCCGACTCGGCCGTCGCGAACCCGCTGGAGCGTGATCTGAAGGAGCGTGAACTTGAGGACGGCGGCCGGAAGAAATCTGGCCCGGAGAAATCTGGCCCGGAAGAAATGAACCCGGAAGAAATCTGGCCCGGAAGAAATCTGGCCCGTCGGATGACCCTACCGATGTCCAAGGATGGGCATGGCACGAGGTGCTCAGTTGACTGCAACAAATGGGTCGACCACTTGGCTCGTGAGTGCTCACCTCAGTATCTCGCATTGTTCATGGTGATCGCATAACTGTACAAATGCTACGCGCCCTTCGTATATGGAGGAGGGCGCGTAGCATACGTATTCTTATGCGCATGAATCTCGCGCTCATGACCGGGCCTCATCGAGATCGCCTCCCACCCACAGCTGGCTTCGCGCGGTCAAAAGCCAATCATTGGGCAGTTCTTCCACCTTTGGGTGGAGAGCTTTCGAGGCCTTGATCAGTAGAATTGTTGGGTATGAGGAGGTCAGCCCAATGATTGAGACGTCGAAGGTGGCTACGGCATCGAGGGATGTTGTATCCGCCGCCGATGCGCCCGAGCGCGTATCGCGAAGCGCACTGCGCCGTTTGATGGCTACAGGTGTTGTCCTCGGGAGCGCTGGCTTGGCGCTTGCCGGGTGCGGAAATTCTGCCTCGCCTTCGCCCACGGAAAGTCCCAGCATCGTGGTTTCCCCGCAGACCTCTCACGCCTCCACTCCAACGGCACCGGTCGAGGTTCCGGAGGGGACTCCCGAACTCGAAGGTTTCGATTTGCTCTTTGCCGCGCGGTATCCCGGATCCGCTGGGAAGCCGGCGGTACCCACATTTGAGCCAAAGGACTCTGATGGAGGCGCCCTTACCGGCCTCGATGGAGTCCTGACGGATGGCGTGTCCGTTGCCGTGTACCGCAATGATCCCGTCGAAATGAAGTATTACCTCACCGGCTACGAGATCTCGAACGGGGAACAGGATTGGAGTCGATCAGGAGACGGTTGGCTCGCCTGCCACGAGGGTTCGCTTGTGGTGTGCGAGACGCTGACCTATTCCCAAGGGACATGGGTGTCGCAGAGCCCCGGGATGCTCAACGTGGACAGCGGAGGAATGAGCTCGCTGGACGTTGGCCACGCCGGAACCTTTGCCTTCGTCGGTTCGTACGACGATGTCGCGTACTTCCTCACCTGGGACGGGACTCGTTCGATCCACATGACCGGTTTCGACTCGTCCGGCGCTCCCGTCATCGACAAGAACTTGAAGTTGGAGATCCCGCAGGCCAACGCCGCGGCAAACATCGAAACGTGGATGTCCGGTGGCATGGCATGGGTCCGGGTTCCGGGGGCACAGCCGGGCATCTATGTGTCGTCCACGAACCTCTTCACACACGCGGATGTTGCGACCCCCTGCATTTCCGCTGCTGACGGTGTCCTGTGCACTGCTGGTGATGACCCATTCACCATGGTTGCGATCGATGACCGCGCCAACGAAGTATGGCGGAGGGCAACCTCTGGTGTGACCATCCCCAATTCCGCGCACACGCAGGCCGTGCTTGCCGATATTCGTGACATCTTCCTCGACTCCGATCCGACCATCACGCATCGGCCGGATCCGGGAGTCGTGCCCGGCCCCGGAGACCCCACCACCCCGGCAACGGCCGGAGCAGGCAGTGGACACGATGCGAGTGGGGTCGCCACGAAAGTGGTGGACAAGGTGCTCCTCAAGGCCACGGAGAACGGGGCGGAGAAGGCATCGAGGGGCGTCGACAGTCCGAGCCCGACGTCGCAACCTGAGGACCTGCAGAATCTCGAGCTCTCATTGCCTGAGACCGCCAGCGAGATGTACGTGGTTTCCACGGGCGAGGGCATCGTGTTTGTCACGCAGAGCGGAACCACTCTCCATCTGCCGGAGCGCGGTCAGGTGGAGCTTGAAGATCGCGCAGTCGAGTCAATCGACCTGACCCGCGACGTTTCCATCATTGACGTCTCAAACATCGCGACGGGGAGCGGTGAGGCTGGAGCTGTTCGGGTGGCTTCCTCGATATTGCTCAATGGCAGCGGCGAGGTGCTTGCCGAGCTTTCGGCCTCACGTGCGGCAGAGCTCTTGGAGGCAAGTGAGCACGCAGGCGAGCAGATGGTCGCGCACTCCTTCGCATGGCAGGGTGACAATCTGGTATTCCGGGACGACGCAGCGGGAATCATCGCCATTTACCGGCAGAAGTGACCCGCGCGAATGAGGGCGCCCAGGCGGCGCGGATTCCATCTTGCGTCCCTCTGCCAGCCATGAGTCTTCCGTGACGGCGCGTGCGACGACTTTCCCGCTGTGGCCTGCGTGCCGGTATTCGAGCGATGTGCTCGCACCCTTCGTGATCACTCGTAGCAGACGAGGCGAGTCCGCCCGGACCACACCTCTAGAATGAACACATGGATACGGTTCGGATCGACGTCTGGTTGTGGAGCGTCCGGCAGTGCAAGACTCGCTCTCTGGCGACCTCCGAATGCAAGGCGGGCCACGTGCGAGTGAATGGTGAAACAGCAAAGCCGGCCACCGCGCTCAAGATCGGCGACGAGGTCCGCTACCGTGTACAGGGTTTCGACCGTGTCCTCGTCGTCAAGGAACTGATCAAGAAGCGTGTGGGTGCCCCGCGTGCTCAGGCTTGCTACGAGGACCTCACTCCCGAACGCCCGAAAGTCCATCTTCCCGTCATGCAACGAGAGCGCGGTGCGGGCCGTCCAACCAAGAAAGAACGCCGCGAACTGGATCGGCTGTTCGGCCGCGACGCCAACTTCGGGCATCTGGAATAGCGGAAGCTGGTCGCGTTGATATTTCTCACGGAGAGGTAACAGTTCTGGCGAGAGACCACGTATCCGACACCGTCCCAGCCGTGGCCTCTCGCGCGTAGTGTGGCCTCTTTGCTGACACTCGACCGGCGGGTGTTACTCGACCGGCGGGCACACCAGTCCTGAAGTCCAAGAACCTCAGTCGGCCCGACCGCGCGAGCGGATCATCTCCAGCGCCCGCGCCTGATCCAGCACTGCCATGTGCGGGATCGGATTGATCCCGCTGATCTCCACGTAGTCGGTGAGCTGCTCGGTCACGATCTCCAGTAGCTCGTCACGATCCCACGGTTTGGCAATGTAATGATCGAGATCGGCGTCATTGACCGCGCGTACGGTGTCGGCCAGATCGGCCTGTCCGGTCACCAGAACTTTGCGGGTGTCCACGGTCTCCTCCTCCTGCGCCATCTCCACGAGGAAGTCCACACCGGTGGTGCCGGGCAGCCGGTGGTCACACAGGGCAAGAGCGAGTAGATCGCCGTCGTCGAGAATCTCGGCAATGATTTCCCTGGCGTCCTCGACGTCCTCGGCCGGCTCCAACCGCACAGTGGGCAACAGTCCCACGAGGTCGCGTTCGAGGGCCGCGCGGACCTCCGGCTCGTCCTCCAGAATCAACATTGCGAGCTTCATTCTTCCTCCTTGGGGGTCCTGACGGGCAGTTCGACAATGATCGTGGTGCCGGCTGTGCCGGTCTTGATACGCATGGTGCCATGATGTTTGCCCACGATTGAGCGCGCCACACCCATGCCGATGCCCATCCCGAAGCGCACCTGGCCGGACTTGGTGGTGAAGCGCGGCTCGAAGATGCGCGGCAGGATGGTTTCGGGGATACCGGGGCCGTCGTCCGTGATTTCGATGCGTAGCCATCCGGGCGCGGGTTCGCTGGTCCTGACCTCGATGGTGCCGATGGTGTCAGAGCCATCCGTGTTCCGTCCCGCTGCCTCGGCTGCCTCGGTAATGGCTTCGGCAGCATTGGTCAGCAGGTTCGTCCACACTTGTGCGAGCTGGCCGGGATGGCATTCGATGCGCGGGATGTCATGGTAATTTCGGGCGACGGCGATGGCGTCCAGCTTGTGGGAAAGCAACCGTATGGCGTCGTCGAGGTTTTCGTGAAGGTCGACGTCGGTGACGGGGTCGCCGTCCGGGCGCGCGTAGGAACGCAGCGAGGACACCAGTTCGGTGATGCGCACGGAGGCGGAACGCAGGTTGCGCAACTGGGTGCCGATGGAGGCTGCCCTCTCGGCGCTTTCGAGTGAGATACCGGAGCGGCGCCTTAACTGCTTGGCCAGTTCGGTGTCGCGGATCCCTGCAAGCACGAGGCGTTGGGCCACGGCTTCGTCCCGCGTGATCTTCGTGAGTTCGCGGCGCAGGGACCGTTCGGCGCGAGTCGACAGCGACTGTGCTTCCAGCCCGTTGTTCAGGGCGGTCAGGGCGTAGTTTGCCCATGTGGAGTCGGGAGCTTCGCGCAGCAGGCCGGAGACGTCCTCGCCGAGGTATTCGCTGATGCGCTGGATGGCCGCCATCGGGTTGTTGAGTTCGTGGGCCATGCCTGCGGCCAAAGCGCCGAGCGAGGCCAGTCGTTCGTGGGCCATTAGCTCGGTTCGGGCTTCCTCGAGGTTGGTCAGGGCGGTCTCCAGCTGGGCGCGCTCGGTCGCCAGCTGGGAACGTTCCAGCGCAAGTTGCTCGGAGAGCTCGACGTTCTCGATGTGCAGTTCCTCGGCGCGGCGCAGCCTGCGATCCAGGAAGCGGATGAAGAGCGTGGCAACCAGAAGGGTGATGTCCGGATGCCCGGCAATGGCGGAGTTGAGCTGCTCGGTGGTCAGGCGGACACCCGTCACTTCACTGGTGGTGATGGCGGTGAGGAATGCGCGGCGGCCCTCGCTCACGGCCAGGAGGCCGATGAAGCGACCGGTTGATTCCTCGTGCATGACGATGTCGCCGCGCGGACTCTCGTGAATGAGTGCCACCGAACCGCGCAGGATGATGGTGACTTCCTCGACCCACTTGTTCTTGATGGTCAGCCTGGTCCCTGCGGGAACCGTGATGCGGGGCTGCCTGCCCAGGGCTTCCTCGATGCGACCCAGAATCATCTCGATGATCTCGGCATCGGTGTCCGGTTGATCGAATACGGAGGACACCCGATTGCCCGGTACGCGGCTGTGGCGCTCACGGAAGCGCACGAGCTGGTGGTCGATGTTCTCCAGAAAGGCCTGGGTGCGAAGCTCGGGAACGTAGCCCACCCAGTCCAACCGACCCGAATCGGTCAGCCATTGCACGCCGGAAATCTCCAGAGACGTGCACAGCAGGATGATTCTCGTGGAAGAGAAGCTGGGCAGGGTTGCGATGGGTCGCAGCAATGAGTCGGCGGAGGCAGTTTCATCACCCACGACCACCGTCATGAAGGCGACGGCGGTGTGTCCGTAGGTGGTTGTGGCTTCTGGGACAGGTGTTTCGACCGTCTGGGAGGTGGTAACGGCGTGAGCTGCCGCGGCCTCGCCGACCGAGGGGAAGGTGATGATCTCGCAGCGGGTGGCCATGTGTTCGCGCAGTAGCGCGGCCACACGGGCAGAATGTTCGTCCTCGCCGATGACGATTCCGACGGGCCGTGTTGGTGGGCGTTCATTGCTGGCGGGGAGCCCGTCGTTGGGGAGAGGAGAACGGGAGGCGTGTACGCCGTCGTCGGCGTGCTTGGTGTCTTCTGCTTGAGACATCTACACCAACCCCATCATCTCCCACAGCGGTGGCATGGCCAGAGCCAACAGCACCGTGGAGGCCAACCCGACGATCATTCCAAGGATCGCCATATCTTTCACCGTACACGTTCCAGTGGAGTAGGCGATCGCGTTTGGTGGGGTTGAAATTGGAAGAGACATGCCCAGTGAGCAGGCGATGGCCACGGTGACCGCGATGATCGTGGTGTTGATGCCGTCCAGAGAAAGTGCCAGCGAGATGGAGACCGGTACCAGAAGGTTTGCCGCTGCCGAATGCGACATGACGTTGGCGAAACCGAGACCAACCATGCACATGACAACCGTGACGCCAACTGCGCCGAGCGTGTGCCAGCCGATTGATCCCACCAGCCAGGCGTCGAGTCCGGTGGCGCCGATGCCGGTTCCGAGAGCGATGCCTCCCGAGACCAGCCACAGCACGGGCCAGTCCATCTTCTTGATGTCGCTACCGTCCATGACACGCAGGCACAGCAGCAGGGCGACGGGAATGAAACCCACGGTGTTGGAGGAGATTCCGTGCAGGGGCTCCGTCATCCACAATGCGATGGTGAGGGCGGCGACGGCATAGAAGGTCTTGGCCTTGCCACTCTTGTTCCAGTTGGCGTCCATCTGCAATTCGATGCGCTCGCTGCGGGGGATGAACAGAGCACACAGCAGGACCCACGAGGCGAGCAGTATCACGGCAGCAAATGGCGTGGCCATGATCATCCAGTCGATGAAGGAGACGTGGATTCCGTTGCTTTCCAATGCCCCCACGGCGATGGCGTTGGGAGGAGTGCCCACCGGGGTTGCGATTCCGCCGACGTTGGCCGCGAGCGGGATGGACAGAGCGACACCGGAGCGTGCTTTCGGATCCTTGATTGACGTGAGGATGGGGATCACCACGGCGAACATGGTCGCGGTGGTTGCCGTGTTGGACATGAAGGCGGACAGGATGCCTGTGATGAGCATGAGTCCCAGCACCGTGGAGCGGGCCGAACCTGAGAACGGCTTGAGCATGACAGCGGCGATGTTCTTGTCCAGACCGTACTTCTCGGCGCCGTCAGCGATCATGAATCCACCCAGGAACAAGATGATGACCGGGTTGGCGAGTGCCGCGAAGTAGGAGGAGGCGGGCAGTGCAGCCTCTGCCAGAACGGGATCCGAAGCGGTTGGATCCCACAGTGCACCCTGGGCGACGAGCAGGACCTCCAGCAGGATCACGAGTACCGCGGTTGCCGTTAGCGGCACGGCCTCCGTAATCCAGAAGACGATGGCAAGCAAAAAGATTGACAGCATGCGCTCGCCGGGTTCGTCGAGATTAGGGATGTCGATGAGGAACGGAATGAGGAAGGCGATTGCGCCCACAACGAGACCGATTTTCTGCAGGGGTTTCAGTCCGGGAGACTTTTCCTCGGTCTGCCTCCGTGTGCCGCGGGGTTTGCGGCGAACTGCTCGGGAACGCAACTGGCGCGGTGAAGCGCCGCCGGCGCGCGGACTCTCGCTGGAGGAGGTGGTGGAGCTGGACTGTGCAGGCTTTGGTGCGGGGGTGGAAGGCGCAGGGGCGGAGTCGGGTGTTGGAGCAGAAGAGGCTGCCGAAGAACCAGAGTTCGTGGCGTCGTTGTCAGAGGGACTCATGGGCCCAGCTTACGGAGCTGGATGCGCCACCACCTGGGCCCTTTGACAGGGTCAAACGCCAATTGAGCGGAGGACGGATGCCGTAGTCGAGACCTGAGTCGGCCGGTTGAGCGCGGATGAATCGAAATCGGCGGAAGAATGCGCTTCGCTGACTCAACCGGCTGTCGGAGCAACCTGTGCGGTCTTGTGGCTGACCTTCCACATGGCCCATTCGAGTGGGCCACGGCTGAAGAACAGCTTCCATGCCGTGCACAGCACGAGCGCTCCGCCTGTGAGCCACAGGGTCGGGGTCCAGCTCACGGTGCCGACCCAATCGGTGTTGAATCCGATCACCACGATGTGGAGACTGTAGGCAGTGAGGGCCATGGAACCCACGGATGCCAAGGGGAAGAGGACATTGCGAGAGAGTCTTCCGATGAGAAGGCACAGTCCCAGGGCCGCGATGGCGAAGCCGCCCGAACCGATTGCTTCGAAGATCGTGTTGGTGTGCGCAGTGGCTCCGATCCAGGTCGTGATGTCCGGCAACGGCATGTTCTGCCAGGTCCATGGTTCGGGATATTCCCAGTAATCCGGCTCGCTCCATGAGCCCGAGGAGCCGGAGCCAAACGCGGGATCAATCGGTTCCTCGATCCATGAGCCGGAGTTCGCGTCCAAGCCGTCGCCGCCCTTGACGATTGACGAGTTCGGGTCCGCTGGATCCACGATCGGATCGGAGGCGGGGACGGCGGAGGTGGGAAAGTCGCCGTCGAGCACACTGCCGTCGGTGAGATCCCCCTGGGTGACGAAGGTGCCGGACGAGAAACTGGACGAGTACGAGCCGAAGTCTCCGAACATGTCCGTCTCGGAGCCGAATGCCTGTGTCAGGAGCCAGCTGGAGCCGTAGCCGAGGATCATGAGGGCACAGCCCACCAGAACGAGGATCGCCTGGATGGCGCGTTGAGTGATGTCGAGACGCCCGATGGCCATGCCCGCAAAGACGTAAGCCATGTAGACGGCGCCCGGATACATGCCGGTGAGGAAGACGTCAATGGCGAAGGAGTTGGCGTCACCAGTGGGCCAGATGTTGAGATTCATGGTGACCCAGGAGAACAAGACCGTCACGATGGGGCCAACGATGGCGAGCCCGCCCGCCAGGGCAAAGAGTTTCTGTGGGCTCCAGCTCGCAAAGGGAAGAGCGGTAACGAACCATGCGGCGTAGAAGGCCAAAATGATCGCCACGGGAGTACCCAGCAGTGAGAGTACCCCGGCGATGGGAAGGAGCATCGCGGAGCGGCCAAAGATGCGAAGCCGGGCGCTGCGCATCTGTTCTCCGGTGTAGGCGACGTTGCGTCCCGTGAGGATGGACAGCGAGACGCCTGCAAGTACAGCAAACAGAATCGAGGAGCGGCCGTCGGGGATTGCGTCAAGGAAGGCGGGGAACCCATCGTAGAAGGTGCTGGGAGCAACGTGCGCGTAGAACATTCCGAAGATTGCCAGCGCGCGTGCGATGTCCAAGCCGCCAATGCGCCCGCGGTAGCGGGAGGGGTGGCCGCGATCCGTCAGCGACGCGGGAGGGGCTGGCGAGTCGGGTGCCGCTGCTGCACCGGGCGGGAGAGAATTCGCAGGAGGAGTTGCTTTCGCGTGTGGAAAGTCTCCGGGTGCGGACACGCCTCCTGCTGTGGAGACGCCTCCCGTTGTGGCCTCGTTTTCGTGCTGAGCGGTCATAACTTAAAGAGTAAGGGAGGATCTGATGCGGTTCCGTCACGCCACGGTATGACGAGATGTGTCCATGAGCTGTCATGTTGAGATCCGTCGGGTGAGTGGGCATATCTATCGCGGCGGTTGAGTGGACGGGTTGAATTGGTCGGTTGAGT